>ENA-UONX01001000-UONX01001000.1-human-gut-metagenome-genome-assembly--contig:-P74old-NODE-1000-length-31945-cov-32.038696_pt1 | contig 31945 bp, 31 predicted proteins | sample MGYA00242466_ERZ724013 | MGnify/ENA metagenome assembly ERZ724013 | reverse complement strand
GGGCGACGGCCAAATTCCCCTCCAGACCCAGCATGAGATTCAATTTCAATCCACGCCTCCCGTGAGGGGGGCGACTTTTGGATACAATGGATGCTATGTGACAGCAAGGGATTTCAATCCACGCCCCCCGTGAGGGGGGCGACAATCGTATTCTGATCCTCCGGGGTAAGTGCCACATTTCAATCCACGCCCCCCGTGAGGGGGGCGACGCCGTCCAGCGGCGTATCGGCAAGAATCCACGGGCATTTCAATCCACGCCCCCCGTGAGGGGGGCGACTTGTGCCCGAATCAGGCACGGAAAGGAGCAATTATGATTTCAATCCACGCCCCCCGTGAGGGGGGCGACCAACCAGCAGATTGCCCCATGCGGACTTCATGGATATTTCAATCCACGCCCCCCGTGAGGGGGGCGACGTATCACCGCCAAGCGATTGCAGCAAGGACGCAGAATTTCAATCCACGCCCCCCGTGAGGGGGGCGACGTCAGGTTGTCGGTTTGCTTGCCCCCGGCATGGATATTTCAATCCACGCCCCCCGTGAGGGGGGCGACTGCTCCTTTCCGTGCCCCAAAGGGGTCACATACAAATTTCAATCCACGCCCCCCGTGAGGGGGGCGACTTGGGAAGATAACAACCTTGTGTTTCCAAGATGATTTCAATCCACGCCCCCCGTGAGGGGGGCGACAGCAAAGATGCACAGTTTTACCTGCGGATCTTTGACAAACAAGTAGAACTTTTGCGTTTTTTGGGGAAAATACGGGGCGGTTGCCTGAGAAACCCGGAGAAAGACCGGCGTTTTCTCGGGAAAAGCCTTGCGAACCTCCCGGAAATCTCTGGTCACTTGGACTTCGCAGGGGGCGGGAAGGCGCGTCCCGGATACCCGTGCGCCGTACCACTGCTGCGCCGGGCGGCGTGTGTCAGAGGATCAGGGGATCCTCCGGCAGATAGGTGCTCTTCGTACCGAAATGCTCCACTTTTTTCTCATATTGCTTCCCCAGATAGTAAAAGCGCAGACTGTCTTTCTCAGAATCCATGATGGACAGGAGCTGCGCCTGCAGGCGGCGGCACTGCCCTGCGTCCAGCAGGCACTCAAACACGGAATTTTGCACCCGCTGTCCGTAGTCCACGCACTTTTTAGCGATCTGCCGCAGGCGCTTGCGCCCGGCGGCGTCCTCGGTGTTTACATCGTATGTGATCAGCACCAGCATAGCATCACTTCCATAAAAACGGCGGATAGCCGTCCAAGTCGCCGCGGAGGCAGCGAGCCAGCAGTAGCGCCTGCGCATAGGGGATCATACCCCAACTCAGCTTTTCCCCCAGATAGGGGTGGGTCAGCGTGTCCTGCTTCCGCTCCTGCCAGGTCTTCAGGAATTTCCGGCGGCCGTCATCGGACAGCAGCACCGCGCCACTGTCCTGCATCTGAAAGTCCTCCGGGCGCAGCATTCGATTGTTCACGAGGGTCAGCACGAAGCGGTCTGCCATGCAGGGTCGCAGCTCCTCCATCAGATCCAGCGCCAACGACTGCCGTCCCGGCCGGTCGCGGTGGAGGAAGCCTACATAGCTGTCCAATCCGACGCTTTCCAAGGCGCTGGCACAGTCGTGTGCCAGCAGACTGTAGGCGAAGGACAGCATGGCGTTTACCCGATCCAGCGGCGGCCGACGGCTTCGTCCGTGGAAGAAGAATGCCTCCTTCCGGCTCAGGAGCATATGATCGAGGACGTCGAAATACGAGGTGGCGGCAGCGCCCTCTATTCCCCGCAGGGAGTCCAAGTCAGCGGCAGCCAGCACCTGTGGCAGCATAGCCCGGAGGTTGGCAGCGGCTTTTTCCAATCCGCAGTCCGCCACGCGGGGCGCATGATCCCGCAGGGTGCGCTGGATGCTGGCGGCACCGTTGCTCAGCTTGCCGAAGATCATGGTGCGGGCTATCTCACAGCTGCGAGCGGGGTCGTCAGCGATACGGTACTGCTCACGACGGAGCAGTACGTTGCCGCTGCTCTCGCCGCAGGTGCGGGCAAGGAAACGTCCGTGTGGGGAGCAGAAGGCCAGACCGATCCCGGCCTCCGCACATTTGCCCATCAGCGCAGGGGAGGCACCGGCGTAGGAGAAGCTGACGATGGCTTGCAGCGTGTGCAGCGGGTAGCGGGCGACGACGGTCTTGTCTCGGTTTGCCAGCACATTTTCCCCCTCCAGCGAGAGGTAAATGTCCTCGGAGGTGACAAATAGCGTGTTGAGAAGCTGCTTCATGGTGATTCCTCCATGGCCGCCCGGAGATACGAGGAGACGGCTCTGCTTTTCATCAGCTTGGGCAGGCACAGCTCCTTCAAGGAGCAGGCATTGCAGGATTTGGTGGGCTTGACCTTGGGGGTATAGCCCCGACGGTACAGCTCGTGCATTTCCGCCAGCAGCTCCCGTACCCCTGCGCGCAGCTCCGGGGTGAAGGAAACCCTCTCTCGCCGGCGGATCTCCCCGTAATAGAGTGCGCCCTCAGGGATGTCGCAGCAGAGCATGGACTCCAGGCACATGGCCTGTGCGCATAGCTGCAGGGTGTCACCAGTGTCCTCACGGGGGCGGCCCCGCTTGTACTCCACCGGGTACGGCTGCCACAGTCCCTCTTTCCCGGAGAGGGGGATCCCGACGGAGCCCCGGTGGTATTCCAGTACGTCGCACTGTCCGGATACACCCAGCTCCGCGGAATAGACGCTGACGCCATGCGTAATAAAGCGGTCGCCCCGCCGCTCCTGAAGGTCCGTGTCGTGGGCGTTTTCGTGGAGGATCGCGCCGTCAATGGTGCGGTAGTTTTCCGCCCACTGGTGCTCGATGTGGATCAGCGCCCACTGCCGCCTGCAAAACCGAAAATGCTGTAAGCCGGAGAGCTGTAGGAAGTCCTCCTCACTATATGCCATCGATCACCTCCGGCTCCAGACCCGGCAGCGCCTCCAGCGAAATCACATAGTCGTCTGCGGAGGTGGGGATGGTACCCGCGTCCCGCAGCGCGACCTTGACGGAGCGGTGGACCTTTGCGGAGGAGTACTGCCCGTCCTTGCAGCTGTGGCGCCACCAGAACAGCTTCACCACCTCCATGGAGCCGTCGGGCCGTGCGGAGGAGGCATCGTTCACAAAGAGGGTGCGCAGACATTCCTTGACCGTGTCGGCGTCCTCCTCGGAGAAGCCAGTCTTTTCCGCCAGCTGGACATTGATAGAGCCCTTGATCTCGTACAGGCCGAAGCGGACAAAGTGCTTCATACCCATGGTGTCGGAGGCGCGGTTCTCACCCTTTTCCTTCTTCTCACCATTCACGCTCTTGGTGATCTGGAGGGACTCGATCTCCACGGGGGACAGGCTGGACGCCTGATGCACGGAGACCGGCCCGCGCACACCGCAGGAGAAGCCCTTGGCATCCCTGAAGGCGAACACCTGCCCAAAGGCACGCACATCCAGCCATGTCTCGCAGGCACGCCGGGCATATTCCTCCCGATCCTTGATGCCCTTCATAGCGGCGGAGGCCCGCTCGCTGAGGCTGCCGCAGCCGTCGCTGCACCGATCCTCCGACTGAACGAAGATGGGCTTGCCCAGATCCTGCATCCGGTTGCGGATCTTGCGCTTGATGCACACGTCGGAGATCTCACCAAAGCCGTTCAGGTCGGTGCGGGGGCGATTGCCGTTCAGAGGGTCACCGTTGCTGTTGGCGCGGGTCACGGAGACCAGTGCCACAAAATCGATCTTGTTTTGCAAGCTGCTCATTTATTCTTCCTCCTGACTGTTTTCGTTCTTACCGGATGTGTACAGCGCACTGCGCTGCAGATAGTACCCAAAGAGATAGGTGTCCTTCAGGGCCTCCTCCTGTTCCGCCTGCGGGAAGGAGGAAATTTCTTGGATGATCTGCTCGATGATGCGGTCGTATTTTGCTCTGGCGCCGGGCTTGAGTTTGGGGTAGTACGCCTTTTTCAACTGCTCCCAGATGATCCGGCTGGCGTAGAGTGGACGCTTTGCGAACACGGACTGCATCCGGATCGCGTTGGGCTCTCGCTGTTCATTGGGGTCATAGGTGTCTCGCTCAAGTTTTTCAAACACGGCCAAAAGCCGCCCATACTGATAGCTGACATCCTTCTTCTGCGGTTCCAGTGCCATGCCCCATTCCTCCTTGTACCAATCATATTTGTATTTCCGAAGCACCGCACAGGCGGTGAACAATACCGTTTCCCGCAGGGCGGTGTCCATGATCTGCAGGTTGGACGCCTTGGCCGCCGCAGCGCGGGCGATATCCGCTGGCATTTTGCCCCGGTCCACCCGGCAGGAGAGCAGCCGCTGTACCTGCTGGCGCATGATGCGCTCGTCCGTTTCCAGCTTTGTCTGCTTGTCGGAGACACGCACCGTGCCGAAGGCGCAGTCTGCGATCTGCGAAAGCGAGGGCGACTGTATGCCGAAGGAGGAATGCTCCCAGCAGCAAAGTGCATCCCAGTCGTGCAGGCGCTCCAGAAAATCAGAGACCGGAAGCTCGCTGTAATAGGTGAGGGAAAGACGTCCGGATGTGGCGGCGTCAAAGGCGGCCACTACGGCGCCGGCATCCCGCGGGATCGTCTCCTGCCAGCCCCGGAGAGTTTCCGACAACGCTTTTCGATAGTCGGAGTATTTTATCTGCTTGGCGGCGCCCCGCCGCAGGAAGGCGGCCTGCGGTTTGGGGATCTCAATGCCCTGCGGATTCCAGCACAGGAAGGTGCGCCCGCCGATGAAGACGCCTTGGTTCGCCGCCAACCAGTGCAGAGCGCTGTGGATCTTCTGCGATGCCTCGTAGCTCATAGTGGCAGCCTGCGAATCGTCTGTGAAGCGGCCCCGATAGGTAAAGCCGCTGGTGTCGTTGGCAGAGATCAGCTTGGCGTTGGCGCACAGGTTGATGATCTTCTTGGGGTGCTGGCGGGCGGGCGGGGCGTTTTTACCGGTAACCATGCAAAACGCGGGCTTCTCAGATTTCGTGGATGCATAGTAGTCGATAAAGGCTTGGAAGAGGCTTTGATCCTGCCAGCAGGCGGGCGTCTCATTTTCCCCACCTGTCTCTACACGCCAGCGGACGATCTGCTTTTCCTTGACAGGAAAGCCTTTTTCATCCAGTGCGATCAGGCCGCGCTGAGCCATATCCGTTGTGATCGTTCCCTTTTCCACATAGCGGGCGATGGCGGAGAGCTTGGGGTGGCCGTAGGGCGATAGCTCCCAGCGGTGCAGCTGTGTCAGGTAGCTTTCGTATTTGGCGGGATACAGCGGGGAGAGAAACTGAATCTGGTCGCACAGAGGGTGTGCACCGGGGGCTTTGCCGGTTCGCCCCGAGGAACTCTCCGTCACAGGGATGATCGTGGCGGCCTGCTCCGCCTCGACGGAACGGGCGTCCAGCAGATGACCGTCTGCGTCCAGAGTGAGCTCCAGCTCTGCGTTTACGATTTGGTGCGAAACAGGAACCAGTGGCTCTTTCGCCTTGCCGTAGATACCGGCGTATTGCGACTCCATGGCGCAGTAGGTGTCATAGGCTTGCTGCATCAGTCCCATTTACTCCACCTCCCCAAATTCCCGCAGACCGATAAAATTGCCCTCGTCGGCGGAAAAGCTCTTCATAGGCATCTCCCGCAGAGGCTTCTGCCCCGGACAATCCTCCGGTGGGAGAAAGTGAATGACGCCGTTTTTCATGACCGGGTACCAAAACCGGGCAGTCATCCGTCCGCGGGTCTCCTCCGAGTAGGCCTCGTCCGGGTAGGTGATGCCGTGGTACATCAGCCCGAAGCCCAGCTCCGGCAGATCGTCGTAGGCGCCTGCGCCGTTTCCGAATACGCAGGGCTCTACATAGCCCTGACATTCCCGGGTACCCAGAAAAATATCACGCCGCCCGCCCTTTTCAATCATTCGGCGGGCAATGCAGTGATGTTTGTTCTCATTTCGGTCGCCGCACAGCTCTGGGCGGTTGTCGTTCCAGTCGAAGCAGGCCCGTACCTGATACCGGCAGCTTTTCAGATAGGTGTAATACGCCAGATCGTTGCCGCCGCTGTATTTGATGGGGCGGATGCCTTTCACCTCGGTCTGGATCGGGTTCATGACCCGCACGTCCAGGATCCGCCAGATGAAGGTGGGCTTCCAGTATACAGAGGATAAAATACCCTTCAGTGCCTCATAGGTGGGTACCTGATAGCTGCACTTTTCACCGCCCAGACGCATGAGAGGGTCGGAGAAGAGGGCGTAATCACCGTATACCTCAAATTCTACGATGTTGGGATGTTCTGTTTTCAATCGCTACACCTCCTGAAAATCACGGGTACCGGCCTCCAGGGAAAAACCGGTATGTTCGTTATAAAAGCCATCGGACAACAGCAGTATGCCGCCGTCGAACAGTGAGGTCACGGCGCCGAGGCTCTCAAGCCGCTCCAGCTGATAGCGGTAGACGCTGACGCAGTAGCCCTTTGCCTCGTCAATGCAGCCGCGAATGACCGCCCAATCCTTCTGCCCGTAGACCTGAGCGGCGTTTCGCAGCGTGTTTTGCAGCTCACGCCCTCTTCCGTAGGGTACGAGCAGGGCGCTCGTGTCCTCGTCGAATACCTGAAAAAGGGTGCCTGCCAGACGAAACGCCTGCCGCAGAAGGTAGCGCTCCGCCTGCGCACAGTTGGCATCTGCATACCGGGGGTTGTCCGCCAGCAGATGATAGAGGGAGCCGTGCGCCTGGGTTTGGTCGTCCTGAAAGCCGGGCTCCATCTCTGTGTATAGCCGGCGATAGTAGAACCGGATGGACTCCTCGGAGGACAGATCGTGCCGGAAAACCTCCGGCGTTTTGGAAAAGGCGGTCAGCAGCGCGGTGGTGGCGTTCTGTCCACGTACGATGTCGTCCAGACCACGCAGCCGTTCGTCGGTACACCGGATGAGGCGGACGGGGGCGGGCGTCTTTTGCTCGGCGTGCCGGTTGCACCGCCCTGCCGCCTGCACGACACTGTCCATTCCGGCGGAGAAGCGGATTACCCGCTGGAAGGAGATGTCCACACCGGCCTCGATCACCTGCGTGGAGACACAGACAACCCTTTGCCTGTCGGCGGAGGGCTTGTCCAGCGCAGACTGTAAGGCTTGCAGAGTCTCCCTGCGGTGCTGCATACACATGGCGGCGGACAGATGGAAGCACCGGCAATTCTCGGCTTGCAGCGACTCGAACAGGAACGCCGCCTCCTTTTTTGTGTTGCACACCACCAGCAGACTGTCGCATGACGACAGTACCTCCGTGACGATCTGCGAGAGCTCCTCCAGCTTGGCACATCCGGCATTTTGGATGTCGGTGCGCTTAAAGACGTCCCAAAGTGCCTTTTGCTGGGGAACCAGATCGACGGGCTGGCGGTGCAGGGGATGGTCGGCTGCCTCCAGACAGGGCTGGGTGGCAGAGCACAGAACAATGGTGGCGCCGCAGACCTCGGACAGGAAGTTGACCGCCAAATTGAACAGTGTCAGCATTTTGCCGGGAACGGTCTGCACCTCGTCGATCACGATGACGCTGCCGCACAGCGCATGAAATCTGCGGATGGCGCTGGTCCTTCCGCAGAAGCAGGTATTCAGCAGCTGCACCAGCGTGGTGATAATGATCGGCGCCGACCAGGAGGCGGTGAGCAGCTCCAGCTCCTGTAAGCGCTCCGGCGTCTCCTTCGGCTCGGCAAGGTTGGAGTGATGCTCCAGTATCAAAGCGTCGTCCCCTATGTAATTGCGGATGACCTGGGCATTTTGATCCAGGATCGACAGCAGCGGTGCGGTGAAGATAATTCGAGAGCAGTTCCACTTTGCCGCGTGGGTCAATGCGAAGCGGAGACTGGCCAGCGTTTTTCCGCCGCCGGTGGGAACATTCAGGCGGTAGACACCTCCGGGCCGGGCGGCACCGGCGGCACAGGTGTCGGAGATGGTGTGGCGCGCCAGATCAATGGGCGTTTTTTGCGGGAATGCCGCCAGCTTCTTCTCCATAAACGCCAGCCGTTCTGTCCAGATTGGCCGCATATCCTCTGGGAACACGGGCGGTTCTATCCCATCCATAAAAGCGGCGGTGTCCGTGCGATCCCCCTCGATCACGGCGGACAGGAGCATCCGAGCCAGAAGACCGATATAAAATGCGGTCTCCCGATCCGCCTCATTGTCGTCCGCTTGGGTGGACAGAGCCGCCAGCCGATCCAGCATCGGGGCCATCTCCCGGACGGCACTGTGGAACAAGCGCTCCAGCTCCTCCTCGTCGGCAACCTGTGCCAAAAATCCTCGCCTGGATTCATCGTAAAAGATCCCCTCCTTGGTCTGGCGATGAAAAAAGCCACTGTGCTGCTGGGGGTCGATACAGTCAAACAGGCCGTGATGTGAGCCAACGGCAAAGGCCAGCAGCTCTGCGGTCACGTCGGAATAGGAGAACGTACCGCAGCCGCCGTGCCAACGATCCAGCAGAAGGCGCACGCCGGCGAAGGTATGGTTGACACTGCCACGGACGGCGTTCCCGCCGCTGACAGCCTCCGTAAGGTATTGCGCATACTCCTGTTTGTTTTTTCCGGCGTCGTGGAGCAGACCGGCCAAATAGGCGCTTTTCTCCAGACCCAGCGGCCGCAGTGCGGCTGCGGCCAGCGCCGCCGTGTTCCGGCAATGCTCCTGGACGGTTTGCCGCTCTCCGGTTTTGCGGATATGGGCAGGATACATGGCGATCACATCCTGTCATATATTTTTTAACGCGCATATGTTGATGCTTTAACCATACCACACTCGCTGAGGCTTGTAAAGACTTCAGCAATAAGGATAAATAACAAAAAACATTGACTTTTTTTGTATGCTATGCCATACTGTGTGGGTCGGGTGTTCCCGTGGATTGAAAGAGCAAAAAGGAGAAGCTGCGCAAGGCCTGGCAGGGGAACATCCCCTGCCGCGCCCTGCGCAGCTTTTCGCCCAAGGCGGCTATGTAGCTGCTATACACCAGATACGCCGCCTCCATGGTGTATCGTCTTTGCTTGTGGGCTCTTAGACTTTTATTATGACTCGCCATATTAAGAAAACGAGTTTTGCCATTTCCTAAATGTGCGCTCATCGCTTGCTTTTTGCAACACAGGAAGAGGTGTGACTATCGGTCACACCTCTTCTTTCTTTAACCACTCGATAAACTCGACTCGCAGCAGTTTTCCGGTTTCGCTGGCCTCTTTCTTCGGTCTCCCCTCTGCTTGTCTACGATTCCTTCAGCCACCGCTGGAACTGTTCCACAGTGATGCTACCCTCGTCGCATTTCTTTTTCTGCTCTCTGGCCTGCTCACTCCACGCATAAAACTCGCTGTCGCTGATGCGCCCGGCCTTGTCTATATCCAGTACCAACTCAAAGAAACGCTGGATCTGCTTTTGGTAAAGCGGCAGATTCTCCGGCAGTGTCCGCAGCTCGTCCAATGTCTCGAACACCGAAGCCCCGGCGTTCTTAAAACCCTTGGAATGAAGGTAGAACCACTTGGCATACAGCACACGAAAGAAGCTGTGTGTATCCGCCAGCCCACCCAGCCTGACCATGGCGTTGGTCATACGCTCGCCACGCTGTCCTTCAAGTACGGCGTGGACGTCAAAACGCTGTCCGGTGCGCTGGGACACTATGACGCAGGCTTTACTCCAGCACCTACACCCACGCCACGGAGGGGATGAAGCGTGATGCCGCCGACACCATCGGCAGCGTCATCAGCCAGACCATGTAGCCCGCAAAAAAGCCGGAGAGGGACGGATGATGCCATCCGCCCCTCTCCGATGCTTTCCTGACCTCTCGGCTTTTGGGCCACGGTTTGGGTCAAACGAAAAACGCCAAAATACCGCGTCACTATTTGAGGATATAAACGGAAAAAGTTCCTGATTTCTTACGAAATCAGGAACTTTTTGGTGGAGACTGCTGGACTCGAACCAGTGACCTCCTGCGTGTGAAGCAGGCGCTCTAACCAGCTGAGCTAAGCCTCCCTATTCGGCAACCCTTACGAGTTGCCTTGTGGTGACCCGTACGGGACTCGAACCCATGTTACAGCCGTGAAAGGGCCGTGTCTTAACCACTTGACCAACGGGCCGGATAAACCCTTGAGGGGCCCCGGAGAGACGTGGTACATCTCTCCGGGCTTTGGTAGCGGCGACTGGATTTGAACCGGTGACACTGCGGGTATGAACCGCATGCTCTAGCCAACTGAGCTACGCCGCCATATCGATAAGCTCGACAAGCAAGAATAAATATAACATATGCGCCGGTGTTTGTCAACAGATATTTCCCGGAAATCCGGGAAAATCTTCACCGATCTTCGATGACGCCGCCGCCCAGCACCGTATCCCCGTCGTAGAGCACCACGGCCTGTCCGGAGGTGATGGCCCGCTGGGGCTGGCGGAAGACCACCCGCATCCGCCCCTCCGGCAGGGGTGTGACCTCCGCCTCCGCCTCCGTCTGGCTGTACCGGGTCTTGGCGGTGACGGCGACAGGCTCCGTCGGCGCCGTGCCGGAGATCCAGTTCACCCGGCAGGCCGTCAGCTCCCGTGCATAGAGCTCCTCGTTGTCCCCCAGCAGGATGGTATTGTCGGCAGTGTTCTTCCGCACCACATAGACGTGTCTCCCAGCGCTGACGCCCAGCCCCTTCCGCTGGCCGGTGGTGTAGCAGGGGAGACCCTTGTGGCGGCCCAGTACCCGGCCCTCCCGGTCCACGAAGTCACCGGGCGTCAGTTCCACATGACCATACTCCCGCAGAAAGCGGCCGTAGTCCCCGTCCGGCACAAAACAGATATCCTGACTGTCCGCCTTGTCGGCGTTCAGCAGCCCCGCCTCACGGGCGCTCTCCCGGATGGCGGGCTTGTCGAACTTCCCCACCGGCAGCAGCAGGTGCGACAGCTGGTGCTGCGTCAACTGATACAGCACATAGCTCTGATCCTTCCGCCGGTCCCGGCCCCGCAGCAGCCGGTACAGCCCCGTCTCCGGATCGTAGCCCACACGGGCATAGTGGCCCGTAGCCAGATAGTCGTAGCCCAGCACCAGCGCCCGCTCCAGCAGTGCTCCGAACTTCAGGCACCGGTTGCAGTCGATGCAGGGATTGGGGGTGTGACCGGCGCAGTATTCCGCCACGAAGTGGTCCATGACGTCCCGTGCAAACCGTTCCGTCTCATTGAATACATAGAACTTCATCCCCAACCGATAGGCCACGCTGCGGGCATCGTCGGCATCGTCGGCGGAGCAGCAGGTACCCTCCACCTCGCCGCTGTACAGCTTCAGCATGGCCCCGTCGCAGGCGTAGCCCTGCTGCTGCAATAGAAGCGCCGCCGCCGAGCTGTCCACTCCGCCGGACATGGCTACCAGAACTCGTTTTTTCTCCATGCACCGTTTCCTCGTGTATCCTTTCCCGCCAAAGCGGGGATCCTAATATCGTATGTGGGGCCGTCAGTCCAGATTTTTCCGGGTGAAGGCCGTATAGGGCAGCGCATCCGCCAGCCCCAGCAGCACCGGATGAAAGCCGCCGCCGTAGGCGAAGGGCGGCTCCCGCAACACCGTTTTGGTGCAGCGCCGATCCGGCAGCGACACCGTTACAGTGGTACCCTCCGGGCCGGACTGTAACAGCAGCCGCCCGCCGTGACCACGGGCAATGGCCTGACACAGGGGCAGGCCCAGCCCCAGACCCTGTGGGGGAGGCGGCATCCGCAGCTTCTCCAGATAGCCGTCGAAGAGGTGCGCCTGCTGCTCCGGGGGGATGCCCACGCCGCTGTCTGCCACCGTCAGCAGCACTTGTCCCGCTGCGGCCCGCAGCGTCACCGTGACCTCGCCGCCGGAGGGCGTGTACTTCACCGCATTGGACAGCAGATTCCACAACAACCGCTCCAGATAGCTGGGGTGGATGGCCGCCACATGGGTCGTCAGGCTGCACCGCAGGGTCAGCCTCACCCCGGCATGGGCCACCAGCGGCTGGGCGCAGTGCATCAGCTCCGTCAGCCACGCCACCAGCTCCACATTCTTCGTCTCCAGCGGCTCTGTTTGAGAGATCAGGGGGGCGGCGGAGAGATTGTTTACCAGCCGCAGCAGCCGGTAGTAACTCTGGCACAGGATGGCGGCGCTCTGCCCGGTGGAGCCTTCGCCCTCCGGCATCTCCTCCGGCACCAGCCGGGTCAGCGCCGTATGGATGTTGCCCATGGCCCCCCGCAGCTGCGCTGCGATCTGCGGCATGATCTGCTCCAGTAGAATCTGGCTGTCCTCTTGATGCTCCACGGCCATCGCCCCCTTTCTCTTTACCATGCCGGGAAACAGGGGGAAGTATCCTCGCCAACTTTCTCCAGCACAGCGGCAGTGGTGAAATTCAACACATTATAGCAGGGTTCCTGTTGAAAAACAAGGCATATCCCCGGATTTGAAAAAAGAAAAAAATTTTATGAAAAAAGGCTTGATTTTTTTGCGGCAGGTGCATATAATACTAAACATACCATATGTTTGATATATTCCATCAGAGAGGAAGTTTTCGTGATGAGCATTAAAGTTGGTATCAATGGATTTGGCCGGATCGGCCGTATGGTCCTGCGCTGCAGCCTGCAGCACCCGGAGATCGAGATCGTGGGCATCAACGACCTTTGCCCTGCCGACTATCTGGCATATATGCTGAAGTACGACACCATGCACGGCCGGTTCCGGGCCGACGTGTCCTCCAGCGACAAGGGCATTATCGTCAATGGCCGCAGCATCCCCGTGTACGCCGAGCGTGACCCCGCCAACCTGCCTTGGAAGGAGATCGGCGCCGAGTACGTCATCGAGTCCACAGGCCTGTTCCTGACCAAGGAGAAGGCCGCCGGCCACATCGCCGCCGGTGCCAAGCACGTGGTGATGTCCGCCCCCTCCAAGGATGATACCCCCATGTTCGTCATGGGCGTCAATCAGGACACCTACACCTCCGACATGACTTTCGTCTCCAACGCCAGCTGCACCACCAACTGTCTGGCTCCCGTGGCCAAGGTCCTGCACGATAACTTCGGCATTGCCGACGGCCTGATGACCACCGTTCACTCCACCACCGCCACCCAGAAAACGGTGGACGGCGTGTCCGTGAAGGACTGGCGTGGCGGCCGTGCCGCCTCCGGCAATATCATCCCCAGCTCCACCGGCGCTGCCAAGGCCGTGGGCAAGGTCATTCCCAGCCTGAACGGCAAGCTCACCGGTATGTCCATGCGTGTCCCCACGCTGGATGTCTCCGTGGTGGATCTGACCGTGAATCTGGAGAAGCCTGCCACCTACGACGAGATCTGCGCCGCCATGAAGAAGGCCTCCGAGGGTGAGCTGAAGGGTATTCTGGATTATACCGACGAGGCTGTGGTTTCCTCCGACTTCCTGGGCGACACCCACACCTCTATCTTCGACGCCAAGGCCGGTATCGCCCTGACCGACACCTTTGTGAAGGTGGTCTCCTGGTATGATAACGAGATCGGCTATTCCGATAAGATCCTGTGCCTCATTGAGCATATGTACTCTGTGGATCACAAGTAATCGCATTTTCCCCTTTTCATTTGCTTTCTACCTTTACGTTTTCCTTCTTTTTGTTCCGCCAAAGAAGCCGCCGTCAGGGCGGCTTTTTTGGTACCCATTTTTCCCTCGGAGATTGACAAGTCCGCACCGGTGGGATACGGCAGCAAGAGAGGGCCTGCGGCTTTGCCGCAGGCTCTCTTTCTGCACTTCCTCAATCAAATGCCGGAGCCAACGCCCGGTATTTCCCCAGCGGAGAGGCTCCGTTCCATGTGAGATACCCACCGGTGTTGCCGGTGTCCCGCAGAGCCTTGATCTGGGCCCCTACCTCCTCCGGGCCGTAGGTGTTGTAGGGCTCCCGGATGGCGTTGTAGGCCTGCACCCACGTGCGTACCGCAGCCGGAGACGCCGTCTCCAGCTGTCGCTGGGCAGCCTTCTGGCCGAAGGCATACATGGTCTCGTAGGGGTGCTCCCACGGTAGCCAGTCCCCGGAGGCCCCGTAGTGATCCGGATAGGGCATGGCGCTGATGGCGTCCACCACATTGCTGATGGCAGGCCAGTACTGGCCGTAGGCGGTGACGTAGGCCTCGGCGCACTCCCCAAACACATCGGCGGAGACATACACCCCGGCGTCGTGGAGCCGGTCGCAGGCGTACATCAGGAATCGCTGCACCGCCTGGGCCTTGCTCTCGCCGTTTTCGTTGCGGTAGTCAATGGTCCCCTCCTCGAAGGCCCATGTGCCGTCGGGGAAGCGCATATAGTCGAACTGGATCTCGTCAAAGCCCATGAGTCGGGCCGCCTCCAGCCCCAGCTCCACCTTGTACTGCCACACGAACCGGCTGTACACACTGGGCCAGTACATCCCGCCGATCTGCAAAGGCTCGCCCGCCTGATCGGCGATGACGCACTCCGGGTGATCCTCCGCCAGATGGGGGTCGTTGAAGGCCGTGATGCGTCCGATGACGTAGTACCCGGCATCCTTCAGGGTCTTGATGCCCGTCTGATATACCTCCAGCGTGTTGTAGGCACTCTCATAGGCGGAGGGGGAGTACTGCTTCATCACCTCCGAGGGATAGGCGATGGCTCCGCCGTCCATGATGTCCACCACAAAGGCGTTGATACCGCAGGAGTCCGCCACCTCCACATATTCCGCCGCTTGGGCGACGGATTCGCTGTTGAGATACAGGGCCTTTACCTCGCCGGGCATGGGATGGCCCTCGAAGCTGGCCTTTTCACGGGGGAAGTAGTCCAGCCCTGCGGCGTCGCCGCCGCCCCAACTGTCCCCTCGTTCGGCGTGGAGCTGATAGACCTCCTGATCGTACTGCGCCTTGGCGCTGGGCTCTTCCATGGTGACGTACTCCGCCCGAATGTAGCCGCCCTCCACCTGCCAGCGCCCCACAGCGCCGCTGGCGTCCATATCCTGCCAGCCGGTGACGGTCAGGGCCTCTCCCTTCTGCACCAGCCGCCCCGGCACGGCCCCCGCTTCATCCAGCAGATTCACCGCCGTGCGGACATAGATGATTTTCGTGGCCACCACGTTCTTGGGGTCCGTCACCAGCTGCTCACGGGCCAGATAGCCGAAGCTGTCCTCCCCCAGCACCAGCCGCACCAGACCGGGATGATCCTTGTCCTCGTCCTCCACCACATAGGTGACCTTCGTCCCCCGCACCGGCTGGGACAGGACGGCCCCCTCGCCGTCGGTGATGTCCGCCGTCAGCCCCTCGGCGGCCACATAGCCCTCCGCCAGCGTCAGGGGCTTTTCCGCCCACCGGCAGAAATACAGCGCCGCCCCGGCCGCACACAGCAGCACGACGCACAGGATAATCCACAGGGCGGTGTGGGGACGCTTCTGAACAGTTTCCTTGGTAGCTTGCATGGACGTACCTCCCGGATTCATTGTCTCCATTATACGGGAAGCGGCGGCGGAAAGCTACCGGAAAATGCTCACTTTCGACAAATTTCATATTTCCGTAAAAAATCGCCGCCGGAGCGTGGACAGCCGGGCGGCGTGCGTGGTATACTGTACGGAGAATTTGTATGTAAAGGGAGTGGCACGGATGAAAAAAACATACCTTGGCTTGATGGGACTGTTCCTGCTGCCACAGACGGCACTGGCCGTCGATGCCGCCGCCCCGGCAAGCACCAGTGTAAGCTCGCCGCTTGCCGCCCTGTGGCGGGTGCTGCTGACCCCCATCACCGTGCCCCATCTGCCGTGGCAGCTGCCGCTGCTGGCCCCCATTGCGCTGGTGCTGGTGCTGCTGGTGCTGATCTTCTGTCTGCTGGCTCGCCGTGGCGGCTATCGCCGTGGCTTCCGGGAGGGGGAGCGTGTGGTGATGCGCCAGATGGCCCGTGAGGAGCAGGAGGCCGCTGTGCCGCCCATGCCCCACCGTCCGGCCCCGCAGCAGCCCGCCGCCCCGAAGCCTGCTCCGCAGCCGGAGAAGGCTCCCACGCCCCCGCCTGCGGAGGAGAAAAAGCCCGCCCCTCCGGCAGCAGAAAAGCCGGCATCTCCCGTTCGGGAAACACCGGCCCCCGCTGCCCCGGTCTCTCAGGAGGAGAAGCCGGACGAGCTGGACATCGATCTGCTGTTGGAGGAGATCAAGCGGATGTAGCTCACTTCTTCAGGAAGCCGAACAATCCCTTTTTCTCATAGGGCCGGGCGCTGACGCCCTGCACCTCATAGCCGGTCTTGCCGATGGCGGCCCGCAGGGCCTCCTCGTCCAGCGGCGCCTCGCTGAGGATCACCGCCTGCCCCTTGGTGTGGGAGGCGGTGACTTTTTTCACCGGCAGAGCGCCCCGGATGGCATCGCTGACATGGGCCTCGCACATCCCGCACATCATGCCGTCTACCTTCACCGTTGTCTCGATCATATGGATTCCACTCCTTTTGGTTAATGTTATCTAACTGCATCTCAGAAACCAAGCCGCCCGCAGGCGACCTCTGGAACGACTGCATTGTAATCCCCACCGCCGGTTTTGTCAAGAGACGCTCTTGCAAATCCGGCAAAACCCACTTATAATATACTATAAATTATGCCGATCCCCAAGGAGGAAGCTTCCCATGCAGCTCTCTGCAACGAAAAAACTGGTATTCTGCGCCATCTGCGTGGCATTGTGCGTGGTGCTGCCCATGGCCTTTCATGCGCTGGGCTCCGGCACCGTGTTCCTGCCCATGCACGTCCCCGTGCTGCTGTGCGGCCTGGTCTGCACGTGGCCCTACGGCGTGGTCTGCGGCCTGCTTGGCCCGCTGCTGTCGTCGGTGCTGACCGGTATGCCTGCGGCGGCGGTGCTGCCCTCCATGATGGCGGAGCTGGCGGTCTACGGTCTGGTAACGGCGCTGGTGATGCGTCTGGTGCATACGGGGCGGCTCTACGGCGACCTCTATATCGCCCTGTGCTGCGCCATCCCCTGCGGCCGCATCGTGGCGGGCGTGGTGAAGGCATTGACCTTCCCCGCCGGCAGCTGGTCCATGGCGGCGTGGGTTTCCGCCCACATTCTGCTCTCGTGGCCCGGCACCCTCATCCAGCTGGCTCTGCTGCCCACACTGGTGGTGGCCCTGACCAAGGCCCGGCTGGTGCCGCCCCACTATTAAAATTTTTATAGCTTGCACAAAATGAGGGTGGCATTTTGCCGCCGGATATGGTAAACTGTTCCTGTCAACCTGACGGCTTTGGGCCGCAGGTGTGAGGAGGAATGGAAATGAACCGTCAATACCCCAGACTGGTATTGCGTGACTCGTCCTTCCGCAGCAACGCCCGGGAGACTATCTCCCGCTGCGCCGCCTGCGGAATCCAGGTCTGCGGCGTCATCAAGGGCGTCAACGGCCTGCCGGAGGTGGCCCGCCGCTTCCGGGAATGCGGCGTCACGCAGTTGGGAACCAGTCGTCTGGAGCAGGTGGAGCGCTGCCGTCAGGCGGGCATCCCCGGCCCCTATCTGTTGATCCGCATCCCCGGCCCCACGGAGCTGCCGGAGCTGGTACGGCTGTGTGAAATGTCGCTGCAAAGCGAGCGCAAGACTCTGGACCTGCTGGAGCAGGAGTGTACCCGGCAGGAGAAGCCCCACGCCGTCATCATCATGGCGGATCTGGGCGACCTGCGGGAGGGCTACTGGGACCACGAGGAAATGGTGCAGACCTGCCTGTATGTGGAGCGTCGGCTGCCCCATGTCCACCTGTCCGGCGTAGGCGTGAACCTCAGCTGCTACGGCTCCGTGCGGGCCACGCCGGAGAAGATGCAGATGCTGCTGGCCATCGCCCGCCGGGTGGAGGACGCCATCGGCCGCCCGCTGGAGATAGTCTCCGGCGGCGCCACCAGCTCCTATCCCATGATCCATACCGGCACCATGCCCGCCGGCATCAACCACCTACGGATCGGAGAAAATATTCTGACGGCGCAGGATATTGCCGATTCCTGGGGCGTCCACGATGCAGACTACCTCCGGGACGACGTGTTCCGTCTGGAGGCAGAGGTGGTGGAGGTGAAGGAGAAGCCCACCTATCCCCAAGGGGAGCTGGGGGCCGACGCCTTCGGCCGAAAGCCTGTCTATGAGGATCGTGGCCTCCGACTCCGTGCCATTCTGGCGTTGGGCCGGGCCGACGTAGGCGACATGGAGACACTCCGGCCCACCATGCCCGGCGTCACCGTCATCGGCGGCTCCTCGGATCACTGTATTCTGGACGTGACCGATGCCCCCCAGCCGGTGCAGGTGGGGGATGTCCTGTCCTTCCGGCTGTGTTACAGCCATGTACTCTATGCCACCCAGCGGGACGATATTCCCGTGGTGGTCTGTCCGTGACCTCCGGGCCAAGCCCGCTGGCGATAAAATTCATCTAAGGAGGAACTCCCCTTTGAACAATGATAACTTTATGGTATTCGTCTATAATGCCATCATCGCCCTGTTTGCGTTCTTCGTGGCGGCCCCCATGCTGCTCAACGCCATCAGTCTTTTCACCGTGCAGAAGCGCTTCGCCAAGGTCATGGTGGACGAGGGCGTGGTGAAGGAGGAGACGGTGCGCCGCCTGCACCCGAAAAAGCAGGTGGCCGGCGTCCTGATCTCCCTGCTGGTGCTGGCCGGTCTGGGCTGGACCTGCACACGGGTGGATATGGGCTATATCTGCGGCTGCATCGCTCTGGTGGCGGGCGTGCTGAAGTACCGGAATATTATCCAGTTCAACAGCCTCACCGTCCAGCGCTTCCGCAATACCTACAAGGATGAAATGGATCTCAATAAGTACAATAAGTACGTGGATTCCCATTTCTAAGAGCGAGCGTATCGCCTGTAAGCAGGGTGTATTTTTACAAACGAGCCTTAACGGCGCAAGCTGTGTGACGGATTTTAACCGCAAACAGATACTGTGAAGAAGAAGGCCCCCGGCATTACACGGGTGCTCATAAGACAGTAATTCTCCAAATTACGATTATGGCATCTGTCAGGCAGGATTGGTAAACGAGATAACGGGTATTCGGTGTAAATGCCGAATACCCGTTATTTTTTTGCCGTCACGAAAAGCAATAGATTTATTCACAGCTTTCGAGTATAATTAAGTCATATCTATCTTATCCCATCCATTCCAAGATTTTTTGAAAAAATCTCAAAAAAGTTTGGAAACATTGGAACAATTCAGCCTCTCTCATGCCATATATAGTAGAGGGCTGAATACAGAAGCGATTGGAGGTGACGCTGATGGACAAGCAAACAGGCCCGAAAGATTTTCTTGTGGTGCTGCCCGGTGAAATCATTGAGATACCGCAGGACAGCGATAAGTCATGGCTGACACTATTTTACAGTTTGCCAAAGGAACTTGCGGAAAAGTGGAAACCTGCCTATGAGCTGCCCCGCTGTCCCTATGAGGTTTTGCGGACGGACAAGTATGACCACATCGTATGTGACGATATGTTCAAGCTGCTTGTGTGGGACTGCTACGCATGGAGCGCATGGCAGTTTTTCCAAGTCAAAGACCGCAAGGGCAACTACCGCGACATTCCCGGCAACTGGAATCAGTACGCAGGATATTTCCCTTTGTGGCGGCTGTCGTACAGCATTATCCCCTACATCCGAATGAAGTTTGAGCAGAACGGGCTTGGCTTCCAAAACCTTTACAACATCCCGCAGGGTGTGGAAGTGCCGTGGCTGACCTATCAGCAGTTCAGCAATCTGATCGGCAATGTCGCCGATATGGTGGTTGCAGAACAGAATTGGCAGCCGATGATCGATGCGATCTGGGAAAACTGCACCGTGGAGGACTACGAAACCACCAGCAGCACCGTTAAAACCGACTTCATGCGGAAGTGGCATCATAACCGCTCCGGCAAGCCGATTTCTCTGGATGAAATGATGGAGAGCGAGGATGTCGATATTTTCGAGGTAGCCGACCCACGGGGCGAGTTTGAGCAGAAGGTGATTTCTGAAATGCAGATTGCCGCCTTTTCCGAGCAGAGCATCACAGAGAAAGACCGGGAGATATTGAAGCTGCGTATGGACGGATTGACCGAGCAGGAGATTGCAGACAAGGTTGGCTACAAGACCGCCAGCGCAGTCCATAAGCGGATCGCCAAAATCGCCGGAGCTTATGAGGACTATGTGACAGCGGAGTATCAGAAGTATTTGGACAAGTAAACAGACGCAGAAGCGGCAGCAGTTACCGAAATGGTAGCTGCTGCTTTTTCATGCGGGAAAGGAGAGTTTATGAGCAGAGAGCCGTTTGAAGCCATGCCCGATGTGATGGACGCAAAGCAGCTTGCCGAAGCATTGCAGATTTCCAAAGCTGGGGCATACAACCTTTTGAGCAGCCCGGATTTCCCAACCTTGTGGATCGGTGGGCGCAAATTGGTGATGAAAAATGAGCTGGTGGAGTGGCTGAAAAGCCGCACGAACAGAACACCATGAAAACACAATCAAGAGCTGGAAAAGCGGCAAATCAGCCGATAGGACAAGACAAAATGTACTCCGCATCATTTGTGGCATTTCCATCGAAAAATCGCATCACTTTTCCAATTCAAGAGTTGGGAAAAATCCATGAAAATCAGGAGGTTTTATGAGAACAGGGCTTACCAAGAAGCAAAAGACAACCGTGATCTATTTTGACGAGTATAGCCGCATCATTGAGGTGCAGACCCACAACACCGATCTCAAAAAGCGGCTGGCAGCATTTGCGGCAAAGCACCCGCAATGCTGCCGCCAGACCGACGATGATGAGCAAGGAGGGCTGACCTTTGATATTGAAAAAGGACGGTTGAGCTTTCGGCTGACCGCCCCATATAGTGAGGAACGCCGCAGGGTGGCAAGTGAAGCAGCGAAGAAAAACAGCGTAAACGGCATGGGTAGAAGCATTCACAAAAATCTGCTATAATTTTTTTGAGGAAATTTTGAAAATCGTGAAACCAAACCCGATTTTTGTCGGGTTATATGGTGAAATCATCTGACAGCAGATGAGAAAGGAGGTTCGCCTATGCAGGACGAGATGATTGTTGCCTTATACTGGAAAAGAGACGAGAAAGCCATCAGCGAAACGGAGCGGAAATACGGGCGGTATCTTTCAAAGATTGCCTACAATATCCTCTCCGACTGGGAGGACAGCAAGGAAACCGTCAACGACACCTACTTAAAGGCGTGGAACTCCATGCCGACGCACAAGCCCGGTGTTCTCTCCACCTATTTAGGAAAAATCACACGGCAACTATCCATTGATGCGTTCCGCACACGCAACAGGGATAAACGGAAGCACTCGGAATATGCAGTCTCTCTTTCCGAGCTGGAGGATTGTATTTCCGGCAGCGAAACCACGGAGCAGAGCGTAGAATTGAAACTGCTTGCGGAAGCAATCAATACCTATCTCTACACGCTCCCAGCAGAAGCACGAAACACATTTGTCGGCAGATACTACTTTGCGGATTCTATCCGAGAAGTCGCAGACTACTACGGCGTAAGCGAGCCAAAGGTCAAGAGTATGCTCTACCGAACAAGGCAGGGACTAAAAAAATATTTGGAAAAGGAGGGCTATGAACTATGAAGAAAGAGCAGATCAGCGACGCTTTGAATATGCTGAACGATGATATTATCGAGGAGACCAACAAAGTCCGAGCCGATGCAAAACCGAAGCGCAAGTGGGTTAAATGGGGAGCTGTTGCAGCCTGCCTGTGTCTGGCGGTGATTATCGCCATCCCTGTGCTTCACCATAAGGGCGGCCCTGACACCCAAGACCCCGCGCAGAACATTGCCGCACTTGAGTACAACGGCAAATTTTACGAGGCCGTCAAACTTCCGGAGGTGCTTGAGAAGTATGGTCTGCCCCCTAAAATCACCGCCGATATGGCTGGCGAACACATTTCCTACCTGAAATCTGACGGAGGCATTGGCTATAAAAGTACTGTCAGCCAGACTGACATTGAGCTATACCAGTATGCGCCTTCTGTCTGTGATGGCGTGTATGTTCTGCGAGACGGCGATACATGGTATGCCGCGTTGTTCTGCAACTTCTATCAGTTTGACAGCAACACAAACTGTTCACTCACCGAGCTTTATCGTGTGTATGGTATTGCGAGCGTGGACGATATTGCATCCATTACGGAAATGAAGTGGAACAACGAACAAGAAGCCGGCTCACCTGTAAGAAATCGGCAGGAAATCGATGAGTTCTATCACATGACGATTGCACTTGCGAGTTATGGCAACGATGACTTCCAGGCGGAAGTATTTGATGGTATCCCCGAAGAAAACCAGCAGGAAGCGCACACCGCTTTTGCCGATGACCGAAGAAATCTCCGAATCGAAACCGCCTCCGGCCTGCGCTTCTTTATAGCCTTCTATCCGAACTATGACTGGATTGAGGGCGGAGGCACAATGTCCTATTTCAAAATTGATAACCAGATGCACGGATGGATTGAGAGAAATTTGAACAGATAACAGTTGAAGTATATAAATATTAGAAAAGAGCAGCTATTTTCGCATAGAAAACAGCTGCTCTTTTCGTTTGCCCCAAAAATCAAGAAAGGAGTGACTACCCATGACAAAGAAAAAACTGCCGCAGACCATCGAGAAATGTAATGCCGAACTGGAACGCACACAGAAGCTATTACAGCAGTACGAAAACCGGAACAAGATGCTCAACCGCAAGCTGTCCGTCGAGAAACGCAGGGAGCGCAATCACCGTATTTTCCTGTTTGGCGGCTTTATGGAAAGCATCGTGCCGGAGCTGAAAACCATGACGGAGGACGAAGGAAAGGACTTTTTGTATCACATCGCAAAAAGTACAGAAGCAGAGGAGTATTTGAAAAAACGAGCCAAGGGGGTGGATGCCGGATAATACCCTTGGTAACAAGGGCGCACTTATACACCCTTGCGGGTGTCGTGCGCTCATCTCCGCGCTAAGAGCCGCCGCTTTGCGGCGGTTGCGCTCCGAAACACGCCTGCGGGCGTAGTGCCGAGGGCTTATGGGCGCATGGAAGTTTCCACGCGCCCACATTGGCGGCTTGCGCCGCACAGGGAAAACTGCATTTTCCCTGTGACAGCTTGCGCTGTCTACCCTTTTGCGTCCCCACGAAACAGAACACCTTGCTGCGGCAAGCTGTTCCGTTTCATGGGGCTGAATCACGAAGATCGGAGGTAAACCGTTATCGCAATCTATCATTGCAGCATCAAGATCATCAGCCGAGGGAATGGCAAGTCAGCCGTTGCCGCTGCTGCCTACCGAAGCGGTGAGAAAATCACAAACGAATGGGACGGTATGATCCACAACTACACCCGAAAGCGCGGCATCGTCCATTCGGAAATCCTGCTGCTGTCCAACGCTCCCCCAAATTTTCAAGACCGGGGAACGCTGTGGAACAGCGTGGAGCAAATTGAAAAGGCGTGCAACTCCCAACTGGCGCGGGAACTGGAGGTCGCCCTGCCCATAGAGTTATCCAGAGAGGAACAGGTACGGCTTGTCCGTGCGTACTGTTCCTCTCAATTCGTTTCCAGAGGAATGTGCGCGGACTTCAACATCCATGACACAGGCAGCGGCAATCCGCACACCCATATTCTTCTCACCATGCGCCCGATAGACGAACGTGGCAAGTGGCTTCCGAAATCCAAAAAGGAATATGTGTTGGACGAAAACGGCGAGAGAATCCGCCTGTCCAGCGGCAGATACAAAACCCGCAAGGTTGACCTTGTGGACTGGAACAGTCAGGAGAACGCTGAGGTCTGGCGCAAGGTGTGGGCTGACCTTGCCAATGAGTTCTTGGAACGGAACAACCGCCCGGAGCGCATCGACCACCGCAGCTATGAGCGGCAGGGGATCGACCAAATCCCAACCGTTCACATCGGCGTGGCAGCGTCACAGATGGAGAAAAAAGGAATCGCTACCGAGCGCGGCGAACTGAACCGCGGTATCAAGGCGGCAAACCGTCTGCTCCGCGACATCAAGGCGCAGATCGGCAAGCTGAAAGAATGGCTGCTTGATGTGTTCAAGGCAAAGGAGAGCTTGCGCGCCGAGCCGCCGCAGCCGAAATCCACCGACCTCTCCACGCTGCTGTTCCGCTATCTGGATATTCAGAAAGCCAATGGCAGGAAGTATTCCCAAAGCTGGCAGCAACAGCACTCCGCAGACGAACTCAAAGCAATTTCCAAAGCTGTCAATCTTCTTTCAGAAAAAGGTATCTATACGCTGGAAGAACTGGATGCAGCCCTGTCCGTTGTCCATGACAAGGCAAGCGAAATCCGTAGTGCTATGAAACCGAGGGAAGCGAGAATTAAGCAGCTCCAAAAGCTGATTGAGCAGGCGCAGAACTTCCAAAAGACACAGCCTATCCACGATGAATACAAGCAAATCCGCTGGAAAGGCAAGCAGGAGAAGTTTGCAGAAGCACACCGCGCCGATCTTGCAGTATGGGATGCAGCTAACCGCTATCTGCGGGCAAATCTGCCGGACATGAAGCTGACACCGAAAGCATGGCAGACCGAGCTTGCCGCGCTGACCGCCGAAAACGAAGCAGAGTATGCGAGGCTGAAAGCCCAGCGGGAGGAAGTTACCGAGCTGCAAAAGGTACGCCGCTATGTGGATGTTGCCCTGAAAGCAGACGCACCACAAAAGGCGAAAACCAAACATCACGATATAGACCGATAACCCATCGGAGAAAGGACACCACCATGAACACCGATAAGCAATTTGAACACGAAATCGACCCTGATCTGCTGGCAGAAATCGAGGAATGGGAGCAGCAAGAGTATGACGAGCCGGAGGGATATTACTTCTCCAATCCAGACCCGTATCTGAAACCGCAGCCCCTGCCGCCCGACCATCCCCGACACAACTGCTATTTCAACGAGGACGGACATCTTTGCGTGAAAAACTTGTCCGCCTTCTGGCTGCCGGAGTTCACCTTGCAAAAGGAAATCGGCGGCACAGTCTACACCGTCACAGGCAGCTATGACGGCGTGGAAACGCTGGATAAAAAGATGGAACGCATCATGGGCGAAAAGTTTACAGAAAAGATGGAGGATTCTGAATGACAAATACGCAGTCTCTTGGTACAATAGAAGCAACCAATCCTGTACTGGCAGTTGCCCCTTTGAAGGAGGAAACAGAAATGTTACGGGCAACTGATAAAATCACCGCGCTTTACTGCCGCTTATCCGTGGAAGATTTGAAAGAGGATAAGAAAGGCGGCAAAGAGGACGAATCCAACAGCATCCAGAATCAAGAGATACTATGTAGAGGGTGGTTTCTCCCACCTAATACATATGACTGCGGCTCATTTGTGGTGAATGGAACAGCAGTTGTAGGAAAGGAGCCAAAAAAAGCCTTATAACCGCTGGAAATCAACACGCAAAGGAGCTAATTTTTATGAAATCACTGTTTGAGCAAATGGGCGGCACATACCGGCAAGAGGGCGATTACCTTATCCCAAACCTCTATTTGCCAGATGAGCCGGACTACCAGATCGGCAAGTATGGGCGTATGCGCCGCAGCTATCTGAAAGAACATCGTCCGGTTCTCTATGCAAGCCTGCTCACAAGCGGAACGCTGCATCGGCACCTTGCCGAGATCGACCAAGCCTGTAACGAGCGTATGGCAATCATCGTTTCCGATATGGCAAGGCAGGAAGATGTGACCGAAGCGCTCAAAGCCGCCGACCAAATGGAATGGGTGCGCCGCATGAACAGCATCCGCAATCGTGCGGAGGAAATCGTTTTAACCGAGCTTGTATATGAATGACAAATGCCCGTTATTGGTTGTATGGCCGATAACGGGCATTATCTTTATTCTTTTGGTGCTACAAACTTGTATTTGCCCTTTCCAAAGCCGCTGACAGGCTCAATCAAATCCGCATTTTTCAGTTTTGTAATGAGATTCCCTGCGGCAGTAACAGAATCCTTTGTGATAGCAGCTATATCGGATCGGCCAAAGACACCATCGACGCCCATATTTGCAAATACCGCTTTCGCCTTTGCAATCGTACCTTGGCTTGCGTTCAGCCGGTCAATCGCAACCTCAATCGCAACATTTTCATCTTCAATCGTAATCTTGGTTGTGTTTGCCGCCGCTCCATAATTCAGATTATAGAGCGTAACTTGGAACGAACTGGCATCGGAATAGAATTTTGGCTCCAGTTCGTCACGGTAATTGTGAGCGGCGCGGTAGGTTTCCGTGATTTTCTTAAAGCCGCTGCCTTGCCGCTCCATATAGCCCAGTCGTCCGAAAATATCTGCAAGGACGGGATTACGGCGCGTGGAGGAAATGCTGGATAGATCCCGTTCCTGTATCCGTGTGCCGTCTGCCATACCGCCGGGAGAATAAATGGCAAGGCGGTCATCGTAAATGTCGATGTGAACTTCGCTGCCCAAAATCAGATAATCACGATGGATCAGCGCATTGACAAGCGCCTCAAAAACGCTCCGCTCGCAGTAGTCGGGCATCTCAACACGAGAATCGGCGGTTTTCTTCCAGCGTGTTTTCATATTCCGCTTAACAAAACTGACACCCTCATTGAGCAGAATGATCAGGCTGCCGGAGAATTCTGCGCTGTCAAGTGCATCCACCATGCCGCCGCTTTTATCAAGGCCGTTCCAGCGTGTGCAGAACAGGCGGGAATGCCGGATGGGAGAATCGTCTGCAAGCAAGGCGCCTGCATTGGTCAGCTTGCCGTGTTCGTCCCGCATATCGAAGGAATCGAACAGCTTTTCTTCCATGCTGTTGCCCGTCCAAGCCTTATACCGTTCGCGCAGCTTGGAAAAAGCGTAATCCTTGAAATCATACTCGGAAACCAGTTCGTCATAGGTGCGGTGCATCCCCTTGAGAATCAGCTGGTTCAGCGCATAGGACGGAGCAATCACGCTTTCATTGCCGATGCGGATATACGCCTCCATAACGCCGTCTGCTTTGTAGTAATACGGTGTGGAGCGCCCTGCGAACACAGACAGCACAAGAATGTCCTTGCCGTCCTCCCGCTCCGGTGCGAGGACAAAACTCGGATAAGGCGTGATACGCTCTTTAATCAACCGGCTGATTGCCTCTGCATCGGTCTGCGCGTCAGCTAAGCCGACAACATTTCTGTCATTATCAATACCAAAAAACAGCGTGCCTCCAATGCCATTTGCAAAGGCACTGACGCTTTTGAGCCAGCTTTTCGGCTTCTTTACCTCCAGCGCGACCTTGAAATCACATTCGGTCGCTTCTGCGATCCAGCGGTCAATCATCATTCTCACCGTCCTGTCCCTTATTTTTTCCTCTGCTCTTATAGACATTATACTGATTCTTGCACCGGGCGCTGCAAAATGCGGAATTGGCCCGACTGCCGAGGAACACCTTCTGGCAGTGCTTGCACAGCCGCAAGGGTTTTGCGTCGTCCACCAGCATAAAGCTGAACATCATCTGCACGCCCAGCAGCAGGGAATGAAAGTCCCAATAGATGGTGGGCTTGTCCAGCAGTTCAATATGATAGGTAGGCGCAATGCCGCCGAAGGCAGCCATGGCCTTGCGGTAAAGATTTCTTGTATCCTCGTCAATGCTGTCGTAGTCGTTATAGTACAGAATAGAGGTGGTCAGCGTGAACGCCCAATCCTTGAACTGCTGGGCAACCCAATCATACGGCTCGGCATATTCCCGCTGGAAGCTCATGTTCTTCGCCATTGGCTCATCCATAAAGGTCATGGTCAGGGCAATCATCATATTATCCCCGGAAACATTCCAACTGGATTCCACGCCCTTTTTCACCACATCCAATTTGTCGAAGGGATAGAACAGAGCAAGATAATCCTCTGTCGCCATGCTTTCTTCCTTGATGAAGTGATTCTTCGGCAGATAAACCGCCTCGTAGTCCATAAACGACGGCGTAGTGGGCAGTGCCGTCATCAGCCCCAACAGACCGTAATGGGTCACAAAAGCCAAAATTGCCTTTTCCACCTCGTCCTCCGGACTGCGGTTCATCATCAGCATACCAACATTCAGTGCTTCCAGCACCATCTCGGAGGATTCCTTCAGCGGGTTATAGATGTCGGGCTTTGCCGCCTTTTCCGGCGTAATATAGCGTTTTCCGTCCTTGCCGGTCTTGATCTCATAGCGGTCATACCGCACCCAATGGGAACGGGACTGCGCAAACAGATTGTTCATGACGCTGTTCCTCTCAAATCGTAATCTATCTATATATTAACCATATTACTATTGTATCAACCGTCCTTGGCATCGTCAAGGGCGGCTTTCTTTTTTCTCGGCTTTGTTTTGTTCTCCCGGCGGATCACGGCATCCTTGCCCGTGGTTTGCAATAGCGATTCATATTCTTCCATGAACTCGCGCTCCCGCAGGGTAAGGCCATGATCGTTTTCCAGCTTTTCGCTCAGATGCTCATACATCCGCTTTTGCAGCTTTTTCTGAATGGTCATCCGCAGCTTTCGGATATTTCGGTCGGACTGCCCACGGATGGCGGCAAGCCGTGCGGTGCTGTATTGCTTGACGAACAGGTAATACAGCACCTCCTTCTGCTCATCACTGAGGGTGAAAAAGAGCTTGGAGAGAAAACGGTTTGCTGTCAGCTCATGCAGCTCGTAGGGACAGGAGAAGATGATGTCGAGAAAATTTCCCTGACAAAGCTGGCGGAACCTCGGCAGATTCATCCACAGCGGGGCGATCTTCGGTTCAGGCACCGCCTGAAATTCCAACGGAACATCCCCGCGGAGATTTTCATGGTCACGCTCCCTGCGCTCCCGGTTCCTGTCCAGCTTGTTCCACTCGTCTACCACAGTCAGAAAATCGGATTCCGTCCGGGCTGCTTCCTCCAGCCGCCGCAGAGCCTCTGCCCGAATTTCCCGCTTGAGCCGCTTCTCGCTGGTGGGTGCGGCTTCCTCTTCCTCGTCCTCCAGCTCGGCATGATAGTCTCTGGGATGCTCGTCCTGCTCCAGCTCGCTTTCCAGCTCCAGCGTGTGTTCCTCTGCAAGTGCTTCCTCCAGCGTCTCATCCACGGGCGCAGTGTCAGACGAATCCTCCCAATCGGCAAAGCCGTCCGCATCCATTTCAAGGCCGGTTTCCTCTATTTGCTCCTCGGCATCTTCTTCCTCATCGGAAAAATCATCATCCCACAGCAGTTCATCCTCCCATGGTTCCACGACAGCTTCACCTCCCCGAAAAAATATTTTTCTTTTTTTCAAAAACGGTTCCGATTTACACCCCGTATTTCTCCTATTAGTAGAGAAAGTAATCTTAGCACAAGTTACACGGGTTACTTTCCGAGCCATCAGCGAAGAAAAGGAGGATGTGGAGCATGGAAAACCAACAGAAAGCCACGGTTAGCTTACAGCCAACGGAACCAAACACATTATATCAAAAACCAACCAATCACGCAAGGAGGATGCCTATGGAGCAGAACAAACGAGAACAGTTTATCATCCGCCGCATTGGCGGCACCACCTACAAGGTCAGGGTCGCGTTCAGCGAGACGGCAGCGGAGACCATGGAGGAAAAGATTCTGCGGATGATCCGCAATGAAAGGGTTACAAATGACGGCACTTGTGGTATAATGGAAGCACCACAAATGAGCCGTCAGTCTGAAAGGAGCGCCGAATGCGCATGAAACAGACTGAGGAAAAGATCACCGCTCTGTATGAGCGGCTGAGCCGTGACGATGACAATGCCGGGGATAGCAACTCCATCGTGAATCAGAAAAAATACCTCGAAAGCTATGCCCAGCAGAGAGGCTACACCAACTGCCGCCACTATACCGATGATGGATGGAGCGGCGGCAATTTTGAGCGTCCGGCATGGAAGCAGCTCATTGCAGACATTGAGGCAGGCAAGGTGGCCCATGTCATTGTCAGGGATATGAGCCGGGCGGGGCGTGACTATCTGCAAACCGGATTTTACACGGAGGTGTTCTTCCGGCAGCACGGTGTCCACTTTGTTGCCATCGCCAACAGCGTGGACAGCGATGACCAGAACAGCAATGAGTTTGCCCCCTTCCTCAACATTATGAACGAGTGGTATCTGCGTGACCTGAGCCGCAAGCAGAAAACCGCCATCCGCGTCAAGGGAGAATCCGGCAAGCCTACCACCAACTGCGCCATCTACGGCTACAAGAAAGACCCGGAGAACAAATACCATTGGCTGATCGACGAGGAAGCCGCTGCCGTGGTACGGCGCATTTTCCGATTGACCATTGAGGGCAAAGGCCCCTACGACATTGCCCGTATTCTCTTTGAGGATAAGGTGGAAACGCCCGCCGTGTACTTCGGCAAGCAGGGCAAGGGCATCTGGAAAAGCAAAGAGGAATTTTCCAATCCCTATAACTGGAGCGGCTATGTCGTGGGACAGATCCTCTCCAAGCCGGAGTATATGGGGCATACGGTGAATTTCCGTTCCCACAAGCAGTCCTACAAGGATAAAAACGCCGTAATGAATCCCAAGGAGGACTGGCTGATCTTCGAGAATACCCACGAGGCCATCGTGGACAGGGAAACATGGGAGCTTGCGCAAAAGCTCCGCAAGACACCAAAGCGCATCGACACGCTGGGTGAAGCGAATCCACTGACCGGCCTTTTGTACTGCGCTGACTGCGGCGAGAAGATGTATAATCACCGCTCCAAAGGCGGCACAGAGAACAATCCCTATCCATCTGACTTCTTCGATTGTTCCTCCTATACCCTCGCCCATCAGAAAAGAACTGCCGCCTGCTGCGGCCACTATATCACGACCAAAGCTCTGCGCACCCTGATTCTGGACACCATCCGCACGGTCAGCACCTTTGCAATTTCCAATCAGGCGGCGTTTATGGAAAAGGTGCGCTCTGCCTCCCAGCTCCGGCAGGTGGAAGCGGCCAAAGATGCCAAGCGAAAGCTGAGCAAGGACAAAAAGCGTATTGCTGAGCTGGACACCATCATCAAAAAGCTCTATGAATCCTTTGCTGTCGGGCGCATTACCGATGAGCGCTTTGACAGTCTGCTGGCAGATTACGAAGCCGAGCAGAAAGCGCTGCAAGCCTCTGTCGCAGAAGCAGAAGAAAAGCTGTCCGCTTTTGCGGAGGACGCCGCCCGTGTGGAGCAGTTTCTGGAGCTGGCAAGGAAGTACACGGACTTCTCCGAGCTGACTACACCCATGATCAACGAGTTTATTGAGAAAATCATCGTCCACGCCCCGGAGCGTATCGACGGTGACCGGGTGCAGGAGGTGGAGATCCACCTTCGCTTTATCGGGCAGTTTGAGCTTCCCGCACCGGAGCTGACCGAGGAAGAAATCAAGCGGCAGGAGCAGCTCAAGCGACATCGCATTAAAAGCCGGGAACGGTATCAGAAAATCAAGGCTGGTGAACACGCTGTCGGTCAGCCTTTCATGCTGACCTGCAAGTGCTGCGGGCAGGAATTTGCATCCAAACGGACGAACACCCTGTTCTGCGGTCCCAACTGCCGGGCAAAATTCTACCGGCAGGAGGCGGCAGAGAGCCGCAGCCGGGCGTGTACCTGCGAAAACTGCGGCAAGGAGTTTATCACAACAAGGTCAGATGTGAAATATTGCAGTGACGATTGTCGGTATGCAGCACAAATCAAACGGCAGGGCGCATGGAAGAAAGCCTTGCGAGAAGCTAAGAACGAGGAAGAAACGAAAACAGCATAAAATAGACGCAGACGGCGGCTTGCCCCAGATTGGGCAGGCCGCCGTTTTTGCGCAGAAATGGAGGTATCATGCGTATTTTTGAAATCGTAAAAGAAAACATCAATCTGCGGGAAGCGGCAGAGCTGTACGGGATCGATGTGAACCGATACGGCAAAGCCCTCTGCCCGTTTCACAATGACCGACATCCCAGCCTGTATGTGGCCGACGACCACTATTATTGCTTCGCCTGCGGGGAGCACGGGGATGTGATCGACTTTGTGGGCAGGCTGTTTCAGCTTTCACCCTACGATGCGGCACGGAAGCTGATGACAGATTTTCATCTCAGCCCGGACAAGCCGCCCAGCGCAGCAGCGCTTCACGCAAAACGCATCCGAACAGAAGCACAGCAGCTCATGGAAAACGAGCGGCTGT
>ENA-UONX01000985-UONX01000985.1-human-gut-metagenome-genome-assembly--contig:-P74old-NODE-985-length-32412-cov-13.245789_pt1 | contig 32412 bp, 28 predicted proteins | sample MGYA00242466_ERZ724013 | MGnify/ENA metagenome assembly ERZ724013 | reverse complement strand
TTCATAATGTACCCCCAAATTTTTTGTCCAACTTTTGGGGTGCACTTCACTTTTCATTAAAACACGCCGGCTTTTTTCTATTTTCTGCCTACCTTTTTTCCAACTTAGGATAATCATTTTATAGAACCATCCAACTAAAAAATAAGATTGACAATTTGTACATTAAATTAATAATTGTCAATTATTATTTATCTATTCGAAGACAAACCTTTATAAAATTCTCCAATTTCATCTTCTACTACAACATATTGCTTAAAGACAAGAGCTTTCAAACCTACTAAATCATAAATAAATTTCAATTAAAGTTTGCACATATAAAAAAATAGGGATAAATTGCACCCAAATTTAAAAAAACAACAAAACTCAACGGATATAGATTAAGCATATAAAAAATCCTCAACGTACAAAAAATACTATCAAATTTTACTTTTTATGAATGTTAATACAGTAACTCAACGAAGCAGAAATGCAATTTTAGTCGGCGCACTATGTTGTATTTCCCTACCGGCATTCGCTGTTTTTCCGGATGCAGAAAGTGCTGCACCTTTTGCCATCACGCAACAAACCAAATTATTAAAAGGTCAGGTGTTGGATCATAAGACAGGCGACCCTGTCATTGGAGCCAACGTGATCGTGAAAGGGACTACTAACGGAACCATCACAGACATGGATGGTTATTATGAACTCGAAGCACCGGCTGGAGCTACACTGCAGATTTCATATATCGGATATAAAACCTTAGAGATCAGTGCCAATTCAGAAAATCTGACTGTAAAGCTGATGGAAGATTCTGAAACGCTGGATGAAGTTGTTATTGTGGGTTATGGTGTACAGAAAAAAGAGAGTCTGACCGGTTCTTTGCAGACATTGAAAGATGAAAAATTGAAAGACATCACTACGGCCAATGTTGAAAACATGCTGAACGGCAAGGTTTCGGGTGTTTATGTAGCACCAGGTTCTGGTCAGCCGGGTTCGAGCGGTGCCGTTGTGGTTCGTGGTAAAGCCACTTTGAGCGGTTCGACGGCTCCTCTGTGGGTTGTAGATGGTGTTATCGTGGGTGATGGTGCGGGTGCATTGAACCCGGCAGATATCGAAACCATGACCATCCTGAAAGATGCTGCCTCTACAGCTATTTACGGTTCGGAAGGTGCCAATGGTGTAATCCTGGTAACAACCAGACAGGCCAAAAGCGGAGAAATGCGCATTAACGCTTCTGCCAAATTAGGTATCAGCACATTATATAACGGAAACCTGGAAATGATGAATGGAGCGGAGCTGTATGACTACTATGCTTCTTTCCAGAATGCAGATCAGATCAATTTCCCGCGCTGGAACTCAGACCTGCGTAATTCGAACTTCGACTGGTGGGATTTGGCGACACAGTCGGGCTTTACACAAGATTACAACGTATCTCTGTCGGGTGGTAGCGAGAAATACAATTCGTACTTCTCATTAGGTTACTACGATGAAGAGGGTGCTGTAAAGGGATATGACTATTCACGCTATACCTTCCGTTACCGCTCAACTTACAAGCCATTCGACTGGCTGACGATCAAACCGTCTATATCAGGAGCCATGATTGATACGTACGACGGACAATATTCGGTAAGTGCCATGTATTCTATGTTCCCGTGGGATAGTCCGTATGATGAAAACGGAGCACTCGTGCCAGACCGTTATCAAGGTTGGGTAAACAGCCAGCAGACGAACTACCTGAACGATTTGTCGTATGGTAATCATACAGACTATAAGACCTACGAATTCTTCGGTAACTTCGACTTTGATATCAAGATTACCGACTGGCTGACATTCCACTCGGTCAATAACTACAAATATCAGAATTATTACTACCATTCTTATTCTGATCCGCGCAGTAACAGTGCCTCGGGTGTCAACGGACGTATTGATGAATACCAGAGCAACGTGTCACGCCGTTACACCAACCAGTATTTGAGTTTCAACAAGCTGTTTGGCAAACACTCGGTTGACGCTATCCTGGCTTATGAGTTCAAAGATTACCAGGGAAAAGCTACCCAGGCTATCGGTACCGGTTTTGCCTCCGGTTTTGAAGTGCTGGACGTAGCAGCTCTTCCGGAAAAAGTAGGCGGCAGCCTGAATGAATGGGCAGTCCAGTCGTATTTCTTCCGTGCCAACTATTCATATGATAATAGATATGTAGCTGAATTGTCACTCCGCCGAGACGGAGCGTCCAACTTCGGTGATAATGCCAAATACGGTAACTTCTATTCAATCAGTGCCGGATGGAACATCAACCGTGAAAGCTGGTTCAAGGCAGACTGGGTAGATATATTGAAACTGCGTGCTTCTTACGGAACGATGGGTAATCGTCCGAGCGTACTCTATCCGCAGTACGACCTGTATTCGGTTTCAGCCAGCTACGACGGAATTCCGGCTACATTGATCAGCCAGGTAGGAAATAAAGACCTGACCTGGGAGCAGACTTCTACCTTAGGTATTGGTTTGGATGCAGCCATGTTCAACAACCGCCTGCGTTTCAACTTCGATTATTACAACAAATATACTACCGACGTTTTGTACCAGACTCCGGTTTCCGGTATCACTGGTGTAACCAGCCGTTGGCAGAACGTAGGAGAAATCAGCAACCGCGGTATTGAACTGAGCATCGGCGGAGACATCATCAACACAAAAGACTGGACCTGGAGCGTTGAAGCCAACCTCGGACACAATGTGAACACCGTAGAAAAACTGTATGGTAATGATCCGAACCTCGAAATTATCGGTGGTGGCGGTATCGGTATTGCCGGTGAAGCAGACAAGATCCTGAAAGTAGGCTACAGCAGTGATTCTTACTACATGATCGAATGGGCCGGTGTAAATCCTGACAACGGTGCTCCGCAATGGTACAAGACAGCTGAAGACGGCAGCCGCGTGAAAACAGAAAACTACTCGGAAGCCGACTATATCATTACGGAACCTTCTACTCCGAAGGTATTCGGCGGTTTCAGTACTTCGCTGAGATGGAAAAACATTGATTTGGCAGCCAACTTCGGTTATTCAATTGGTGGTAAGATCTACAACTATTCACGACAGGAATATGATTCAGACGGTGCCTATACAGACCGTAACCAGATGAAGCTGATGGACGGATGGAGCCGCTGGCAAAAACCGGGCGATATCGCAACACATCCGGTGGCTCTCTACAACAACTCATCGAACTCCAACAAGGCTTCTACCCGCTATTTCGAAGACAATGACTTCCTGAAGCTGCGTTCATTGAACATCGGTTACAACCTGCAGTTGCCGGATTACCATATCCAGAACCTGCGCATCTTCTTCTCGGGAGAAAACTTGTTTACCGTTACCGGATATTCGGGCGTTGATCCGGAGCTGCCAGCCAGCAACGGAAGTGTAATCGGATCAGCCGGTCCTTCTGTTTATCCATCAACCCGTAAATTTATGTTTGGTCTTAACGTCACATTTTAATACTTGAATTATATGAAAAAGAATAATATAGCAAAAATCCTGTTAGCAACTTTAAGTTTCGGTCTGATGACGACTTCCTGCGATGTCGAACGTCTGCCGACCGGAAGTATGGCTTCAGAGGTCATTACCGGAGACCCGAATTCGTACCTTGATGCCATGGTTCGTGGAGCCTATGCCCAATTGAAAGCATGGTCTGACCCCATGCACCGACTAGGTGAATATGCCGGCGACAATATGATGATCCGTGGTTCTTCAACCGATGCTTTCTACGAATTTATCACTTATTCGCGTACACCGAACAACTATCGTCTACAGAACTTCTGGGATTACGGATACAAAGCCGTTGCCCAGGCTTCAAACACAATCAACATGGTGGCTGAAGGACAAAGTGAAGAAATAGACAGCAAATTGGGCGAATGTTATTACATCCGCGGTATGATGTATTTTTACTTGACCCGTGCTTTCTCTCGTCCGTATTACCAGGCTCCCGATAAGAATTTAGGTGTGCCTATCGTAAACGGTACGCCGGAAGATATGGAAAATCTGCAATTGCCGGACCGCTCGACAGTGGCTCAATGTTACCAGCAGGCCATCGGCGACCTGCGCAAAGCCGAAAAGATGCTGACAACCAACAACGGACCGGCGTATGCTTCGAAAGGAGCTGCTCAGGCGATGTTGTCACGTATTTACTTGTACATGAGTGGAACGTATGAGAATCCGAATACACAATATGCGGATTCAGCTGCTTATTATGCTTCGGAAGTGATCAACTCAGGCACATATTCACTGCTGCCTAGAAATGAATTCATGGTATATAACACGATTGTACCGGAAAACAACTCGGAATCCATCTTCGTGGTGAAGCGCGTGGCAACTGAGTTCTCCGGATACGACCATTATTACGGTATCGGCGGTATGTATGCTGTGATCGGCGGCATGGGCTGGGGCGAAATGTATGCCAGTGCCAAATACATCGACTTGCTGAACGAGACCGGACGAAACGACTGGCGTCCTGACAAGAAGAATATTGTGGATGCCCGTGCCAACTTCATCGAACCGCAATACGTAACTGATGCGAGCGGCAACTACACAGAAGTATTCCGTTTCATCAAGAATGTGTATGACCAGAGCGGTGCACAGACCAACTACAATTATGTACAGGCAACATTAAACCGCAACGGCAGCCAGCTGACTTGTACGGAAACCATCGACGGAAAAGAGACGACCTACGCCTTGACTCCGGTCAACGAAGAGCAGGAAATCTATTCGATCAAGTATTCCGACGGCAATACTTACCAGGGTGTTATCGACTACCAGATGTCGCTGAACCGCGTTTATCCGATGTTCTACATCGTGAAATGTTCACGCGAAGGTGAAGACTCGCATCTGCATTCACCCATCATTTCCCGCTTGGGCGAAGTTTATCTGAACCGGGCTGAAGCCTATGCCAAGTTAGGACGTTACAGCGAAGCACTGAGCGACCTGAATTTAATCCGCGAACGCTCGATTCCGGGTGCAGGATATAAATCACTGGATGCCTCGAACGCTCATCAGCTGATTGACAAAGAACGCCAGCTGGAATTAGCTTATCAGGCAGAACGCAGCTTCGACGTTTATCGTAACGGCGACACGCTGACTCGTCATTATCCGGGTCCGCACAATGCGATGGAAGAAGTTTCTCCGGCTGATTACCGCGTAACTTATTACATTCCGCAGACGGCTATCAACTCTTATCCGAGTGGAAGTACCCTGACACAGAATCCGACCAGCAACGCAGGTGTTATCCTGAATTAATCGGAGTTCACATACATAAGAAAAGCCCGGCGGAACAAATCTGCCGGGCTTTTTATGTTAAGACAAGGAGCATACTGGAATATGCTACCCAGATAAATAGTTACAGTTCCAGACTCTTAACAGGCTGAAGTCCCATGCCTTTGGCCTTTTCTAAGAGGAAGTGGTAAGCGGCTTCGCGTTCGTTGGGAATGACACCGTCGAGAATGGCATTCTTGATGGCTTCTTTCAGAACACCTACCGGTCGAGACGGCTGCAGATTGAATAAATCCATTATTTCCTCGCCCTTAATCGGCGGCTGGAAATTACGGACACGGTCTTTCTCTTCAATATCTGCCAGTTTAGAACGCACCAGCTGGAAGTTGGCCAAGAAACGGCGTACCTTTTCCGGATTCTTGCTGGTGATGTCGGCTTCACAAAGCAACATCAGGTCTTCGATGTCATCACCGGCATCGAAAAGCAGACGGCGGATGGCCGAATCGGTCACTTCATCATCGCTCAAGGCAATCGGACGCATGTGCAAGCTAACCATCTTCTGTACATATTTCATCTTTTCATTCATCGGAAGTTTCATTTTCCGGAAGATTTCCGGTATCATCTTCTCGCCGATGAAATTATGATTGTGGAATGTCCAGCCCAGTCGCGGATCAAAGCGTTTCGAACGAGGCTTGCCAATATCGTGGAAGATCGCACTCCAACGCAGCCACAGGTTGTCGGTCGTCTTGCTCAAACGGTCGAGAACCATCAGCGTGTGGGCGAAATTGTCCTTATGCCCGATGCCTTCTTTCGTCTCTACTCCTTTCAGCGCACACAGTTCCGGGAAGATCAGCGGGAGCAAACCGCTTTTATCCAGTAAGTCGAAGCCTAAAGACGGTTTCGGCGACAATACAATCTTATTCAGCTCATCGACGATCCGTTCTTTGGAGATGATGGAAATCCGCTCCCGGTTACGGATAATCGCGTCGAATGTATCGGGATCGATAAAGAAACCTAACTGGGAAGCAAAACGGACGGCGCGCATCATCCGAAGCGGGTCATCACTGAAGGTAACATCCGGATCAAGCGGCGTACGGATCGTCAGTTCATCCATATCTTCCAGTCCGCCAAAAGGATCAACCAGCTCGCCATAACGGTCTTTATTCAGGCACAAGGCCAAGGCATTGATCGTAAAGTCGCGGCGGTTCTGGTCGTCTTCAAGCGTTCCGTCTTCCACAATCGGCTTACGGCTGTCATGGCTGTACGATTCCTTGCGGGCACCGACGAACTCCAATTCCAGGTCACCACATTTCACCTGGGCCGTACCGAAGTTCTTGAATACCGAAAGATTCGCCCGGCGGCCCAGTTTTGCCGCCACACGCTTGGCCAGTTCGATTCCGCTGCCTACTGCCACGATGTCAATGTCTTTCGACGGGCGGTTCAAGAATATATCCCGGACATAACCGCCGATTACATACGCTTCCACCCCTAATTCGTCTGCCGCCTCCGAAACCAGCCGGAACGGCTTGGCAGAAATATGTTCTAACAATTCATCATTGCTTATATACATGCTTATCTTTCTTCTGTTTCGGTAGCAAAATTAATGCTTCTTTCCCGAAATGGCAAATTCGCGCCGGCTGAGCCCGCAACACGTCTATTTATTTTCTACCTTTGCGGACAAAGAACAGTATAAATAACAAGGATATGAAAAAGTCGATTGCCTGTTTGATGCTTGCAACGGCCCTTGCCGGTTGCAACAATGCGGCCAAACAAGCCCAGGAACGCCTGGATAAAGCCCGCGCTTATTACGAGAACAACGAGTTATTCGCCGCCCGGTCGGAGATTGACAGCTTGCGGGCCAAGTTTCCGAAAGAGTTTGATGCCCTGAAAGGAGCTCTAACCCTGATGCGTGAAATCGACCTGAAGGAAGCTGAACGCAACATCGCCTACTGCGATAGTCTGATGCCGATCCGCCTGCATGAATCGGATTCACTGAAGGCAGGTTTCACCTTCGAGAAAGATACTTTATACGAAGAAATCGGGAATTATATCTGGCGGCAACAGACAATTGAGCGGAACGTCCAGCGGTGTTATGTGCGCTGTGGTGTGAACGAGAACGGCGAAATGTACCTGGCCAGTGTCTATTTCGGCGGGAAACCGATTGATCATACCAGTATTAAGGTGAGCACACCCGACGGACTTTATGCGGAAACCGCTTCCATTCCATACGACGGCGGTGTGAACTACCACTTCAAGGATATGGGCAACACGACAGAAGTCGTCACCTATAAAGCCGAGAAAGGTCAAGATGCCATCAAGTTCATCTACGATAACGCCGACAAACGTATCAAGGTGGAATATCAGGGCGGCAAACCGTATGTCATCTATATGGCCGATGCAGACAAGAAAGCTTTGGTGGCTACGTACAATCTGGCAACAGCCTTGAGCGATATCTACCAGATGACCCAGGAAAAGAGAAAGGCACTGAAACGCATCACCTACTTAAACCATCGGATGAATAAAGAAGAAGAATAACGGAAGAAAAATGAAACACGTAAAATGTATGTTGCTGGCAGGCCTGCTGTGCGGTCTGTTCGGCATGAAACTGTATGCACAGCAAGAGACTAGTAAAACAGACAGTGCCGAACTCAAGCTGAGACAGAGTTACATCAAACGGGAAGTCATGATCCCGATGCGCGACGGTGTCAAGCTGTACACTTCCATTTACGAGCCGAAAGACCGGAGCGAAAAGCATCCCATCCTGATGATGCGTACGCCTTATTCGTGCGAGCCTTACGGAGACAAGTTCGGCATCAAGGAAAATATCTATACGCAGCACCAATATATCCTGGTTTATCAGGATATTCGCGGACGCCATAAAAGCGAAGGCGAATTTGTTCAAGTACGTCCGCTGAACAAGAACAAGAAGAGTAAAAAGGATATTGATGAAGCCACCGATACGTATGACACGATCGAATGGTTACTCAAGCATACCTATAATAATGGAAATGCCGGAACTTGGGGCATCAGTTACGACGGCTTTCAGGCAACGATGACGGCCTCATCCAATCATCCGGCACTGAAAGCGGTTTCTCCGCAAGGTCCGGTGACGGACTGGTTCAGGGGCGATGACCGGCATCACAACGGAGCTTTCACCTTCTTACAGACTACCAACTTTCTGCCCTGGCTGGAAGGCCGGCATGCCGGAAAAGGAGTGATGAAAGAAATCGTGAAGAATGATGTTTACACCGATTTCCTCCGCCTGGGAACCTTCAAGGATGCGGATGCCTTGGTACAGGATACAACCGAAACACTTTGGAATCTGATCAAGAAGCATCCCAATTTTGATGCTTTCTGGCAGGAACGCGATGCCCGCCAGTCTTGTTATAACCTGAAACCGGCCATGCTGGTTGTAGGCGGCTTGTTCGACAGTGAAGACTGCTATGGCGCCTGGAACACCTATAAGGCCATCAAAGAGCAGTCACCCGAAACCGAACTCTATCTGGCCTTTGGTCCGTGGTGGCACGGAGCATGGACTCGTCCCGGCTTCGAAGGCTTCGGGAACATCTATTTCGGGAAAAGTACCTCGAAGTTCTATCGGGAAGAGATCGAATATCCGTTCTTCCGCTATTACCTGGAAGGAAAAGGAGAAAAGCCGAAACACCATGTGAGTGTGTTCCATACCGGAAAGAATGAATGGGTATTTGCAGAAGAATGGCCGCTTCCGGAAATGCAGCCGACACCATATTATATTCATGGCGACGGTTCTGTCTCTACTGAAGCTCCTGAAGAAAAGGAATCGTTTACCGAATATGTATCGGATATGAGCAAACCGGTGCCTTATACCGGAAATCCGACACGATACCGCACTTTGGAATATATGCTCGACGACCAGCGTTTCGCTACGGCACGTCCGGATGTGATCTCATTCATGACGCCGGTGCTGACTGATACGCTGACGTTGGCCGGTCCGATTGAAGTCGAGTTGCAAACAGCTATCAGCAGTACGGATGCCGACTTTATGGTGAAAGTCATCGACGTCTTTCCGGAAAACTTCCAGTATCCGAAAGAAGCGACTGAATACCTGAAGAACGGCCGTTATCCGATGAGCGGATATGAAATGCTGGTTCGTGGCGAATTGTTCCGCGGTCGCTTCCGTACCGGATTCGATAATCCGCAACCGTTCGAGCCAAATCAGATCACGCCGGTTCATTATACCTTGTATGATGTAGCCCATACGTTCCTGCCCGGTCACCGGCTGATGATTCAGATCCAAAGTTCCTGGTTCCCGATCATCGACCGCAATCCGCAACGGTTCATTGATACCTATCAATGCTCGGTAGAAGACTTCGTGATGAAACAGAACATCCGTATTTATCACCAGCAGAATGCGGCTACCCGACTGATCCTGCCCGTCGTCAAATAAGGGAATTTACTTGTAACATAAAACCCGTTAGTTTCGGATTCAAAAGTGACGAGAATCACAACCGAAACTAACGGGTTTCTTATTAGGAGACAACGGCTTTCGATTCCCGCCGTCGCTTCATCTCCAGATAATGCCGGATTAACTGTTTCCGGCTGCGGATAATCTGATAACGGTAAACCAGGCATGCCGTAATAAAATAGACACCCGCCTGAATCCACAACACCTGATATTCGTGAGCGACTTCATTCAGAGTTGCTCCAGTTGTATTGATCCGGGCAAAACCCTGTACGCCCATGGTGGACGGGAAGATATAACCCAACGCCCGCCAGAACGGAGAGATCGAATACATCGGCCAGGAAATACCGGAAATAAACACCAGGATCACCGATGTAAAGACAAACAGGATCATCGGTTCCTCGCGGTTGGAAACGAAGCCGGAAAGCGTCATCGAGAAGAAGATGCACGCAAACAGATAAGGCAGGATAAAGAGAATCAGATCCAACGGCTGACCGATCTGCGGGAAGGCAAACAGGCGAGGCACGATGACCAACACCCAGGCACAAACTACCACATACAGGACAATGTAAGTCAGACTCTTGCCTAATACAATACGCAAGGTTCCATGAAAATGCCGGGTAATTGGCACCAGTGTATGGAAACGATTCTTCTCCCGCGCCGTTCCTGCCGACATGCCGATTCCTAAAATCAGGGTTTGCTGAATCACCAGGATCAGAATCGCCGGCACCAGAAAGCTGGCAAATCCGTTCTGCGGATTATACAGCGAGATCGACTCCGAAGGAATCGGCTGCACTGTTATGGCCTGTAACTTGTCGGTGGACTGCGGATGATTCCGGCTTGTCCATTCCGAACCCATATCCAACGAGACTTCCGTGGCCGTCAGCAAGAAGGCTTTGTAGAACAACAAGGCACTCATATCGCTGTACAGGGAAACAGTTGTCTGCCGTCCCTGGTGCAAATCCTTGCTGAATTCCGATGGAATCGACAGGATGCCGAAGGCCTCTTTCGCATCCACCAGCCGGCGGGCTTCATCCATCTCACCGACTACCAGCACGACATGTACTTCACTCGAAGCATCCACCCGGCGGATAAACTCCCGGCTCAGCGGAGAATTGCTTTGATCGACCACGACCATCTTCGCCTCATGTACGACTTCATTATTATAGATATACGAATATAAGACCGGATAGACCAGCGGAACCAGGAAGAAGAATATGATGATTCCTTCATCCCGAAATACCTGTTTCAGCTCGTCTTTCCAGATATAAAACATATCCTGAAAGCCTTCCTTGATAATATGGCTTAATTTATGTTCTTCTTTCATCATCATCTCTCCATTAAGGAATGTATTTAAAGTAGAGTAACGCCTTCTTCAGGTTCCGGCCTACCAAAAACGGCAGGATCAGAAAACCGAGTAACCAGACATATTCACTCCAGGTATAGAACAAATCCCGGCCGTTCAGTGCCTGATCGACATAGATCAGGAAGTAATGCCTCAGCGGGAACAACCGCGCCAATGCCTGCAAAACCGGATCCATCGCTAATATGGGGTACGAAAATCCGACGATCGAGAAAGAGATCATCCCAAACAAACTGGCAAAACTCAACCCCAAGCGCAAGGTCGGCAATACGCCGATCATGAAAATACCCATCGCCTGCGACGCGATGACCAGTAGAAAAATCGCCATCAGCATCGGCAGCCAGCCGCTATGCAGCGGAAAGGCACTGAAGCCGTATAAGACAGCCATGAATAGAAATCCTACTATAGTAAAGACAACCGTTTGCGGAAGAATCTTTCCCAGCAGACTAACCACCAATGAGTTCTTCCCCATGGCCATCCATTTCCGTGCCGTGCCGTACTTCAGTTCCGTACCGATACTGAAAACCGTAATCAGGAAGATCATCAGCTGCAACACACCCGGAAGAATCGTATTGTTCAGGTAAACCGAATAGTTCAGCCACGGATTCCCGATGGCGTGCGTATCTATTACAATGGGCTGCAACTGCCCCATGATCTCCGCTTCTGTCTTTCCTTTTGCCGTTCCGGTCTGCAAACCGACCGAACCGTTTGCCAATACCGAGATTGTCTTCATATCCCGAAACAGCAGGGAAGCAGCAATCAGGTACGTATTGTTGGTATAATACGACAGCTTCGGCTGTTTCCCCGACGTGGCATCTTTGGCAAAGTCTTCCGGAATATAGAAGATGCCATACACATTCCCTTTCTGCATCTCCTGGCGAGCCTCGGTAAACGAATGCGACAACATCACCACCTTCGTCTGTTCGAAGGCATCCAACTGACGGATCAAGGTACGCGACGTGGCCGAATTATCCATATCCACGACCGCCACCGGCAGATTAGTCGGCAACCCTTCGTGCATCAAGGAAAGGAAAAAGACCAGACAGATCAACGGAGCCACAATCATCCCGAACAGATAAACGGGCTGCGACGTTATCCGCTTCGTTTCCCTGCGGGCTATTTGTCCGATCCGATGTAATGATTCTTGTATTGTCATCTTCATTTCCCGTTGTTATGCTTCCATATCACCGACATGCCCGGACGCAAACCTTCTACCGGCTGCACCGGACGGGCGCGGACTTCAAATGTCTTGGCATCATACTGACCGGTTGTTTTCGTAGCTTTCCAGGCAGCATATGTGCCCATATCCTTCATATAATATACTTTCAACGTAATCTCCTGGTTATCGAGTGCCGGCACAAAAGCCTTTACTTCATTTCCGACTTTCACCTGCGAGAGCAAGTCTTCGCGGATACTGAACGAAACCCACATATCGGTCAGGTCGGCAATGTTCATGATCGGCGCACCCGTTCCAACCAGCTCGCCTACTTCCGGAAAGCGTTCGGAGATTTCTCCGTCAATCGGAGCAACCAGCGCACTCTCCTCCACATACGATTCCACCTCGGCTAAAGCACCGCTTGCCTGATTGACCAGGGCAGCCGCAGCCGCCTTATCTTCTTTGCGGGCTCCTTCTTTAGCCATTTCATATTGCGAACGGGCTGCTTTCTCGGTTGCTACCATCGCATTGTAGTTGGCTTCAGCCTCATCTTTCTTCTGGGCTGACATTACTCCTTTCTCATACAGATTACGAACCCGGTCGTACGACTTCTTCGCGATTGTCAAGCCTGCCTGTGCCTTTTGCCACAGTTCGTAGGCAGCCGTTACTTCCTGATCACGGGCACCTTTCATGGCTTTGGCATGCTGAGCTTCGGCAGCAGCCTTCACGGCTTCCACCTGCATCAACTTGGCCTGAACTTCGGGTGTACTCAAGAAGACCAGCGTATCGCCAGCCTTCACCTGATCGCCCTCATTAAAACGATAGGAAGCAATTCGTCCGGGGACTTTGCCTGAAATCCGGACTGTTGTCGCTTCGGCTTGTCCCATAATCACTTCGTCGGGCGGTGTCAGCAGGAAAAAGCCCGCCAGAGCTACCAAACCAACTGCTACCAATACGGCAATGAATGCCAACATCATATTATTGACCGAATATTTTTTCTTATTATCACTCATGACTATTTACGTTTTTAGTATTTTCTTCTCTTATTTGTTTTCCTGTAAATCAACTCCCAAGGCTTTGTTCAGATACACTTGCGTCAGCTTCATGTCGATCTGTGCGTCGATCAGTGTCGAACGAGCCGAGAACCACGCCGTCTGTGCCGCCATCAGATTCAAGGCCGGAATCACGCCTTCCTCAAATCCCAGATTGGCACTGCGCAGGTTTTCTTCGGCATTCTCCATATTCCGGTTCGATGCCGCCAGCTTCTTGCTCGCTTCATTCACCTTATAGACCGACTGATTCACCTGAAGTTCGATTTTCTCGCGGGCATCTTCCCATTCCAGTTGTCTGATCCGTGTTTCCGCCCGTGCGGCATTTCGTTTATAGCTGCCTTCCCACCAGGCTGTGATCGGCACACGGACAATAACACCCAGATTAAACATACCGGCAAAGTCGTTCTTGTAGCCATTGAACAGATTCGGGTTGGTCACAAAGTAATTGGCCGAGAAAGCCACCGTAGGCAACAGGTCTGCCAATACAATCCGTTCTTTCTTCTTATAAATCTTCGATGCCAGATCCAGGCTCTTCAGTTCATTGCGGTTCATGAATGCCTGGTTCATATCCACGGATGTCGTACGCTCTTCCACCGGGAAGTTATCCAACTGTTCATCCGCCAAAGTCAGCGTGTCTGTCAAAGGCAAGCCACACAACTGCGCCAACAGCATCCTCGACAAAGCCAGGCCGTTGTTTACCTTCGTCTGTGCCATTTCCGCCTCATTCAGTTTCACCTTGACCGACAAACCATCGGCTTGAGTAGCCACGCCTTCGGCAATCAGGGCAGCCATATCTTCATCCGTCTTCCGGAGCAGTTCCACATAAGCATCCGCCAGTTTCTTCTTGTTTACCAACGAAACCACCTGCCAGTACGTTTCATCCGTCTTATACAGCAAATCCTGCAACTTCTGGTCGTTCATCGACATGGCAAGTTCTTTGGCATATGCCGTAATCTGATTGTAGGTAACAATCTTTCCACCCATAAAAACGGGTTGAACCAAGGCCACATTCCCGACCCACACATTCTGAATATCCAGATGCTGAAGGTCGTTGATGGCTCCCACTGTTTGCTGTACCACCGGCAATTGGGCCAAACCACCCAACGAAGAAGCCAGCGAACTCGACAACTGCCCCATATCCAGCAGATTCAAGTCCTTCTGATTCCACATATAAGCACCATTGGCCGAAATCTGAGGGAAATACTTGGTCAGCGCCGCCTTCTTTTCATAATCGGCCATCCGTATCTTCTCCTCGGCAATCCGCAGTTCTTTGTTGTTCTTCACCGCCAGATCCCGGCATTCCTGCAACGACAGGGTTTGCTGGGCGGAAACCATCTTTCCAAATAGCAGCAACAACACACCGCACAAAACGCATTTTCTCATTTCTATCTGTTTTTATCTTTCTTTTCTAACCTATATAATTATAACAACGCACAAAGGTACAGGTTTTAGAAATGAGTATAAATTGAATTAATTCAATTAAGTACGGATGTGGTCTTTATTATTCCTGTACTATATCTGATGGATATAATATTCTTGCCGATTCTTTGTTATGTGGTTTGCACTTTAAAAATAAAATAATATGTACAGATTGTCCTTTTTTAACAAAAGGAAGATACTCAATCTTTGTTTCAATAGATTTTACTAGTCTGAGTGCATCTTCTTTATTCGTCCACTTACACTCTCCTATAAGGAGATGTTTTTTGTCGAATGATTCAGCTACTACATCAAATTCAACCATTTCGCCATCCTTATTTTCCGCTGTGAAGATTTTTCCCCACCAGCGCGAAGCCACATTGTAAATTATGCCGTCAATGACATTACCACTCACGTATTGGCGACAAAGGTGTCCCCAACAGTCACCTACATATATAGAGAATTGTGATCTTATAATGGATAAAACAGTTTCCGTACGCCCTAGTTCCAAGATTGATTTATAAGGTGCGACAAACCTGTAATTGAACTCCAGCAGACTATCATTAATACGATATATACCTTTCTTACTCTTTTTCTCATCTTCACCAAATGGTACTTCCCTACGTATATATCCCAATTCTCTGAGTTTACCTAAAGGTTCTGTTATTTGGGTAACATCCTTTCCTGCCCTTCCTGCTATTTCCGAAAGGCGGTTTGCGCCATTTCCAATAATTGAAAGTAGCGTAGCTGCTTGTATAGTATCACGCATATCATCCCTCAACAAGCGTATGGGCTCATCAGCTAAGAAACCTTTGTTATCCAGTAAAAGTTTTTCAATGGCGGTCTCATTGTCTTTGTAGTCCGCTCTTAATTCCCAATATCGAGGTATTCCGCCCCATATAGCATATTCTTCTATGGATTGCCGCGCATCACAGCCAAGTGCTTGTCCGATATATCGCACAGGTATGGGCGTAAGACGTATGATTTCATCTGCCAATCCATACAAAGGTTCTTTTCTGTCAAGAATATAACCCTGCATCAATTGTTGCGATGATCCACAGATGATAAGATTGTATTTCAGAGATTTTTCATTAAGTAGTTTTTGTATAACAGATGGTAATGATTGGCAACTTTTAACAAGGTATGGAAATTCATCAAGACAGACGGTACTCTTTTCCTTTACCTGACGGTTCAATGCCCGAAATAGAGTTTCCCAGTCCGGATATGTTACCTTGTCGAAATCTTCTATACCTCCCAATGCAATTGTTTTGGCAAACAGCATACGCTGATTAGTCTCATTAGTCTGGTCACTCAAAAAATATATGTCCTTTTTGTTCCAGTCCATAATTTCCTTAACAAGCTTGGACTTACCGATTCTTCTGCGTCCATAAATAACAATGAATTGGGGCTTTTCTCTTTGCAAGGCATTATATACTCTTTCGAGGTAATCCTTTCTGTCTATAAAATCTGTAAATTCCATACCACATAATATATCTTTCACAAAGATAATCTTTCTAAAGTATATTTCATAATATCAGAGTTTAGTTTTACAGTAAAGTTGAAAATACTTTTGTTTTCATAAGCGTGAGATTATAGGTACTTACAACTCAATCAATTCTTTTTATTCTTTTACTCCCATATTTTTATCCTTTTCTCGTTATATTTTATATTTTTGACAGCTGTCGTAAAGCTTTATCACATTTGTCAAAAAGCTTTAGCATATATATGGAAAAGCTTTACGACTAATGTCAAACAATTAAAAAGTTACGAGTTTTGGATTCACTTCCTATTATTTCAAGGTGGCTATTGCGATTATCTGTTCATGCGATTATACCTTTCGTCCAGTTGTTCGGCATGCGTCATAAAAGAGACATCCTGTGATACGGGTATTCATCTCGCATCACAGGATGACAGTAAAACACAATCGTTTATCTTCGTTGTGAAAGAAGCGTATTAACAAGACACGCCGGTATTATTCGATATTCTTCCGGATTTTGGTCAGGAAAGCCTTGATACCATCTGCATCTCTATTCTTGATAATATCTAGCAGTGTATTCAATTCCTCCTGAATGCGTTCGATCTGTTTCGGAGTCCGCGGATTGAACAGGATTTCAGTCAGCAGATAATCATCTTCCGAAAGCAGGCCGCGGGCAATCTTCATGTGTCGCTTGAAAGTCGTTCCCGGCGCATCCTGATGTTTCATCGTAGCCGCAAAGACCATGGTCGAAGCAAAAGGAATACCCAATGAGTAAGCCACTACCTTATCGTGCTCTTCAAACGTATATTCATGAATATTCAGATGCAGGCGACTGTATATATCCTTGAAGAAGATCTTTCCCAAATGATCACCTTCCGAGATGATAATGGTATTTTCTTTCTCCAGATTTCCCAGATTGGCAAAAGTCGGTCCAAACATCGGGTGAGTTGACACATACGGAAAACCGCAGTTTTCGTAAAACTCCTTCAGATGAGTCTTGACAGAAGCAATATCAGAAATAATACAATACTGTGGCAGATAAGGCAATACTTCCTGGAAAGCATCAATAGTATGGTTCAATGTCACACAATTGATCACCATTTCAGGAGCAAATTCCTTGATTTCTTCCACATGCTGCATCCGAATGGCATTGTAAATAAACCGCATGCGCTTCGGGTCTTTTTCCAAAACGGCTACTTCATGGTCAAAGCTAAGCAAATCCGTAAAGAAGGAGCCCATTTTACCGGCTCCTAAAATCAGAATTTTCATCGTGACGTCTTATTTTTGTTCTTGCTCTTGTTCTTCGTTCATTATAATCATTTGCTGACGGACAGATTCTTCATGAACCAGGCTCAACATCTTCTTGATAAAGTCGGCATTCAGATCCATCTGCTGTCCCATATTGGAACGATTTTCCAGAATCTCGCTGTAACGCGGTGACTGCAGAATCGGCATGTTGTGTTCCTTCTTGTAAACACCAATCTCACGAGAAATACGCATACGCTTTGCCAACAGCTCAAGTACCTGTTCGTCGATGCCATCAATCTGGCGGCGCAAAGCACTTAAATTCTCGGTTGTCTGGTTCGATTCACGGATGACCAGCAAGTTCAGTACATAATCCAATACATCCGGTGTAATCTGCTGAGCAGCATCACTCCAGGCAGCATCCGGATTACAGTGTGATTCGATCATCAAGCCATCCAGACTCAAATCCATAGCCTGCTGACAAAGCGGAGCAATCAGTTCGCGTTTACCACCGATATGGCTCGGATCGCAGAAGATCGGCAGATTCGGCATCCGGCGACGCAGCTCAATCGGAATGTGCCACAAAGGCAGGTTGCGGTAGATCTTCTTGTCGTAAGAGCTGAATCCGCGGTGAATAGCGCCCAGACGCTTGATGCCGGCACCATACAGACGCTGGAAAGCTCCGATCCACAATTCGAGATCCGGATTAACCGGGTTCTTCACCAGAACCGGAATATCCACACCGCGCAAAGCATCGGCGATTTCCTGTACGGCAAACGGGTTTACTGTTGTACGGGCTCCAATCCACAAGATATCGATTCCTGCCTTCAGGGCTTCGAAGACATGGTCTTTAGTAGCGACTTCGGTAGCCACATACATTCCGGTTTCTTCCTTGACTTTCTTCAGCCACGGCAGACCGATGACACCGATTCCTTCAAATCCTCCTGGTTTAGTACGCGGTTTCCAAATGCCGGCACGGAATATCTTGATACCTTTGGCTGCCAGATTCTTGGCAGTTTCCATTACCTGTTCTTCTGATTCAGCACTGCACGGTCCCGCAATGACGATCGGACGCTGCGGATCTACACCCGGCAGTAAAATTGATTCTAATTTCATTTCTTCCATAACTGTATGCTATCTTTTTTAGTTTCTGTTTTTGAGTTGCCACGTTTATAAGTCCATCACTCATAAACCGACAAACGGATCTGATTATATTAAATGACTTTCTTAATACGATTTAATGCTTCCTGCAACATCTGCTGGTTGCAACAAAGCGAGATTCGGATAAAGCGGTTTCCCTGACTGCCGAAGATAAATCCCGGCGTAAGGAAGACATTTGCTTCATACAGCACCTTATTGGCCAGTTCTTCGCTACCGCTGTATGTATCAGGGATTCTTCCCCACAAGAACATGCCGACCTGGTTTTCATCGTAAGTACAACCCAACGTATGCATGATTTCTCCAGCCAGTGCCCGACGGCTGCGATACGTTTCATTCATCTTGTCATACCAGGCTTTCGGAGCAGCCAATGCCTCGACAGCCGCATACTGCATCGGTTTGAACTGTCCTGAATCAATATTGCTCTTCACTTTCAGTACCCATTGTACGAACTGCTTGTTGGAAGCCAGCATCGCCATACGCCAGCCCGGCATATTGTGAGCCTTACTCATTGAGTTCAGTTCGATACAGATATCCTTTGCTCCCGGAATACTGAGAATGCTCAGCGGATGTTCATTCAGGATAAAGCTGTACGGATTGTCGTTACATATAATAATACCGTGCTTTCTGCCAAAGTCAACCAGCTTTTGATACAATTCGATGCTGGCATTCGCTCCGGTCGGCATATTCGGATAGTTTGTCCACATCAGCTTCACATTCGACAAGTCCATTTTCTCCAGCTCATCGAAGTCGGGTTGCCAGCCTAATTCTTCCTTCAGTTCATACGGAATCAGGTTTGCCTGAACCAATTTGCTTACTGAACTATAGGTCGGATAACCCGGATTCGGAATCAGCACGCCGTCGCCCGGATTCAGGAAAGCCAGTGAAATATGCAGAATGCCTTCCTTCGAACCAATCAGCGGCTGGATTTCAGTCTTCGGATCCAAATCCACCTGATACCACGTCTTATACCAGTTGGCAAAAGCCTGACGCAATTCAGGAATTCCCACATACGGCTGATAGCCATGTTCGTTGGCATTATGAGCATGCTGGCATAACGCCTCAATCGTCTGTTCGGAAGGAGGTAAATCCGGACTACCGATTCCTAAGTTGATTACATTTTTCCCGGCAGCATTCATCTCTGCCACTTCCTTGAGTTTCTTGGAAAAATAGTATTCCTGTACGGTGTTTACCCGTTCGGCAGGAACGATGTTACAAACCTTGTCTTCCTTCTTCATATTCACCTAATATTTTTAAGTCCTTTGTCAATGGCCGGATGGCATCCAATGCCTGTCTGTATCGGGTATAATCACTGAATGTCAGGTTGATGTAGAACATATATTCCCATTCACGGCCTATAATCGGTAATGATTGTATTTTTGTCAGATTCATGTCGTAGAAAGAAAGTACGGATAAAACTTTGGAAAGGCTTCCGGCGGTATGAGGTAAGGCAAATACAAGCGAGGCTTTGTTCTTGATAGCGTCTTTCATCATTTCATCGGCAGTCCAGCGATCGGCTATTGCCAGAAAACGGGTGAAGTTCCGTTTGTTGGTTTCAATTCCTTCGGCCAGGACTTCCATTCCGTAGATTTCGGCGGCCAGCTTTCCGCAGATAGCCGCATGTCCTTCCAGTTTATTTTCAGCAATCCAGCGGGCGCTTCCGGCGGTATCGTCTTTTTCAACGACCTTGGCATAAGGTATCGTATCGAGGAATTCCGTACATTGCATCAAAGCGATCGGATGAGAATTGACTTCTTTTACATCTTCAAGCTTCGTTCCGGGAAGTGCTACTAACGAATGAGAAATACGCAATTTGTATTCACCTATCACACTGAAACCGCTTTCACGTATCAGTTCATGATTCTGCAACAGACTTCCGGCGATGGTATTCTCGATGGCCATCAATCCCAAGATAGAAGGATCACGCTTGATGGTCGTAATGACATCCCGGAAGGTATTACATGGAATCGTTTCTACTTCATCATTCTCAAAGTACCGACGAGCTGCAATGTCGTGATACGAACCGGCTATTCCTTGAATTGCTACTTTTCTTTCCATTGTTACGTTTCTTTTGTCTTTTATTGGATTTTAGTTTCAGGCTCGAATTATCGGATAATAAAAAAGTCCCACCGGATTCCGGCAGGACTTTATATCTGATTATTGACACATTCAAATTATCATCAACTCTTTACATACAAACTCCTGCCCTTACCTTGCTAAAAAAGTAAAAGTAATAAAAGTAATATGTAAAGCTAAATCGAGTCATCTTTATTTGTTCGTTTTTAATTACGGGGCAAAAATAACTATTTTTCCGTAAAAACAAGAAAAAAGTAATATTTTTCTTCAGAAAATGATATTTTTTTCAATCAATATAAATCAGACCACTTTCTGTCCGGCTCTTAATCGGAGCATTTCTTTCGGAACAGCGTCCTGAATATGCTCAATCAAAAGCTTCGAAAGTGAATGGCGGATGAAATCTTTCCGGGTAACAAAATAGATTTCGCGTGTTGGCCTTGGAATGGCAAACGGGCGGAGTAATTCCCGCTGTTCCGCATTCAGCTGCAAGGTGGCCAGCTCCGGAATAAAAGTCACTCCATAGCCGCTTTCCACCATGTGCATGAAGGTTTCCAGACTACCGAAACGATATGCCGCCTGATTGACCTTCACTTTCTCGCGCTGGCAGAAGCGCATCAGCTGATCGCGGAAGCAATGCCCTTCGTCGAGAAGCCATAACCGCTCGTCATTAATATCCGTTGTCCGGATCTTATCATGGGCAAAAATCGGTTCGTTGCGCGACACATAGCCAAAGAATTCTTCATAATACAGAAAATGCCCCTGCAATTCGCTTTCTACCGGCTGATTGGCAATGATAGCCGCATCAATTTCTCCCTTTTTCAGGGCCGACAAAGTCGGAGCCGTCTGCATTTCCTGAATCCGGATATCCAGATCTTTGTGTTCTTCGGCCAGATGCTGCAGGAAACGGGGCAACAGATACGGAGCGATTGTAGGCAAGACAGCCAGACGGAAAGAGCCTCGTACCGATTCTTTCTCTTCGGTGACAATATCCTTGATCAGGGAAGCCTGATACAAGACACGCTGGGCCTGTTCGAGCACCTTCATTCCCGCAGGTGTCGGACGAACCGGCTGCGACGAACGGTCAAACAGTTTAATACCCAGTTCATCTTCCAGCTTCTGCACCATCATACTTAATGTAGGTTGTGTCACCCGGCAATATTCGGCCGCCTTGGCAAAATGACGGAATTTATTTATCGCCAATATATATTCCAGTTGTTGAATCGTCATAAATACCTATATATTCTGTTTATTTCACAAATGTACATGATTCTGTCCGATTCTACTATGTGGATTCTTTGAAATATTGTATATTTGTCAAGAGAAAAAAACGATACATGTATGCAGCCATCTATATTAATTGTAGAAGATGATGTTACTTTTTCACTGATGCTGAAGACTTGGCTGGGAAGGAAAGGGTTTCGTGTAGAATCCCAGACGTCTGTTTCCGATGCCCAGAAAAGCTTGGATAGCCAGGCATTTCAGTTGGTCCTGTCTGATTTGCGACTACCAGACCGGGATGGAATTGAATTGCTCAAATGGCTGAAAGAAACACATCCGGATGTTGCCTTAATAATGATGACCAGTTATGCCGATATTCATACGGCTGTACAGGCTATCAAACTGGGAGCTTCCGATTACATTTCCAAACCGGTCAATCCGGAAGAATTACTGACGAAGATCAAGGAAACCATACAAGTTCCGGAAGCCACAGCTCACAAAAGCATGAAAGCACCGTCTGCGAATGCCTCTTCCAATCCTTATTATATTGAAGGCGTCAGTCAGGCTGCCGTCTCGATGTACGAGCATGTCCGGTTAGTTGCTCCCACTGATATGTCGGTATTGATTACCGGATCAAGCGGAACCGGGAAAGAATATGTTGCCCGCCGTATTCACGAGCAGAGCAACCGGGCCAATGCGCCTTTCATTGCCGTCGATTGCGGAGCTATTCCCAAAGATCTGGCTGCATCCGAATTCTTCGGACATGTAAAAGGCTCTTTTACCGGAGCCATTGATAATAAAGTCGGCGCCTTTGTGGCGGCACAGGGAGGAACCATTTTCCTGGATGAAATCGGAAACCTGACCTACGAAGTACAGGTTCAGTTACTGCGCGCCTTGCAGGAAAGGAAAGTCAGGCCAGTTGGCAGTAATCAGGAAATCACCATCAACGTTCGTCTGGTCTCGGCAACCAACGAAAATCTGCGCCAAGCCATCGACAAAGGCGATTTCCGGGAAGACCTATATCACCGCATCAATGAGTTCACCATCCGCATTCCGGATTTATGCGAACGCCAGGAAGATCTGATGCTGTTTGCCAATAACTTCCTGGATCAGGCCAATGCCGAATTGAAGAAAGACATCATCGGGTTTGATGCCGAGACCATCCGCCTGTTCCAGTCGTACAGCTGGCCCGGCAATCTGCGTCAGATGAAGAATGTCATCAAATATGCCACGTTGTTGGCCAAGGGGCGCTTTATCACGTGTGCCGAATTGCCCGACGAACTGCGTGAAACGCCGCAGGTCAAACATCCGGTGGCTCAGTTACGCGACGGCAACCATGAGATCGACCTCATCCGGAAAGCCTTACAGGAATGCGGAAACAACAAGACGAAGGCGGCACAAATGCTGGGAATCGACCGGAAAACCCTCTACAACAAACTGAAGTTGTATCAGATCGAATAAAGGATTCAATCCATCATCAAGCTCATATAACCAGACGATTCGGTTCCATCGAGGAGGCGGACCGTCTGTTCTTCTACAGACCAGCTTTTCCATGTATCTGCCGGAAGTGAAAGGCCTGCCTGCTTTTCATTCCAATACGGGAAAAGAAGTTCTGGAGAGATCACGCGCGCCATTCCATATCGTGTCGTCTTTCCCGGCAAACGGTAATTAACTTCTTTCCGCTGAAAAGCAGACGCGGCTGCCGTTATCAAGGCATTGCCAACCTGTTCCGTATCGGCTTGCAGTTCGGGTAAAAAGAGCTTTTCTTCTACAGGTACAGCCATAAGCACGCCCTCTACTTTTCCGGCCTTCCGGTGCAGGAAGCTTTTACCTCCGCCGGCCTCGACATCCCGAAAGACAAACTGGAAGTCGGGCAAAGAATGAAGCACAGCGACCGGCATCTCCTTCCATTTCCGGGTCAGATAATCCCAGCAAGCCGGTATATCGGTTTCTTTTACTACTTCTACTCCGGCAACCGGAGAAAGTGGAACTTCAGGCAACGACAAAGTCCGGTAGGTACATCCGAAAGCCTCGGTAAAACCGGATTTCCGGTAACAGTCAAACAGCCAGTCGTGGGCCGGAATCAGAAAAGCCAGTCCACTTCCCTGCTCTTTCAGCCGAACGAAAGCCGTTTCCAGTAACTGATGCATATAGCCACGCCTCCGATAGTCGGGATGAGTACAGACACCATATATATAAGTAGCCGGAACGGCCCGCCCATAATAACTGATGGTATAAGGAAGCAACTGCATGGCGCAGACGATCTGTCCGTCGTGCTCCAGCGTCAGGGCGTTTTCTTCCCGATAAACCTGACTGAAGAAACGGCGGATGAAATCTTCGCTGTCTTCAAAGCAGCAACGCCATAGCTGAATGATCTGTTCTTTCCGGTTCATAGACTTATTCTGATTTAATCTTTTTGATAACCGCCGCCTTCGGAAGCAGGATGGTCGGATTATACGATAACTTGGCCTTTCGCAAGCCGGGAATACCTAAATCTTCTTCCCTGTTTACATATACATATTGCTCGGGAATGCGCGAAGCAAACTCCTGATTGATGATACTGTAAGCTCCGTCATAATCGGTATCGGCCTTTTCTACGTGCACGCCAAACGTATCCTGGTTGATGGGCGAACCAAAGGTAAAGGCTACCAATTTATGATCGATCCGGATAGCTCCGCCCAACAAGTTCAGTTCCTTGAAATGATTCAGGGCGAAGATCATCGACTTCCGCTCGTCGGTCAATTCCTCCTGGTCGTCGTCCGTCCGGTTGGCTTTATACCATTTCGCTTCAAACTCGAGACATTCAGGCACGAGTTCAGCCGTCAACGGCTCGTATTCATAGGCATATTGCTTCTTAAACTTATTGACATGATTCCGCTTGGCCTGGAATTTCTTTCCTTTCAACGTAGCCAGGTCTTCCCGCAAATAGATATAATCAAAATAATCCCGCTCAGGAATATAAGAGAACTCGCCGGGGAAGGCTTCTTCCAGCAAGTCTTTTGATATGGGAGTCACGCCCAGCATCAAAAGCGGATGCCCGTGTTGCCACGAGTCTTCTTCGAGCTGCAACAAAGCGTCGCGGAAATCGCCGTTGCCAATAGGACGCATATAAGCGATCCGCTTTTTGTTCTTTTCTTCTATATAGAAACGTATCAGCAGGAAATTCTTGTACACAGCATATTCACTCTGATACAGAAATCTCCAGCTGCACATATTGGAAAAAGCCAAATCGCAGTTGCGCAACGGCGAAGGCAAAGTAAAAGAAGTAATCACTTCTTTGTCGTCGATGGTAATCGGTTTGAAATCTATCTGCATAGTGTTTAATATAATCTTAATCGGTCAGGAATTCAGTCTCCAGCTCTATATACAAAACTGTCAGAAATCCGCTTTTGTTTATTCTCCTTCAAAAAATATACCATAACCGGCGATTCTTGAAAAAACAGGCAGAAATTTATGCTTTCTTCCCGAGAAATTCTTTAGTTCACGGCGTGAACTACTTAATCCACGGCGTGAACTAAGTAATCCACGACGTGAACTAAGTAATCCACGGCGTGGATTAAAGAATTGCTCGGCGGAACCGCATCTTTATCTGACGGGTTCAACAAGAAAAAAGTCGGACATTTTGTTTTGGCAAAAGGATATTAAATGTGCCATAAAAACTATATAGGAAAACATCTCCCGTTTGCAAGTGTAAAATAAATGAGTAATTTTGCGCGGTAATAGAAAACGATTGGGTGGCCGGTTCCGGCAGCCGGAATTGTTTTAATAGAAATTATAATCAGTATGGATGATTCCTATTCGCGAACGTGTAAATTAATTTATTAACTCCGGAAGAGACAATTTTTCGAAGCTGCCTCTTTTCGGACCAAAGAGAAAGGAGGCAATAAGATGAGAGGTTATCTTTATTGTGGTGAAGCCGGTCTGGTAGACAAGAAAGAATGGCTTCCAAACAGCTGGGTAAATGTAGAATGCCCTGACGCTGATGATTTTGATTTTCTGACAAAGACCTTAGGTGTTCCCGAATCATTTTTAGATGACATTGCGGATGTTGACGAACGTTCGCGTACAGAGCTGGAAGGAGACTGGCTGCTCACGATCCTGCGTATTCCGGTACAAAGCGACGTAGCCGGCATTCCCTTTACTACGGTTCCGTTGGGTGTCATCACCAATAATGAAATCATTGTGTCAGTGTGTTACTATCATTCGGAAATGCTGACCGACTTTATTGAGCATACACGCAAGAAAAGTGTTCAGGTGCGCAACAAGCTCGACCTCATATTCCGGCTGATCTATTCATCGGCCGTCTGGTTTCTGAAATACCTGAAGCAAATTAATGTAGATGTAACGGCAGCCGAAAAGGAACTGGAAAAAAGCATCAAGAATGAAGACCTGCTGCGACTGATGAAACTGCAGAAAACACTGGTTTATTTCAATACGTCCATCCGTGGAAACGAAGTCCTCATCGGCAAGCTGCGGACGATCTTCAACGATACCAATTATCTGGACGCCGACCTGGTGGAAGATGTGGAAATAGAACTGAAACAGGCCTACAATACCGTAAACATTTACAGCGACATCCTGACGGGAACGATGGATGCCTTCGCTTCCATTATCTCGAACAACGTCAACGTCATCATGAAGCGCATGACCAGCCTCTCTATCACCCTGATGATTCCGACACTGATTGCCAGCTTCTACGGCATGAACGTCGACATTCATCTGGAAGAGACGCCACATGCCTTTGCCTGGATTGTCATAGCCTCGGCCGTTTTGTCAGGTTTGTCGTTCGTCCTGTTCAAGAAAATAAAATGGTTCTAAACCTCAGGCGCTGGCTGGGAAAGATACATCCATCATCCCAGCCGGCTCATTTCGTGCTCGACTTCCTGCAGAAGCATCATCCGTTCAATGGAATAAGTGGAATCGTGAATCTGGAGATAATACAGAAGTTCCTGCGCTTTATTTAACAAAGGTAACGGAAGACTGGAGACATAGCTGTCTTCTATTAGAAGTTTGGCAGCCAGTTCCATCCGCTGCAGGCCGCAGCCGTCGTCCTGATTCAAGGACTGCTCGATCTCTTCCGGCGAATGCCCCAGCAAGAAAGCCGTATCTGTTTTCAGCGAAGTAAACGCCTGTTCGATCAGGTCCGGATTCTTGTCCAGACCATTCCCGTTCTTCCGATTGAACACAAGCCGGGCAATGGCTTTGCCCAGCTCTTCAATCTGCACCATGATAAAATCTCTTTTCAGCATAACTACTTATTCATTTTCAACCGTAACCCGGATAATCCGAATATCTTTCAACGGACGGTCATATTTATCCGTCTTCTGCGCAGCGATCTGGTCAAGGACATCGAAACCTTCCGTCAGCTCGCCGAAAATCGTATAGACGCCATCCAGGTGATGACAACCACCGACAGTCGTATACGCCTTTCTCTGTTCATCCGTAAATACAAGATGTCCCGGAGTAGCCAGAATCATTGAATCAATTTTCGCATTGATATCAGCAACCCGTTTGTTATATTCGCGCGGATTATCCATCTTGAGCATCTGCAATTGTACTTTCACCGGACGATAGTACAGGTCGAGTGCCTTTTTCCGTATCTGATAATTCTTCACTTTTTCCAGTGTGTCCAGTTCACCGCTCCGGTAAACCTTTCCTTCCACAATAAAGAACTGCGACATGTCCGACTTCTTTTCCGGATTCACATCGTCATTCTGGCGCGGAGCTGCCAACGCTCCTTTCTTATGAAAGTATTCCGGCCGAAGTTCCGGCAAGATTTCAGCACTCCGGTCGCCGAAACCAACCCGCACACCCGGAGAAGCATTCCGCGAATCAGGCGCGCCGCCCTGAATCATGAAGTCTTTAATAACACGGGTAAAAAGCGTACCGTCGTACTCACCTTTTTTCGCCCGTTCGATAAAGGTTTTTACGTGGTTTGGAACATTGTCGTACAGCTTGGCTTTCATAACTCCGACGTTGGTCGTAATCGTAACGACCGGTTCATTGGCTCTCAACTGACAGGTAAAAGAGCCCATCAGACTAAAGATAAATAAAAAGATAAGGTGTTTCATTTTTATATGATTTTCGGGTGAAGTTAAGACATAATATTGTTGAAACAAAAAAAAATGTTACCTTTGCACACTTATTAGAGGAAATTAAGTTTTTTAATGGTGTTAGTATGGATTGGATAAATGATTTGATTTGGGGCCAAGGTGTAGGGCATTCCATTCTATTATTATCTTTTGTAATCGCAGTAGGTATCCAATTAGGGAAGATAAAGATTTTTGGGGTATCTTTAGGTATTACGCTCGTTTTGTTTGTGGGTATTATCATGGGCCATTTTGGAATAACCATTAATACACACGTGATTCATTTCTTTAAGGAGTTTGGGTTAATCTTGTTTGTCTATTCTGTCGGAATGCAAGTAGGACCCGGTTTCTTTTCATCTTTTAAGGAAGGTGGCGTCACGCTGAATATGCTGGCTACCGGAATTGTTCTATTAGGTGTAATCATCGCCTTAGTGTTACATTTTATTACAGGAATACCCATTCCAACGATGGTAGGTATTTTGTCAGGAGCTGTTACCAATACGCCGGGTTTGGGTGCTGCCCAGCAGGCTTATTCTGACATGTATGGAGTGAGCGATAACTCTATTCCTTTAGGATATGCCGTTGCGTATCCGTTGGGTGTTGTCGGTATCATCCTCTCAATCATCGTCATCCGTTATATTTTCCGTATTTCCTTCCAGAAGGAGAACGAACAGCTGGAAAAGGCAGAAACTTCTCATTCCAACGAAGCTATTCCTATTTCTCTGGTAGTAAAGAATCCGGCTATCTTCAACAAGACCGTAGCCGAAATCTCATCACTGCTCGAGCATACCGACTTTGTCATCTCCCGTATCTGGAGAGACAGTGACAAGAAAATTGACATTGCTTCGGCGAATACGGTATTGCACGAAAACGATAAAATCTTCGTCATTACTACCGAACCAAATGCTGAAAAGATCAAGATTTTCATTGGCGAGGCCATCGACATGGAACGTAAGCAATGGATCCGTATGGAGAGCCAGTTTGTCAACCGCCGTATTCTGATTACCAAACCGGAACTGAACGGCAAACGCTTGGGCGACCTGAAACTGCGTAAGCTGTATGGTATTAATATTACGAGAATCAACCGTGCCGGTGTTGATCTGGTGGCAAAACCGAATCTGACCCTGCAGGTCGGCGATCGTGTGAATGTTGTCGGTACTGAAACAGCTGTATCGAATGTCGAGAAAGTATTGGGTAATTCAATGAAGCGCCTGAACGAACCGAACCTGATCACGATCTTCGTCGGTATCGCATTAGGTATTATCTTGGGAAGTATTCCGTTCTCATTCCCGGGTATTCCTCAACCGGTGAAGTTAGGTCTGGCCGGCGGTCCGCTGATTGTAGCTATCCTGATCAGCCGCTTCGGCTATCACTATAAGCTGATTACCTATACAACCCAAAGTGCCAACCTGATGCTGCGTGAAATAGGTATCGCGATGTTCCTGGCCTGCGTAGGACTAAGCGCCGGCGAAGGCTTTGTCGATACAATCGTCAACGACGGCGGTGTTGCCTGGATTGGCTATGGTTTCATCATAACGGTTGTTCCATTGCTGGTTATCGGCTGCGTAGCCCGTTATTTCTTCAAGGTCAACTATTTCACCCTGATGGGTCTGATTGCCGGCAGTACAACTGATCCGCCTGCACTGGCTTATTCAAATGCAACAGCCGGAAACGATGCTCCGTCAGTAGGTTATGCAACTGTTTATCCGTTAACCATGTTCTTACGTGTATTGACGGCTCAATTAATGATTCTATTCTTCGCTTAATACAAGCGAAGAACAATAAAAAGAACGGGCACTCGTTTATGAAGTCATAAATGAATGCCCGTTTTCCTTATATGATAAAACCGGAGATTTTACTCCCACTCGATAGTTTTTTAACCTTGTTTTTCAACAGATTAATAATATTTAAGTCACAAATAGGGTCATAAATAGGGGTCATTTTTCTTTTTTTAGAAAAAACTGAACCACATTACTTTATACATAATTTTGAGACACAAAATCAATTGAATTTTAATTGAATCAAATCTGAGTAAATTAATCATCATTATTATCCTCAAAGGGCTCATTTGGGAAAAAATCGGCAAATGGGCATTTGAACAATTTTGCAAGCTCGTTTAGGTGGTTAATATTATATTTAGCTCTCCGCTTTGGGTTCTCGCAATCACGGATAAATGATTGACTCACATCTATGTAATCAGCCAACTCTTGTTGGGATAAATTATTACAGATTCTCATCTGTTTGACCTTCTGAATAATATAGTCTTCCAAATTCGTCATGCCCAATAAATTTGAGCAAAGGAAATTTTTTTGTTAAAATATTTTGAGCGTACATGTACGCTTATTTATCTTTGCAAAAACATTAATTAATAACTAAATTTATAGCGTTATGAAAAAATTAGTATTATTGTTTATGAACTTAGTAGTTTGTTGTAATTTTGCTTTTTCCCAAAAGAATGAGAAAGCAATTGGTATTAACTTAGGTTATGGCTCAGGCAGTTACCACAAATCATTTAAGGTTGGAGCAGAATTCAAGTACAACATTACTGATGCTATCCGTATAGCCCCAGGTTTTGACTATTTCCTCAAATCGGATGGAATTGGACTTTGGAGCGCGAATGTCAATGGGCACTATCTGTTCAACATTAAGAGTGTAGAGGGTTTAAAGGTCTATCCCTTATTTGGTTTTACCCTATTGGGGTCAATAGGTGATGGTGTTGTAGATATGAGCGATATAGATTACAGCGATCTACCTGGTTATGACGAGTATATAGATGAGGAGGTTAATGGAGGCGGAAATGCGACAAAATTCGGATGTAATCTTGGTGCAGGTATTCAATATCCTATATTAGATAATATAGCCCTAGGGTTTGAACTTAAGTATCAGTTTGTCAAGGACTTTGATCAATTTGTTTTAGGGATAAATGCAGCATATAGATTTTAATTCATATCGATTATGAAAAGAACAGTTAATTTTTTATTCTTATTTTTAGCTCAACTATCCATGCTCCTAATTATGGGATGCAGTGATGATGATAATATAGATACTAATAACGGAGGTGAAGCGAGTATTACAATTAATGGAGAGCCCTATTACTCTTCTGTCATTGGAGACTTTGTCATGGGTGAATATATTGGTTCTAATTTCATAGACAATCTTACATCGGACGGATGTTATTATGCTTACGGCTGTTTTTACCCCGCCAAAAATTCAGAACTCGACGGATATGACTTCAACTTGTATTTCAAGCCAATTGATTTTAGTACAGCGAGTAAAGGTACAATTTTAATTAAATGCGAGGACAACTTACAACAATGGTCTGCCGAAAGAACAGAGTCAATATATTCACGCTACTTCAAGAATGTAGTATCAGGGAATGTATCATTTGACTCTTACGATCCCGAAAAAAAACTTGTTAAGTTAAATATCAATAATCTGACATTTGTCAACGATTCAGGAACGCAGATTGTTTTTGATGGAACAGCTTATTTTAATGACAAATTATAGCAAGAAATAGTCAAAATATGAAAAAACATTTTAGTATCAATTTATTTCTAACAATATTAATTACATCATTCACAATAGGTTGCAGTAATGATGAAAATAATAAGGATTTAAACAGTTCAATAATAGGCAAATGGCAATTGGTCTCTGTTTCACCAAAAGAAATCGCAAAGGATTATGATGAATGTGAATTTGAAGGTTATATAGTATTCGAATCAAATGGAACATATTCAGACCATCGCCCATGTGATGTAAACGAGATAGGAGGAGGAAAATGGGAATTAGAAGGTAATAACGTTGAGATAATATCAGATATTTTGCCAATTCCTTTTAAGTTTACCGTCGAGTTAAGTGACAATACATTAATTTTAAGCCAAAATTCAGCCTATTATAATGAAGATTGGGAACTAGTTCCATGCGTGTTGAAGCAGACATATCAACGCATGGATTAAAATTTATCACATAAATAGCCACCTTGGATTTCAATGGTGGCTATTTTTTTTGAAAACAAAAAAATAGCTATGCCATTTACGGGCACAATGTTGAGCGAAACCACTGGGTGATAAGAGTTTTGACTTAGAAACCAATATAAATTTATCCAAGAGTTCAAAACCCGTTTCTAACGCCTTATTACATACATAGTCACTTATCCAATATTGTTTGCTATTATAATTTATATCCATTGTTCTTATCACTAATATTCCTCTACAAACTAATAAGCGATAGGCTAATTGTAACATTGAATCATTAGCAGTGTACAATTCTTGCACAGATCTAAAACTTGTGAATCTTCTACTGATAATACTTGTAATAGCAGATTTTTCGTCTTTTACCAAGAATGGCAAATCAATAACCACCGAATTAAACAAATCACTGCTAGCAGTCTCTAAAATCTCATCCAAAGGTTTAACATTTTCGCTTAATGGATATTTGTCATATTTAAACTTGGGAGGATCTAAATTCTTATAAAAAAGACCTGTACTAA
>ENA-UONX01000952-UONX01000952.1-human-gut-metagenome-genome-assembly--contig:-P74old-NODE-952-length-33472-cov-24.860430_pt1 | contig 33472 bp, 29 predicted proteins | sample MGYA00242466_ERZ724013 | MGnify/ENA metagenome assembly ERZ724013 | reverse complement strand
GACCATCTGGTGGGCCTGAAGGAGAACGTCATCATCGGTAAGCTGATCCCCGCCGGCGCCGGCCTGAACGCCTACCGCCATTTCGCTGAGGAGCTGGTGCCTGAGGAGGGCGCTGCCGACAGCGTATCCATGGAGGAGGCCATGCCTGCGGAAGAACCTGCCGACGAGACGGAGGAGTAAGCGATCCCTATCATAACGTACGGAAAAGAGCGCCCTGCGGGGCGCTCTTTTTTCTGCCCGGAAACGGAGGCTTTTCCCGATGGGCTGCGTTGACCCATTTCCGGGGAATTGGTCATTTCGACGGCATAGCGGAATCTGAGGCTGGAAAAACGTAGAAAAATTCCGCCATACGGAATGAACTCTTGACGCAGACCAGCGGAGACGGTATGATAGAGAAGAATATCCGCCGGAGAAGGGAGAGCACCATGATCTACTATACCGCCGATCTGCACTTTCACTATGCACTGCTGCTTCCCTCCCGGCCCTTTTCCACCGTAGAGGAGATGGACGAGGCACTGGTGAAAAACTGGAACGACACCGTGGGTCCGGAGGACACCGTCTATCTGGTGGGAGACATCGGCTGGAACGGCGGCCGGGTGCCGGGAGAGCTGCTGGAGCGGCTGTCGGGCCATAAGCACCTGATCCGCGGCAACCACGACACCGGCTATGAGGACGCCGGGCGGCTGTACCGCTGGTTCGAGACGGTGACGGACTTCAACGAGATCGACGACGGGGAGACGCACATCCTCCTGTGCCACTATCCCATGCTGTACCACAAGCGGGGCTACATGATCCACGGACACCTCCACCACGGACGGGGCCGGGACTATGAGCTGCTGCGGCAGCTGCCCCGTGTGCTGAATGCCGGAGTGGATGTGAACCGCTATCGTCCGGTGACGCTGGCGGAGCTGGTGGAGAACAACCGGGCCTTCTATGCCGGGGAGCGGGACGACGAGGTGCCGCCACCGCCGCCTATGGAGCGAGGGCTGCCCGGCAGCTTGCCGGGAAAGCCGGACTTTCGGCCCATCCCCCGGCGGAAGGAGGACGTATGATGCCGCAGGAAAAGGGAAGCGTGCGGTCGCTGGGCAAGGCGCTGGAGCTGCTGGAGCTGCTGAACCGGAGCCGGGTCCCCATGACCCTTCAGGCGCTGAGTCAGGCCTCCGGCTACCCCAAGAGCACCATCCACTCGCTGCTGGCCACCCTGCGGAGCTACGGCTGCATCCGGCAGGAGTCGGATGGCCGGTACTATCTGGGGACAAAGCTATTCGAGTGGGGCTGCGGCGTGTCCGCTGCGTGGGAGATCACCCGCTGCGCCCGCCCCCATTTGGAGCGGCTGGCCCAACAGACCCAGTATACGGCCCTGCTCTCCTGCGTGGAGGGCAGCAACATCGTGGTCATCGACCAGCGGGTCAGCGGCACGGGGATCCAGGTGGCCTCGGAGATCGGCGGCCGTACGCCCCTTCACGCCACGTCGCAGGGGAAGCTGCTGCTGTCCCAGCTGCCGGATGCCACGGTGCGCTATCTGATGAACGGTCAGGGCATGGATCCCTTTACCCCCCATACCATCGTGACCCTGCCGGATCTGCTGGAGGAGCTGGAACACATCCGCCGGAAGGGCTGCGCCATCGAAAACGGCGAGTACAAGATCGGCTTGCGGTCCGTGTCGGCTCCGGTGTTCGACAGGGAGGGGCAGATGCGCTACACCCTGACGGTGGTGGGCCTGTTTCGCCATGTTGCCTCCGGGGAGTTCGAGGAGGCGGTGGACATGGTCTGCGCCGCCGCCGGGAGTCTCAGCCGGGAGCTGGGCTATCATGCGTAGAGCGTTCCGCCATACGGAATTATGTTCTGCTTTGCGAAAAGGATATTTTCTTTTGCCGGGGCAGATGGTAAAATAGACTTAAGATAGAAAAGACTGCCGCCATGGTGCGGCGCTCTTTTCGGCGAGCGTGATATGCAAATGAGGATAACGGAGGAAAAACGATGAAGAGAACGAGTGGAAAGCGGTGGATATCGCTGGTGCTGGCGCTGTGCCTGTGCCTGCTGGTTGGCTGCGGCGGCAAGCAGACGGGCTACGACCCCCTGAAAGGGGTGGAGACCCGGATGATCACCGACTCCGCCGGACGGCAGGTGGAGATCCCTGCCGAGATCACCCGCATCGCACCCAGCGGCTCCACAGCCCAGATGATCCTGATGCCGGTGGCCTATGACCTGCTTGTGGGGCTCAGCAGCAGCCCCAGCACGGCACAGATGTCCTATTTTCCGGATGAGATGCGGTATCTGCCCACCTTCGGCCAATTCTACGGCAGCAAGGCCAGCCTGAATATGGAGTCCCTCATCGCCGCCCAGCCCCAGCTCATTATCGACTTGGGCGACGCCAAGGACAGCATCGCCAAGGACATGGACACCATTCAGAAGCAGACGGGCATCCCCACCATCTTCATCGAAGCGGATCTGGATGATATGGCGGCGGCCTACCGGACGCTGGGGGACATTCTGGGGCGGCAGGAGCAGGCGGAGGAACTGGCGCAGTTCATTGACCGCACTGTCACCATGGCCCAGACCAACGCCGCAAAGATCCCGGAGTCTCAGCGCCTCAAGGTGCTCTTCGGCACCGGATCCACGGGCCTTGCCTGCAACGCAGCCGGGTCCGCACAGGCGGATGTCATCGACCTTGTGGGGGCGGTGAACGCCATCATCCCGGAAGAAGTCACCAACCGGGGCGGCGGTACCACCGTCAGTCTGGAGGAGGTATACGCCGTGGAGCCGGATGTTATTCTGCTGTCCTCCGGCGGCCCCTACGATACCCTGACGGAAGGGGACTGGGCGGGCCTCACCGCCGTGCAGCAGGGGCGGTACTACGAGATACCGGGCCTGCCCTACGACTGGATGAGTTCCCCGCCGTCGGTGAACCGGGTGCTGGGCATCTGGTGGCTGGGGAATCTGCTGTACCCCCAGCTGTATGACTACGATATGACGGCTGTGGCACAGGAGTACTACCGGCTGTTCTGGCACTATGACCTGTCGGCGGAGGAGGCGGCCGGGATGCTGAGCCGATCCACCCTGCGGACGTGACCCCATACGGGGAGGAGAACCTGCGAGGAAGAAGTGCAATATCCACCTGCGGCGGCTGACCCTATGGATGCTGGCCTGCCTGACGGCGGCATCACCGGCGAACCCGGCGACGGTGCACGGGTGCTGTATCTCAAAAAAGAGAGGGACGAATAAATGAGTACCTTGTTTCACAATATCCTGCGGGCAGCAGCCAGCGCCATGGAGATCCCGGTGGTGATCTGCCTGCTGCTGTTGGCGTTTTCCGTGTTTTCACTGGACTGGTGGCTGGCGGAGCTGCTGGGAGAGCGGCGGCATATGAACGCCAGTCTGTCCCGGCTGCTGGAGACCATGCGGAGCGGCTCTGGCAGCAGGAGGGCCTCTCCGGCGGCGAGGATCTGGAAAAGCGGGGTGAGGTGTACTATGATGCCAGGACCGGCACCTATTACATCGTCCCCAATGCGGCGGGGAACTGACCCATGGAGAAGTTGATGGCCGGGAGGACCTACCGGCGGCGCTTTCTCCTGCTGGGCGGGGTGTGCCTGCTGCTTCTGCTGGGTTCCATGCTGGTGGGGCGCTACGGTCTGTCTGCGGGTAAGCTCCTGCATATGCTGTGGACAAGGCTCACCGGCGGCGCTGCGGACTGGTCCGTCAGCGACGAGAAGGTGGTGTTTGCCATCCGTCTGCCCCGCATTGCGGCGGCAGCGCTGGTGGGTGCGGCGCTGGCCGTCTCCGGCACGGCCTATCAGGGAATGTTCCGCAACCCCATGGTGTCGCCGGATATTCTGGGGGCCTCCACCGGCGCAGGCTTCGGCGCAGCGCTGGCTATCCTGCTGGGAGGCGGGTATTTCGGCATCTCCCTGTCCGCCTTCTGCTTCGGTCTGCTGGCCGTGGCGGCGGCGTGGCTGGTGAGCCGTCTGTCTCGCTCAGACCCCACGGTGGCGCTGATCCTGGCGGGTATGATGATCTCCTCCCTGTTTTCCGCCGGGACGTCCTTTATCAAGCTGGTGGCGGATACCCAGCAGCAGCTGCCTGCCATCACCTATTGGCTCATGGGCAGCCTCAGCTCCATCAAGGCCGAGGACGTGCGCTTTCTGGTGCTGCCGGTGGCGGTGGGACTGCTGCCGCTGTTTTTCCTGCGCTGGCGGATGAACCTGCTGACGGTGGGGGAGGAGGAGGCCCAGTCCATGGGCGTGCGGACGGGGGTACTGCGTCTGGTGGTGATCCTGTGCGCCACGCTGCTGACCGCCGCCAGTGTGGCGGTGTCCGGCATGATCGGCTGGGTGGGTCTGGTGATCCCCCACTTCTGTCGTATGCTGTTCGGCTACGACTACCGGCGGCTGATCCCGGCGGCGGCCCTGTTTGGAGCGGCTTTCCTGCTGGCGGTGGATGACATCGCCCGGCTGGTGACCACCGGTGAACTGCCTCTGGGTATCCTGACGGCCTTCGTGGGAGCGCCGCTGTTTCTGTATCTCATCATCACGGGAGGGCGACGGCATGAGCATTGACGTGGAGAGACTCTCCTTTTCCTACGGCGCTCACCCGGTGCTGCGGGATGTCAGCTTCCGGGCCGAGCCCGGACAGCTGGTGGCAGTGCTGGGGCCCAACGGAGCGGGGAAGAGTACCCTGTTCCGCTGTATGCTGGGCTTTCTGTCCCACTATCAGGGGAGCATCTCCCTGTGCGGGCGGGACGTGCGGCATCTGTCCCGGCGGGAGCTGGCCCGCCTGGCAGCGTATATCCCCCAGTCCAGCCAGCCGTTGTTCGACTACACCGTCCGGGACACGGTGCTCATGGGCGCCGCCGGAGGGCTGGAGCCTCTGCGGCAGCCGGGACGGCAGCAGCTGGAGACGGCGCAGCGCATGATGGAGCTGGTGGGCATCGCCCCGCTGGCAGACCGGGGCATCCGCCGCATTTCCGGCGGCGAGCGGCAGCTGACCCTCATTGCACGGGCCTTGGCCCAGCAGGCGAGGATCTTGCTGATGGACGAGCCCGCCGCCAATCTGGATTACGGCAACCAGTTTAGGCTCCTGCAGCAGGTGCGCCGCCTGACGGAGCAGGGCTACACGGTGCTGCTGTCCACCCATGATCCGGAGCACGCCTTTCGCTTCGCCACCCATGTGCTGGCCCTCCACGGCGGCACGGTGGCGGCCTGCGGCCCGGTGGAGGAGATGCTGACGGAGGAGTTGCTGCACACCCTGTACCGTATCCCTCTGACGGTGGCGCAGGTGCCGGTCACCGGTGGCATGGTCCACAGCTGCGTCTATGACCCGGCCAAGCCGTGAAGCTGTATATCATGCCCTGTGGGGCTGCATATAAAAATTTTCAGAGAGGAAGGGACCTGCACAGGAAGCAGCACAGGAAGCGTGTATCGGCGCTGCTGCTGGCTTTGTGCATGGCGCTGAGTTTGGTGATGCCGGCCTCGGCTCTGGACGGGCAGGTGCAGGCAGAGCGGCGGGAAGGCTATGACGTTGCCACCATCCACTATACGGACGGCGAAGGCAATGAGCGGCCTTTACCGAGACGGCTTCCGACTACGCCTATATCCTGCCGGAGGGCGTAACGGAAGAGCAGGTCATGGTGGAATACTTCTCCACCACCCGCTGGGACGGGGCAGTGGATCTCTCGTGGTATAACGGGACGGATACCGAGTTCACCATCACCACCGCCCGGCAGCTGGCGGGTGTGGCAGAGCTGGTGAACAGCAATACCACCGACTTCGCCGGCAAGACCATCCGCCTGGGGGCGGACATCTCCCTGCTGCGGTATGAGGAGCCCGGCAAGCCGGGTGAGCCTTCCCGGCCCACCCAGCCGGAGAAACCCACTACGCCCGATCCCCCCGCACCGGCGACAGCAGCAATGTGACCGCCCTGTGGGTCGTGTTGGCTGTGGCTGGCGTGGGCATCATCGTGCTGGTGGTGCTGCTTGTCACTAAGCGCAAGAATAAGAAGGACTAAGCTTCATCGGGAGAAAGCCCTGCGCCCACACGGGCCGCAGGGCTTTCCTGCCCCCGTCTGTGCCGAAGGGGAGGAGATTTTGCGCCGCCGGAGCCTTTTTCCTATTGTGCATCTGCCGCCGGCATGGTATGATAATATCAGGAATGAGCAAGGGTAAACGCGCCTGACAGCTTGTCCTTCCGGCGATTTTACGCTTCGTCTCGGTGGGCATCGGCCTGCCGGGGCGCCTCTATCCGGTAAAACTGGCGGCTCTGCCGCCTCTAAAGCATAAGGAGAGCGAAAAACTATGAAATTAGGTATCGGCGAAAGCGAGCCTGTTTCTGAAACTCTCCGCAAACGCACAAATGCCGATAAAGCTTGATAGGACAGGTATTTTCGGATGAAGTCAAAACATATAAGTTCCTATTTCCCTACGCATCCCTACGCAGAAATGGCGTAAAAATGGCGTAGAGGAACCGGCGGTACGCAGTTGCGAAAATCGCCTGATGCAACATTACCAAGAATATTCAAGCTGCCCTGCGTACCGGCGCAGAGAGATACAAGGCATTTCACTCCTTTGATCCTTCAAACAAAAAATGAGCCTTCTCCGTTTGGGATAGAAACGGAAAAAGCTCATTTGTGTTGTACCACGCCTGTCAAGCGGCGAAGAACTTTGGCAGCGCTATGCCTCATCCTCCGCCAGCATACGGTATCCGACGCCAAGCTCGTTGATGATGTAGCGTTTTTCGCCGGGCGTCACGCCCATTTTCTTGCGGATGTTCTTCATGTTGACTTGCAGCTTCTTGACGCTGCCATAGTCCGAATACCCCCAGACCGCCCGAATGATGGCGGCATACGTCAGCACCTTTCCGGCGTGAACGGAGAGAAACGCCATGATGTTGTATTCCGTCTGGGTCAGGTCGATCTCCTCTTTTCCTACAAAAACCTGCCGTGTATCATAATCGATCAGCAAGTCCTGCAGGCGGAATTTCCCGCCATGGGAACTTTCCTTCTCTTCGCTGTGCCGATGGCTGCGGAGAACGGCACGGATGCGAGCCAGCAATTCCTCCGTGCCAAAGGGCTTGGTGATATAATCATTCGCCCCCAGATCCAACGCCTCCACCTTGTCCCTCTCGTTGGAACGGGCGGAAAGCACAATGATGGGCACGGTGTCTGTCTCCCGAACTTCTTGAATCAAGCTCATACCGTCTCGATCCGGCAGACCAAGATCCAAAAGGATGAGGTCCGGATGATGGGAGGCATACATCATCATGCCAAGCTCGCAGGTCTCCGCGCAGAGCACCTGATAGTCGCTGGTTTCCAGATTGGCTTTGATAAAGCTTCGGATGTTGGCCTCGTCCTCTACGATCAGGATTTTGTACTTGTTATTGCCCATCGTCCTCACCCCCTCTTTCCAGAGCAAAGCGGAATACCGCACCGCCGCCCTTCCTATTTTCCGCAGTGATCTCGCTGCCGTGCGCCTTGACGATGGCGGCGCACACGGATAGTCCGATCCCCATATTGCTGCGGGTCCCGTCCACCGGTGCGGCGGACTTTTCATAACTTCCGGTGAAAATCTTTTGAAGTGCATCCTCCGGGATGCCGCAGCCGTTGTCGGCAACCTCAAATACCGCCTTATCCCCCACAAGAGAAACGGAAAGCGTTACCTCCGTCATGCCTTTTGCGTGGAATACGGCATTTTCCAGAAGATTCAGCAGTACCTGTTCAATAAGGAGCGAATCCATGGGAATGTCCACAAATTCCTCCGGTATCTGTGTGATGACCTTCTGATTCGGATACTTTTTGGAAAACTTCATGAGAACCGAGTCGATCAGCTCATCCAGAACCGTGGGTGTCTTCACGACTTCCACTTTCGCGCCGTCGATTCTTGTAACCGACAGAAGATTTTCAACCATGCGGATGAGCCATTCGCTGTCCTCCTGAATTTCTCCCAACAGCTTGAGCTGCTGCTCCTTTGGCAGCGCATCATACTTGGAGATCAGCGTGGAGGAGGACCCGTATATAGAGGTGAGTGGTGTGCGCAGATCATGGGAGATCGCCCGCAGCAGATTGCCCCGCATTCGCTCTTTTTCATTCTCTGCCCGCAGCTTTTCTTGATCCCGAATGCGGCTGTTCAGCGTACTGGTGAAAACGGCAACTGCCAGCATAATGACGGCAGATAAGATGCTTTCCCCCACGAAAAAGTCGAAGACATAATAGGGATAGGTAAAGGCAAAATTCACCGCAAATACGCTGACGATTGCCGAAGTGATGCCATAGCAATACCCGTGGGTTTTCAGCGAGATCAAAAACACGCCGAACACAAAGATCATGGGTACCAGCGTCTGCATGGTAAAGAACTTCTGAATCAGCAAATTGACGGCAAAGGCACTGCAAAAAATAAGGATCGAAAATAGAGTATCCTTTTGTCGCTGTCGATTCTTCATCATGCTTCTCCTGAAATTTATTGCGGTATCATACGCCGTGTTTTTCGGTTTCGGGCGAAGCCCGGGAGAAAAACGGCTTAGATCCAGTGGTATAAATAACTGCCAGCAGTTATTATATCGCATAAGCGGAAGCGCTTCAAGATTTCTCACAGGAGGAGATTGCGCCGCACTCGTTTCTTTACCGAATCTACACCGGAAAAATGCTATAATATAAGCACACAATAAGCACACAGCAAAAAGGAGAAAGAAATCCGTGGAAAACGACAGTAGCGACGATAACGGTAACTGCTCTTATATGATCTGTTCGTATGTGGCATATCTACGCCCTTTGCTGCGGTATCGGGTATAGGTGTGTCTTTTTTGCGTGAAATGATCGTATGAACAGAACATAAAGGAGTTTGAAGTGAATTATTTTGGAAGCATTTTCGCAATGGTGGCCTGCATCGTCATGTCCGCCTATTTCAGCGCCACAGAAACGGCGTTCTCGTCTCTGAATAAGACCCGCCTCAAGGTGTTGGCGGACAACGGAAACAAGCGGGCAGCGCTGGCGCTCAAGCTGTCCCAAGATTATGACAAGCTGATCTCCACCATCCTGATCGGCAACAATATCGTCAATATCATGGTGGCGTCCATCGGCACACTTCTGTTCGTCGGACTTTACGGCGACATCGGCGCAACGGTTTCTACGGTCGTCGTAACGATCGTTGTTTTGATTTTTGGTGAGATCACCCCCAAGAGTATTGCAAAGGACGCCCCTGAACGCTTTGCTTTGTTCAGTGCGCCCTTTATCCGCCTTTGGATCTGGGTGCTGACACCGTTGAATTTTCTCTTTTCCCAGTGGAAAAAGCTGGTTTCCCGCTTCTTCAAGACAGATGACGATGCAAAAATGTCCCATGAGGAGTTGCTTCGTTTTATGCAGGACGTGGAGCAGGACGGCGGCATTGACGAAAACGAGGGCGAGCTGCTGCGCAACGCCCTTGAGTTCCGTGACCTGACGGCGGCAGAAATTTTGACCCATCGAATCGACTTGGAGGCCGTGGACATCGGCGAGAGCCATGAGGAAATTGCCAGAGCCTTTACGCAGTCCCGCTTTTCCCGCCTGCTGGTCTACCGGGATACCATCGATCAGATCGTCGGCGTTCTTCATCAGAAGGACTTCTATATCAACGGCAAGATGACGGATCAGCCTATTACGGAGATCATGACGGAGCCGCTGTTCGTCTATCAGCACACGAAGATCCGGGATATTTTGAAAATGCTCCAGCATCAGAAGTCCCATGTCGCCGTAGTCGTAGACGATTTTGGCGGGACGCTTGGTATTGTTACGATGGAGGATATTCTGGAAGAACTGGTCGGTGAAATTTGGGACGAACACGACGAGGTGGAAGAAGATTTTGAAAAGCTGGACGAGAATACCTACCGCGTGGACTGCTCCGTCAGCTTGGAGGATTTTATGGAATTCTTTGGCGTCAAGCTGGAATCGGACAGTGTTTCCGTCGGCGGCTGGGTCATGGAGCAGCTGAATAGAGTCCCCAGTAAGGGCGATTCCTTTACCGCTCAGAATTTGGAGATCACGGTCTCCGATCTGAGTGCGTACAGGGTATCCTTCATCACAGTCAGGCAATGTGGCGTCTGCTTGACCTGCGAACAATAAATCGATCGCGCGATTCATAAGGGGTGAGGATGATGTCGGAAGAAATGGTTTGCAGAAAGCACCGTCTTTCGTCTTTTCAAATTATCATATTGGGCTTTGCCGGGGTCATTCTGTTGGGTGCGTTGCTGCTGATGCTGCCGCTTTCCACAACAGCCGGGTGCGTAACGCCATTTCATGAAGCGCTTTTCACTGCGACCTCCGCTGTTTGTGTGACGGGTCTTGTGGTGCAGGATACCGGCAGCTATTGGTCGGTCTTTGGCCAGACGGTGATCCTGACGCTGATTCAGATAGGCGGGCTCGGTGTTGTCACTGTGGCGGCATCGTTTGCGCTGCTGTCCGGGCGAAGGATCTCTCTGATGCAGCGCAGCACCATGCAGGACGCCATCTCAGCGCCGAAGGTCGGAGGGATCGTCCGTCTGACACGGTTCATCCTACGAGGGACATTTCTGATCGAACTGCTGGGCGCACTTTCCATGCTGCCGGTGTTCTGCCGTGACTATGGATGGCGTGGCGTCTGGATGGCGGTATTCCATTCCATCTCCGCCTTTTGCAACGCCGGGTTTGACATTCTTGGGACAGAAAGCAACCGCTATCCATCTCTTACCGGCTACGCGGACAGCCCGGTAATCAATATCACGATTATGCTGCTGATCGTGATTGGCGGCATTGGATTTCTGACGTGGGATGACATCTTCGAAAACAAGTGGCGGTTTCATCGCTACCGAATGCAGAGCAAGGTGATTCTCGTCACGACAGGTCTTTTGATTTTTCTGCCTGCTGTGTTTTTCTTCTTTTCAGACTTTTCCGCGCTTCCCGCCGGAAACCGGCTGCTGGCATCCTTTTTTCAGTCCGTCACGCCGCGGACAGCTGGCTTCAACACGGTAAATCTATCCGCGATGTCCGGTGCGTCGCAGGGCGTGATGATTCTTCTTATGCTCATCGGCGGCTCTCCGGGGTCTACGGCGGGCGGTATGAAGACAACGACATTGGCAGTCCTGCTTGCTAATGCCGCCGCAACCTTCCGTCAGCGGGAGAGTGCTCAGTTTTTCGGACGTAGGATTGATTGCAGCGCTGTCAAAACCGCCGCGACCATTCTGACGATGTATCTGGTGCTGTTCTTTGGCGGTGCGGTCTTTATCAGCGCATACGAGAATCTTCCGCTGTCTTCCTGCCTGTATGAAACGGCATCGGCGGTCGGGACTGTGGGATTGACACTTGGTATTACACCGCAGCTGCGCATTCCATCGCAAATGGTGCTGATCTTGCTCATGTATCTGGGCAGAGTCGGCGGTCTTACCCTCATTTATGCGGCACTTTCCAGCAAAAAAGTGGGGAATGCAAGGCTGCCGCAGGAAAAAATAACGATTGGATAAGGAGCTTTTTCACATGAAAAACATTCTATTGATTGGCACAGGCCGCTTCGGACGGCATATCGCAGTACAGCTTTCTCAGCTGGGGCATCAGGTCATGGCGGTCGATACAAACGAGGAACGAATCAGTGATGTGCTGCCATATGTCACCAACGCACAAATTGGCGACAGTACAAACGCGGAGTTTCTTCGCTCTCTTGGCATCGGAAATTTTGACGTCTGCATCGTGACCATCAGCGGTAATTTTCAGAACTCGCTGGAAACCACCTCGCTGCTGAAGGAGCTGGGTGCAAAGTGCGTGGTGTCACGTGCCGAGCGTGATGTGCAGGCAAAGTTTCTGCTCCGCAACGGTGCAGACCATATAGTCTACCCGGAAAAACAGGTGGCAAAATGGGCGGCGATCCGATTCACTGCCGACCATATTTTCGACTACATAGAGATCGACGAGCAGCACGCCATCTTTGAAGTGCAGGTGCCGGAGGCGTGGATCGGGAAAAGCGTTGGCGAACTGGATGTCCGCAGAAAGTTTGGCATCAACATTCTTGGCATCAAACGAGCCGGAAAAACGGATGTTTCCGTTACACCGGACACCATATTGTCTGATGACATTACGATTTTGGCGTTGGGTGAGTATAAAGCCCTGCAAAAGTGCTTTCGGATTTGACGGGGTTCCCCATACCGACAGAAAGGAAATACATGGAGAAAAAACCACAAAACACAGCCGGTGACAGAAATGAGGATCCTGCGCCGCAGGGAAGCAAGTGGCCGGACAAGACGATCATTCGCTATATTGCCCGCACACTGGTGCTGCTGATCATATTCGCATGGGCGTTGGTAAACCTTGATGCTGTTTTGCGTTTTCTCGGCAAGGCGCTTGCGCTGTTCACTCCGTTTCTAATCGGCGGTGCGATCGCTTTTTTGATCAACGTAGTCCTTCGACCGTTGGAATGCTGCTGGAACAAGGTGTGCCGCAAAGCTCCTGCAAAGCTGGTCCGCCCTGTGTGCCTGACAGCAAGCACCGTACTTGTCCTTGGAATTCTGTTTGCCGTGGTGTTTATGATGATCCCCAGCCTGCGGGAATCCGGCGAAGAGTTTGTCCAAAACATTCCGCTCTATGTGGAGGAGATCGGGCGGTGGTGGACCGGCGTTGTCCAGTTTGCCGCAAAATATAACATCGTCCTGCCCGAATACACCATAGACTCTGACCTGTTGATCGAGAAGCTCACCGCCTTGATCAGCGACGAGGGAAGCGGCATCCTCACCGTGACGTGGGGCGCAGCAACCTCTGTCCTGTCGGTTTTGGTGGACGTTCTCTTGGGACTTGTCTTTGCGCTGTATCTGCTTGCAAAGAAGGAAGTCGTCGCTGCACATTTGAAAAAGCTCGTTGTGACAGTCCTTCCGCAAAAGAAGGCGCAGCGGCTGCTGAGTATTGCCTCTCTGACCAACCAGACCTTCACAAACTTTGTCAGCGGTCAGCTTACCGAAGCGGTCATCATCGGCGTTCTGTGCTTCTTTGGAATGCTGATCCTTGGGATCCCGTATGCCGGTGCGGTCTCGGCGTTTGTGGCTGTTACTGCGCTGGTGCCGATTTTCGGCGCATGGATCGGCGGCGGTCTGGGTGCGTTTTTGATCCTGCTGGCAGAACCCGGCAAGGCTCTGTGGTTCATTCTCTTTCTGCTCGTTTTACAGCAGGTGGAGGGAAACCTGATTTATCCCAAGGTGGTCGGTAAGTCCGTTGGGCTTCCCGGACTGTTGGTGCTGATGGCTGTTACGATCGGCGGCGAAGCATTCGGCATCTTAGGGATGCTGTTCAGCGTTCCCGTCTGCGCCGTGCTGTACAGTCTTTATCTGGAGTTCATGAAGAAAGCAAGCGCCCGGCACTGAATGATTCATAATCGGATACCTTCTGAACATCGGGCTGTACGCCAAATGCAAAGGGCTTGGGATACTCCCCAAATCGCCGTGTGTCCGGACACCGGCTGTGCTTGCTGTTCTCTCAAATCTCAATATCCGCAGATCGTGATGTCCCCGCTTTTTCGAAAGCGGGGACATTTTTTCTTCTCCGATACTTAAAAAACGGCAGAGAAATGTCCGTTGTAAAGTAGAAGGCTTTTTGAAAATGTTGCGCATCTTTTTCCGGACAAAACCGGAAAATGTGCCCGTTGGTTAAGCACCACGAAAGGAGACATTTCCATGGACAACATCCTCACCGTCCCCATCCACCTCGAAATGACGCTGACCGCCAGAGAAGCGGCAGAATACAGCAACATCGGCATCAACAAGATCGACAGTATGCTCCGCTCGCCCAACTGCCCCTTTGTCTTGTTCGTTGGGACAAAAAAGCTGGTCAAGCGCCGGGAGTTTGAAGAGTACATCAGCCAAAACTGGTGATCTGACGGCAAAAGATAATTTGTAAAAACAGCTTGAGAGAAAAGAACCTATCTGCTATAATTATGTCGTTGCAGTAGGCTCTTTTCTCTCTGCGGGAAAGGAGTATACAATGGGCAAAAACTTAAAAGGCAAAGAATGCGGCAAGTCTCCCGGCTGGTCATGCGTGATCTTGTCTTTATCAACTGGCGTACCGGGGAACCGGCAAAGAACAGTTCCTATGATACCCACCTTTACAAGCTATGCGACGAAGCAGGAATTGAAAAATTCTGTATGCACGCTTTACGCCATACCTACGCCACAAGAGCGATCGAAAGCGGTGTACAGCCCAAGGTGCTGCAAAAGCTGCTTGGTCACGCAAGTATCAAAACAACGATGGATCGGTACGTTCATGTGACGAATGATTCCATGTCAAAAGCCGTATTACAATTTGAAAAAGTACAGCAAAATCAAAATGGTACAGTAAGCGCCGTTCAAGCGCCGAAAACCCTTGAAAAAAAGGAGATAGAGAAAACTATGAAATTAGGTATCGTGGGGCTGCCCAACGTGGGAAAGTCCACTCTGTTCAACGCCATCACCAACGCCGGTGCCGAGAGCGCCAACTACCCCTTCTGCACCATCGAGCCCAATGTGGGCGTGGTGGCTGTGCCGGATGAGCGGCTGGACAAGCTGGCGGAGATGTACCAGCCCGATAAAAAGACCCCCGCCGTCATCGAATTTGTGGACATCGCCGGGCTGGTGAAGGGAGCCAGTCAGGGAGCGGGCCTCGGCAACAAGTTTTTGGAGAACATCCGCCGTACCGACGCCATCGTCCATGTGGTGCGCTGCTTCGATGACGAGAACATCATGCACGTGGTAGCCGATGCCGGTACCAACGTACCGGTGGACCCGCTGGGGGACATCGAGACCATCGACATGGAGCTGATCCTGGCGGATCTGGAGATGGTGAACCGCCGGGTGGAGAAGGCCGCCAAGGCCGCCAAGGGCGACAAGAAGTTCCTCCACGAGGCGGAGGTGTTCAAGGCACTGGTGGAGCATCTGGACGCCGGGAAGTCCGCCCGCACCTTCTCCTGCGGCGATGACGACCGGGCGCTGGTGGAGACCTGCGACCTGCTGAGCCTGAAGCCCATCATCTACGCCGCCAACATGGACGAGGCGGGCTTTGCCGATTACGAGAACAACCGCTACTTCCGGCTGGTGCGTGATCTGGCACAGAAGGAGGGCGCACAGGTGCTGCCCATCTGCGCCAAGCTGGAGCAGGACATCGCCGAGCTGGACGATCCGGAGGAGCGGGCCATGTTCCTGGAGGATCTGGGCATCGAAAAGTCCGGTCTGGATCGCCTGATCCAGTGCAGCTATGATCTGCTGGGCCTGATCTCCTTCCTGACCTACGGCAAGGACGAGTGCCGGGCGTGGACCATCCGCAAGGGCACCAAGGCCCCGCAGGCGGCGGGCAAGATCCACTCCGATATCGAGCGGGGCTTCATCCGGGCGGAGACCATCAACTTCGACGAGATGATGGCCTGCGGCGGCAGCGTGGCCGCCGCCAAGGAGAAGGGCCTGCTGCGGTCCGAGGGCAAGGATTATGTGGTCAAGGACGGCGACATGATCTACTTCCGCTTCAACGTATAAGCATGACCTATAAGGGACACGGTTTGCCGTGTCCCTTTTTCATCCCCGGCCAATTCCGCCGTTTACAAAGGACGGTTTTTCTGATATGATAATGCATATCTATGGACTATCCACGCACAAAACAAAGGGAGAACGTCCTCCCTGTGCGGATAGAGCGTGCCCTTTTTTATGAAAGGAGACAACTGTTATGAACCAAGAGATCCAGTCTATTCTGGCCAGGGTAGACCACACCCTGCTGGCCCAGAGCGCCACTTGGAACGAGATCAAGGCCATCTGCGACGACGGCGTCAAGTACGGCTGCGCCAGCGTGTGCATCCCCGCCTCCTATGTGAAGCAGGCGGCGGAGTATGTGGACGGCAAGGTTGCCATCTGCACCGTCATCGGCTTCCCCAACGGCTATGAAACCACCGCCGCCAAGTGCTTCGAGGCGGAGGACGCCGTGAACAACGGCGCTTCCGAGGTGGATATGGTCATCAACATCGGCTGGGTGAAGGACGGCCTGTACGATCGGGTGCTGGAGGAGATCCGGGCCGTGAAGGCCGCCTGCCACGGCAAGCTGCTGAAGGTCATCATCGAGACCTGTATGCTCACCGATGCCGAGAAGATCGAGATGTGCCGTGTGGTGTCCGACTCCGGCGCCGAGTACATCAAGACCTCCACCGGCTTCGGCGGAGGCGGCGCCACCCGTGAGGATGTGGCCCTCTTCAAGGCCCATGTGGCTCCCCATGTGAAGATCAAGGCTGCCGGCGGCATCGCCGACCTCAACGACGCCCGTGACTTCGTGGCCCTTGGGGCCGACCGTCTGGGCACCAGCCGCATTGTCAAGGCCGTGAAGGCCATGGAACAGGAATAAAAGGAGGAACCATCTATGCCTACCCCCCATAATAACGCCGCCCCCGGCGCTTTCGCCAAGACCGTGCTCATGCCCGGCGATCCCCTGCGCTCCAAGTTCATTGCCGAGACGTTTCTGGAAAACCCCGTGCTGGTGAACAACGTCCGTGGCGTGCAGGGCTATACCGGTACGTACAAGGGCGTGCCGGTGTCCGTCATGGCCTCCGGCATGGGAATGCCCTCCATCGGCATCTACGCCCACGAGCTGTACACCCAGTACGGCGTGGAAAACATCATCCGAGTGGGCTCTGCCGGAGCCATGCGGGCCGATCTGGAGCTGGGCAGTGTGGTGGCCGGACAGGGTGCCTGCACCAACTCCAGCTTCGCCGACCAGTACGAGCTGGGTGTCCACTATGCCCCCATTGCCGACTTCGATCTGCTGATGGCCGCCGTGGAGTCGGCCCGTGAGCTGGGCGTGAAGATGCCCGTGGGCAACCTCTACTCCTCCGATACCTTCTATGACGCCGCCGGCCGCAACGCCCGGATGCAGAAGATGGGCGTCATGGCCGTGGAGATGGAGGCCGCTGCTCTGTACTGTACCGCCGCCTATCTGGGCAAGCGTGCGCTGGCCATCTGCTCCATCAGCGACAATCTGGTGCTGGGTACCGAGCTCACCGCCGACGAGCGCCAGACCACCTTCACCAACATGATGAAGATCGGTCTGGAGGCAGCGGTAAAAATGACTAAATAAAGCCGTTTTGCCCAAAAAGCACCCGTTTTTTCGAACCCTGCCATGGTGAAAAATGCAGCAGACCCTGCAAATAGGGCTTGCCCTTTTCTGCCGTATCTGTTATAATGCACCTGAACGGGCAAGCTTTGCCCGAATAAATGAAGGAAGGTAGAACAATCATGAAAAGAGTTCTCGCTATGATCCTTGCGCTTGTCATGGCTCTGGCTCTGGTTGCCTGCGGCAACAAGAACACGGACGATGGCAAGAAAGACGATGACAAGAAAGACACCCCCACCGTCATCACCAACCCCGATGAGGTTCAGGATGAGATGACCTCCTCCGACGGCAAGTACGAGGTGGCTTTCGTCACCGACGTGGGTCAGCTGAAGGATAAGTCCTTCAACCAGGGTACTTACGACGGCGTGAAGCTGTACGCCGCCAACAACAACCTGTCCTACAAGTACTATCAGCCCGCCAACGGCAGTGAGGCCACCGATGATGACCGTTTCGCCGCCATGAAGGCCGCCGTGGACAACGGCGCCAAGGTGGTTGTCTGCGCCGGTTATCTGCAGGAGGCTGCTCTGCGTACGGCGGCCAAGCAGTTCACCGATGTGTCCTTTGTCTTCATTGATGGTTATCCCGTCGGTGAGGAAGCCGATGTGAAAGATTCCCCCGCTCTGAAGAACATTGCCGGCGTTGCCTTTAAGGAAGAGCAGTGCGGCTATCTGGCCGGTTACGCTGTTGTCAAGGAAGGCTACACCAAGCTGGGCTTCACCGGTGGCGGCGGCGGCAACAACCCCGCCTGCTGCCGTTACGGCTATGGCTTCGTGCAGGGCGCTGACGCCGCTGCCAAGGAGCTGAACGAGAAGGTAGAGATCAACTACTCCTGGCAGTATGGTGCCAGCTTCTCCGCTTCCCCCGAGCTGCAGACCATGGCCGCCGGCTGGTATCAGGCTGGCACTGAGGTCATCTTCGCCTGCGGCGGTTCCATGTTCGCCTCTGTCGCCGCTGCTGCCGGCGCTGAGGAGGGCAAGGTCGTCGGCGTGGACGTGGACCAGTCTGGTGAGTCCCCCACCGTGATCACCTCCGCTATGAAGGGCCTGGCTGACTCTGCTCAGTGGGCTCTGGGCAAGTTCTATGCCGGTGAGTTCGCCTCCATCGGCGGTGTCCAGACCTCTCTGGGTGCCAATGAGAACGCCGTGGGTCTGCCCACTGCTACCTGGTCCCTGACCAAGTGGAGCGTTGATTCTTACAAGGTCATGCTGCAGGACATCAAGGACGGCAAGATCGCCATCGACAACAACTACGACAATCTGGCCAGCACCGAGAATGTCACTCTGAACATCGTCGGCTAAGCCTCTGCGTGTCGAACTCCACAGCGCCCGTGCTCTGCACGGGCGCTGTTTTTTGCTCCAAAGCCCCGGATGCCTCCCGTGGAGATTTGCGGCATCCCGCTTGTCAACCGGCGGCCGTCATGCTATAATTTTCCCAGGAAGCCGGAAGGGGGGAGCACACATGGGACTGCACGACGGACATCGCCAGCGCAAGCGGGAGCGCTTCCTGAAGCAGGGAGCCGACGGTCTGGCGGATCATGAGGTGCTGGAGCTGCTGCTGTACTATGCCATCCCCCGCCGGGACACCAACGAGCTGGCCCACCGGCTGATCCAGCACTTCGGTACGCTGGACGCCGTGTTCCAGGCCCCGCCGGAGGCACTGATGCAGGTGTCCGGCATCGGGGAGAATGCCGCCGTGCTGTTGAATCTGGTACCGGCGGCCCAACGCTGCGCCCGGCGCAGCGTCTCTGCCGAACGCATCCTCAATTCCGTGGAGCGCTGCGGTGCCTACTTCATGGACCTGCTGGATGGTCAGCGCCGGGAGCTACTGTATCAGGTGTGTCTGGACGGCAAGGGAAAGGTGCTTTCCTGCAAATGCCTGTCCCAAGGCAGCGTCGATATGACCTCCCTCAGCATCCGGCAGGTGGTGGAGAACGCCCTGCTGTCCGGCGCCGCAGGCGTGGTGCTGGGCCACAATCACCCCAGCGGCGTGGCTCTGCCGTCGGCGGAGGACCGGGCCGCCACCCTGCAGGTGCGGGACGCTCTGGCCACCATGGACATCCGCCTGCTGGACCACATCATCGTGGCCGACGGTGATTTCGTCTCCATGGAGGCCAGCGGCCTTCTGTACGGCTGACCCACTCAAAGAAAATTCCCCCAGCGCCCCGCTCCATCCGGAGCGGGGCGCTGCCATGTTTTCCCTCCACAAAATCAGAACATTTGTTTCAAAATTCATATTTACATATGGGATTTTTGTGGTAAAATAAAGTGATACACACTGAAATTGCAGGAGGCGCTTTCCATGCCCCAGTTCAAAGTTGTTTCGGAATATACTCCCTCCGGCGACCAGCCGCAGGCCATTGAAAAGCTGGCGGAGGGACTGGAGAACGGCCTGCGCCAGCAGGTGCTGCTGGGCGTCACCGGCAGCGGCAAGACCTACACCATGGCCAAGGTCATCGAGAAGGTGCAGCGCCCCACGCTGGTGCTGGCCCACAACAAGACCCTGGCCGCCCAGCTGTGCGCGGAGTTCAAGGAGTTCTTCCCCAACAACGCGGTGGAGTACTTCGTCTCCTACTACGACTACTATCAGCCGGAGGCGTACATCCCCCACACGGATACCTTCATCGAGAAGGACGCCGCCATCAACGCCGAGATCGAGCGCCTGCGCCACAGCGCCACGGCAGCCCTCTTCGAGCGGCGGGACGTCATCGTGGTGGCGTCGGTGTCCTGCATCTACGGCTTGGGGGATCCCATCGACTACGCCAACATGGTCATCTCCCTGCGGCAGGGGAAGGAGTACCCACGGGATCAGCTGCTGCGGAAGCTGGTGGAGATCCGCTACGACCGCAACGACGTGGCCTTCGAGCGCAATATGTTCCGGGTCCGGGGGGACACGGTGGAGATTTACCCGGTGTACGCCAACGGCTACGCCATCCGGGTGGAGTTTTTCGGGGACGAGATCGACCGCATCTCGGAGATCAACCCCGTCACCGGTCAGGCCCAGCGGGTGCTGCAGCACGTGGCCATTTACCCCGCCAGCCACTACGTCACCACCAAGGAGAAGATGGAGCGGGCGGTGCAGGAGATCGAGCGGGAGCTGGCGGAGCGCAAGGCCTACTTCGAGGATCACGGCAAGCTCATTGAGGCCCAGCGCATCGACCAGCGCACCCGCTACGACGTGGAGATGATGCGGGAGTTGGGCTACTGCACCGGCATCGAGAATTACAGCCGGGTCATCTCCGGCCGGGAGCCGGGTTCCCCGCCCACCACGCTGCTGGACTACTTCCCGGAGGACTTTGTCCTTTTTGTGGACGAGAGCCATGTGACCCTGCCGCAGGTGCGGGCCATGTATAACGGCGACCGGGCCAGGAAGGAGAGCCTGGTGGAGTACGGCTTCCGCCTGCCCTGCGCCTATGATAACCGCCCTCTGAAGTTCCCGGAGTTCGAGGAGCGCTTCCGTCAGGCGGTATTCGTCTCCGCCACGCCGGGGGAGTACGAGCGGGAGGGCGCCGACCAGATCGTGGAGCAGGTGATCCGCCCCACAGGCCTGCTGGACCCCCGTGTGGAGGTGCGGCCCGTCACCGGCCAGATCGACGATCTGGTGGAGGAGATCCGGGTCCGTGCCGCACGGGACGAGCGGGTGCTGGTGACCACCCTCACCAAGCGCATGGCGGAGGATCTGACGGACCACATGAAGGGCCTTGGCCTGCGGGTGCGGTATATGCACTCCGACATCGCCACCATCCAGCGGATGGAGCTGATCCGGGACCTGCGGCTGGGGGAGTTCGACGTGCTGGTGGGCATCAACCTGCTGCGTGAGGGACTGGACCTGCCGGAGGTATCCATGGTGGCCATTCTGGACGCCGATAAGGAGGGCTTCCTCCGCAGCGAGACCAGCCTCATCCAGACCATCGGCCGGGCCGCCCGCAACGCAGAGGGACTGGTGGTGCTGTACGCCGATACCGTCACCCCCTCCATGAGGGCGGCCATCACCGAGACGGAGCGCCGCCGGAAGAAGCAGGACGCCTACAACAAGGCCCACGGCATCGTCCCTCAGACCATCCGCAAGAGCGTGCGGAAGGTGCTGGAGATCTCCCATTCGGCGGAGGAAGAAAAGACCACCGCCCACCGCAAGCTGACGGACGCCGAGCGGGAGGCCACCATCCGCCGGCTGGAAAAGGAAATGAAGGAAGCCAGCAAAATGCTGGAATTCGAATACGCCGCCCTGCTGCGTGACCAGATCATCGAGCTGCGGGGTCAGAAGTAAAAGGAGGCGTTATGGCCCATATACCCACCGTGGATATCCGCCAACTGGGGGATATCTCCTTTGACCGCCAACTGGAGCTGGCCCGGCAGCCCAACCGGGATTACGACGTGGACCGGTGGCTGTTCGTCCCCAACACCTACACCGAGTATCGGTACATTCTGGGTACACGGGGGGAAAAGCCCCTGATCTGTGTGGGCATCAACCCCTCCACCGCCCGGCCCGGTGCGTTGGATCCCACCCTGAAAAGCGTGGAGCGCATCGCCCGCAACAACGGCTTTGACTCCTTCATCATGTTCAATGTCTATGCCCAGCGGGCCACCTCCCCCGACGACATGGAGCGCACCTGCAACCCGGAGCTGCACCGGGAGAATATGCGGGCCTTTGCCTACATTCTCTCCCACACACCGGATCCGGTGGTGTGGGCGGCCTGGGGGACTATCATCGAGAAGCGGGACTACCTGTGGCCCTGCCTGCGGGATATGATCGCCCTGGGAGAGGCCGCCGGCGCCCGGTGGGTCACCTGCGGCAAGCGCTCTGCGGCGGGGCATCCCCATCACCCCCTGTACCTCCGGGCGGACGCCGTGCCGGAGCCCTTCGACGTGGCGGCCTACGCCGCTGAGGGGGAGGCCCGTGCCGCCGCTGCGGCCCATGGCCGTCGCCGCCGGATATGAGGGGGGAGCGCTATGACGGAGAAGCGTGCCGGGCTCAGCGCCATGACCCTGAAATACATCGCCATGGCCACCATGCTGGTGGACCATATGGGGTACGTCCTGTTTCTGTGGATCCTGTGGCTGCGGTGCGTGGGGCGCATCGCCTTTCCCATCTTCGCCTTTCAGATCGCTGAGGGCTGCATCCGCACCCATGACAGGCGGCGGTACGCCCTGCGGCTGCTGCTGTTTGCGGTGCTGACGGAGGTACCCTTCGATCTGGCCTTCAGCGGCCGGCCGCTGGATCCGAGCTACCAGAATGTCCTGTGGACGCTGCTGGCCGGGGCGCTGGTGTGCTGGGCGGCGGACTGGGCGCAGAGGACCCCGGACGCCCTGCACCTTCTGGCGGCCACGGCGGCGTTTGCCGGAGCCTTCTGGCTGCTGGAGGTCTGCCATACGGACTACGGCGGCTGGGGCATGGCCCTGATTTTGCTGTTTCACCTGTCCCGTGGGAACCGGCTGATCCAGCTGGCGGGACTGACGGTGTTCTGCGTCGCCAGCGTGGGCGGCGTCAGCATCGAACTGTACGCACTGGTGAGCCTTGCCTTCATCTGGCTCTATGACGGGCGGCGGGGCTATTGCAGCCGCCCCATCCAGTGGCTGTGCTACGCATTTTATCCCGTTCACCTGCTGCTCCTGTGGCTCTATGCTCGGACGGTGGACGGCATATGGTATTTGACATAAGGAGATACATCATGGCAAAGCATAAAGAGGAAAAGACCAACGTCATGCGGGTGCTGGATCAGAAGAAGATCCCCTATACCGCCCACACCTACGACCCGGAGAGCGGCATCGACGGCGTGTCCGTGGCCCGTTCGCTGGGGCAGGATCCGGCGGCGGTGTTCAAAACACTGGTGGCCCGTGGGGCCAGCGGCGGTTATTACGTGTTCGATATCCCCGTGGCCGCCACGCTGGACCTGAAAAAGGCCGCCCATGCCGTGGGGGAGAAGTCCGTGGCCATGCTGCCTCAGAAGGAGCTGCTGCCCCTGACGGGCTATGTCCACGGCGGGTGCAGCCCCGTGGGCATGAAAAAGCTGTTCCCCACGGTGTTCCATGAGATGGCGGCGAGCCTGCCTGTCATCATGGTGTCGGCGGGGAAGTTGGGGCACCAGATCGCCTGCGACCCCAAGGCACTGTTGGCGCTGGTAAGGGCCGATACGGCGGACATCATCACGGAGGAATGACGGATGCAGCTGCGCTTTATCGACGAGCACAATGACCGGGGCCACCTGCTGTGGGCGGAGGAGCCGGTGGGGTTGGCCCTGCGGGGCGAGACACAGCAGGCGGCGCTCTCCAAGCTCCCGGCGGAGCTGACGGCCTATCGCCGCTGGCTGGGTCTGCCGCCGGTGCCGGCGGTGGGAGTCATCACGCAGGAGGCGGCCAGCCCTCTCAACGTCCACGATGCCGACAGCGACATCCTGCTGCCCTCCGAGCACCGCCCCCTGACGGCGGAGGAGTATGAAGCACTGAAGGTACTGGCCCTGCGGTCGGCGGAGGACTTCCTGACGCTGTACCGCTCCATCCCCGACAAGACACACACCACCCTCCCCCAGCGGGAGACCTTCTACGGGGACGTCCCCCTGACGGCGGAGGAGATGTACCGGCATACGAAAAACGTCAACGCCTACTACTTCGGAGAGATCGGGGTGGAGGTCGGCAACGAGCCGGATATCCTCATCTGCCGCCGGGCGGGCTTCGCCGCACTGGAGCGACAGCCCCGGTACCTTCACAATGCCGTGTTCCACGGCAGCTATGACGAGGACTGGACGCTGCGGAAGGTGCTGCGCCGCTTTGTGTGGCATGACCGCATCCATGGCCGGGCCATGTGGCGCATGGCCTGCGCTCTCTGCGGCAGCCGCCGGGTGGCCGACCCCTATCGCTTCGCATAAATCGGAGATCAACAGGAGAAAAACACCATGCAGGATCATATTTATATCAAGGGCGCACGGGAGAATAACCTCAAGAACATCGACGTCACCATCCCGCGGGACAAGCTGGTGGTGCTGACGGGGCTCTCCGGCAGCGGCAAGTCCTCGCTGGCCTTTGACACCATCTACGCCGAGGGCCAGCGCCGGTATGTGGAGAGCCTGTCCAGCTACGCCCGGATGTTTCTGGGCCAGATGGATAAGCCCGATGTGGACTATATCGACGGTCTGTCCCCGGCCATTTCCATCGACCAAAAGACCACCAGCAAGAACCCCCGCTCCACGGTGGGCACGGTGACGGAGATCTACGACTATCTCCGCCTGCTGTGGGCCCGCATCGGCACTCCCCACTGCCCCAAGTGCGGCAAGGAGATCCGCCAGCAGACCATCGACCAGATCATCGACCAGATCCTGGCCCTGCCGGAGGGGACCCGGATTCAGGTGCTGGCCCCGGTGGTCCGGGGCCGCAAGGGCGAGCACGCCAAGGTGCTGGAGGATGCCCGCCGCTCCGGCTACGTCCGGGTCCGTGCCGACGGGAGCCTCTATGACCTGTCGGAGGATATCCCGCTGGAGAAGAACAAGAAGCACCACATCGAGATCGTGGTGGACCGGCTCATCGTCCGGCCCGACCTTGGCCAGCGGCTGACGGACTCCGTGGAGACGGCGTCCCACCTCTCCGGCGGCATCGTCATCGTGAATCTGCTGCGGGAGGAGCAGGATCTGATCTTTTCCCAGAACTACGCCTGCGACGACTGCGGCATCAGCATCGAGGAGCTGACGCCCCGGATGTTCTCCTTCAACAACCCCTACGGCGCCTGCCCCACCTGCACGGGGCTGGGGATGCAGCTGAAGGCGGACCCCGCCCTCATCATCCCCGACGACAGCCTCTCCATTCTGGACGGAGCCATCACTGCCAGCGGTTGGAACTCCATCCGCTCCGACGGCATCAGCCGGATGTACTTCGAGGCCCTGTCCAAGAAATATCAGTTCTCCCTCCGAACCCCGGTGCGGGAGCTGCCGGAGTCCGTGCGGCAGATCATCCTCTACGGCACCGGCGGCGAGAAGCTGGAGCTGCACTATGACCAGCCCCGTGGCAAGGGCGTATTGTATCAGCCCTTCGAGGGGGTGGCCAACAATCTGGAACGTCGGTATCAGGAGACTCAGTCCGACGCCAGCAAGCGGGAGATCGAGGAGTTCATGACCCAATGCCCCTGCCCGGCCTGTCAGGGCCGCCGCCTGAAGCCGGAGGCGCTGGCGGTGACGGTGGGCGGCCTGTCCATCTGGCAGGCTACGGAGCTGCCGGTGGATGAGGAGCTGGCCTTCTTCAACGGCCTGACCCTGACGGAGACGCAGCAGCTCATCGCCGCACAGATCTTGAAGGAGATCCGCTCCCGGCTGGGCTTTTTGCAGTCCGTGGGCCTCAGCTACCTGACCCTGTCCCGCTCCAGCGGTACCCTGTCCGGCGGCGAGAGCCAGCGTATCCGGCTGGCCACGCAGATCGGCAGCAGCCTGATGGGGGTGCTGTATATTCTGGACGAGCCCTCCATCGGCCTGCACCAGCGGGACAACGACAAGCTGCTGGCTACCCTCTGCCGCCTGCGGGATCTGGGCAATACCCTCATTGTGGTGGAGCACGACGAGGACACCATGCGGGCCGCCGACTACCTCATCGACATCGGCCCCGGCGCCGGAGCCCACGGCGGGCAGGTGGTGGCCGCCGGCACGCCGGAGGAGGTCATGGCCGATCCCAATAGCCTGACGGGCCAGTACCTCAGCGGGAAAAAGCGCATCGAGGTGCCGGCCGCCCGCCGTCCCGGCAATGGGAAGCTCCTGACGGTGCGGGGCGCACGGGAGAATAACCTGAAAAACATCGACATCTCCGTGCCGCTGGGGACCTTCACCTGCGTCACCGGCGTCTCTGGCAGCGGCAAGTCCTCTCTGGTCAACGAGATCATCTATAAGCGGCTGGGCGCCGAGCTGAACCGCATGAAGACCCACCCCGGCAAGCACACCGCCATGGAGGGACTGGAGTATCTGGACAAGGTGGTAGGCATCGACCAGAGCCCCATCGGCCGCACGCCCCGCTCCAACCCCGCCACCTACACCAATCTCTTCAACGACATACGCAATCTTTTTGCCGCCACGCAGGAGGCCAAGGCCCGTGGCTACGGGCCGGGACGCTTCTCCTTCAACACCCGTGGCGGCCGGTGCGAGGCTTGCTCCGGCGACGGCCTGCTGAAGATCGAGATGCACTTTCTGGCGGACGTGTACGTCCCCTGCGAGGTGTGCCACGGCAAGCGCTATAACCGGGAGACGCTGGAGGTGAAGTACAAGGGCAAGAGCATCGCTGACGTGCTGGATATGACGGCGGAGGAGGCACTGGCCTTTTTTGCCCCGGTGCCGAGGATCGCCGAAAAGCTTCGGACCCTCTGCGATGTGGGACTGGGCTATGTGAAGCTGGGCCAGTCCTCCACCACCCTCTCCGGCGGCGAGGCCCAGCGGGTGAAGCTGGCCACGGAGCTGTCCCGCCGTGCCACGGGCCGCACCTCCTATATTCTGGACGAGCCCACCACGGGTCTGCACTCCGACGATGTGAAGAAGCTGCTGGAGGTGCTGCAGCGGCTGGTGGACGCCGGGAACACGGTGCTGGTCATCGAGCACAATCTGGATGTCATCAAGTCCGCCGACTGGCTCATCGATCTGGGCCCGGAGGGCGGCGCCGGGGGAGGGACCCTCGTCTGCGCCGGTACTCCGGAGACAGTGTCGGCCTGCGAGACCTCGTACACCGGCCAGTACCTGAGAAAGTATCTGTCCTGAACGCCTGCCGCCGGTTGCGGCGGCGGAGAAAATGTGATAAGCTGGCATCGAGACACCTGCCCTCCCGCCTTCTGCATACAATGGCATGAGGTGATGGCATGGAACTGATGGGAGACGGCCTCATCGCCTTTTTGGCGGCGGTGGGCGTGAGCACCATCCTCTGGCTGCTGGCGGAGACACTGCTGCGCCGCCATAGCCCGGTGGCGGAGGCCGTACTGGTGCTGCCGGTCCGGGGGGACGGGGCCACGCTGGAGCGGACTCTGCACCTGACCATGGAGCAGCGTGCGACAGGGGAGACCCCCATCCTGCTGGCGGACTGCGGGTTGGATGAGACGGGCCTGCGTCTGGCGCAGGGCCTGACGCAGCGATACAGCCGGGTGCAGCTTTGCCCGGCGGAGGAATTGGAAAATTATCTGAAGTGAGGAACGAGCTATGGGTGAGCGCTGCACGGTGGAGGGAACCGTCCAACACGTGATCTTCCAGAATGAGGAGAACGGCTATACGGTGCTGGGCCTGCTGACGGAGGAGGGCGAGCTGGTGACAGTGGTGGGATGTATCCCCTGCGTGGCCCCCGGTGAAAAGCTCACCGCCGACGGCCTGTGGGTCAGCCACCCCTCCTACGGTCAGCAGTTCGCCGCCGAGACGGTGGAGCGTCTGATGCCGGAGACGGAGGAGGAACTCATCAGCTACCTCTCCTCCGGCATCATCAAGGGCGTCGGCCCTGCCACGGCGGAGCGGCTGGTGGAGCGGTTCGGCGGCGAGACGCTGGCTGTTATCGAGGAGGAGCCGGAGCAGCTGAGCACCGTCAAGGGCATCACCTCCAAGCGGGCCATGGAGATCTCCGCCGCCTTCCGGGAGTTGACGGGACTGCGTCGGGTCATGGAGTTTCTGGCCCGGTACGAGCTGCCGGTGGAGCTGGCCATGCGGCTGTACCGCACCTACGGAGCCGATGCGCTGCCCCGTCTCCGGGCGGACCCCTATCTGCTGGCGGGGGAGCGCTACGGCGTAGCCTTTGCCGATGTGGACGAGATCGCTCTGAGTATGGGCTTCGGCGGCGACAGCCCCTGCCGCACGGAGGCGGCGGTGCTGTACGAGTTGGAGCACAATCTGGGAAACGGCCATGTGTTCCTGCCCCGGCCCAAGCTGCTGGCGGCCACGGAACAGCTCATCGGCGCCCCGCCGGAGCTGGTAGAGCAGGCGCTGGACACATTGGAGAGCCGTGGCGCCGTGGCGGAGGAGCGGATCGCACGGGTGGACGCCTGTTACCTGCGCCGGATGTATCTGGCAGAGAGCGAGACGGCCCGGCGGCTGCTGGCGCTGCGGGATGCCCCCCGGCCACAGGGCCGGGGCGTGGAGAAGCTGATCCGGGAGATGGAGGAGCAGCAGGGCATCGCCTATGCCCCTCAGCAGCGTCAGGCGGTGGAGCTGGCGGCCCGCACCGGCGTGCTGCTGCTGACCGGCGGCCCCGGCACCGGCAAGACCACCTCCACACGGGGCATCGTGGCCCTCTTCGAGGGCATGGGCCTTCAGGTGCTGCTGCTGGCCCCCACAGGCCGTGCCGCCAAGCGCATGAGCGAGCTGTGCCGCCGGGAGGCCCAAACCATCCACCGGGCGCTGGGTATGACCTATAACGAGCTTACCGGCGAGACGGTGTTCAAGAAAAACGGCAAGGAGCCGCTGGAGGCCGATGCCGTCATTGTAGACGAGATGAGCATGGTGGACCTGCCGCTGATGCAGGCGCTGCTGGAGGCTGTGAAGCCCGGCTGCCGTCTGGTGATGGTGGGGGACCCCGATCAGCTGCCCTCTGTGGGCCCCGGCAACGTGCTGGGGGATCTGCTGCGCTCCCACGCAGTGGCCGCCGTGTCCCTGACGGAGGTGTTCCGTCAGGCGGAGCGTTCCGCCATCATCCGCAATGCCCACGCCGTCAACAGCGGCCGTCCTCCGGAGCTTGGCAGCGGCCAGAACGACTTCTTTTTCCTGTGCCGCCGGGCCCCGGACCGTCTGGTGCAGACGGTGGTGGACCTGTGCCGCACCCGCCTGCCGGACAATATGGGGATCCCCGCCGATCAGATCCAGGTGCTGTCCCCCACCCGCCGGGGTCTTACCGGCACCGTGAGCCTGAACCGGGCGCTGCAGGCGGCTTTGAACCCGCCTGCCCCGGACAAGCGCCAGAAAACGTGGGGGGAGCTGACCTTCCGGGAGGGGGATCGGGTCATGCAGACCCGCAACAACTACGACGTCCTCTGGCAGAAGGACGACGGCGAGATGGGTACCGGCATCTTCAACGGCGACGTGGGGATCATTCAGGAAATTGACCCCGGCGGCGAACTGGTGACCATCCGCTTCGATGACCGTACCAGCGTCTATACCCCGGATCTGCTGGGCCAGCTGGACATGGCCTACGCCATGACGGTACATAAGGCACAGGGCAGCGAGTACCGTGCCGTGGTGCTGGTCAGCGCCCCTGCCGCCGCATCTCTCATGGTGCGGGGGGTGCTGTATACTGCCATCACACGGGCCAGAGAGCTGCTGGTAATGGTGGGGGACGATGTGATTCCCGGAAAAATGGCAGAAAACGACCGGCAGGCCCGGCGATACAGCGGCCTGCGCCGCAGGCTCATGCAGGGAGGTGGCAGCGATGGCGCTTCAGGATGATCTGAACTGGCTGCAAAAGCAGCTGGGGAATTTTCTCTTTCCCCGGAAATGCCCCTTCTGCGGGGCCGTCACCGGCGGCCGCCTGCTGTGCGGCAGCTGCGAAAGGACTCTGCCCTATACCGGGGAGAACGCCCTGCGTCAGGGGACCTTCGGGCGCTGCGCCTCGCCGCTGTACTATACCGCCCCCGTCCGGGAGGCTATCCTCCGCTTCAAGTTTCAGGGCCACACCGGCGGGCTGGACTGCTTCGGCCGTCTGCTGGCCGACTGCGCCGCCCGGTGGTATTCCGGCGAGTTTGACACCGTGACGTGGGTGCCGGTGAGCCGCAAGCGCCTGCGGCAGCGGGGCTTTGACCAGTCCCGCCTGCTGGCGGCCAGCCTGTGCGTGGATTGGCACGTGGCCCCGGTGGAGACCCTCCGCAAGGCGGTGGACAACCCCGCCCAGTCGGGGCTCACCGATGCCGAGCATCGCCGGGCCAATGTGCTGGGAGTCTACGAGGCCCTGCCGGAGAACGTCCGGGACAAGCGTCTCCTGCTCATCGACGATATCGTTACCACCGGCTCCACCCTCACCGAGTGTGTTCGGGTGCTGCGGGAGGCCGGGGCCGCCGACGTGGTGTGCCTGACGCTGGCCCGCACCGAGGAGGAGCACTGATTAAGGGGAGCGCGGCCTGCGGCGAGACACCGCCGGTATGGAAATGCCGCAAACGGCGCACAATAGCACCGGGACTTGTCTGCGGCGGGACGTGATTTCCTAAAAAACTGTGAACATTTGTTTACGAAGCCATAAAACCGGGAAAACACTCTTGCAAAATACGGAAAGCGCCTTTATAATTGTAGCTTAGAGAAGAATCGGCTGCCTGCAGCCGTGTCCCATAACAGAAGAAAACGAGGTGCAGCGTATGTGTTCATTGGCAAAGGATATCGGGATCGATCTGGGTACCGCATCGGTACTGGTCTATATTAAGGGTAAGGGCGTCGTGCTCAACGAGCCGTCTGTAGTGGCCATCGACAAGAATACCGGCCGCCTGCTGAAGGTGGGCGCCGAGGCTCAGGCCATGCTGGGTCGTACTCCCGGCAACATCGTGGCCATCCGCCCCCTGCGGGACGGCGTCATTTCCGACTACGATATGACGGAGCGGATGCTCAAGGAGTTCATCCGCAAGGTCACCGGCGGCTTCCACCTGTTCCCGCCCCGGATCATGGTGTGCGTCCCCTCCGGCATCACGGAGGTGGAAGAGCGTGCCGTCATCGACGCCGGCCGTCAGGCAGGCGCCCGCCGTGTCTACCTCATCGAGGAGCCCGTGGCGGCGGCCATCGGCGCCGGCATCGACATCACCAAGCCCGACGGCCACATGGTGGTGGATATCGGCGGCGGCACCAGCGACATCGCCGTCATCAGCCTCTCCGGCGTGGTGGAGTCCGCCTCCATCAAGGTGGCCGGCGACCAGTTCAACGAGTCCGTCGTCAAGTATATGCGCCGCAAGCACAATATCCTCATCGGTGAGCGCACAGCGGAGCAGATGAAGATGGAGATCGGATGCGTCTATCCCAAGGAGGAGGAGGCTACCATTGAGATCAAGGGCCGCTGCCTGATGACGGGCTTGCCCAAGACCATCACCGTCAACTCCACCGAGATGATGGAGGCCTTCGAGGAGCCGGTGGAGCGTATTCTGGAGGCGGTTCACAACGTGCTGGAGCGCACGCCCCCGGAGCTGGTGGCGGATATCTCCAACAACGGCATCGTCATGACCGGCGGCGGCAGTCTGGTGGACGGCTTCGACAAGCTGCTCACCGCCCGCACCGGCATCCATACGGTGGTGGCGGAGGATGCCATCTCCTGCGTGGCGGAGGGTACCGGCAAGAGCCTGGACTCTCTGGGCGATATGCAGGACGGAACGGTGAATCTGTCCCGCAGAAGACAGATGAACTGAGAAGCATTGACTTTGCACCGAAAAGCAGAGCTTCGGCTCTGCTTTTCCTGTAACCGGGCTGGGAGCGGAACCCCTGTCCCGCAGCATCAGAAAAGGAGGAGTCCCCATGAAGTTTTCCAGCAAAGTGCAGAAATGCGGCCTGTCGCCCATGCGTAAATTCCACCCCTATGCGGTGGCCGCCAAGGCCAAGGGCCGGAACATCTATCACCTGAACATCGGTCAGCCGGATATCGAGACGCCCAAGGCGTTCTTCGATGCCGTCCGCAGCTTTGACCTGCCGGTGCTGGAGTACGCACCCTCTCCCGGCGTCCCCGCCCTCATCGAGGCCATCCGGGACTACTATGCTGCGCTGGATATGCACTTCGCCGCCGAGGATATCCTCATCACCAACGGCGGCTCCGAGGCTCTCCAGATCGCCATGAACTGCATTCTCGACGACGGCGACGAGATCCTCATCCCGGAGCCCTTCTACCCCAACTACAACACCATGGCCCGCACCTGCGGCGCCGTGATCCATCCCGTGTCCACCTCCCCGGAGGAGGGATACTTCTACGCCGACCGCCGCCGCATCGAGGCAGAGATCACCCCCCGCACCCGTGCCATTCTGGTGACCAACCCCGGCAACCCCACCGGCACCGTCCTGACCCATGAGGAGATGGAGATGCTGGTGGACGTGGCCCGGCAGCACGACCTGTTCCTCATCGGTGATGAGGCCTACCGGGAGTTTGTCTACGCCGGGGAGCCTCTCCAGTCCTTCGGTGAGTTCACCCATGCAGCGGAGAACGTCATCCTCATCGACACGGTGTCCAAGCGCTTCTCCGCCTGCGGCGCCCGCATCGGCTGCCTCATCTCCCGCAACCGGGAGCTCATGGCCCACGCCATGAAGTATGCTCAGTGCCGTCTGGCGGTGCCGACGCTGGACCAGTTGGCCTCCGCCGCATTGTATCAGGTGGGCCCGGAGTATTTCGCCGCCACCCGTGAGGAGTATAAGCGCCGCCGTGACACGGTGGTCCGCAAGCTCCAGCAGATTCCCGGCGTGGTCTGCAAATGTCCCAAGGGTGCCTTTTATCTGATGGCCGCTCTGCCGGTGGATGATGCCGACACCTTCCAGCAGTGGCTGCTGGAGGAGTTCGAGGATCACGGCGATACCGTCATGTTTGCCCCCGGCGAGCCCTTCTACGGCACTCCCGGCAAGGGCAAAAACGAGATCCGCATTGCCTACGTCCTGAAGCAGCAGGATCTGGAGCGTGCCATGGATCTGCTGGCGCTGGGTATCCGTGCCTATCAGCAGCGATAAAGAACCACAGCCGGAGCCGTCGCTCCGGCTGCCCTTCCGTCAGGAAAGCGAGGATATGATGATGTTTCAAGGCTATGACCAGCAGACGGTGGATTTTCTCTGGGGCATCCGCTTCAATAATGACCGCAGCTGGTTTCAGGAGCATAAAGAGCAGTACCAGACCCACCTGCTGGCCCCCACCCGTGCGCTGGGGGAGCAGCTCTACGACGGCCTTCATGCCATGCTGCCCCACGAACCGCTGATACTGAAGGTCAGCCGCATCTACCGGGATGCCCGCCGCCTCCATGGGCAGGGACCCTATAAGGATCACCTATGGCTCTGTGTCCGCACCGGCGATCAGGACTGGACCGGCCGCCCCACCTTCTACTTTGAAATTGCCCCGGACTATTACAGCTACGGCATGGGCTTCTGGTGTGCCGCCCCGGCCCTCATGGCCCTGTACCGCCAGCGCATCGACGCCGACCCCAAGCCGCTGGAGAAGCTGGTGCGCCGCTTTGACCGCCAGCAGACCTTCCGGCTCACCGGCCCGGAGTACGCCCGCAGCAAGGGACAGGTGTCCGACCTCCTGCGCCCGTGGTATCAGAAAAAATCCCTGTCCCTGCAATGGGAAGCCCCGCTGGATGAGCGTATTTTCAGCCCCCAGCTGCCGCAGGAGATTCTGGAGAGCTTCCGGGAGCTGCTGCCCTTCTACCGCTACTTTACAGATCTCTGCGCCGCTCTGTCCCGTCAGGAGGGGAAAGACAAATGAATAAAAGCCCGGCAGACCTTCGGTCTGCCGGGCTTTTT
>ENA-UONX01000936-UONX01000936.1-human-gut-metagenome-genome-assembly--contig:-P74old-NODE-936-length-33896-cov-9.384563_pt1 | contig 33896 bp, 18 predicted proteins | sample MGYA00242466_ERZ724013 | MGnify/ENA metagenome assembly ERZ724013 | reverse complement strand
TAATTAAAAAAGGAATAGAATTTGATAAGATAATCCTTTCAACGAATAGCAAAAAATAGCATTTTTATGTATAAAAACAGCCTGTTCCAGTATCTTGCTGGCACAAAGATACAAAAAACGGATTAAACATACAAATTATATTCAAAATCCGGGGCATACAGAGGGCTTTATTTGTAATGATATGGAAAGTTTCCGGGTAATATTCCCCTATCACTCAGCAAAATAGAACAAACCGGCAGATAAATATAAAATAAGTTTGAATATTTCACTTAAACACCGTATATTTGGCGTCAATAACTAAACTAGATTTATATGTTCAACAGGGCTATTACAATTTTCCTGGGGAAGGATAATTGTCATTACACAACAAAAACAAACAGGTACTGCCACACTAGACGACAAAAGCCAAGTACAGTTCCTTAGTAAAAAGAACCCCAAAATGCCGTTTTTCTATAGCCGGCGGAATCTCTACATGATAGGTTTCCTGCTCGCTTTTATAGTGACTCTGCTCGAATTTATACGAGGACGGCATCAAAACTTTATGGTCTTCTCGGACGCTACTCAATTCTTCTGGCAAGGCATCAGCCCATACACAACTGAATTTGTAGAAGCTCACGGACGCTACTTCCTTTATTCTCCAGTTTTCACGGTATTGTTCGCTCCGTTTGCGTATCTGCCTGCATGGCTGGGACCTTTCGCGTGGAATCTATTCAATTATTCGCTGTTCTTTATGGCGATCTTCACGCTGCCCCAACAATTCACCCAGCAGCAGAAATGCCGTATGTTCCTTTTTCTGTTACTGATTTTAGGACAAAGTTTACTTTCATTTCAGTATAACATAACGGTAGCCTATTTATTCTTATTCGCCTATACGTTATTGGAAAAAGACCGTGGATTTCTGGCTGTTCTGTTAATCATGATTTCGGGATGTACCAAAGTATATGGAATTTTCGAACTGGCATTGTTGCTGTGCTATCCTCACGTATGGCGTAACTTTGGCTATGCCGTTACAATGGGCATTGTATTGCTTGCATTACCGTTAATCAAAATAGCTCCTGCAGATTTGCTCCCCTATTATGAAGAATGGTGCCATAGTCTTGCTGTTCATCAGTCCGCCGGAGCTTATGATTCATTTTTCTATGCCCGCCCCATTGCAGCATGGACATTGCCACACTTCCGTGCACTTCAGATAGGAATGCTCGGCTTGCTGACTCTGCTCTTTTTGGGGAATTTCCGCAAATGGTCGTCTTTTGCCTTCCGTGCCCAGGCTTTGGGCATTCTCATGGGCTGGGTAGTATTACTGAGTGACTCCGCCGAGAAGCATACCTATATTATCGCATTGGCAGGTTTCATGCTCTGGTATTGGAGCAGACCAACACGTACCGCAACAGACAAGATTCTATTTTGGTGCTGTTTTGTGCTGTTATGTATCGTTCCTATCGACATATTCGTCCCTGTACCCATCAGAGATTTCATTACCAGGACCTTATGGCTTCATGTATGGGTTTTCTTTATTGTATGGATACGGATGATATGGCTTACCTTCCTTGCATCCTTCATTCATCCACGTGCCACAAATGTTCTTTCAGATTAACGCATCCGTTAGCTTTGAAAGAAACTTCTTCTGCCAGCAAGAGTTGTTTTTGTTCCACCCAACCGGGCACCAGCCTTCCGGTGGAATTTACAACTCTATGGCAGGGAATGGATAATTCATCCGGCACTTCTTTCAATGCACGTCCCACCATCCGCGAGCATTGGGGTGCCCCCAACAGCAAAGCAATACCTCCATAAGTAGATACTTTTCCCACAGGTATCTGGGATACGACTTCGTACACTTCCTTCCGAAAGGATTCGGAAAAGCTCTCTTTATCTACTTTATAATCTTTCATATATCCCTCTTTACGATATCAATGAAATCATCCTTTCCTTTTCAGGAAATCTGTCGGGCTCTCTCCAAACTGCTCTTTATAGCACTTGGCGAAATAAGAAGGTGAACTGAAACCGACTTCATAACCAATCTCCGCTACGGTCATGTCCGAAGAAGCAAGCAAAGAAGCTGCCTTCTTCAAACGGGCGATACGGAGCAATTCATTCGGAGAGTAGTTAGTCAATGATTTAATCTTGCGATAAAGCTGCACACGGCTTAGTCCCATGTCTTTGCCCAAGTCCTCCACATTCAAACCGGAGTCTCCCATTTTCTCTTCAATCAATGACTTGAATCTTTCTACAAAATCCTTGTCCATATCGCAGACATCTTCTTTTGCCAATGTCTGCCCGTCACCAAAGAACTGTTTCAGACGACGGTGAGAATCAATCAGATTGCGGACACGTGCCAGCAACAGCTGTGAACTGAACGGCTTTGAAATATAAGAATCCGCACCACCGTCATATCCCTGAATACGCTGTTCGTCCAGTGAACACGCTGTCAGCAGAATAACCGGAATATGACAGGTCTGTAACTCACTTTTCAGCCGGCGGCAACATTCAATGCCATCAATGCCCGGCATCATCACATCAGAAATGATCAGGTCCGGAACATACTTCATAGCCTTACGGATTCCTTCGGAGCCGTCTGCCGCTTCAATCACCGTATAGTCTGTATGCAACAACGTATGGACATACGAACGGATATCCTCATTATCATCAATAATCAGTACGGACGGTTTGGAAGAGTCATATCCTTTTTCCAGTTCTTCCTCTTCCGCCAATAGAACATCTGTTGTACGGGAATCCGCAGAAACAAGGGTGGTATCCGGTTTGGCAGCAACAGCCTCACAAGACTGTACGGGCAGTTCAACGGTAAAGACCGTGCCCTGTTTCTCATCACTCTCTACGGAGATCATACCACCGTGCATTTCTACGAAGGCTTTTACCAATGCCAGTCCGATTCCCGAACCGGTATGGTGCATATCGATCTTATAGAAACGGTCGAATACATTGCGAATATGTTCGGCAGAAATCATGGAACCGGTATTTGCCACCGTGAAACGTATCCATCGCTTGTCCTCTTTACTAAGGGAAGACAGACGGACGGCTATTTTCCCGTTTTCCGGTGTAAACTTAAAGGCATTGGACAGAAGATTGAAATAAATACGTTCCAGCTTCTCCATGTCTGCCAGTGTATGATAATCCGTATCCGGCATACTATCAAAAGAAAAATGGATATGCTTCTTACGGGCTGCCGCCTGAAAAGACTCATTCCATCCTTCGAAAGAAGAAAGGACATCCACCGTAACCGGAGTATATTCCATCTTGCCGTTTTCATATTTACGGAAATCCAGAATCTGATTGACCAGACGCAGAAGGATATTCACATTTCGCTGAATCAGCATGAGCATCCGGTGCTGATCTCCACTCAATGTCTTGTCCGCCAATAAATGTTCTACCGGGTCGGCAACCAATGTCAACGGAGTACGGAAGTCGTGAGAAATATTGGTGAAAAAGACCAGCTTGGCATGGGTAGCTTCTTCCAGTTGATGAGAGAGCTGTATCAATTGGTCACGCTGTTCTTCCAGTTTGTCACGCTGCTCTTCCAATTGCTGCTTCTGCTTAAAAAGCTCTTTATTCAAGCGATTCTTAGAGCGGAGTGATTTATAAACGACCAATAATAAGCCGGCTACCAATAAAAGGATAATCAGACTGCCGTATAAAACTACCTGTTGTGTAGCTACCTGAGAGAGGTATCCACCGATACGTCCGTTGAGCGTTTCAATCTTTTTATCGAGTTCGGAAATGTGTGTGGTCTGCAACTGCATGACGTGTGCGTTGGTACGGTCCACAACAGCGGTATTCATCACCGTTTCTTTGGGATAGGGTTTCTTCTCCAGAATGTCCATAGCCAGTTGCAGTACCTTATCGCCATTGGTCGGATAGATAAAGGTGGCATCCAGCACACTGTCCAGTACCAGTTCCAGTCCGTTTCCCTTACCCGGCAAGGCATCTATGCCGACAAAAATCATTTCCTTCTCCCGCCCTGCCATCTTTGCTGCCTGATAGGCACCCGGAGCGATACGGTCATTATGGGCATACACAGCATCAATCTTAGGATGCCTCCGAAGCATACTATCCATTTCTATCTCTGCCGGACCACGTTCCCACGCAGCATCCGCTTTATCAATCAGCTTTATATCCGGGAATTTACTGATGGCAGCCATAAATCCCTGATGCCGTTCCATTGCAGGAGTCGAACCGCTCAATCCTGTCAGTTCTACTATATTTCCCTTCCCTTTTAGACTGGAGGCAATATAGTTTCCTACCGAACGACCGATTTCATAATTATCGGCTCCGATATAGGCAGTATATTTATCCGAAAGAATCTTCCGGTCTACAAGAATAACGGGGATGCCTTTCTGATAAGCTTCTTCTACAATCGGAGTCATAGGAGCAGCTTCGTTAGCGGAAATAATCAGCAGATCGACTCCTTCGTCCATAAAATAATGGACATCTTCCGCCTGCTTACTGTTATCATCCCCTGCCGAACGGATTTCCACCGAAACACCATTATAAAACATCGCTTCCCGAAGAATCTCATCATTCATCTTATGTCGCCATGAATCATCGCTGCATTGAGCCACCCCAATACGAAAACGGGGTGTATCCTGCCGGCAAGCCGTCATCCCGATTAAACCAAACAGCACCAGCATCCACTTCAGATATCTCATCGTCTTCATCTATCTCATCATTTCATAGTTCTTTCTGTAATCCAATTAAGAACAAAAATAAGAAATAATACTGTAAAGTTCTCTAACTTCAGCTATTTATTATTCTAAAAAGAAGGAAAGCAGTCCTCTTTCAGACCATCGGAAAGTATTAACAAAAGTATAAAGCGTAAAACAAACACTTAATCAATGTTATAAAACATAGCGTTTTACTTGGATAATTTGCAGATTTCACAGAAGTCCGTATCTTTGCACTGTGTTTTTCATAGTATTAGATTTAAGGTTAACAAAGGTTGGAGCAAGGCGTTGCTCCTTTTTTTATGCCCTGACCTTTCATCTACCGGTTAGTTTTCATCCCATTCCTTTTCCAGTTTACCATCAATAGTGTAGCGTTTCCATCGTCCTACACGGCGACCATTCTTATATTCCCCACATTCACGAAGCTGGTCATTCTTTACATAACGAGCTTCGAACGGTCCGTTCTGCCTTCCGTTCACATAGGTAGAAGTTTCCCAATAATCAAAGCGGTTGCTCACTATCAGCCGTCGTTCCTTGCCATGCAATCTGCCGGCCTGATAGGTAGCTTCATATCTCAATTCACCATTTTCCAGATTATATTCACGGTATAAACCGTCTTTACGATCGTTCTTCATATAATATTCTTTCTGCCTTACCCCACTTCCGTTGGCAAATGAGACATGGAGTCCATCTTCTTTTCCATCCAGATAGGTTTCAATCATCAGCGTATCTCCGCTTTCAGCAAAAGTAGTCCACCGACCATTCTTCTTTCCATTCTTATAACTACCCAGTATACGTGGCGAGCCAAACGTAAACACGGACGAATATTCACCGTCCTGCAAACCTTCTTCATTGAAATAAACGGTCTCATACAAATCATATGTACCTTTCAGAAAAGTATACTGTTTGCCTACCTGCTTCCCGTCCTTGTAATTATGCTCTTTCCGCAAAGTACCGTCAGATTCGTACGACAGTTGCTTCCCGTGCTCTTTCCCCATCCGGAAGTTTCTTTCACTTTCCACTTTTCCGGTAGTAAAGTAACTTTTGCTCGTACCATCCAGCTTACCTTCCTTATAGGACTTTTCTTCTTTCAGCTTACCGTCAAACTTGGAGTTAATCTTGAAGAGGCCATCCTTCCGCCCTTCTTTATAACTTCCTTCCGTTATTAATATATTGTCCACATATTCTTTGTATCCGCCATCATAAAAACCATCTTTAAAAGATGCCAGCACATAGGCGGAATGATAACCATCTATGATGCGATGTTCGCCATTCAATGCTTTTTCCGTTTTCAGTTCCTGAAACAACAGTCTGCCATCGCCTACATTAACAACAGATACCTGATCGATCTTATATTCCTTTTGCGCAAACAAAGGAAGAGCAAGATATAAAAACAAAAATACGTTCCAGCTTTTTGATCTGAGGAAGTTCGAAATGTGTTTCATAAAGTAGTTTTCTCTTTTTGATTTATTATTTAAAAACCTGCCGCAAAGATAGGCAATCGGCTTATAAAACAAGGCAAGGAAGAGGGGGACAATTAGAAAAAAGAACATCTGTTATTATCATTCTAATAATTAACAGATTAAGTAGTAAATCAAAACACAGGGAAGGGGGACATTTACTGAAATAAGAAACAGAAAAGAAGGTGTGTCAAAAGCAACTAAACTCTCCTCCTTCGGGAAGGAGGGGAATTTAGTTGCTTTTGACACACCTTCTTTTTGAATTTAAAGAGATTCTACAACAATCTGTCTTTCAGAATAACCGGAAGTTCGGGCATTGCACCGCTCTGCGTACAAACATAAGCGGAAACTTCGACAGCCAGCTTATGAGCTTCGGGAACAGACTTGCCATTCAGAATGGAAGCACAGAAAGCGGCAGTAAAGGAATCCCCCGCTCCTACCGTATCGGCTACCGGAACCTTCGGCGTTTCCTGAAAAGAAACGACTCCCGGAGTAAACACATAACTACCATTGATACCGCAAGTAAGAATCAACATTTTCAGATTGTACTTGGCCAACAGAATCCAGCACTTATCCTGTAAGTCGATGCCCGGATAACCGAACATACGGCTGATTGTCACCAGTTCTTCATCGTTTATCTTCAGAATGTTGCAGCGTTTGAAAGACTCGCGCAATACTTCTTTCGTGTAGAAGTCCTGACGGAGGTTGATGTCGAATATCTTCAGCTGTCCGTCTATATCGGGCATTGTATCGAGGAATCGGTTAATTGTAGCACGGCTCACTTCATTGCGTTGAGCCAACGAACCGAAACAAACAGCGCGCGTATTCAAAGCCAGCCGCTTCAGTTCGTCCGTGAAAGGAATGTTATCCCATGCCACTCCTTCTTTGATTTCGTAGCAAGGTACCCCTTCGTCATCCAGTGTCACCTGCACCGTACCGGTAGGATAATCCACCCGCTCGATCTGAGTTTTGAGTTGCTTTTCTTTGAATACTTCCATGATTTCATCTCCCAGTTCGTCATTGCCCACCGCACTTACTACACGGCTGTCGAAACCAAACTGTGAAACATGATAAGCGAAATTAGCCGGAGCACCGCCTATCTTCTTTCCTTCGGGCAATACATCCCATAATGCTTCGCCCATTCCTACAATTATATTATTCATGATCTACAGATTTAATTGTTTTCCAAATATAAAATTATTTTTTGATACGGAAGGTATAGAACAGCAAGTAAAGTACACCGACTGTCATCACAGCAATCGCACCATTCTGCCCCATAGAAGTATCCGAAGCAACTCCCATAGCCAACGGGAAAACGGTTCCTCCGAAGAGTCCCATAATCATCAGACCGGAAACTTCGTTTTTCTTTCCCGGCAGATAAAGCAATGCCTGCGAGAAAATAACAGAGAACACATTCGAGTTACCAAAACCGATCAGAGCGATACAAGCGTAAATCACCGCCTTATCATGGAAGATGAACAACCCTACCATAGCAGCCAGCATCATAACAACACTGATACCGAAGAAAGATTTCGGAGACATCTGACGCAGGATGAATGATCCCAGAAAACAGCCTGCCGTACGGAAGATAAAATAGAGGCTGGTTGCAAAAGCAGCATCATCCAGTGTCATGCCGATGCGTTCCATCAGAATCTTAGGTGCAGTAGTGTTTGTACCAACGTCGATACCTACGTGACACATGATTCCGATAAAGCAAAGCAGGATAAACGGTTTGCCGAGCAATGCCAGGCACTGTCCGAAAGTGGAAGGTTTGCCTTCTTCCTTCTCTTCTTCAATCTGTGTCGCGTTGAGCAACAGAATGGCAAGGATGGCTATTACCATATAAATAGGGAATAATACACGCCATCCCAGATCGAAAGAAGGAATCGCCTGCGTTGCCCCCCACATGGCAATGTACGGTGCTAGGAAAGAAGCGATCGCTTTCACGAATTGTCCGAAGGTGAGGCTGCTTGCCAGACGGTCACCACGAACGATGTTGGAAAGAAGCGGGTTCAGTGAAGTCTGCATCAGTGCGTTTCCAATACCTAACAGGGAAAAAGAAATCAGCATCAGTGCGTAACTGTCCCCGAAGACAGGCAACAGTAAAGAAGCAAAAGTCACGATCAAACTGAGTAACACGGTTTTCTTCTGACCGATACGGCTCATCAGCATACCTGTCGGTACGGAGAAAATCAGAAACCAGAAGAACACCAATGAAGGGAATATGTTTGCTTGTGAGTCTGTCAGACCCAGGTCTGCTTTTACATAATTGGAGGCAATGCCCACCAGATCAACGAATCCCATGGCGAAGAAACAAAGCATCACCGGGACTAGCTTGGAGAGAGAAGCGTTTTTAGTATTTTCCATTGTTTTATCTATTATAATTTCGTATATTAGCACAGTAATTATTTTCCTTTCCTATTGATCCTTTTTCTTTTAGCCTCCTATTTTCTTTGCTTATCACGGCTGTGAACAGACCGTATCACAAGGGTGATAAGACCTTATCACAGTAATGAACAGATCGTATCACGTAGGTGAAACGCTATCTATCTCCCATACATAAGGAGAACATAAAGGCATGTTAACGCAAGGATAAAGGTATGTTAGCATGAATTAAAAAGAGCGCAGGGAGAAGAAAGTCGTTTTTTATTTCTTCAGTTTGTAAACCACGAATGAATCTACTTTATAGGCACCGCCTTTGCTGTAGAAGCTGATATGATTATAAGGTTCCGAAGGGAATACCTGATTGGTCATAGCGAAGCGTCCACCGTCACCGAAAGCCTCTACACTTGATCTGTCTACAAACAGGCGGAGTTTCATTTCATCCTTATCCCCTTCAATCGCAGTCCAAGTCAGCATCGGGAAGTTTTCGTTGAAATTTACCTCGCCACTCTTGCGACGGTCCATCGAGAATTTCTTCTCTTTCATGTCATACTGCATGTCTACTTCTTCGCCCTTGTCATTGTAGAGACGGAAACCGATGACTTCTGCCTGCTGATTCTTGACGGACAATTCTATTTCGTAAGCACCTTCATTGTTCGGAATCAAATCTTTCACGATACGTGTTCCGTTAACCTTGAATGAGCGCTTTTTGGAAACACCACGCAGTTTCAGCAATTCGGGAGAAGGAGCGGATTGAAGATAAATCCCACCGTCGATGGCAAAGAGACTCAAATCACGAGGGATGGAGTTCGGACTACGGTATTGAGAAGTTGGCACGTCATTTGCATATTGCCAGTTGCTCATCCATGCAATGGCGATACGGCGGTTGTCGGGGGCATCGCTCCAAGTAACTGTAGCATAATGGTCTTTTCCCCAGTCCATCCATTTCGTGACATTCGGCTGATTGTCACAACTAAATTTCTTGCCGTCGAAGCTACCGATAAAGTATTGAGTAGCGGAGTCACCGAAAGGACCGTCACCGAGGCTGCAAAGCAATACCCATTTCTTTTCGTTGGTGCCCTCTACCGGAAGTTCGAATAAATCGGGGCATTCCCATACGTTGCCGTGAGCACCGTATCCTTCGCCGAAGCTGCTTTCAAATGCCCAGTCTTTCAGATTGGGAGAAGAGAAAATCTGCATTTCCTGTCCCACTGCGAGCACCATGATCCAGCGTTTTGTTGCTTCGTACCAAAAAACTTTCGGGTCGCGAAAGTCACGAGCTTCGGATACAAGTACGGGGTTGTTTTCGTATTTGGTGAAAGTGCGTCCGTTGTCAGTGCTATAAGCGATGCTTTGTACCTGACGGTCGCTGTTTTGTGTATAGATGGCGATGATTGCGCCTGCTCCGAAGCCGGCTGTATTGTTATGATCTACCACGGCAGAGCCGCTGAAGATAGTACCAAGCGCATCCGGTGCTATCGCAACGGGGCGGTGTTCCCAGTTTACGAGGTCTTTGCTGATAGCGTGTCCCCAGTTCATGTTTCCCCATTTGGAGCCATAAGGGTTGTACTGGTAAAAAAGATGGTATTCACCGTCTTTATAGACCATTCCGTTCGGGTCGTTCATCCATCCGTAAAGGGGAGAGAAGTGATAGGTCGGACGAAACTTTTCACGGTTGGTCGTATCGAAGGTGTCGGAGAGTTTCATTTCCTTGCAGCAAGCGGTATTATCCGGCGAAAGATTGACACGGATCGGATCGTTGGAGTTCATCTTGAACTTGAAAGAGACCGTTTTGCCGGAAAAGTCGGAAAGGTCTACCGGAACAAAGTAATCTACTTTATGTATGGCGAGACGCACGTCGAAGTTTTTCACCTCTTTATTATTAACGATCATGCTGATACGTACATCGGGAGACGCATCCTCTACGGGCAGAAGCAGGTACTTCTGGGAAGTATTGACACGTACAAGGCAATGACCTTCTCCCAGATTCTTAATCAGCAAAGGAGAATCCGCCGCTCGGGTTGAAACAGAAATAGTCATGAGAATAAAACAAATCAGAAAGGTCTGAAGTTGTTTGACAGGCAAAAATACATTCATGTTCTATGGTATTAAGGTTGTTATACTTTTGATAGTTGTTACAGTGCAAAGATAGGCGCTTCCAAGGTTAGCGCCTATCACTTTTGTTTCAAACGCTGTAAAAGATGTTACTTGCCGGTGTAGTTTTCATCAATAAGTGCTTACCTGAACGTCTGATACAGTTATTTCACCTTTATAACAGCAGAGTGACCACGGGTTCTTCTGCATTTGGTAGATACGGTTGGTGAAAGATAACTGGTCGTTGATATAAGTCACGCAGACGGACTGGTCACTGTAAATCGTCACACGATATTCATTATCTGCCGGAATATTGAATTTATTATCGAATAAGTATTTGGCATCGTCACCGTCTTTCTCAAAATTCGCTTTGCCTTCATCGGCATTGACATGGATACTATACCAGGAAGCGGAATCCGTTCCACGTACAAAAGAGATTCCGAAACGGTCCGTATTTGAAGCGGTCTTTACGGTGAAAGAAATCTTGTTATGTACTTTCAGACGGTTGAAGATGACGGAGGCACCTTCGCCCAAAGTATAGGTTTTACCGCTTTCGGTCACGTTACCATCTTTTGCCATTACTTTCACTTCTTGTGCGGAAGTGTATTTACGGTCGATTGCATCGGGTACTCCGAGGGTTAAAGTACCGTCTTCGTGTTGAATCAGACGTTGTGCTACCAGATTGCCTGCCCATTCGGGTTCTACATCACCAACATTTCCATTATCATTTCCGGCACGTGTGGGACACCAACCCCAAATGTAGCGGTTTGTTCCGTCGGAAGCGGTCTTTCCGGCATAGAATGCGCGGCTGTCCAGCATTCCTTCACGATTGTCCGGCCATATTCCGGCATCATTAGCGGTAGTTGCTTTCAAATCTTCCAGCGTTCTGCCTTTGAAATATTGTACTTTACGCATGAAGGAAGCCTGTTCCGAATAAATCAGATACCACCAGTCCCCCATCTTGAATACATCCGGACATTCGTAGAAACGATCCCACATCATGGTCATAAAGGTTCCGGCAGATTCCCACTCTTTCAGGTCGGCAGAGGTAAATTCGGCGATATGCCCTTTTCCGTTCTTGCGGGTAGCGATCAGCATGTGATACACACCGTCTTCGGTCTGGAACAGGAACGGGTCACGGAAGTCATTCTTGTCATAACCATACGTATCTCCTTTCAGGTAGAAGGTACGGTTCTTGGTCCATGTCTTGAAATCGGGAGAAGTAGCTACCATCACTACCTGAGCATTCTGGTCGGAAGAAGGCTTGAACTTATTACCGGTGTAGAAGGTATAATACAGTTTGTCGGCAGGGTTATAGATCGTTCCTCCTGTGCCGATGGCAGCATCCTGTTCGTCACGCCCTCCGCAGGAAATCAGTTCGCCGAGAGATTCGTAAGTAGCACCGTCTTTGGTAGCCACCCCGAAAATGGGATGGTACGTAGCTTCGGGGTTCGGACGGTAATCTTGCAGGTACATCACTTTAAAGTCCTTGGCAACCGGATCATAGAATGGCATCGGGTCACCTACAAATCCGACCTGTGGCTTATAGTACATCGAGAAGCCATGCTCATCACTCGATTGGAAGTATGTGGCTGTACCGTCCCAGTCTTTCTGAGTCAAGATGGGGTCAGTCTCGTCACTGCAAGCAGTCATCGAAGCTATCAGTGCGGTAAATGCTATAGGTAAGATCATATTTTTCATCATTGTTGCTTATTCTTTTTATTTACACAAGTAGTTGATTGCATTGAGAGTCATTTGCTCTACGTTGTAGTGATAGTAGTCGGCAGAAGCGTCTACTCCCTTGCCGTACCAATCATAGCAGCCGGAACCGATACAGAGCGTACGTCCGCTATTGGAACGCGGTTCAAATTCGGCAATGACTACCGCCCCGTCGCCTCCATGTGCCAAATCGATTCCTCCTGTCAGGTTACGCCATGCGTTCAGGTCGTCATAACCTCCCCAGTCTGTCCCGATATGCCACTGCGCTGTGCTATTGGTGATCGCATAGCCGGCATCACAGGTATAGACTGTCGACTTGTCTCCATCTTTCCATCTTAAATCCTGGAATAACGGATGTGATTCGCTACCAGTAATCAGGAAGCTCCACGGAGCAGAGGTGATTTCGGGCGAGTCTTCGTTTCCTCCCCAGCTATTGTTCGGTACACGCTCGTCTTTGGCGATGCCGAGATTGGCGATATAGAAAGTAGCGTAACGGGTCAGCAGCAGATTACCACCATTCTGATAGTAGACTTTAAACTTCTCCGCTGCCGCTTTCGCGTCATCCGGCAAAGGAGGATTGTCACCATTGTCTGCGTGGAAATGCCACCAGATAGCGGTATATTTACCTAAATCCACTTTTCCGTCCACTACATCCTTGAATGAGATATATTCGGACATCGATACATTATCCATCATCCATTGGGCAGCGGCTTTCTCTTCGGGACTCGTCAGAAGGCTGACGGAAGAAGCCGTACCGACAAAGGCAGTCGGAATCACATTTCCCTGAGTAACCGTTACCACATAAGGAGTTACTGCCGAACGGTAAGTTGCCGTGTAAGTAACGGGGTTCGTAAAGTCCTGAATACTTCCGGATGCCGGAGTCACGGTAGCTCCGTCCGTTACGGTAAACGTACCTTTCAACTGAGTGATATCCACTGTCAGCGGAACGACTACAGAAATGGTTTTCGATAACTGGTCTACCTTTCCTACATAAGTATCATTCAATTTGAAGGTCAGTATCTTCGCCTCATCTCTCTTCACAGTAATCGTGTAGCTCATTTGTACATCGCCATTCTTCACCGTCAAAGATACGGGAAGAGAAAAGTCGATTGTCTCACCGATAGCGATGCTAGCCTTGGCTCCTTCGGAAAGATTCATTTCTGTGACCACCATGCGGGTAATATCGTAATCGTAGGGCACTCCTACTACGATTGCCTTATTCTGATAGTCGACAGTTCCTGCGTATTCATCCAGCCGGATAGAGTTCACCCAAACATCTCCGTCCAGACGAAGGCCGGATTTGAAGTCATCACTACATCCTGTGACTGTAAGGCATGCCACAGTCACCAACAGGATAGTATAAAGTTGTTTTATGATTGATTTCATTGTATTCTTTGTTTTAAGATGGTTAGTTACCAACCGAAATTCTGTGTATAATTTCCATTACTTGCGCTGATCTGTTCGAATGGAACAGGAAGATATTCGTTCTTATTTTCCGTAAAGCCCGCATTCTTGTAGATAGAGCAACGGGATGCTTCCGTCACGTAATAAGCATTGATGACATCTTTGGCTTCTCCCCATCTTACAAGGTCAAAGAAACGTGAGCTTTCCATACCGAACTCTACGCGGCGTTCCCATTTCAGCATTTTCATGGCTTCGTCCTGAGCGTAAGCTTTCAGGTCGTAAGGAGTCACTTTGAAGTTCACTCCGTAGTCTTCTTTATAATTGAAGATCAGCATGGTGCTTCCGGCAGCACGGCTGCGTACCTCATTGATTAATGAGATGGCATCGGTGATACGTCCGTCGTTCAACTGAATCAGTGCTTCGGCACGCATCAGCAATACATCTGCATAACGGATCACAATGTGATTCAGAGAACTGGCCCAATAAGAACCTTTCTTCAGACAGTCACAATCGGGATCTACATTCTCTTTGAGAGAAACATAATATCCATAAAGTCCCTTGCTGCGGCTCCAGTCATCATTCTTCTGGATGATGTAACCTTCGTTGTACTTATAAGGAAAGCCCGGCATACCCACCGTATGGAACAGACGGGGATCGACATTGTCCGTAGCCACTTCGTAATTCTCATTGTCGTAGGTACTGAACAAGGGCTTTCCCTGCGAATCGGTTTTGAAAGCATTCACTAGATTCTGGCTCGGCTTATGGAAGTCGCAGCAGCCCAGTATCTGCGGAGTGGTCAGTCCCATTCCCCAATTCAGGTTACCGTTATAAGTACCGTCGTTGATGGAATACTGAATGGCCCATACAGACTCTGCACCGTTTTCGTATTGCGGCAGGAAGTTCATACTGTAGTCCGTTTCCAGTCCGTAACCGCCTTTAGCCATGATCAGGGGATCGGTGTATTTCACGACCTGTTTCAGGTCTTCTTCGTTGATTCCGGTAAGGGCATTATCGGCTCCGTCCTGGCGGTAAGCTTTATACAGGTAAGTTTTTGCAAGGTAAGCAGCAGCGGCTGCCTGTGCAGGGCGTCCTTTTTCTATTTGTACTTCCGGCAGGTTGTCGTAGGCAAACTGGAAGTCGTCTGCTATCTTTTGCCATTGCTCGTCATTGGTATAAGTGGTATTCGACAGTTCATTGTAAGCATCCGGTTCCATGTTTTCATCGTTTACAATAACGATCTTCTTGAACAGCTGTTTCAACATGAAGTGAGCGTGTCCGCGCAGGAATCTCATTTCGGCAATGCGCTGGTTCTTCAACGGATAGGTCTTTTCATCCATTTGGTCGAGTGATTGCAGAGCTGTGTTGGCACGGGTGATGCATTGATACAGTCTTTTCCATATATCATTGATATTCCAGTCGGTGGTATTGATACCTTTGGATATTTCCAGTGCGTTGAACACACCGCCGTCTTCTGTTCCCGAACCGCCTTTATAGCAATCGTCGGAACGTACATCATAATTCCAGAGAGAGAAGGAAGAGTTGATATCATCACCTGTCGCCCAGATGGCGTAGGCAGAAATCACCAGATTATCTACATATTCGGGAGAAGCGATCTGATCACCGGTCACAATACCCTGAGGAACCTGACGGTCCAAAAAATCGTCACAACTGGTTGTCAGCAAGGTAATTCCGATTGTTGCTATATATATTATCTTTTTCATGATCATTCGTTTTATTGATGAAGTAAGTTAAAATCCGATGTTAAGTCCGAACGTGATATTCACAGGGATCGGATAAGAAAAGTTCGGGTTCTCCGGATCTTCTCCGGTAAAATTCTTGCTCTTGATGGTCAGCAGATTCTGTGCACTGCAATAGAAACGCAAGCGGTCCATTCTCATTTTTTTGGAGATAACAGCGGGAACGGTGTATCCTAACTGGATATTACGCAGTTTCAGGAAAGAACCGTTTTCTACGAAGTAAGTAGAGACACGCTGTTCATTGTTCGTATCACTGCGGGTCAATGCCGGAATATCAGAGTTTGGGTTCGTAGGTGACCAGGCATTAAGCAAACGGGTTCCCTTATTCAGGAAACCGACATTGGAAGCACTCCAAAAATCGCTTTTCTTCTTCACGTCACTGATTATATCCACTCCCTGAACGCCTTGCCAGAACATTGTCAGATCGAAGTTCTTATATTCCAGATAAATATTCAATCCGTAGCTGAAAGAGGGAGTAGGATCATAAATCCAGTTCTGATCTCTTTCGTCAATCACACCGTTATGGTCAATATCACGGTAACGGATACGGCCGACAGCAGCGCCTTCTTGAGTAGCATGGTTGTCTACTTCATCCTGCGACTTAAAAATGCCATCAGCAATGTAACCGACTTGTGCGCCGTAAGTATGTCCGACTACACTCTTCACACCATTACCACCAAACTTGCCGTTGGCAGCTACCGTTTCCGGCAATTCAAGAATTTCATTCCGATAAGTGGATATGTTTCCGTTCAGGTCGTAAGTCAGTCCAAAGGCAGTCTTGTTACGATAACCCAGATTAAATTCAAAACCCTGGTTTTTCATTGCACCCGAATTTATCCAACGGCTGCCGCCTTCTCCCAGCACTCCTACTCCTGCCATTTCAGTCAGGATATCTGTTGTTTTCTTGTAGTAGTATTCCAGTGAACCGTACAGTGATTGCTTGAACAGGCTGAAGTCGATACCGACATTGGTCTGTGTCGTTGTTTCCCATTTGATATTGTCGTTACCGATCTGGTTGCGTTTGAAACCGGAAGGAAGTACACCGCCACCGTTAGAACCTGTGATATCGTATGCCGTACCGTAGCTCTGTCCGCCGAAAGAATCGGTTGTACCATAGTTAGGTGCATAGATAGTATAACGGGCAAGGTTGGAGATTTCCTGATTACCGGTCTGTCCCCACGAAGCACGCAATTTCAGATCATCAAGCCAGGTCAGTTCTTTCATGAAGTTCTCCTGTGTGATGCGCCATCCCAAAGATACGGAAGGGAAAGTGGCATAACGGTGGTTTTTACCGAACCGGGAAGAACCGTCCCGACGGAGAGTTAACGAAAGCAGATATCTATCGGCATAAGAATAGTTCATTTTGCCGAAGAAAGAGACGAGTGAATAACCTTCACCGGCACCGTATGCCTGTGCCGTGCCACTACCTGCATCGGGCCACATATAGTCGGGGGTAAGGATAGAGAAGTCTTCTTTGTATCCGGAGAAATGGCTGTCGTCTTCACGGTTCAACTCCATACCTACCATTACATCTCCACGATGTTTGCCTACTTCCAGTTGGTAGGTAGCAATGGCGTTCCACATCCATTTCGTCCAGTGTTCCTGCTTGGCTTCCACTGCGCTCTTGCCATTATTGGTCTGCGTTCCTTCCTGATAAGGATAAGTGAAGTAACGTGCCTGCTTGTTGGCATAGTCCAGACCGAAAGTGGAACGTAGATTGAATCCCTTGAAAGGAGTCAGATTGACATAGGCATCACCGAACATACGCCAGTAAGTGTATCGGTTGTCTTTATTGTATTCAAGTACGGCACGAGGGTTACGACGGTCGGGCCATCCGCCTACCGGTCCGCCCCATGAACCATCCGAAGCATATACGGGAATAGCGGAAGGAATGTCCAGTGCGGTTTCAATAATTCCACCCGGAGCCTGCACTTCCGACGTGCGATTTAATGTAAAATGCTGACCGATGGTCAGGATATCATCAATCAACTTATAATCGCTGTTCATACGAGCCGAGAAACGGTCGAAGTCCGTGTCTTTGATAACACCCAGATTCTTGTAATATCCCAGAGAAAAGAAAGAAGAACCTTTCTCCGAACCGTTGCTGACGGAAAGATTGTATTGCTGAATAACACCAGTACGAGTGATCTCGTCAAACCAGTCTGTGTCCGCCACAGGCATTGTATTCTTTGAATCCAGGTATTTGGAAAGAGTCATTCCGTATAATACCGGATTGCCGTCGGCATTATATCCCCAATTGTAAGCATATCCCAAAGCATTACCGTTCGGATTTTCACCGTCGTTCACGTAGGCTTGCCACATAGCTCGTCCGTATTGCTCAGTGTTCAGTACGTTCATTTTACTCTGATACATGGAGGCGGAAACAGAAGCGTCGAAATTGATTTTGATCTGTCCTTTCTTTCCTTGTTTGGTAGTAATGATGATCACGCCGTTCGCTGCACGCGAACCGTAGATAGAAGCGGATGCGGCATCTTTCAAAACCTGAATGGATTCAATATCATTACCATTCAGTTCGTGCATACCGGCTTTGGTAGGAACACCGTCGATTATATAAAGCGGGTCGTTATTGTTCAGCGTACCGATACCGCGGATACGTACGGTAGCCGATCCACTCGGATTACCATCAGCGGTGATGTTCATTCCGGGGACACGTCCCTGAAGGGCTTTCACCGGATTGTTTTCACCTTGCTTCTGGATTTCGTCTACTTTTACTACAGAAACAGCACCTGTCAGGTCGGCTTTACGCTGTGTAGTATAACCTGTTACGACAACTTCATCTACCATCTGGGTATCTTCTTCCAGTAGTACATTAACGATAGCAGCCGCTTTTACGGTCACCGGTTTATAACCAATATACGTAATCTTTAAAGTAGAGTTGACCGGAACTGAAAGAGTGAAATTACCATCGAAGTCTGTAATTGTTCCGTTGGTTGTAGCTGTAGTTTCAACGACAGAAGCACCGATAATCGGTTGCCCATCCGTTTTAGAAGTAACGTTTCCCTTCACCGTTATGTTTTGCCCCCACAGGGCCGACATGAAAGCAAACAGGAAACAAACGCTGCAAAGAAGTTTTTTGTTCTTCATGATACCAGGCATTAGTTTAATGTTATTAATTTAAAAGTACGAATTTTCTCTTTTCGATGATGCAAATTACGGTTGATTTAAGTCAACCGACTGAAAAAAATGTTTCAAATGCTGTAAGATATGTTGCATAGAACGCTATTTTATAGGGTTTTATAAGAATAATTCTCCATCATAAGAAAGTCGGGATTATATTCTCTCTCAATCATAGAAAATACTACCTTTGTATAGTAATTTAAGTCCTTGTAAAAAGGGATATTATTCATATAACAAGCATATAATCACTCAAAGTAACCAACAGAAAACTGAATGATATGAAAACAATCTCCAACGAACAACTTACTATTCAGGTATCTCCGCATGGAGCCGAACTTTGCAGTATCTTCGCCAATGGGAAAGAGTATCTGTGGCAAGCCGACCCTGCTTTTTGGAAACGCCACTCTCCTGTACTTTTCCCGATTGTAGGAAGTGTGTGGGAAAACCAGTATCGTAATGAAGGTATCGCTTATACATTGAGTCAACACGGCTTTGCCCGCGATATGGAATTTACTCTTGTTTCAGAGAAAGAAGACGAAGTACGATACCGCCTTGTCAGTAATGAAGAGACATTATGGAAATTTCCTTTCCCGTTTTGTCTGGAAATAGGTTATCGTATTCAGGGTAAGCAGATCGAGGTTATATGGGAAGTTAAGAATACCGGAGAAAAAGAAATGTATTTTCAAATCGGTGCGCATCCTGCATTCTATTGGCCGGATTTTAATGCAGATACACAGAATCGTGGTTTCTTCGGTTTTGACAAGGAAGAAGGATTGAAGTATATCCTCATTTCAGAAAAAGGATGTGCAGATCCTTCCACTGAATATTCTCTGGAACTTACAGACGGGTTATTGCCATTGGATACACATACTTTCGATAAAGATGCTTTGATAATAGAGAATGAGCAAATCCATAAAGTGACCCTTTATACCAAGGAAAAGAAAGCTTATTTAAGCCTGCACTTTCATGCTCCCGTAGTCGGTCTATGGTCTCCGCCTGCAAAGAATGCCCCTTTTGTCTGCATCGAACCGTGGTACGGTCGCTGCGACCGCGCACATTACACAGGCGAATACAAAGACAAAGGCTGGATGCAACACCTGCAACCGAAAGAAACTTTCAAAGGAGGGTATACGATTGAGATCAATGAATAAGTAATGACAACCTATTCTGCGAATAGATTAAACACAGAACAGCTGCCGAACCTCACGGACGGCAGCTGTCAAACACCTAATCTACAAAACCTAACTTAAAAACTAACTCATAAATCTAATCTATGAAATACAGATGATACAAGTGATAAACACTTGATTATATTCTTGATAAATACCTACTGAAAAACAAATCTATCCTTTTATAAACCTAACCTATGCACACTGAATGAATCGACTGCGAATGTACCGCCCTTACTGTAAAAACACATACGATTGTACGGCTCTGTAGGGAAAATCAGATTAGTCATCGCTATCTTCCCACCATCCAGAAATATTTCTACCGAACACTTATCAACAAAGACATCCAGTTTGTATTCATCTTCCTTTTTGATAGGCGCCCATGTAGCCAATGCGAAATCATCTATATAATTGATAGAAATCGTCTTCCGTCGATCGTGCGCCTCGATCTCGTGCGGAGAGCTGTTTTTCCCGAAATCTACGATGCCGCTTTTCGTACGGTCCATCACCAGTTTCTTTTCCGGAAGATTAAGATAAATATCCACCTTCTCTCCCTTGTCATTGAAAAGACTGAATCCCATAATTTCCGCCTTTCCAGTTTTGATGTTCAGAGAAAGCTCATAAGCTCCTTCATTATCAGTCAATAAAGATTCGATGTGATAATCCTTGTCTACCGTAAAAGACGGAATATCCTTGCTTTCTTTTCGTAAGTTCTTAGTTTCCGCTACCGGTGCGGCGGAAAGATAAATATCATTGTCCTGTGTATAGAGTCCCAATTCACGGGGCAGTGCATTGGCACTACGGAACTGCCGGGTCGGAACGATATTGCAATACTGCCAGTTGCTCATCCAAGGCACTGCCACCACACGGTTTCCCGTATTTGAGAAACAGACGGTAGCATAGTGATCTTTTCCCCAGTCCAGCCATTTCGTGACATTCGGCTGATTGTCACAAATAAATTTTGTACCGTCAAAGTCACCGATAAAATATTGAGTAGCACTCCCTCCGAAGTAACATCCCGGATTTACATTGACAATCAATGCCCATTTCTTATGGTTGATATCGCCGTCTACAGGAAGTTCCACCATATCCGGACATTCAAACTGACAGGGTTGCACACCGTATCCTTCGCCAAAGCTACTCAGGTAGTTCCAGTCCTTCAGATTATGGGAGTCATAGAAACGCATTTCCTTATCGGCAGAGACAATCATCACCCATTTACTCTCCGGTGCATACCAGAAGACTTTCGGGTCACGGAAATCTTTCAGACCATCGGAAGGACGCAGGACAGGATTCTTTTCGTATTTAGTAAATGTCCGTCCGTTGTCTTTGCTATAAGCCAGACACTGAATCTGTCCGTTCTTATCGCTGGCAGAAGTATAGTAAGCGAGGATGGAACCTGCTCCGTAGCCCGCCACATTCTCCTGATCGACAATAGAACTGCCGGAAAAGATATGCCCTAATGTATCACGGGCAATGGCAGGCGCCAGATGTTCCCAATGCATCAGGTCCTTGCTGACTGAATGTCCCCAATGCATATTTCCCCATTTGGAGCCATAAGGGTTATGCTGATAATACAAATGATACTCTCCATCTTTATATACCAATCCGTTTGCATCATTCATCCAGCCATAAAGGGGAGTATGATGGTAGACAGGACGGAATTTATCCGTATTGGCAGTATCAAACGTATCGGATAATCTGATTTCTTCCCAGCAGAGGGCGTCTTTCGATTTCCTTTGAATGCGCAAAGTGGCTGCCTTTGTATCAGCCGGCAAGGCAAAGGGAACAAAATAATCGACCTTTGTCTGTGCCAGACGGATATCCATATCGGTATCCGTTGCATTCCCCGTATCGAGCCGCACCTGACTTTCATCGGCTTCTTCCTCGATGGGGAGTAATATATAATGGGTAGGATGAACGATGTGGACAATTGTCAGGCTATCACCTTTCTGTTCAAGGGTGAATGTGCTTCCGGTTGACTGGCAACAGGTCAGTCCAAAGGAAACAGCCAGTGCGAGTGTGGCACCTTTACATTGTTTTATCCAAGGAGTTGTTTTCATGGTAACAGGATATTCAGAGTTATACGAGTGTTAGTCAAAAATAGACGAAGGCAAAGATAGGGGCTATCTTCACCTTCGTCTATAAACTTTGTTTCAAAGAGTAACACTTTTGATACATCATTGAAAAAAGGGAGCTACAGGCATATAGAAAAGCAGAAGTAACAGGCGAAAAGAGAAATGGGGCACGTCAATGCCGGAGTCGAACCGGATAGTCTTGCTGATTTTACAACTTCACTATTCCTCCCCTAAAATGAGACGAAGTAACTCTTCTCTACGACATTCTGCTTATGTCAAAGTAAAAACAAGGTAACAAACGAAAAGAGACTATAACCTGCTCTATCCAACTGAGCTATGCTTTTCCTCAAAGAATAAGGAGAGCAGCGGGAGTCGAACCCGCGACCTATGGTCGTCCCAAACGAAGTAACTCTTCTCTACGACACTTGTTTCTTTCGTAAACCGGAATCCTGAGAACTCCGGTTATACCACTATCTTTTTTATCTCCTGCAACGCATCATTTCCCTTGTCGATTGCAGACAAAATATCAAATATCTTATCCGACCATCCCGCTATTAAAAATACATCGTCACGAGTGATATCTAGCGGAGTGTTGCCATATCCGCTTAAGTCAAACAGATACAACTTGGCTGCCGGACAAATTTTCTTGTACTTCCTCCACAAATCCGTTATCTGCAAGTCACTATGGCTATTCCACAACTGACAGTCAGTGAACATCATTATCTTATCCATCTGCGCCTTTCGGTCTATCAGGTCTTTGATAACCAAATACCCGTTTGTAGAGTATCCTACTTCACCTTCCCTTTTATAGAAAGCATCGACATTGGACAAGATACCCGTATCGGGCAGATTGATAATCTTCCATCTATCGCCAAAGATACCCGTCATCACCTGTTTGCAACGTGACTTCAACAACATTCCCAGCAGCAAACCGATGTCATAGTACAATACTTTACTCTTTGCCGAAACCGGACACTGCATGGAACCGGATACGTCACAGGCTATCAGCACACGGGTAGATTCATCAAATCCGGTAATATTGCGGGCAGACACCTGCACGGCACGTTCCAAAGCCGTCATCAACATCGTAGCATAGAGCGAAGGAGTCTTCGACAACTCACGGTAAGCAGCCAAAAAGCGGAAAGGCAACTGCCTGGAGTTTTCAACCGCCTTTTCGGAAGACAGCCTCTTCCCTACTGTCAGAATATGGTCTGCAGAAACTTCCGCTTCCAGTATATTCCTCAGATTGCGCAGCAAAGCCATGTATCCTAGTTTACCACTGTCTATCAATTCTTCCCATTTGGCACGGAAAGCTTTTCGCCGTTCTTCTTCCGTAGCAAAGGTACACTGACCTAAAGCTGACAATTCTGTCTCCCAAGTATAGGGAACCGGAAGATTATCATTGACTATTCCATTGAAAATTTCCTGTTGCCGTTCATCTTTCGCTTTCGGGTGCACAAGAAACAAGGCATCTTTCAGACAAACTTCTGCCGAACGGTTATACTTGGCAAACTGGTACGCATCGAATGTATTGAATGCATCCTGTAGCCCTGCCTGCAACTGTTTGGAAAGACGGTTCAGTTTCTTTGTCCCCGTCCGCCGGTTTGCCTGCTGATAACAAGCCAGCAGTTCGGTGATTTCATCGGCACGCCGAACGGTACGGGCAGTTACCCGCTTCACCAGATTGTCGCCCTGGTGGATACGCGCCAGTTCTACCGCCATCACCAAAGGGATGGAACGCAGGTTCATCGTTTCCCTTGCGTACGCCGCCAGTTGCGCCACAAACAAAGGTTTACATTTTCCGATGAGCGTACGGACCCTTTCTATTCTCTCTTCCGCCTGCTCATAGAAACTGTTGTTCAATGAAGTAGTTACCACGGATGTGTACAATTCCCATTCGGGTGTCAGCCGGTAAGCCGATGCCGATTCTTTGTTCAGCACTTTATTCATTCCTTTATTTATCCAGTTAAACTTCATCATTTATACTCTTTATTTGTTTTCTTTTGCAAAGATACGGGGGTGGGTGCGCAGCCTTTTTGCGTACCTCAAATTATTTTTCTACTTTTGGAGAAAATCTTTATACTTCCGCCTATGCCGGTCAATAGAAATGCCTTGATTCGTTATAAAACGATTGATAACTGTCTGCGTAATCCTTATCGTCGCTGGACACTGGAAGACTTGGTAGATGCCTGCTCGGATGCCCTTTACGAATATGAAGGAATCGACAAGGGAATCAGCAAACGTGCCGTACAAATGGATATACAGATGATGCGCAGCGAGAAGCTGGGTTATAACGCACCGATTGTAGTATACGAAAACAAATATTACAAGTACGAAGACCCGGAATACAGTATCACACAGACCCCGCTGAACGAACAGGACCTGAAAACGATGTCGGAAGCCGTGGAAGTTCTGCGGCAGTTCAAGGGTTTCTCCTATTTTACGGAGATGAGTGAGATTGTGAACCGACTGGAAGATCACATAGCCTCCGCCCGAATGAAGACGACTCCGGTCATCGACTTCGAAAAGAACGAATCTCTGAAAGGGCTGGATTATCTGGATACCATTTACCATGCCATCGTCAACGAACATCCCCTGCAACTTAAATACCGTTCGTTCAAGGCCCGTTCGGCAAACAGCTTCATCTTCTATCCTTATCTATTAAAGGAATATCGCAACCGTTGGTTCGTATTTGGAGTCAGAAAAAGCGGACGGATATTGCAGAATCTGGCTCTGGACAGAATCCATTCATTAGAGGTGTTATCGCGGGAACCCTTTATAAAGAATACATTCTTCGACCCGAACACATTCTTTGACGACTTGGTAGGGGTGACCAAAAACTCCGGAAGCAAAGCCGAGAAGGTCGGTTTTAAAGTAGCCGCCAACGAAGCCCCCTACATCCTGACCAAACCGATACACCACAGCCAACGAACCATAGAAACATTGGAAGACGGAAGTGTGATTCTTGAAATAGAAGTAGTCATCAACCATGAACTGGAACGGGTATTCTTCGGATATGCCAACGGAATACAAGTTCTTTATCCGCAGACACTGGTGGAGCTAATAGAAAAGAAATTAAGGAGGGCGGTAGAACAATACGAAAAGCCCAAATGAGTTACATTCGGATAAAAAGCAAGTAACCGGACCATTTTCACCTTTTCCGGAGAGAAAAAGACATTTTATGATACAATTAATTCCATTTTAATGAAGAATTAATTTGCTTTATCCTCTCTTTTTAATGGTTCGACCTTTACTTTGCCCTTGATAATACCGGAAAACTCATTAAATTATGAATATGAAGAGAAGTTTAATTTTACTATGCGGTCTGCTGACCGGCTTTACCTTGCAATCTACAAAGGTAAACGCGCAGACACAAACAGTGGCTAATGACCAGAAACTGGTCTATCCCTACCCCTTTGCCCCCAGCGAAGGTCTGGTGAACCAAACAGAAAAAGAACATCGACAAGAGATTTGCATCAACGGTTATTGGGATTTCCAGCCTGTCCGCTTGCCGAAAGAATACGTTCAGGGAAAAGGTATCGCTCCCGAACTTCCATTGCCGGAAAACGACAGCGAATGGAGCAAAACTCGTATCAAAATCCCTTCACCGTGGAATATCAATGCTTTTGCTTACCGTGACCTGGAAGGTCCCGACCACCGCAACTATCCTTCATACCCTAAAGAATGGGAACAAGTGAAAATGGCATGGATGAAGAAGAATGTCACCATCCCTGCCGACTGGTCAGGGCAGCAAATCAAACTTTACTTTGAGGCCGTAGCCGGATATTCCGAAGTCTATATAAATAAAGAAAAGGTAGGCGAGAACTTCGATTTGTTCTTACCGTTCAGCTTTGACATCACCGATAAAGTGACTGCCGGCGAAAACATAGAGATACTGGTAGGCGTACGAAGCCAGTCGTTATTCGAAAACAATGCGACCATCGGGCGCCGCATTGTTCCGGGCGGCTCAATGTGGGGGTATCAGATCAACGGTATCTGGCAGGATGTATACCTGTTGGCCTTGCCAAAAATCCATCTGGAAGACGTATACGTAAAACCGCTGGTATCAAAGAATACACTGGAAATAGAAGTAACTCTTCAGAACCTGACAGAGAAGAAGACTGACATACAACTGCAAGGCAATATCCGCGAATGGGTGAACTGCGCAGGAACGGACGTCAACTCCGCTCCCGTTCCGAACTGGACGCTTGGTAATGAAGCATTGAAAGTCGCTCCTACGAAAGTGTCCCTGCCAGCCAAGGCTTCACAGAAAGTGACCTTACAAGTACCTGTCGGCAAGGATATATTAAAATACTGGACTCCGGGGCATCCCAACCTATATGCCCTGTTACTTTCCGTCAATAACCAGAAACAGACTGTCGATACCAAATACGAACGTTTCGGCTGGCGTGAATGGACATTGCAGGGTACTACTCAATATCTGAACGGCGAACCTTACGCATTACATGGTGACTCCTGGCATTTTATGGGTATCCCGCAGATGACCCGCCGTTATGCGTGGGCCTGGTTCACCGCCATTAAAGGGATGAATGCCAACGCAGTCCGTCCGCACGCGCAAGTCTATCCCCGCTTCTACCTCGACATGGCCGATGAAATGGGTATCTGCGTGCTGAATGAAACAGCCAACTGGGCCAGCGACGGTGGTCCGAAACTGGACTCCGACCTCTTTTGGGAAGCATCCAAAGAACACCTGAAACGTTTTGTCCTGCGCGACAGAAATCACGCGTCCGTTTTCGGCTGGAGTATCAGCAACGAAAACAAACCCGTTATCCTGCACGTTTACAATCGCCCCGAACTGATGCCGGTACAAAAGAAGGCATGGGAAGAATGGCGTGACATTGTACATCAGTACGACCCTACCCGCCCGTGGATTTCAGCAGACGGAGAAGATGACGGTGACGGTATATTGCCCGTAACCGTAGGACACTACGGAGACATCAACTCCATGAAACGCTGGATTGAAATCGGAAAACCTTGGGGAATCGGCGAACACAGTATGGCTTATTACGGCACCCCGGAACAGGTTGCCAAATATAACGGAGAACGTGCTTACGAATCACAGGAAGGCCGTATGGAAGGATTGGCTAACGAATGTTACAACCTCATCGTCAACCAAAGACAGATGGGAGCCTCTTACAGCACAGTCTTCAATATGGCATGGTATGCCTTGAAACCGCTTCCACTCGGCAAGAAAGACAAAAGCAAAGCTCCCACCGTTGAGGCTGACGGAGTCTTCTTCGGTGATTACAAAGAAGGAGTTCCGGGCGTACAGCCCGAACGTGTAGGCCCTTATTGCACGACGTTCAACCCCGGGTATGACCCGACCTTGCCGCTCTATCAGGAATGGCCGATGTACAGTGCCTTACGCGCAGCCAATGCTCCGGGCAAACCGGCCTGGTCTCCTTATGCTGTAATCGACAAACAACAGTACGACCATCGCAAAGCAACAACTCCTTCCAAAAAGTATAAGGAAGTCATCTTTATCGGTAGTCAGAACAGTAAATTAAAGCAGCTGATGGATGCGCAAGGAGTCATATTCTCCAAGAAGGCAAACACTCCTTCCCTGTTGCTCTATATCGTAGACGGTAGCCAAAAGTTGGATGCTTCTACCAAGGATGAGATACAAAAGCAAATCGCCAAAGGAGCGGATGTATGGATATGGGGACTCACACCGGAAACGGTAGCCGCATACAATGAAATTCTTCCGCTTCCGGTGTCCTTGGATAATCTGCAGCGTTCTTCTTTCCTGCCCGTACAAAAGTCATGGATGCACGGACTCAATAATTCCGACTTCTACTTCTGTGAACTTCAGAAGACCAACGCTTCCAGCTACTCGCTGAAAGGAGCTTTCGTAGAAGAAGGCGACGTCTTGCTGAACGCCTGTAAGACCGACTGGAGAAAGTGGAACAAACGTCCGGAAGAGATCAAGACTGCCGGAACGATCCGCAGTGAATACGAATGTACAGCCGCCACTCCTGTATTTGTAAAATGCCAGCAGAATGCTTCCACTTTCTATCTGAACACATTAACCGAATTTGCCAACTCAGAGAAGGGATTCAACACTTTGAGCGCTATTCTGAAGAATGCCGGAATAGCCTTCCAAAAGCCGGAAGTCAATATCGACGAGGTCTTCTTCCTGCGCGACGAACAGATCAACTTCCCCGTAGCCACCAAAGAGAAACTGGTGAAGGACAGCGACGGTGAATGGACACTGGAACTTTATGTATTCAGTCCACGCCCTTTGGACGACCTGTTGATAGAACCGAACATGCCGAAACTATCCCTCTTTGTGAAAGCAAAGAAACGTGCGCTGCTCATCAACGACAAACCTTATACGGCTGTATCCCACGACGGACGCAACGAAATCATCTACAAAGAATTGCCCTTGCTGCAAGGATGGAATAAACTGGTGATCAAAATAGGAGCCGGAGACCGGAACTACTTCACCGGTTATTTCAAATGCGATAACAAGAAAGATTTCCTTCCGTTGTTGAAAGCAGCTTTCGTGAATCCGGAAACCAAATAATAGTAAATAAATATATGATGAAACTTACACACATTTTAGCCTCGGCGGCTATCATTTTAACGCTGAGCGCATGTAACGGTAGCCTGCAAACAGCGGATCGGACACCGGTCGATTACGTCAACCCGTATATCGGCAACATCAGCCATCTGCTGGTTCCCACGTTCCCCACCATCCAGTTACCCAACAGTATGCTTCGTGTTTACCCGGAACGTGCCGATTACACCTCCGAACTGCTGAAAGGGCTTCCATTGATTGTCACCAATCACCGGGAACGTTCCGCATTCAATTTCAGTCCCTATCAGGGAGAAAAGCTGCGTCCGGTCATAACGTACAACTATGACAACGAGCACATTACTCCTTATTCTTTCGATGTGGAATTGGATGATAACCGTATGAAAGCGGAATATGCGCTTTCCCATCAGTCGGCTATCTACCGGATAACGTACGAGGCAGACAAACCGGCTTACCTCATCGTGAACTCCCGAAACGGCTCTATCCACGCCAACGAGAACTTCATCAGCGGCCGCCAGCAACTAAATGACAACACCAATGTCTATGTATATATAGAAGCACAGGAGAAGCCGATAAGCGCCGGCATCCTCGAAAACGGCACTATTGAAACAAGCAAGGATAATGCCGAAGGCGCAAATGCCTGCGCGGCATGGCGCTTTGCCGATGGAACCACAACGGTCAACCTCCGCTACGGTATTTCTTTCATCAGCGAGGAACAGGCCGAAAAGAACCTGCACCGCGAATTAAAAGACTATAACATCAAAGCACTGGCAGAAGCGGGACGCCAAATTTGGAACGAAACGTTGGGACGTATCCAAGTAGAAGGAGGAACGGAAGATGACAAAACCGTATTCTACTCTTCTTTCTACCGTACCTTCGAACGTCCCATCTGCATGAGCGAAGACGGCCGTTACTTCAGCGCCTTCGACGGAAAGGTACACGAAGACAACGGTACTCCTTTCTACACCGATGACTGGATTTGGGACACTTACCGTGCCGCACATCCTCTCCGCACACTGATCGACCAACAAAAGGAAGAAGACATCATCGCATCCTACCTGCGCATGGCGGAACAAATGGGCAATATGTGGATGCCTACTTTCCCCGAAGTAACAGGTGACACACGTCGCATGAACTCCAATCATGCCGTTGCCACGGTAGCCGACGCACTGGCCAAAGGGTTGAAAGTAGACATGGCAAAAGCCTACGAGGCTTGCCGGAAAGGGATTGAAGAAAAGACGCTCGCCCCGTGGTCGGGAGCACCAGCCGGCTGGCTGGACAATTTCTACCGTGAAAACGGTTATATCCCCGCTCTCCGTGTAGATGAACCGGAAAACGACCCGAACGTACATCCTTTCGAGAAGCGCCAGCCTGTCGCTGTCACTCTGGGAACCAGCTACGACCAGTGGTGTCTCTCCCGTATCGCCCAAGCTCTGAACAAGAAGGAAGAAGCCGAATACTATCTGAAATGTTCGTATAACTACCGGAATCTCTACAATAAAGAAACCGCTTTCTTCCATCCGAAAGATAAGGAAGGACAATGGATTGAGCCATTCGACTACCGTTTCCCCGGAGGCATGGGAGCCCGTGAGTATTATGGAGAAAACAACGGCTGGGTTTACCGCTGGGACGTGCCACACAATGTAGCCGACCTCATCAGCCTTATGGGAGGAAACGAGCAGTTCATCGCCAACCTTGACCGCACTTTCACCGAACCGCTGGGACGGAGCAAATATGCATTCTACGCAAAACTGCCCGACCATACGGGTAATGTAGGCCAATTCTCGATGGCGAACGAACCTTCCCTGCACGTTCCTTATCTTTATAACTATGCCGGACAGCCGTGGAAAACACAGAAGCGCATCCGTCAAATGCTGAAAACATGGTTCCGCAATGACCTGATGGGTATTCCGGGAGATGAGGACGGCGGAGGTATGACTTCATTTGTGGTCTTCTCCTCCCTGGGCTTCTACCCTGTCACTCCGGGATTGCCGGCCTACACTATCGGAAGCCCGCTTTTCACAGATGCCAAGATTACACTCAGCAACGGAGCTGTCTTCGAAATCGAAGCTAAGAATGCTTCCGATGACAACAAATACATCCAGTCCGCCACGCTGAATGGCAAAGAATGGAACAAATCATGGTTCAGCCATGATGACCTGATGAGCGGTGGCAAGCTAGTATTGGTAATGGGCAACAAACCCAACAAGACATGGGCCAGCGGAGCAGAGGATGTTCCTCCATCATTAGAAATCAAGTAGCTATATTCTAGCGATTAAGCGCAAGAGGGTTGTCGAAGAATCATCGAAATAACATCTGATTCTTCGACAATACCTCTTGTCATATTCTCCGGACGACAGCTATCATATACGAGTATTCCAACACTTTGGTTATATAAAATAAGTCCCCGATTCTTATGAATATCATATTGTTTTTCGTACTTTTGCCACATAGGAACAGATTCAAGTAGAAGTACTATGAAATATCAACTGCAATTATTGATTTTTATCCTGCTTTGCCTGGCGGGCAGACTGGATGCGTCTCCTTTATATGATTACGGACTTTATCTTAAGTCTCATGCCGTACCGGCACCGGAAAGGTCTACTTTATATTTGGATGACAACCAACCTTTCTCCGTAAAAAACGACTTAACCATTTCTTTTCAGATATATATACGTGCCAATGAAGCCGACTATGGCTCCATTCTTCATCTGAAGACAGACAAAGGCCAGATAATACGCTTCTCGTTTGTTGCAGGTGAGCAAAACCATGCTCCCGCTTTAATGCTCAATGATGAGATTATCATCATTGACAAACCCATAGAACTGGAAAAATGGATCAATGTCTCGCTGAATCTGCGTCAGAAAGACAATGTGATCGAAATAGAATACGACAAAAAAAAGATGTCGTCCACCTTCCCCCTGCAAGAAACAAACAGTGTAACGATTACATTCGGACAGATGTTAGGCTATCAGGCGGAAGTAGCCCCTGTCAACTTAAGGGATATCAACATCATACAGGACGGCAAACTGACAAGAGAATGGAAATTATGGAAACATAACGACAACCTCTGTTATGACGAAAAAGAGGGAGCCGTTGCACGTGCTGTCCAGCCTCTCTGGCTGATAGACAACCATATCGAATGGAAAACAATCAATAAGATCACTACTTCCAGCAGAGTAGGCATAGCATTCGACGCCCGTTGCGCCTTATTCTATGTAGTCAGTCCCGAATCGGTGAAAGTGCTGGACGAAGACGGAAGACTCAAACAAGAGACTGCCGTACGCGGAGGATATCCTGCCGTAGAATATCCCAACCACCTGCTGTATGATACGCTAAGCAATGCACTGGTATCTTACTCACTGACAGAAAACATCATCTCCCGCTTTTCGTTCGACGACGGAAAATGGAGCAACGAAATACGGAATACCAAAGAGGCCAACAACTATAACCATGCCAAAGCATTTAATCCCGCCGACTCCTCATTCTACTTTTTCGGCGGATATGGCTTCTATAAATACCGTAATGACCTGTTCCGCATGAAGTCCGGCAGTGAAATTATGGAGCAAATTAAATATGATCATCCTCTTTATCCCCGCTATTCTGCTGCTATGGCAGTAGTGGGCGACGAACTATATATCTTTGGAGGCAAAGGAAACAAATATGGTAAACAGGAATTGACTACCCATTACTACCTCGGCCTGTATGCCATCAATTTAAAAAGTAAACAGTCCCGCACCATCTGGGAGAAAAAAGATGATAACAAGGAAACCATCATGGCTTCCTCCATGTACTTCGAACCGGCAGACAGTTCTTTCTATGCCGTATCTACGGACAACGGGGGAACACTGTGGAAAATTTCCATGAAAAGCCCTGTTTATACAGAAGTTTCAAAACCGATCAATAACCGACTGGATTATCAGGACTGCGATTTTAACCTTTACTATTCACCGACTCACAGGAAACTGTTCCTTGTGCTGGACAAGATACTGAACAATCGTACACACGATATAAAGATCTATTCCATCAATATGCCTCTAGTCAACGAGATAGATATCCGTCAGTCGGTGGATGAAATGGGCTCCGGCAAATGGTGGAATCTGCTGTATGTCATCGGTGTTCTGGCAATACTAGCCTGTGGTGCCTGGCTGTTCTATCGTTCAAAAAGCAAACGTCAGCCAACCCAATCGGCTGCAACCTCAAAAGAAGTTCCTCAATCGGTTGCCGCTCCAAAAGCCATCTCTGAGAATCAAGAGAAAGTTACTCCGATGATGCCGGAACAAGAAAGCGATCCCGCACCGAAAGAGATAGTCAACTACTATGACCGTAGCCGTTCCTCCATCTCATTGTTAGGGTGCTTCAATGTACGCGATAAAGAGGGAAATGATATCACCGCCAATTTCACTCCCCGCTTGAAACACTTGCTTATTTTGCTGATATTATATACAGAAAAGAATCCGAACGGTATCCTAACCTCCAAAACAACGGGAATCCTATGGCCGGATAAGGAAGAGACGGCTGCCCGCAACAACCGTAATGTAAACTTACGCAAGCTTCGGGTATTATTGGAGAGTATCGGTGATGTAGAAGTCGTGACGGAAAACAACTTCATGCACATTAAATGGGGCGAGAACGTATTCTGCGACTATCGCGAAGTGCTTGCACGTATCCAGCAATTCAAGGAGAAAGAAAACGACGAATTACTCAACCGTATCTTGGAACTTCTGTTGTATGGACCATTGTTGCCCAACACCATTCTCGATTGGTTGGATGACTTCAAAGAAACATACTCCAGCCACTCCATCGACTTGTTGAAGGATCTGTTTGAAATTGAAAAACAACGTAATCATCCGGACATGATTCTCCGCCTGGCAGACATCATGTTCCTGCACGACCCGCTGAATGAAGAAGCATTGGCCGCCAAATGCGCTGTGTTCTCCGCACAGGGAAAGAAAGGGATTGCACGAAATCTGTATGACCGTTTCTGCAAGGAGTATCGGGACTCGATGGGAGAAGATTATAAAACACCATTCGCAGATTTATAACTGTACAGCTTTACTTCTTTCCTAAATGAAAAATGAATCAAACAGTAGTATCTCCATTGGGGGTGACTAAAAAGTCGGTACCATCTCCATTCTCCTCCTTCGGGAAGGAGGAGAATGGAAGATAGAACCGACTATCATTTAGTTCAAAACTGTACGGGAATGAGCTAAACTGTATGAATGGATAATCAGATGTACGAAAGAAGCATGGAGGACTTGACAAACCGCTTTTTATATTGTATATTTGTAAGTAGAAACCGGAAGAAAATTCGATAACATTGATAATATAGACGAAAAATGAGCGATAATAAGTATAATATAATAACAGTTTACAGGCATTTCCACTTCGGATAATGCTTGTCAGATAGTCTGATACAAGCTAAGGGCTGCGATTCTTTATGGGAATTGCAGCCCTTTT
>ENA-UONX01000916-UONX01000916.1-human-gut-metagenome-genome-assembly--contig:-P74old-NODE-916-length-34626-cov-65.759249_pt1 | contig 34626 bp, 27 predicted proteins | sample MGYA00242466_ERZ724013 | MGnify/ENA metagenome assembly ERZ724013 | reverse complement strand
AGATTCTTTATAAAACGGCAATGCTGAAACCGGGGACACTTGCAGGCAACCGGGGAAAGCACAGACGTTGATCATTTGCCTTGCGGCTTATAGGAAAAACGCTGCTGCGACAGGAAGGAGAACGTACACCATTGGTTCCTCCGCAAGTCTGCGCTGGGTGGGCAGAAACCATTAGCTCCACGCCCATCCACGCATCCTTCTGCCACAGAACAGGTGCTTACTGGAGCCTCTCGCAGCCCCTTTTCCGCATCAGCCGGAACCAAGGTGTAACACACTAGACTTTGCAAGCAAAGTCGTGTGCCAACGAGCGTTCCGCCGCTCTTTGGATTCTTCCCGGCAGGGCACTGGAAAATGGGGTGCCCTGATGCAGAGGCTCCGTCTTGACTGCGTGGGAAAATATCTGAGCACACGTCTAATCATAATTGGAAATACTGCACAAATGTGTTATACTCAGACAAGGAATTATACTAGAATCATAGGAAGATTAGTATATGGTCCGCTTTTTGGGATGAGAAGTGCGTTACAATAAAAAACACCGACGGAGGAAGTCGATATGCCTGAGGAAAAAGTTGTTGATGTCATGTGGGATGACAGTCCGGTGGATGTATCTGCCGAAGTGAATTTTATCTGGTCCATTGCAAATAAACTGCGCGGACCGTATCGCAGCGACAAATATAAGGATGTTATCATTCCGATGACAATCATCCGTCGCTTTGAGTGTGCCCTTGCACCTACCAAGCAGAAGGTAGTCGATCAGTTCAAAGCAAATCCGAATTTTCCGGCAAAGGCGATGTACCGTATTTCCGGCTTCCAGTTCTACAACACCAGTGAATTTGACCTCGCAGAGCTTGTAAATGACGCAGACCATATTGCTGCCAATTTCAAGAGTTATCTGCAGGGATTTTCTGCGAATGTGCTGGAAATTTTGATGTCCAAGGAGCGCGGTTTAAACTTCGGAGAAGAAATCGACAAGATGGACAAAAACAACCGGCTGCTCTCTGTCGTTAAAGCATTTTCTGAACTTGACCTTGATCCTCGCACCATCGACAATGTGAAGATGGGGTATATTTTTGAAGATCTGATTCGCAAATTTTCTGAAAACGCTGAGGCTGGCGACCACTACACTGGACGAGATATCATCAAGCTGATGGTCAATATTCTGCTTGCCGAAGGGTGCGATGATATCTTCGATGACGGTAAGGTCATCACAATATTGGATCAGGCTTGTGGTACGGGTGGTATGCTGTCCACCGGCTTTAATTTTATTAAGCGCTATAATCCCACGGCTGATGTGCGCCTGTTCGGGCAGGAAATCAATCCGGAGTCCTACGCCATGTGCCTTGCTGAAATGCTCATCAAGGGACAGAATGCCGAAAATATCTGCTATCAGGACACCATGAAAGCCGACCGTTTCAAGTCCACCAAAATGCGCTTTGTGCTGGAGAATCCCCCATTTGGTCAACCTTGGGGCGGAAAAGATGCAGCCGAGGGTGTCGAAGATGCGGTTAACGAAGAATATAGAAAAGGTTTTGATGGCCGCTGGGGCGCAGGACTGCCCGGTTCCGGTGATATGCAGATGCTGTTCCTTCAGTCTGCCATTGATAAGATGGACGATAACCTTGGCCGTGCTGCCATTATTGAAAACGGCAGTCCTCTTTTCTCCGGTGGCGTAGCGTCCGGTGAGAGCCAGATCCGCCGCTGGATGCTGGAAAGCGATCTGATTGAGGCGATTATTGCGCTGCCTACTGACCTGTTTTATAACACCGGCATTGCTACATATATCTGGGTCCTCTCAAAGAACAAGCGCCCGGAGCGCAAGGGCAAAATTCAGCTGATTGATGCTTCTGCGTTCTTCAAAAAACTGCGGAAAGCACTGGGCGATAAGAAAAATGAAATTTCTCCTGAGGATCGCAGCGCCGTTACAAAACTGTATGCGGATTTTGCAGAGAATGAATATTGTAAGATTTACCCCAATGAGGAGTTTATTTACCGTGAGTACACGGTGATGCAGCCGCTTCAGCGCAGCTATGCTATTACGGAGGAACGCATTGAAACCATGCTTTCCAAGGGATCGCTATCTGCCTTGTATGACCAGTCCAAGGTGGACGAACTGGAAAATGCCGAAGAACTGACCGGCAAGGATCAGAAGAAGTTGGAGGCATATCAGGCAAATAAGCCGGTTTATGATGCCATTGTCGCCACACTGAAAGCGGCAGTTTCGGAGCAGATTTATAATTGCCCGGCAGAGTTTACTCCGGTGCTGTTCAAAGCACTGTCTGCGGTGACTGCCGACAAAAAGTTGCTGGAAAAGATTGCGGACGGCCTTTCCGTTATGGATAAAAAAGCTGAGATTCAGCGGGATCGCAAGGGCAGCATCATCTACGACAAAGAAACCAAGGATACCGAACAGGTAAAATGGGAAGAGAACATCGAGGACTATATGGCAAGAGAAGTCCTGCCACACATCCCGGATGCCGCTGCATTCTTCGAGGAGAACCTTAGCGCCAAGAAGCCTGTTATCAAAACCGGTGCAGAGATCCCGTTCACACGGTATTTCTATAAATATCAGCAGCCGACAGCAAGTGAAGAACTGGCAACACGGTTTTCTGAATTGGAATGGTCTGTCTCCGAGCGTGTCGCTAAATTGTTTGGGTAAGGCGGTAAAACTATGCGTGAAATGAAGGATAGTGGGATTGAGTGGATTGGGGATATTCCGGTATCTTGGAAGATTATACCGAACAAGTACTTGATGCGGAAGGAAAAGAAAATATGCCCAGTTTATCATGGCGAAGATATTTTGTCCTTGACAATGAAAGGTGTTATTGTCAGAGATTTAGATGCTGGTGGAAAAATGCCTACTTCCTTTGATGGATATCAGAGGCTGGAAGCTGGCAATCTTCTTATGTGCCTTTTTGACATAGATGTGACACCACGTTGTGTTGGCTTAATCAAGCAGGCAGGAGTGTCGAGCCCGGCGTATAGCCAGTTTGTGCTTCGTAAGGGGGCAGATGCTGCATATTATTGTTACTATTACACGATGCTTGATAACGACAAGACGCTACTTCATCTGGCAAAAAATCTTCGACACTCATTAACAGAAGATCAGCTGGGAGCAATTCCTGTAATTGTTCCCCCTATAGAAGAACAACAGCGCATTGCTGATTTTCTTGATGCCAAATGTGCTGAAATTGATGCGCTGACTGCTGATATTCAGACCCAGATCGACACGCTGGAACAATACAAACGGTCTGTCATCACCGAAACCGTCACCAAGGGGCTTGACCCGGATGCGGAGATGAAGGATAGCGAGGCTCAGTGGGTTGGCAGGATGCCATCGTCTTGGAGGATGTTAAAAGGTAAATATATGTTTGCACAGCGAAGTCTTCGTGGTAATTCCAGGAAACTTCAGCTTCTCTCTCCTACGCAAAAATTTGGCGTGATTCCGCAGACGCTTTACGAGGAATTAAGTGGGATGAGTGCAGTCAAATTGAACGAAAAAACAGATTTGTCTTTGCTTAAAACCATACATAAGGGTGATTTCTGCATTAGCTTGCGCAGCTTTCAAGGAGGATTTGAGTACTCAAAGTATGAAGGAGTAGTTTCTCCTGCATATCAGGTGTTTTATCCTACGCTTGAAATCGCAGACGACTATTATAAATATCTATTTAAGGAGCAAGGGTTTATTGACAGAATGAACTCTTATACGATGACGCTACGAGACGGCAAAAATATTGCTTTTTCCGACTTTGGTAATACCTATATTCCATATCCGCCTTTAACAGAGCAATTGGAGATTGCAATTTATCTTGACAGAAAATGCACTCAGATAGATGCACTTGTTACTGAAAAGCAGCAGCAGTTAGCAACACTCGGTGAGTATAAGAAATCGTTGATATTCGAGTATGTAACCGGTAAGAAGGAGGTGCCCGCCCCATGAGGGTTGAATTCATAGAGTCCGAGTTCTGGGGCGCAGCCTTGCTTGTTGCGGAAGCTGATTTTAAATTGGCTAAGACAAAGGATGCTGAGTTCGACAGCTTGGCTCATGCCACAACCGCTTTTGCAAATCTGTTTGACGTGGATTATACCATTACACGAGTCGAGTATAATGCAGCTTTGGATGTGATTGAGAAAAACGGAGCAGCTATTTTCACAATTGGTTCCTCACAGCATCCAGAACGTAGATGGGTTGAAATTCTAGTGTCGAACAACAATCAGCCGCAACGAGTGCTTTACGCTGATGAAAATGGGTATCATTTGATTCACCACGCACATTTTAATCCAAAAGCGGCTGCTGCTATACAAAAGCGGCACAAGGAGGCACGGAAGAAATGACAAGTATCCTCTCTGAAAAAGAATATCAGCATTTCATCATGGACAGGCTCTCGCAGGACAACGGTTATATTGTCCGCAAGGCAACCAGCTATGACCGCCTGTTTGCTATGGATCGGGAACTGCTGTTTCGATTTTTGAACGATACACAGCCGGATGAGATGGATGCGCTCCGCAAGATCTATAAAACGGATCTGGAGGATACGATTGTTGGCTTCATCAATGCCGAGGTCACCAAAGCGCGCGGCAGCTTGTTGGATGTGCTGAAGCATGGCATAGAAATCTCCAACATGAAGCTGGAACTTATGTATACCAAACCCGCTACTACCTTTAACCGGGAACTGCTGGCAAAGTATGAAAAGAATATCTTTTCCGTTATGGAGGAGGTCTGGGCAAGCGACAAAGAGCGCGTTGATCTGGTGATTTTCCTGAACGGTCTTGCTATCATGTCCTTTGAACTGAAATGCAATGCTGCAGGTCAGTCCTATCAGGATGCCATCTATCAGTATCGTGTTGACCGTGACCCGAAAACCCGTCTGTTCTGGTTTAAAGCAGGTTGCCTTGTGAACTTCGCTATGGACCTGGAACAGGTCTATATGACCACTAAACTCGCAGGCAACGCCACCTTCTTCCTGCCGTTCAACATGGGCAACGGTGAAGGGGTCAACGCCGGTGCGGGAAACCCGACCTTCAAAGACAAATACAGCGTGTCCTATATGTGGGAGGATATTCTGACCAAGGATACCGTCCTTGACCTCATCAGTAAGTTTATTTTTATCGAAACTAAGGAAAGCAAGGACGAGCTGACAGGGAAAACGAAAAAATCCGAAAATGTCATATTCCCTCGGTATCATCAGCTTGATGTGATCCGCAAACTGCTGGGTGATGTCCGTGATAATGGCACAACGCAGAATTATCTGATCCAGCACAGCGCAGGCTCCGGCAAAACGAACTCTATCGCATGGCTGGCGCACCGCCTGACTTCTCTGCACGATGCGGATAATAAAATCATCTTTGACAATGTTGTGATCATCACTGATCGAGTTGTGGTTGATCGTCAGCTGCAGAAAGCGATTATGGGCATGGAGCATAAAGCGGGGCTTATCCGTGTCATGGACGATAAGTGTAACTCGGCAGACCTTGCCATTGCTCTGAATGGCAATACGAAAATCATCGCCACTACAATTCAGAAATTCCCGTATATTGTAGACAGTGTTGCCGGGCTGAAAAACAAGCGCTTTGCGGTTATTATCGATGAGGCACATTCCTCCACGGCAGGTAAGGACATGGCAGCGGTCACAAAGTCGCTGGGTGCAGGAGAACAAGAAGGCATCGATGTGGAAGATATGATTACGGGTGAAATCCGCAGAAACGGCAAACAGGCGAATGTTTCCATGTTCGCTTTCACCGCCACCCCCAAGCCCACAACGATTCAATTGTTTGGACGACTGAACACCAAAGGGCAGCGTGAGGCGTTTCATATCTATTCTATGAAACAGGCCATTGAGGAGGGCTTTATCCTTGATGTACTTCAGAACTATACCACTTATGATACCTTTTATCAGCTGAACAAGGAGATTGAAGAAGATCCTCGATGCAAGACTGCTGATGCAAAGCGGCAAATTGCGCGGTTTGTAGAACTGCACGAGACGAACATTGCACAGCGTGTAGAGGTTATCATTGAACATTTCCGCACAACAGTGATGCCGGAACTTGGCGGCATGGCAAAGGCAATGGTCATCACTGCTTCCCGGCAGGGCGCGGTCAAATACCGTCAGGCGTTTGAGAATTATACAAAGAAAAAAGGCTATACCGATATCAAAGCTTTGGTTGCATTTTCTGGCAAAGTAAAGCTCCCGGACGATGAAACCGAATATTCCGAGGCTTCCATGAACGGTTTCCCGGAGGATCGTCTGACAAAAGAATTTGATAAGGACGAATATCAGGTACTTCTGGTTGCGAATAAGTATCAGACCGGGTTTGACCAGCCGAAACTCTGCGCTATGTATGTTCTCAAAAAGCTGAAGGGCGTATCTGCTGTTCAGACGCTTTCCCGCCTGAATCGTATTTGCCCGCCGTTCGAGAAGAAAACCTTCGTGCTGGACTTTGCAAATACATACGAAGATATCAAAGCGGCATTTGCACCGTACTATACGACTACGCTGCTCTCCACTTCCGTAACGCCGACGGCGATTTATGATCTGGAAGCTCAAATCGATGCGTACACCGTGCTTGACCCGGATGATATCGAAAAAGCCAACGAGCTGCTGTATAAGAAGAATATATCTGCCAAGGACAAGCAGAAGCTGACGTTTTACTTCAAGCGTGCAAAGAACATGATTGAGCAATACGATCTCGTTAGACAGCAGGAGATTGTGTCTGCGATGCGGCACTTTGTCCGATTCTATGAGTTCCTATTGCAGGCATCCTGCTTTGAGGATACTGATCTGCACAAGAAATACAACTTTATCACATATCTTCTGGCCTATATCAATATCAAACATCCGGGCGGTGGATACAACCTAGACGGAAAGATTAAGGCAACCAATTTTGTTCAGAAAAAGGTCGAGGAACATACAACGTCAAACCTTGTTGCACAGCCGGTGGTGAAATTGCCGACTGCCGAAAATTTCGGGCTTACTGAAGCAAAAGAGGAACGGCTTTCAGAGATCATTGCGGAGATCAATAGCCGTACCGGAAAGGCCTATAACAATGATGTGGCAGTTAAGGCTATGTTACAGATCAGGGACATCCTTTTAAAATCGGATAAACTGAAAACCAGTGCGCGAAACAATACTGTCAAAGACTTTGAATTTTCTTATTTTGATGATATTGACGATGCCTTGATTGAAGGATTAGAACAGAATCAGGATTTCTTCTCACTTCTGCTAAGCAATGAAGAAATCAAACGGCAGGTGCTCGGTATTTTTACAGAAGAAATATATAAGAGCTTGCGGGAAGCTTAATGTAAAATAGTATATGAGGTAGAGTGGAGGTGCAAATATGAATAAATATCGTACGCAATACTATGATTTTGGTGATTTAGCAATTCCAAACGAATTAATGAAGTGCGAAGAAGTTTTAAATGACTTTGGAAAATGGAATTCTTACAAGAGCATTGACCAAATTATAGAACTCTATAACGTAAAACGCTATATTGATTCAGGAATCAGACTGCAGAAATGGACAGATGAGATTTATTCCGTTTATCAGGAGCGAGCAAAAACAATTCTAGGAGTTATAGGCAGATTCTTTTCAACAGTTGAGTTATCAGAATATGCTGGATTGTACAAGGAAACGGATGTTTTGTATAAGGAGATTTTTTGGGATATTTTTGCTGAGACAAAACAGTATAAAAAATTTGATGATGCTTCATTTGAGAAAATGGTTTTTGAAACAGGCGCCCCGCTTCGATGTATTCTTGGACAGAAAGAAACTGTCGCTAGGTTTGGAGCGGTGATACGGAAATATATATTGGAAGATGTTCGAAATACTGAGTTTTTGGTATCGAGCTTTTTGGAAAAGCGTGAAAAACCAAAGCAAAATTATTTCTTGCCAAAGGAACTTACCGATAGTGATAAAGAGATTTTGGTACAAAAATATATTGATTTGCCGCAACCGAATATGAATTATCTTGAGTTGATTGCGCAAGAAGATAATCCGGACAAGCTACGGTTAAGTGATCGAACAAAATTCAATGCATACAAACGCCTCGAAAAAATGAGGAGCGAATTTTTGACATCACATAGAGCGATAGAAACAACTATGGGGGTCAGCTTTCGTCCAATGGATGGAACCGGTGAGATAAGGTATGATATAAGCGAACCGCTAAAACCATTAATAGAATATGATACGGTATGGCTTGAAAATAATTTGGATTATGCGACAATTCTTCAAAATTTCTACTGGTTTGAGGTCGTTGATTTGAAAAGTCGATGTAATTTGGTTTCAAATGAGTCTGACCTAGGAATATTTGATACGGTGTTTGGATTACATGGGCGAAAGGAATATGCAACAGGGCAAAGTTTTGAAATAAAAAATTCGTTTGCACTTCTACAAATACGTGGATACTATGAATTTCTGAAACGACATGGTGTTGAGCTGGAAAGCGTTTACCAATGGTTTTTTGAAGTTTATCTGAAAGAAGAATTTGGAATTGATGGATATGTGTATGATGAGACTTCCTCAAACGCAAAATTTGGAGAACGCAATAAGTTAATTGTCAGTAAGATTGATCATGTTTTAAAGCAGTTTAGCTTATATTGCGCTGATTTAAGAATTGATCGTGAATATCTGGAATTTTCTTCTCAACAAACAAATTTTTCAACTGTTCCAAGTCTTGTTGAGAATAAATATGCGTATTGTAATGATGTGAAACTGAAAAATGAAATGTATTATCTTTTTTCCTCACAATCAATGTTGACATATTTGGAACGTCTGGGAAAGGGTTATGATTCTCTTTTTGAAATGATTTCTAAAGAGAAAGTATATTATAAAGATTTTAATGAGATACAACAAACGAGAATAGAATACTTGCTGCAAAGAGGTGCAATAATCAAGTGCGCAGATGGAATTATTTTGATTAATAAAGAGCGCCTTGAAATTTTAATTCAAATATATAAAAAAGATTTTTTGTGTATAGCATATGAAAATACTGAGAGTGAACCGTTGAATACGCTTATTAGTCAAAAAGAACTCAGGTTTGAAAAGACGTTGTTTTCGGTACCTGAGCAAAAATATTTTAACTATCTTCTAAATAAGGCAGAATTCTCTAACGGTCTGGATTTAAGAAATAAATATGCACACTCAACGAACTCGCTAGATGAGCGTACACAATATCAGGATTATTTACGTCTGTTGCTCGTAATGGCGATTATTATTATAAAAATTAATGAGGAATTTATTCTAAAAAGTAAGCATGAACAACATGAGAAAGGAGGCCCTGTATGACAGTAAAGAGCATTTTGGAAATGCTTCAATACGGCGAACGAATTAACCTTGAATGCAAAGAAGCTAAGAGCGATGTGCCCAAGGCAGTATGGGAGACATACTCTTCATTTGCGAATACCAACGGTGGTCTGATTTTGCTGGGTGTCAAAGAAAACATAGGAGAGGAAGATTTTTCTAAAAGATTTGAAATTACAGGCGTTAGGAATGCTGATAAAGTTATAAAAGACTTTTGGAACACACTGAATAGTGCAAAAGTTAGTACAAGTATATTAGTGGATGCCGATGTGACATCGATAGACTATGATGGTAAAACTTTAGTGTGTGTTCATGTTCCACAAGCAACCTATAAGCAACGCCCTGTCTATATCAACGAAAATCCAATTAAGGGAACATTTAAACGTAATCACGATGGGGACTATCACTGCACAGAAGATGAAGTGAAGGCTATGCTCCGTGATGCCAGCGATACTGGAAACGATGGTGGACTGCTGGAAGGGTATACAATGGATGATATTGACGAAGATTCATTGAAAGCATACCGGATAGAGTTCGATACAAAAAATCCAGGACATGTGTGGAGTAATATTGAAGATAAGGAGTTCTTGCGAAAACTGGGCGGTATAGCGAAAGAGCGCATAACTGGAAAAGAATGGCTGACGGTGGCAGGGCTGCTAATGTTTGGCAAGGGACTTTCAATTCGAGAGCGATTTGATAATATCCATATGGACTATCTGGATAAAACCAATTTACTTCCGGGACAACGGTGGTCGGACCGGCTGACCTATGATGGAACGTGGGAAAATAACTTATACACTTTTCTGCATCGGCTGATCCCAAAACTGGTTAGCAATTTAAAGCGGCCATTCAAACTAGAAGGCATGAGTAGAGTGGATGATACGCCAGTGCATAAAGCAATCCGTGAAGCTCTCATTAATCTAATGATTCACAGTGATTATCTGATTACAGGCACATTAAAGGTAGAGAAAACAGACGATGCATTTCTATTTTCAAATCCGGGAAGTTTGAAACTGCCGATTCAAGCAATTTATGAAGGTGGTAATTCAAAATCGAGAAATCCACGGATTCAAATGATGTTGCGGATGATTGGTTACGGAGACAATGCAGGGTCTGGATTTCCGACCATTTTAGCCGCGTGGAAAGAGGAAAATTGGCGAAAACCGGATTTGAAAGACAATGTTGATTTAAAACAGGTCGAATTGCGTTTGTGGATGGTATCTTTGATGCCGCCAGATTGTTCGGAATATTTGCAGCGATTAATGGGACATGACTATAGAGAACTGTCGGCAAATGAGCAAATAATTCTTTCAACAGCTTATTTGGAAAAAGAAGTATCCAATAGTCGAATGCAAACAATTTTGAATCTTCATCCAACGGATGTTGGTAAGCTATTGTCGGGGCTTGTGCAAAAGAAGATGTTGCTGAGTGTTCCGAATGGCCGCTGGACAACCTACGAACTGAATGGAAATTATGAGGTTTCACCTGTGCAGATGCGGTTGACGGATGCTATAAATAATGTCAATGAATCCGACAAAACAAACTGTGTAAGGATGGAAGCTCAGGCAAAAGCAAAAGCAAAAGTGAAAATTCTTGAATACCTTGAGAAGGAAGAAAGCATTACAAATGTAAGAGCGCAAGAGGTTTGTGGGTTCAACAAAAACCAGACCTATTATATCCTGCATCAGATGTGCAAGGACGGTATATTGCGGCCTGATGGTGTAGGCCGAGGAACGAAGTACAAAAGCGTTAAGTGAAAATTTGCGCTGACTTTTTAATTTTACGCTGACTTTTACGCTGACTTCTTGGATTTACGCTGACTTTTACGCTGACTTTCCGGGATTTACGCTGAAAATACGCTGACTTGGCATGGTTTGCGCTGAATTTACGCTGAAAAGATCGCACGGCGAATGCACGCGTGCAATCAACCGTGCGATCTCGTAGATCAATCTTCCAGCCTGCCGTGGTCACACCCCAGCGACAGGTAGTGCTCCATCTCCCCTCTCAGCACCATCTGTGTATACTCCAATGGCTTGTTCCACAGCAGCCAGTCCAGCTCTGCCCGTTGCGCCGGGGTGTTACTGTACTCGTCTTCCACAGCGATGCAGTCGATGGCAAGAGTGGTGCCATCTGCGAACCGGGCTTCCACCCGGTTGGTGTCCATATTGTAGCGGCAGGAAAGCAATTTCGTCATAGTCGTATCCTCCAAGACTTGATTTTTGGTGTGCGGTCACTCGAACCAATGCCGTCAAGTCGTTGTCGGATGAAGTGGATTTTAGTTTGTCTGGGAGTAAGTGCACGGTTTCTGCACGGTTTTTGCACGGTTTCAAAACGTGCAAAGGGTGCAAATCGTTGCAAAATCGGACAAAGGGTGCAGAAACTCGGAGATCAAAACCTGCGATGCTTCGCAAATAATTGACGATAAAACGTAACTTCCAAAAATTGAGGGAATCGCCCGGCATGCGCTACGAATCAGTAGGCCGGGGGTTCGAGTCCCTTCCATCGCACCAAGAAAAACCAGTACACGTTGTGTACTGGTTTTTCTTTTTGTCTGCACGATGGAAGGGGCTCGAACAGGGCGGCGGCGCATAGCGCCGCAAGCAATCAGCCCAGTGGGCTGTTGCTTAGCCCGCGGGTCCCATCCCATAGGAATGTCTAACGTGGAAGCTGTGCGTGAATGCCGTGAAATCGAAAGATTTCATGGCTTTTTTGTTTTTTCGGCATGGCACGCCGGATCGTTTGCGCCACGCCCCAAAACCGCGCCGTTTCCTGAAAAACAGCACAACCCCCGGGAGCATTTCCGCACCAAAACGGCGGGGAAACGCTCCCGGGGGTTGCTTTTTTATTCTGCGCTTTTATGCCGCGCCGGTTTTGAAGCCCGGCGCTTTTACGCCTTCACATCCCGCTTTTGCAGCAGGAGGTACGCCAGCGCAAACATCGCAGCCAGCCAGAGCACACAGCTGAAAAAGAACAGCGCGTACTGGCCCGCCAGCATGTCGGTGCTGCGGTTGGCGTTCATGCCGGCCTGCATCAGGGCGTAGGGCCACAGCAGGCCGAAGCCTTTGGCGGCAGCGAAGATGCCGGTGATGCCGCCCAGCAGCCCCAGAAAGATGGGCACCGCAAAGCTGCGGATGACCATGGCCAGCACCAGCTGCGCCGCAATGACCGCCAGTGCGCCCAGCGCCCCGCGCAGCAGAAACAGCGCCAGCACCAGGGGCGGGGTGCCGGGCAGGCGGGCGAACACCTTGCCGCAGAAGGCGTACAGCACGAACACGAAGGCGTGGGTCAGCAATGCCAGCTTGCCCACCACCACGAACTTTGCCGCGAACAGCGCCAGCGGGTGCACGGGCGCGGCCATGATGAAGTTCCAGTTGTGGCCCAGATGCTCCAGCCGCCACAGGTAGGCGGCGTAGGCGGCCACCATAGCCGGGAAGAAGAACATGGAGTAAAACAGGGTGTGCTGGGTCCACAGGCTGTACCAGCCGTCCGTTAAAATCTCCAGATTCTGCAGGTAGTTGAAGGTGCCGTACCCCGCCGAGATGACCGGCAGCAGAAAGAACATGATCCAGATGGGCGAAGCGTGGAGCTTGCGGTTCTCCGCGCGGATGCAGTTTTGCAGCATGGGTTATACCTCCTCCGTCTGCACCTTGCGCCAGGCGGCGGCAAACAGCCCGATGCCCAGCAGGATGGTAAAGGCCAGCAGTCCCCAGTTGTGGGCCCGGGTGCCGTAGGTGACCAGATGGCTGGCCTGGTCCCAGTTTGCCACTTCATAAGCGCTCAGCGGGATGTAGTAGCCGAAGGGCACAAAATAGCTGACCAGCGGCGGCAGAAAGGCCGAGAACAGGCCCACCAGCGCCCCCACGATGCCCACGCACAGCGCCGGGAGCGGATTGCCGCACCAGAGCATGAGCAGCAGCTCGCCGAAAAAGAGCATCAAATCTACGGCCACGGTGCAGACGAACAGGTACACGAACTGTCCGGTCGGGAAGGCTTCGGTGTAGCCGTGCACCCGGCCAAGCGCCGGCACGCAGGCAAGCTCCAGCACCGCCGTCAGCAGCACTTCCAGCGTGCCGAAGACTGCCTTGCCCGCGAACAGGCTGCGGCGGGTCTGCAGGGTGTAGAGCAGCTTTGCGGTATTGCCCTTCACCTCCATGTCCCACAGGCGGGAGGCCAGCACCGCCATCATCACCGGCAGCAGAATGGCCTCGATGACCGGGATGCTGTAGAGCAGGGCGCTGTAGCCGTTGGCCAGCTCCTCGGGGCTGGACGGGGAAAGCCCGCCCACCCACAGCACCACGATGCCCGGCAGCAGCAGGCACAAGAGCAGGTCGTGCCGGCGGCGGGCTTTTTGCAGTTCTGCGCGGAAGGCTGCCATCTCACGCCACCTCCCCGTCGCCTTTGGTCAGGCTGAGGAAGATCTCCTCCAGATTCTTCGTCTGGCTGGTCAGGCCCACCACCCCGGCCCCGCTCCCGGCAAGGGCACCGACGAGGGCTGCCAGCGCTTCGTCCGGCATCGGCGGCAGTTCCAGCGTGTCCGGCTGGACGGGCCGGGTCACGGCCCGGATGCCCTGCGCCTGCAGCACGGCGGCGGCCCGCTGTGCGTCCAGCACCCGCAGCAGCACGCCGCCCCGGGCGTGGCGCTGCAGCGCGGCAAGCGGGCCTTCGAACAGCAGTTTGCCGTGGTTCAGGATGCCCACCTGCGACACCATCTGCTCCATCTCGCCCAGCAGGTGGCTGGAGATGAGCACGGTGGCACCGGTGGTCTCCGGCATGGCGGCGATGAGACTGCGCATCTCCTGAATGCCCGCCGGGTCCAGCCCGTTGGTGGGCTCGTCCAGAATGAGCAGCTTCGGGCTGCCCAGCAATGCCGTGGCGATGCCCAGCCGCTGCTTCATGCCGAGGGAGTACTGCCCCACTTTCCGGTTCGCGGCGCTGGTCAGGTGCACCACGTCCAGCACCCGGTCGATGTCCCTGCGCTCCACGCCTTTCAGGTCGGCGGCAATGGCAAGGTTCTCCCGGGCGGTCAGGTGCAGGTAGCCCGAGGGCGACTCGATCAGGCTGCCGGTCTGCCGCAGCAGGCCGATGCGGTTTTCTTCGTTCAGGGTGTGGCCCAGCAGCTCCACGCTGCCGCCGGTGGGGTGCACAAGGCCCAGCAGCATTTTCATGGTGGTGGATTTGCCTGCGCCGTTGGGGCCGAGAAAGCCGTAGACGCAGCCCTGCGGCACGGTCAGGTCCAGATGGTCCACGACGGTGCGCCCGCCGTAGCTCTTGCACAGGCCATGGGTCTCGATGACAGGTTTCATAGCAGTTCGCTCCTTTTCGTTTGTGGTCTACGCTGTCATCTTACACCTGCCGCCTTAATCCCACCGGAAGCCCAGCTTAATCTGCGCTTAAATTTTCGGGCATTCGCCCTTGCGGGGGACAAAGTGTGTTATAGTAAGAGCGAAAGAAAGGGCGCGGCCCGGCAGGATGCCTGCCAAAGGCTCTCCCCTCGGTAGAGCTGGCGCGAAGCGCCTGAGAGGGTTTACACTATGACCACCATCTATGACGCCAGACTTCTCCTCGTGGACGACAACGCCGACCTGCTGCGGCTGCTGTGCGAGCAATTGCAGGATGCCGGGTACCGCCATATCCGCACGGCGCAAAGCTGCTCGGCGGCAAGAGCCTGCTTTGCCGCCGAGCAGCCGGAGCTGATGATTTTGGACATCAACCTGCCGGACGGGGACGGCTTTTCGCTGTTCCGGGCCCTGCGGGCCAGAGCGGATGTGCCCGCGCTGTTCCTCTCGGCCCGGGACGCCGACGCCGACCGGCTGTTCGGGCTGGGCCTTGGCGCGGACGACTACCTGACAAAGCCCTTCCTGATGCAGGAGCTTTTGCTGCGGGTGCAGCACATTCTGCAGCGGGCCTACCGGGCCGAGCTGTCCCGCACCAAAAGCGATGCGTTGCGGCTGGGCGGGCGCAGCGTCGATCTGAACGACGCCCTCGTCACCCTGCCGGACGGCAGCACCCTTGCCCTCACCGCCACCGAGCTGGCTTTGCTGCGCAAGCTGGCCGAGAACCGGGGCCACATCGTCACCTACGACGCGCTGTGCACCGCCGTGTGGGGCGCGGATTACTACGGTTACGAAAACAGCCTGAACGTCCACATCCGCCACCTGCGGGAAAAGCTGGAAGAACAGCCCAGCCGCCCGCAGCACCTGCTCACGGTGCGCAGCATCGGCTACAAGCTGGCAAAGGAGGAAACGGCATGAAGACCTTCGGGCGGCTCATCCGGCGGTATGTGCTGGCAGCAGTGGGCATGGTGTTGGTGCTGGCGGTGCTGTGTGTCGGGTTCATCGTCTGGCTGGGCTGGCGGGAGAGCACCCACACTCCGCAAGCAGAATATTCCTCCGGCGTCATCGCGGACGCCATGGTGCAGACGGCGCAGGGCCTTGCCTTCGGGCCGGAGCACACCCCGGAAGAATGGATGGACGGCTACGCCTGGGCCATGGTGCTGGACGATGACGGCGATGTGGTGTGGAGCTATGCCCTGCCGGAACACCTCGCCCGCCGCTACACCCCCGCCGACGTGGCCCGCTTTGCCCGGTGGTACCTCGACGACTACCCGGTGTTCTGCTGGACGGAGGATTACGGCCTGTTCGTCATCGCAATGCCGCAGGGCAGCATCTGGAAGTATAACCTCTACAATTCGCCCCAGCTGCTCACCGACGTGGTGAACAGCATCCTGCCGGCGGCGCTGTGCCTGCTGGCGCTGGGGCTGGCGGTCTGTCTGCTGGTGAGCGGGCGCGGCGCAAAGCAGCTGCGGACGGTGGCCGCCGGGCTGGATGCGCTGGCCGAGGGCCAGCCCGTGCAGCTGCCCACCGACGGCTTTGCCGGGGAGGTGGCCGAAAAGCTCAACCAGACCAGCGCCCACCTGCAAAAGCAGGGCGAGATGCTCGCCCGGCGGGACACCGCCCGCACCCAGTGGATCGCGGGGGTCAGCCACGATGTGCGCACCCCGCTGGCCCTTATTCTGGGCTGGGCCGAACAGCTGGAACGGGACCCTTCCCTGCCCGGTGCGGCCCGGCAGAAGGCAGGCGGCATCCGCACCCAGAGCGAGCGTCTCCGGGCCCTCATCGACGACCTGAACCTCACCAGCAAGCTGCAGTACGGCGCACAGCCCTTGCGGCGGCAGACTCTTGCCGCCGGGCCGCTGGTGCGGCAGCTGGCGGCGCAGTTCTGCGAGAGCCCGCTGGCTGACCGGTGTGAGCTTTCCCTCACCCAGACCGAAGCCGCCGAGCGCGCCCTGCTGGACGCCGACCCGGCGCTGCTGGGCCGTTTGTTGGAAAACCTGCTGAACAATTCGGTGCGGCACAACACCGGGCCGGTACGGGTGCACATCGGCACCGAAGTAGCAGGCGGGCGGTTCTGCCTGACCGTGGCCGACGACGGCACGGGTTACCCGTCGCAGGTGTTGGCGGCCCTGCACGAGCCGGAACCCGGCGAGAACGCCCCGCACATCCTCGGCCTGCATGTGGTGGAGCAGATCGCCGCCGCCCACGGTGGGCAGGCGGTGTTTGGGCAGGCCGTGCCCCACGGGGCCAAGACCACGGTGTGGCTGCCGCTGCACCCAGAAAAATAAGAATAAGAAAAAGATAAAACGAAAGCAGCCGCTTCCCCTTTTTGCGAGGAAGCGGCTGCTTGTGCTTTTATAATAAGGAATCTCTCAGAAGAAGCGGCAGAAGCCAAGGCACACGCCCATAATGAAGAACAGCACGGCCTTTGCCAGCATGGGCAGCCAGAAGTTCTTGCCAAGGGCAAGATCCCAGCGGCTGATGTTGCCTTTGGGGCAGGTGCCCACACAGGCTTCGCAGGCGATGCACTCGCCGCTGCGCAGGCTCTGCTCGTCCAGCTTCAGGTCCACCGGGCAGCGGTGGGCGCAGGCCGAACAGCCCGGGATGCAGTTCTCGCCGTCCCGGTGCAGCTGTGCAAAGGGCAGCACCGGCAGCAGGGCGAACACTGCGCCCATCGGGCACAAAAACTGGCAGAAGAAGCGGGGCTGCACCGCCATGCCGATCAGGATCAGCACGAACAGCGCGATGCCAAGGCCAAAACCGGCCGGCGGGGTGCGCAGGGCGGTCAGACGGGAGAACACTTCCCACGGGCTACAGCCGGTGAGCCGGCTGTACACCCCGGCAGTGCACAGGCCCACGATGACGGCCAGCACCACGAACTTGACCTTCTGGCCCCGGCGCACGGCCTTTTCCGGCAGCTGGAACTGCTTTTTGCGGTGGAGCAGCTTCTTCTGCACAAGGCCCGAGAGCCACCACACGCCGTCGCCCAGGCTGCCGAAGGCGCACACATGGCCGCAGAAGAAGCGGCCGAACAGGATGGTGAACCCGCACAGGCCGAGAAGCGAGAGGGTGAAGCTGTCCAGCTGCAGCACCTCGCCATGGCCAATGCGCAGAAACAGCTGTTTCACCCCGTTAAAGCCCGCCACAAAGGCACCGGGCATCGCGATAAAGAACATCAGCTGCACCGCAGCTCGCAGCCAGGCCCGGTGCTTCAGGGGGCGCTGTTTTTTCTGGGCCGCCGTCAGCGGCTTTTTTTCTGTCGTCTGCATCATGCCGCCGCCTTTCCCAGTGCGTCCTGCACTGCATCCCGCAGGCCCTCACAGGTGAGGGTCGCGCCCGAAACGAGGTCCACATCGCCGGTCTGGGCGGTGAGCATCTTGTCCAGCATGGTCAGAGCCTGCGTGTAATAGGGCTTGTCCTCGCCGTCGTGCTGCAGCACCGTGATGTCGGTCATCTGCCCGCCGGAGATGGTGATCTGCACCGTGATGTCGTCGCCGAAGCCGAGGGCGGTGCCCTCATAGGTGCCGTCCTTCAGACCAGACTCGGCTTCGGCTTCCTCGGCCGCCTGCTGGGCCTGCAGCACCGAGGTGTTCCATGCGTTCACCTCGTCGATCTCCTTCTGCCGCGCGGTGACGGCGTCGGCCCGCACCAGTGCCACCTGCTGGTATTGCCACAGCACGGCCAGGATCAGCAGCAGGTCCACCGCCCGGACGATAAAGTTCCAATGCTTTTTCATGCGTTCTCCTCCCCTGTCGGCTGGTCCTGTTCCGGCGGTTCTGCTGCCGGGCTGCTTTCTGCAGCGGGCTCAGCAGCCGGTTCACTTTCAGCCGGTGCTTCCGGTTCCGGAGCCGCAGGCGTCTCGGGCGTGGTCAGCGCCTTCTGCAGGGCATCCTGCACGGCGGCATCCAGCTCATCGGCGGTGTACACCCGGCCGGAGGAAGCGCTCTGCTCTTTGCCGGAGAAGAAGGCTTCCAGCGCAGCACGCACCTTCTCGGTAAAGGTGGGTTCTTCGGTCTCGGTGGGCAGCACCTGCACATCGGTGACGCTGCCGTCCTTCACGGTAATGACCACGTTCACCGGGCCGTCGGCGGTGGAACCGGTGCCGGAGTAGGTGCCGTCGGCGTACTGCGGTTCGGCGGGCTCGGCAGGCGTTTCGTCAGCCGGAGCGGTGTCCGGCGTCTCGGTGGGTGCTGTGTCGTTGGCGGCCTTGGCCAGTGCCTGCTTCACGGCGTTCAGGATGCCGGTGGAGGAATAGGTCGCGCCGGAAACGGCGTCCACGCCCTCGGGTGTGCCGGTCTCCAGAATGGTGGCGATGACCTGACGGCCCTTGTAGAAGTAAGAGGTCGTCTCGCCGTCATGGCTCACCACCGTGATGTCGGCAAGGACACCGTCGGCAATGGTCACCTGCAGGGTGATGGGGCCGCCAAAGCCCTCGGCCGAGGCGGTGTACACGCCGTCGCGGTAGGCGGAAGGCGTGGTGAATTCTTCTTCCACCGGCGGTGCAGCGGGCGTCGTCTGCGGCGGCAGCGGGTTATTGACCACCTCGCCGGTCAGCGCGTTTTTGATGGCACCCAGAATGCCCCGGGAAGTATAAGTGGCTTCCGACACCGCGTCCACCTCCCAGGTCTGGGCGTCCAGCACGGTGCTCAGCAGCCGCTTTGCCCGGCGCAGGAAGGCGCTGGTCTCGTGGGCGGCGCTCAGCACCTGCACATCGGTGATGTGCCCGCCCTCCATGGTCACCTGCACCTGCACGGTGCCGCCGAAGCCCCGGGAGGAGCCGGTGTAGACGCCGTCGGCATAGGGCAGCACGGCGGTCAGGCCCTCGGCTTCTTCTTCCGAGGATGCGGCGGGCTCTGCGGCAGGCGCGGACGCGGCTTCGGCCAGACGTTCCGGCACGGCGGCCAGCACCGGCGCGGTGCGCGGCACGGTGACCAGCACAAGGCCTGCCACGGCCACGGCGGGGAGCAGCTGCACCAGCGGCAGCAGCCGTTTCCCGGATTTTGTTTCCCTCATGAAATACCCCTCTCAGACACGGAAACAAGGTCCCTCCCGTTTCCGGGAGCGACCTTGTTTCGATGATTTTTAGTTCAGGAAAGCCTTACTTTGCCTGAAGGCCCTGAATAGCCTGCGTCAGGTGCGGGACCTGCTCCTGCGCATCTGCCTTGTACAGGGTGCTCTTTGCCAGCAGCTCAACGCTCTCGTCCAGCTCGGTCTCGAGGTTTGCCCAGCTTGCGGCGGCGTAGTTGGCCTTGTTCAAAGCCTTGGCCTGGTCCACCACAGCCTGCAGCGCGGCGCGGTCAGCGTCGTCAGCCAGCTCGTGCTTTGCCAGGTTGTCAGCAGTGGTCTGGATCTTGATGACGGTGTCAGCATAGCCCAGAGCATGGAGAGTGAGGGTCCAGTAACCGGTGCCGTCGGTGCCTTCGGGCAGCTGGAAGCGTGCAGACTGGGTCAGGCCCAGCTGGATACCCATGACCTTGTGCATCCAGTTGTCGGCTGCGAACTTGGTGCCGTAAGTAGCCTTGGCTTTGGTGTAGGTGCTGTCATTGCCGTAGTAGGTCCAGGTGACGGACTGCAGACGGGAGCCCAGCTCGCCGTAGTTGCCGGTCAGGTCCACACGAATGAACTCGCCGTAGCTGCCCACATCGTCGCCGCTCTTGACGGTGATGATCAGACCGTCAGCGGTCTTCTGACCTTCTTCAGCCACGCCGGAACCGGTGCCCTTGTGGGCAGCGGAGAAGGTGTAGCCGTCGCCGGACTTGGTGGCGTACTTCAGGCCGTTGGTCTTGTAATCCACAGCAGCGGTCAGAGCGTAGGTAGGCAGCTTGTTCTCAGCATAGCCGCCCACCAGCTGGCCGCCGTTGCGTACGGTAGCGTACTTGGAGCAGAAGTCGGCGAGGTCAGCGTTTGCCACGCGGACAGGCACATACTTGACGCCGGAGACTTCATAGTGGTCCATCTTGACGGTGGAGCCATCGGGCTTGGTAACAGTGCCGCGGTTCCAGCCGTAGGCGGTACCGTCCGGAGTGTAGAAGGTCTTGCCGTCATCGGACCAGTGAGACACGGTGTAGGTGCTGCCGTCCTGTGCATAGATGGTAGCTACCTGCTGGAAGCTGCCGCGGTGCAGGCCGTGGTTAGCGGTAGCACGGGACACAGCATCAAAAGCGCCCAGATCGTGCTCGCCGTGGCTGTCCTCCTGTGCGGAAGAAGCAGTGCTGCCAGCGGCATATACGTTCTCGTTTGCCCAGTACTCGTTCCAGTCCAGAGCGGCGTACAGATAGGTGTAGTTGGAGCTGGTCATCTTGTCGAAGAACTCCTGCACTGCAGCAATGCAGTTCTCGGAATCATCGGGGGCAGCTGCCAGTGCAGCGGGGGCCATGACGCTCAGAGCCATGGCTGCGGAAAGCGCCAGAGCGGCGATCTTTTTCAGTCTCATCGGAAAAGACACTCCTTTCAAATTTCAACCGTCCCTTTGCGAAAACAGTTTGTTAGCAGATACTAACTTCTGGTGCAAAAGAAAATCGGTTGTATTAGTACGAACTAACCGACAGTGCTATTATAAAAATCCGTCCTTTGCTTGTCAAGAGGAAATGTGAATTTTTTGTGCACAGCGCGATTCACGCCGGTTTCGGGGTCGTTCGCGCCGGGTCGCTTCCCATTTGCGGCAAAGTGTGCGACAATAAGCTTGCAGATAAAATTTGCACAAACATCCTTCTTCTTTTTGTCCTATTCCGCAAGCGCAGCAGGGCCGCACCATCCGGTGCGGCCCTGCTGCATTTCCTCTTTCTTTAAAGTCTGCCGGTTTCCAGCATCTGCTTTACTTCGTGCAGGTCTTTGCACTCGGCGGTGTACAGGCGGCGCATCTCGTCGTCGGCGGGCGAAAGGTCCGGCACCATCACGGTGACAAAGCCGCCCCGGGCCCCGGCCCGCACGCCGTTGTAGCTGTCCTCCAGTACAAGGGTGCGGTCGGGCTGGGTGCCCAGTGCTTCCGCTGCCCGCTTAAAGATCTCCGGGTTGGGCTTGGAAGCCGAGAACTGCTCGCCGGAGACGATCACCTTGAAGTAGTGGGTCAAGCCCCAGCCGTCCAAATGATGCCGGATAGACGCCATCCGGCTGGAGGATGCCACTGCCATGGGAATGTGCTGCGCGTCCAGCCATGTCAGAATTTCGTCCAGCCCGGGCTTTTTGGGCGGCGGGGCCTGAAACGCCTTTTCTGCCTGTGCGTGCAGCGCCGCGATGATGGCGTCCGTGTCGCAGTTTTCCCCGTAGAAGCGGCGCAGCACCGCCCGCATGGTGTCCCCTGCCGTGCCGCGGGCGGCAACGTCCAGCCCTTCCTTATAAGAAAGCCCAAGGGTGGCAAGTGCAGGCTCCCACAGGGTAGCCCACACCCGCTCGGTGTCAAACATCAGGCCGTCCATATCAAAAATAACGCTGTCGATCATGGCAGTATGCTCCTTCCATAGAAAAGCGGGGCTGTGCCCCGCAAAGTGCTCTGTGCCCCCTATTGTACCATAGATTTGGCAGTTTGCACACCATTGTGCTCACAATCTGGTGCAACTTTACCGGTGGAAAGATGAAACATTTTGCGATTCCTTGCAAAACCGCTCCGGAATATTATAATAGAAACCAACATTTGTGTCATAAAGCGCCGGAAATCGTGCGCACGCGCATAAAAGGAAAGAGGGAAACTCACTATGTTGGATATCAAGATCACCCGTACCACTGCTCCCAAGCAGAAGCCGGACGAGAACAATCTGGGCTTCGGCAAGAAGTTCACCGACCATATGTTCGTCATGGACTACACCGAGGGCGAAGGCTGGCACGACGCCCGCATCGTCCCCTACGGCCCCTTTGAGTTGGACCCGGCTACCGTCGTGTTCCACTATGCTCAGGAGATCTTTGAGGGCATGAAGGCTTACCGCACTGCTGACGACACCGTGCAGCTGTTCCGCCCGGACTGCAACGCAAAGCGCTTCCAGGATTCTGCCGACCGTCTGTGCATCCCCAAGATCCCCGTGGAGGACTACATCCAGGCTGTTGAGACCCTGGTGGACGTGGACCGTGACTGGGTGCCCCACACCGACGGCGCTTCCCTGTACATCCGTCCCTTCGTGTTTGCAAACGACGTGGGCCTGGGTGTCCACGCTTCCAAGCACTACATCTTCTGCATCATCTGCGCTCCCTCGGGTGCTTACTATGCCGAGGGCATCAACCCCGTCCGTATTTATGTTGAGGACGAGTACATCCGTGCCGCTCCCGGCCTGACCGGCTTCACCAAGTGCGGCGGCAACTACGCTGCTTCCATCAAGGCCGGTGAGCTGGCCGAGGAGCAGGGCTACGCACAGGTGCTGTGGCTGGACGGCGTCGAGAAGAAGTACGTCGAGGAAGTCGGCAGCATGAACATCATGTTCAAGATCGACGGCAAGGTCTACACCGCCGCCACCGTCGGCACCGTCCTGCCCGGCGTCACCCGCCGCAGCTGCATCGAGCTGCTGAAGGACTGGGGCTATGAGGTCGTCGAGGGCAAGATCGCCATCGCCGATATCATGGCCGCTGCCCGCGAAGGCAAGCTGGAGGAAGTCTTCGGCACCGGTACCGCCGCTGTCGTCTCCCCCGTCAAGGAGCTGGTCTGGAAGGGCGAGCACGCTTACATCGGCGACGGCAAGATCGGCCCTGTCACCCAGAAGCTGTACGATACCATGACCGGCATGCAGTGGGGCAAGATCCCCGATACCAAGGGTTGGATCGTCCCGGTGGAGAAGAAGAACTAACTCAAGATTCTCCGGAGAGAACCTTTTTATTCAGAATTAGGATAAACGCCGCCGGAGCCTGACCGCTCGGCGGCGTTTGCCGTATCTGGGAAAAGCATTCCCCCGAGGGGGGAAGCCTATAAAACATTGCTTTCTTTCTCCTGCAGTGCTAAACTGAAACCAGAACCAGCGGCCTGCATTGCGGCAGGCCCTGAGCAGGAAAGATTGAGAGGGATGAACCCATGGTCAAAAAATGGAGCGTGAGCTACCCTGCCGTCAATGGCACCGAGCAGCGCAGAGTGTATGTTTATCTGCCCACTATGTATGAATCGGAGCCGGACCGCCGGTATCCGGTGCTGTACATGTTCGACGGCCAGAACGTCTTTTTCAACGAGGATGCCACCTACGGCAAAAGCTGGGGCGTGGCGGATTATCTGGACTACACCGACACCCCGCTGATCGTGGCGGCGGTGGAATGCAACGCCGGGCCGAACAACGAGCGTCTGGTGGAGTATTCGCCCTACCGGTTCGATGACCCGCAGTTCGGCCACTTTGACGGCAAGGGGCAGGCCACCATGAGCTGGTATATCCACCGGTTCAAGCCCTTCATCGACCGCAGCTTCCGCACCCTGCCGGACCGGGAGCACACCTTCATCGGCGGCAGCAGCATGGGCGGTCTCATGAGTCTGTATGCCCTGCTGCAGTACAACGACACCTTCAGCCGTGCAGCGGCCCTGTCGCCGTCCATCTGGGTGTCGCCGGAAAAGCTCTCCGGCCTTGTGGGCCGCGCCAAACTGGAGCCCGGCACCGTGCTCTACATGGACTACGGCTCCCGCGAGATGGGCAACCACGAGGGCATCCGCAAGGACTTTGCGCAGCTGACCGAAAAGCTCATGGTCCGGGGCATCCACCTGACCGCCCGCCTTGTGCCCGGCGGCACCCACAGCGAAGCCAGCTGGGAAAAGCAGCTGCCCTTCGTGTTCCATACGCTGATGTATGAGCTTGATGAGTAAACCCTAAAAGGAGGAATCACCATGGAAATGCAGTATTTCAAGGACTACAGCCCGGCGCTGGGCCGCGACATGGAGTGCAAAATTTACGGCCACGCAGGCCGCCCGATGCTCTACATCCCCTGCCAGGACGGCCGCTTCTTCGATTTTGAGGACTTCCATATGGCCGACACCCTCGCCCCGTGGATCGACGCGGGCAAGATCATGGTGATCTCCATCGACACCATGGACAAGGAGACCTGGTCGGATACCCAGGGCGACCCCTACTGGCGCATCCGCCGCTATGAGCAGTGGCTGCGCTACATCGTGGACGAGGCTGTGCCCAAAATTCAGTATATGGCCAAAGAGCGCAACGGCTGGGACGGCCTGCCCGGCGTCATCGCCTTCGGGTGCAGTCTGGGTGCCACCCACGCCGTCAACCTGTATCTGCGCCGCCCGGACGTGTTCTGCGGCTGCTTGGCCCTCAGCGGCATTTATACCGCCCACTACGGTTTCGGCGATTACATGGACGAGCTGGTGTACATGAACTCCCCGGTGGACTACATGAAGAACTTCCCGGAAGATCACCCCTACATGCAGCTGTTCCGCAGCCAGAAAGCGGTCATCTGCTGCGGTCAGGGCGACTGGGAACAGCCGGACACCACCTGGTTCTTGAAGCGCATCTTCGAGGCCAAGAACATCCCTGTCTGGGTGGACTTGTGGGGCCACGACGTGAACCACGACTGGAACTGGTGGTATAAGCAGACTGCATATTACATGCCGTATATTCTGGGTGAGCAGTAAATAGGGAACTCCCCCAGTCTGCTTCGCAGACAGCCCCCTCATGGAGGGGGCCTTGCAAAAGTTCTCCGCAACGGAAAAAGGCTCCCTCCCAGAGGGAGCTGGCACGGCGAAGCCGTGACGGAGGGAGTTTTTATAGAGGTTTATAGAGGAAAGAGGAATCATAAAACCATGCAGAATTTCATTTTCATTTCGCCCAACTTCCCCACCAACTACTGGCAGTTCTGCCGTGAGCTGAAGAACAACGGCATGAACGTGCTGGGCATCGGCGACCAGCCCTACGATGAGCTGAAGCCGGAGCTGAAGGACAGCCTGAACGAGTACTACAAGGTGGGCAGTCTGGAAAACTACGACGAGGTCTACCGCGCCGTGGCCTTCTTTGCCTTCAAGTATGGCCGCATCGACTGGCTGGAGTCCAACAACGAGTACTGGCTGGAGCGGGACGCAGCCCTGCGCACCGATTTCCACATCACCAGCGGCTTCCAGACCTCGGATATGCCCCGCATCAAGTACAAGAGCAAGATGAAGGAGTATTACCAGAAGGCCGGCATCGCCACCGCCCGCTACCACATGGTGGACGACTACGCGGGCTGCAAGGCCTTTGTGGACGAGGTGGGCTACCCGGTGGTGGTCAAGCCCGACAACGGCGTGGGAGCCTCGGACACCCATCGCCTTTCCAGCGATGCCCAGCTGAAGGAGTTTCTGGTCTACAAGACCGCCCATCACCCGGATGTGGAGTACATCATGGAGGAGTTCGTCCGCGCCGAGGTGAACAGCTATGACGCCATCATCGACGCCAACGGCAACCCCATCTTTGAGGCCGGCAACGTCAGCCCCATGTCCATCATGGATATCGTCAATGACAACGATAACTCCATCTACTACATCATCAAGGACCTGCCCGAGGATACCCGCGCCGCAGGCCGTGCCGCCGTCAAGAGCTTTGGCGTCAAGAGCCGCTTCATCCACTTCGAGTTCTTCCGCATGACCGAAGATCAGGCCAGCATGGGCAAGAAGGGCCAGATCGTGGCGCTGGAAGTCAACATGCGCCCCTGCGGCGGCTTCACCCCGGATATGATCAACTTTGCCCGCTCCACCAATGTGTATAAAATTTGGGCCGACATGATCGCCTTCGGCGGCACCGATATGCCGGTGGGCGAGCACTTCTACTGCCCGTTCGCAGGCCGCCGCGACGGCAAGCACTTTGTCTACAGCCACGAGCAGATCATGCAGAAGTATCAGCAGAACATGCGCATGGTGGACCGCATCCCGGACGCCCTGAGCGGCGCCATGGGCAACCAGATGTACGTTGCCACCTTCTCCACCCGCGAGGAGATGGAGCAGTTCTATTCCGACGTGCTGGCGACCACCGATGCCGCCAACGCCGAGGCACAGAAGGAGCTGAGCAGCATTCTGGCTCTGGGTGAGCCGGAGACCGCCCCGGCTCCGGTGGAAAAAACCGCCGCCCCGGCGGCAAAGCCTGCGGCCCAGCCGAAGCCCCGCAAGACCACCCGCACCGCAAAGAAAAAGTAAAAACCTCGAAAACGGAGGAACGAACCATGAAATGTCTGAAACAGGCTGCAAAACGCATCGTGACGGCAGGGCTGACGCTGTGCCTGCTGCTGCCCTGCAGTGTCCCGGCGTCGGCTGCGCTGCAGACCCCGGCCTGGATGCAGGCGTGGGCCAACACCCGCACGGCCGGTGTCATCGCGCAGCTGGAAAAGGACCAGTTCACCGCAAAGATCAAGGTGGACGGCGTGGAAGGCATTCTGGACATGGTGCGCAGCAGCGGGAACATGTACCTGAAGGCCGAGGAGCAGGACGGCACCGAGAAGCTCACCCTGCTGGTGCTGGACGGCAAGGCGTATCAGCTGGACTCCGCCCGCAAACTGGCCATCTGCCTGGGGGATGAAGCCGCCGCCTACAAGGCCATGGGCCTGAGCGAGACGGTGGTGGCAAAGTCTCTTTCCGCCGGCAGCGCCACCGGCTTTGCCGAGGCGAAGAAGACCGTCCACGGCAAGACCTACGACGCGGAAGTGTTTGACATGACGCTGGACGGCAAGCCCGTGGAGATGACCTACTGCTACGACGGCGGCGCGCTGCGCTACCTCATCACCCGGGTGGGCGGCAAGCAGGCATCGCTGGAATACCTCTCGGTGTCGGATAAGGTGGACGAAAGCCTGCTGAAGCTGCCGGAGGGCTACACCGTCTGCACCAAGGGCACCGACGGCAAACTCTACGACGCTTCCGGCAAGGCCGTGGACTGAAAAACAGAAGATAAGGACCGTTGTGCAACAGCGGCGGTCAGGCCCTTGGCGCTCCCTCTGGGGGGCTGAGAGGGCGGGGGCTGCCAGATGGCGGCCCCTTTTCGTTGTCCCCTTCTTCAAAATGTGGTATACTGGGGCCAGAGAATCTATTGAGAACGAGGTATCATCCATGAAAATTCCCGCAAACGGCTTCACCCACGCCGGCAAGTTCCACGCCGACGATGTGTTTGCCACGGCGCTGCTGCAGATCTTGCGCCCGGATATCGAGATCACCCGCGGCTTCACCGTGCCGGACGACTTTGACGGCATCGTGTATGACGTGGGCTTCGGCATGTTCGACCACCATCAGGAGCCCCGCGAGACCCGCCCCAACGGCGTGCCCTACGCGGCCTTCGGCCTGCTGTGGCGGGTGCTGGGGCCGGGCCTTGTGGGCGAGCGGCAGGCCCGGCTCATCGACGAAAACTTCATCCAGCCGCTGGATTTGAACGACAACACCGGTGAGCAGAACAGCCTGTGTGACGCCATCGGCTTCTTCAACCCCGTGTGGGACTCGAAGGAAGATCAGGACGCCTGCTTCTTCAAGGCGGTGGCCGTGGCAAAGCAGATCCTGGAAAACCAGATCGCCAGCGCCAACGCCGTGAACCGCGCCGACGAGAAGGTGCAGCAGGCCTATAAGAACTCCCGGGACGGCATCGTGGTGCTGCCCTGCTACCTGCCGTGGAAAAACGGCCTGTACAAGACGGACGCGCTGTTCGTGGTCTACCCCAGCCAGCGCGGCGGCTGGAGTGCCCAGTGCGTCACCGACCACAAGACCAAGCGCCCGAAGCTGCCCTTCCCCCAGAGCTGGGCAGGCCAGCCGCAGGAGGTCATCGAGCAGAAAAGCGGCATCCCGGGCATCAGCTTCTGCCACGCCAGCCGCTTCCTCATCACGGCCAAGGACAAGGAGACGGCCCTTGCCGCCTGCCGTCAGGTGCTGAAGAACAATGGCCGCATCTGATGCCGCACGGCCGAAGGCGGCCTTCGTGTATATGGTGCGCTGCACCGACGGCACCCTCTACACCGGCTGGTCCACCGACCCCGCCGCCCGCCTGCGGGCCCACCAGAGCGGCAAAGGCGCCCGCTACACCCGGGCAAAGGGCGCGGCAGCCCTGGCCTATGTGGAGCGCTGCGCCGACAAGCCCGCCGCCCTGCGCCGGGAAGCAGCCCTGAAAAAGCTGCCCAAGGCCCAGAAGGAGCGCCTTTGCGCGGCGTGGGCGGCAGCGGGGAGACCCTTTGCCGGAGAAACGGAATAAGAACACCGGAAAGCGTCTGCCTGCAGGCAGGCGCTTTTGCTGCAAAGAGTGGACGACAGCAGACCGACGCTTGTCCGAAAATGAACGAAAATGCAGTTTTCGTGTGCAAAACAATTGATTTTTGACACGGAATATGATACTTATAAAATGGTAGATTATCCCTGCCCCGAAAGACGCGGGCAGATGTGATACAGCGAGGAAAAAGGAGGAAGGACTATGAAGCGTTTCAAAGCGGCGGCACAGCGCGCAACGGCCTTTGTGCTGGCGGCAAGCATGATGTCGTCGGCGGTGCTCCCTACCGTATTCGCGGCACAGCCGTTGAATGCGGAAAACAGCGTGGATGAACTGGGCAATGTGGATGTCGCGGACGAAGACGGCACGCTGGTGTACCCGGAGTGGGACGACGATACGGCGGAAGATTTCCAGGACGAGGGGGATACCATTGACCTGAGTGACGCAGAATTCGATTCGGATGGTGACATTGCAACGCTGGCAGCAAGAAAAGGCACACAGGATTATATAGACAAGCTCAAAAATGCATATAATGAACTGAAAAAAGAGTATGATGCAGCTGTTACGAAAGCAAAACAGGATGCACAAAATGCCATTGACAATAATAAGGATTTTAAAGATGATCACGATCCGAAAAAATCGACTGTTTTGCAGGAACTCGAAAAGCATGATGCAACCTGTATGGAGGACGGGAATGCTAAATACAAGTGTACCCGAGTATGGAAAGGTTATCCTGTAAAGGCAACTGTGAAAAACCCGATTGCAAGCGAATATAAAAAACTTAACAGGGGAGTACAGTTTGCAATAAAGTCGGGATTGAAAGCAATAGGACTTAGCTCGATAGCGGATCAGCTGGGCAAAGACCAGTTTACGCTTTCGGGTACAATTGATCTGAAGTGCCAGCATGACGAGAATGACCCCATCGTTGTAAAGACTGACGATGCACTGGGTCACGACTTCGAAGGTGCTAAGTGGATTGAAACAGACCCGGCTACCTGTGATAAGGACGGCGTAGAGACGCTCTACTGTATTCGCTGCCATGGTACAGAAGAAGGCGGCACTAAGACCCGTGCAATCCTGAGTGCAAATGTTCCGCACACACTGGGCGATTTGATTACTGAAGAACCGACCTGTGAAAAAACAGGTAGAACATATCGCGTTTGCAGTGTTTGCGGTGCAGAAGTGGAAGAAAGCACGATTCCGAAGCTTGACCATGTGTTCGAGAACTATGTGAAAGACGACAACCCCGCCTGCCAGGATCAGACCGAGACCGGCACCTGTACCCGTATCGGCTGTGGAAAAACGGATACAAGAACCATCAGCGGCCCGCTGAGCCCCCACAAGTTTACAACGTGGACGGGCACCGGCATATCGGTCAGCGGCCAGTATCTGTATTACAAGTCTACCTGCGATACCTGCCATACAGCGGAAAAGGAGATCAATATTGCGGATAAGAAGCTGGATGAACTGGACGAAGCCCTGAACGGAGACCCGCTGACGGCCACGGATAAAGAGCTGGAAAATATAGAGATTCTTTATAACGGCGCAAAAGCGGCAATTGAGGTGCTGGGGTATGCCAACAAATATTTGGGCACCAGCTTTGATACCGAAAAGTACACCGAACGCCTGAACGGCATGACCGATCGGTACAATAAGTTTGAGCATGAATCGCTTCAGCGCGGTTATGAGGCTGCGGCCAGCGAAGCGATCAAGACCGCTCACGAGACCATTGACAACAAAAGCCCATCCGAGATGACCGATGACGAAATGAAAAAGGTCATCGGTGCTTATGTGGCTGCGGATACGGCGGTGGGCAAGCTGGACGACGGCCGCGCAAAGAAAACAGAGCTGCAGGCAAAACTTGCAGAGCTGAAAAAGACCGTTGAGGAGATCGAATCCAAGTATGCCCAGAAGGTCATTGAAAGCATTTGGGACGATCTGAAGAACGGCACACTGGATAAGACCAAGCTGGAAGCGCTGAAAAAGACGCTGGACGACCTGAAGGTTTATATTCCCGACAGCCTGAAAGAAAGCTACGATCAGGTGGTGGATGCCGTGCAGGCCGCCATTGATGCCATTGACCTTGTGAACGAAGCCAGCGCCCTGATCAAGCGGCTGCAGGAGGAGATCAAGAACGGCAATGTCAGCGAGGACACCCTCAAGGAAGTGCAGGATGTGATCGACCGAGCCGGTAAGCTGGTGGATAAGATCAAGGAAAACCCCATCCTGAAGAACGCGGTGGATACCATTATCAAGAACGCAGAGGAAGCCATCAAGGAAGCCGCCGCCACCAAGGCACTGGAAGCGCTGAAGAAGGCCATTGAAAGCGGCGACCTGAGCAAGATCGAGGAAGCGTTTGAGAAAGCACAGGAAGCCATCGACCAGCTGGAGCCCTATGCCCCGGATGTGGCGAAAAAGCTGCGCGACGCGCTGGAGGAGATCAAGAAGACCTATGTCAACGGCCTGCGCGACGCGCTGGAAAAGGCGCTGGAAGACGGTACCTATCAGGAAAAGCTGGAGAAGCTGAAGGATGTCATCAAGAAGTACGAAGACCTTATCAAGGACATCGACGCTTCCGGTGCGCTGAAAGACCTGTGGGAGACCATCAAGAACGAACAGCTGACGAAGCTTGTGGCGGATGCGGTCAACGAGATCAACCGCATCGTCAACGATGACAGCCTGTCTGCGCTGCAAAAGATCGCCGCGCTGGACAAGCTCTACGACGACCTGCACACCAAGCTGGCCGAGATCGTGGGCCCGGATAAGGCGGCTGAGATGCTTGAGCCGTTCGATAAGCTGATCGAGCAGGCCAAGAACGATGTGGCCAAGGCGGCCGCAGCGGCGGCGGATACCCTCATCAAGGAAGCACTGAAGGCGGTCAAAGCGGCTGTGGACAGCGCCGAGAGCAAGGAAGACGCCATCAACAAGATGGAAGCCATCTACTCGCAGGCGCATGATCTGCTGACCCGCGCCGGTATGTCGGACGAGGACGCTACCGCAAAGCTTGCGCCGGTGCGCTCGGCTCTCGACAGCCTGAAAAAGGTGCTGGAGGATTCCTTCGTCTCCATGGACACCATCAAGGCGGCTGTGGACGTCATCGTGGACGCAGCAGTGGCCAGTGACAGCATCGAGGGCGGCCTTTACAAGCTGGTGCGCACGCTGCTGGACGGCGACGATGTGGACCCGGCCGTAAAAAGGGTCATCCTTGTGGTGGCGCGCGACATTCTGGCAACGGCAGACTGGACCCAACTGACCCCCAGTCTGCTGGACGATGTGGTGGACCTTGTGGTCAAAAAGCTGGACAAGAAGTACGGCAAGTACCCCTTCGTCAGCCAGCTGCTGAACGAGCTCAAGCCTTCGCTGAATGAGCTGGTGCACCGCGAGGTGGGCCAGGAGACCATCGACAAGGTGCGGGAAGTGTTCTTTACCACCATCGACAACGCCATTGAGGGCATTGACGCAGGCCAGGATAACCGCCAGCTGCTGGCAAAGGCCCGCGAAGACCTGATGGGGCTCAAGCCGGTGGTCTCGGCAGAGATGAAGCGCATCGGCACCAAAGCCGGTGAGATGCTCAACCGCGAGATGAAGGACCGCATTTCGAAGGCCCTGCCCGGCGTGGTGATCCCGGAGTTCATCGGTACCCTTGTGGGCAAAGCCACCGAAGACCTTGTGAACGAAAAGCTGGGCGAATACGATGAGAAAGTCGGCGCGATCATTGAGAAGTACGTCAAGTACCTCACCTGCCCCGGCCATGAGTACGAATATGTGACCATCCGTGAAGCCACCTGCACCCAGGACGGCGTGGAAGTGAAGCAGTGCAAGAACTGTGACTGGCAGCTGACCGATGACGATAACAAGATCGTCCACGAAAAGCTGGGCCATGTGGTGGTGGAAGACCCCGCTGTGGACCCCACCGAAACGGAAGAAGGCCTGACGGCAGGCAGCCACTGCAGCCGCTGCGGCGCGGTGCTGGAGCCCCAGCAGGTCGTCCCGGCCCTGCAGCCCCGCACCGACAAGTGGCTGGTCACCAGCGCTGTCACGACGGAGAACATCCGTGCGGCAGGCTATGAGAACCAGCAGAAGCTGGATGCGGCCATCAACGCAGTCCTGACCAAGGCGGGTTTCGATGCGGCCAGCAGCACCCGCTTCTTCGCACAGGTGAACAGCACCATCGGCATCCTGCCCAACGACCGCTACCCCGAGGAGGGCGTGGCCGGTATGGTGAAGCAGCCGGAAGCCACCCGCAACAAGAACTGCACCTTCTATGCGGTGCAGGTGCTGACGGCGGATTCCCACGGCCACAACGCCGGTGATGTGGTGGTCACCCCGCTCACCGTCACGAAGGAAGGCATCAGCCTGACCCTCTGCACCGAAGCAGTGGTGGCGATCGCCTGGAAAGTGAACGAGTAACTTCAAACCGCAAAAGGAGCGGCTCCCGTCCGGGGGCCGCTCCTTTTTGCGTGTGCGCCATTGTACGCCGTGTGCCGCTGCGCACCCCTCTTGGCTCTCCCTTTGAAAGATTCTCCCCGTGCCGGGGAGAAATGTCACCGAAGGTGACAAAAAGGGGACAAGCTGTCACCGCAGGTGACTGAGAGGGCGAATCCCCCGCAAACGGCAACGCCTGCTTTGACATCCGGGTGGACCAGACCGAACGGCTGCTGACCGGATTGAAAGCCGGGCTCTATGATATGGTGTTCTGCAGCTACCAGCCCGGCGAGAACGGCCTGCGGTTCACCCCGGTGGTGGAGCTGCCCTTCGTGGTGGCCATGCTCAAAGACGACCCGCTGGCAAAGTGCCCGAGCATCACGCCGGACCAGCTGGCCGGGCGGCCCATGGTCTTCACCGATTCGCCCGCCTACTCCGACCTTCTGCGCCGGATGCTGGGGGAATACGGCATCCGGCCCGAGATCCGCGGCTATTCCAACGAGGACTCGGTGCTGCTGAGCATGGTGCAGGCGGGGCTGGGAGTGTTCATTAGCACCGACCACCCCCAGATGTACAGCCCGGACACGGTGCTGGTGCCCCTGCGACAGGACCGCTACCGCCGCTATGTCTACATGGTCACCCGGCCGGGCCTTGCGGCCAGCACGGCTGCCGCCCAGCTCATCCGCTACAACCAGCAGCGCGCCGTGCCGGAGCAGGGCCGCCAGCCCCGCGCCGACGGCGGCGATCGGCAATAAAAGAAGGAAAAGAAAGAACGCCGCCCGGCCTGTGCGCACAGACCGGGCGGCATTTTGCAGCAAAAAAGAGCGTGAGAGACCGCTGCAAAAATACATTCTAATTGCATAAAAACTGAATATATTTAAAATAAACTGCATAAAGATGCAAATTGAACCAAAAGAACGATCAAATCCCTGTAAGGTTTGTCGGTTTTCAGCATTGACGCAAAAGCCGCACGGCGTATAATAAAAGCATCAACCGCAAACGAAAGACAGAGGATGCGAAGGGAAATGCGCATCAGAGAACAAAAGTGTATTTTTATTAAAGGAGCGCGTTTATCATGAAAAAGGAAAACATCAAAAAAGTCGTTCTGGCTTACTCCGGCGGTCTGGATACCTCCATCATCATTCCCTGGCTGAAGGAAAACTACAACAACTGCGAGGTCATCGCTGTTTCCGGTGACGTGGGTCAGGGCACCGAGCTGGACGGCCTGGAAGAAAAGGCAAAGGCCACCGGCGCTTCCAAGCTGTACGTGCTGGACCTGAAGAAGGATTTCGTCGAGAACTACATCTTCCCCACCCTGAAGTTCGGCGCTAAGTACGAGGATTACCTGCTGGGCACCAGCTTCGCCCGTCCCTGCATCGCAAAGGCTCTGGCCGATATCGCCATCAAGGAGGGCGCAGATGCCATCTGCCACGGCTGCACCGGCAAGGGCAACGATCAGGTGCGTT
>ENA-UONX01000911-UONX01000911.1-human-gut-metagenome-genome-assembly--contig:-P74old-NODE-911-length-35092-cov-89.195336_pt1 | contig 35092 bp, 33 predicted proteins | sample MGYA00242466_ERZ724013 | MGnify/ENA metagenome assembly ERZ724013 | reverse complement strand
ACTGGGGCTTTCATGCCCTCCGGGCACCGCCGTCCTTTCTGGTTCTCTTTTGGTGTCAAAAGAGAACAATCCCCGCCCGGCTGCAGCGCATCGAAATCGCCGTGCCCTTGCCGCGCTAAACACGCGGCATTTGCTTCGCAAACCGGTCTGCGGCTTAAAAGCCCCACTGGGGCTTTCATGCCCTCCGGGCACCGCCGTCCTTTCTGGTTCTCTTTTGTCCGTCAAAAGAGAACATCCTCTCAGCAAACCACTCTCCCCAGCCGCTCCTCCACCGCCTGCCGGACCTGCGCGGCCTGCAGGCCGTAGACCAGCTGCACCTCGCAGCCGTTCAGCACCACGCCGCTGCAGGGCAGCCCATGCAGAGCCTGCGCGTCCACAAAGGCCGCTTCCTGCACCGTAATGCGCAGGCGGGTGAAGCAGTTGTCCACCGTGCGGATGTTTCCCCGCCCGCCGAGGGCGGCAATGAGCTTTTCGATGTCTGCTGCAGTCAGCGGCGCTTCCGGCCGGGCGGGCTCCTCCGGGCGGCGTCCCGGGGTGGGCAGGTCCAGCCAGCGGATGAGGGCCGTGAACACCACGAAATAGACCGCGATCTCCGCAAGGCCCAGCAGGTACAGCACCGGGTAGTTCGTCCGGGCCGTGCCGGCCGAAAGGTTCATGAGCAGCGAGCCCAGCAGGTTCGAAGTGAAGGCCGTAATGTGGCACAGGTGCAGCAGCACAATGAAGGTGCCCGAGATGACCGCATGGGCCAGCCAGAGCACCGGTGCCGAGAAGCAGAACAGGAAATCCAGCGGTTCGGTGATGGACGCCAGCGACGCCGTGAAGGCCAGCGGCAGCAGCTGGGCAGCGGTCTTTTTGCGGTTCTCCCGCCGGGCGCAGAAGATGAACGCCGCCGTGATGCCAAAGTAGCCGAAGGTCTTGGTGAAGCCGGTGTACATCCAGACGATGCCCTCCGAGAAGGGCAGGCCGAGGTTATATTCGGTCATCATGACCACATAGGCCCCGACGTAGGTGACGCCGTCCGCCGCCAGCTGCCCGCCCAATCGTGAGAACTGGAACGGCATGTACACCAAGTGGTGCAATCCCGTGGGGATGAGCAGCCGTTCCAGAAAGCCGTAGAGGAACAGCCCCACATTGCCGGAGGACGCGATGAAGCCGGTAAGGGCCGTGATGCCCTGCTGCACCGGCGGCCAGACGAAGCAGGCCCCAAAGCCCAGGGCTGCCGCCAGCGCCGCCGCACAGGTGAAGGACCAGCGCGTGCCGGAAAAAATGCCGGGCAGGATGCCCTTGTGGGTGACATCGCAGGTGCGGTTGAAGATGCCGCCCACCGCAAGGCCCAGCAAAATGCCGCCGAACACGCCGGTGTCCACGGTCTGGATGCCCAGCACGGTGGTCTGGCCCGAACTGTACAGGCCGGTGAGGGCGTCCGGCTTGGCCAGCTGCCCCAGCGCGGTCAGGGTGACGTTGCCCGCCGTGAGGTAGATCAGATAGCACATCAGGGCGATGAGCCCGGCCTGGTGCTTTTCCTGCTTAGCCAGCGCCGCCGCAATGCCGACGCAGAACAGCACGCTGAGGTTCGAGATGACCGCTGTCAGGCATTTGTAGATGAGCTGGCCCAGCAGCTGCACCAGCGGCCAGCGGAGAAACGGCAGCACTCCGGCCAGCGGCGTACTGGTGAGCAGGGCACCCGCCACCAGCAGCAGCCCCGCCGCCGAAAGATAGGAAAGCGGGGCCAGCATCGCCTTGGAAAAGCGCTCCAGCGCCTGGGTGAGCCTGTTTTTCATACGCTGCGTCTCTCCTTCCCGGTCTCTCCGGCTTTTCCGGCCCGTGCGGCAGACGGGGGACCTATCTGTAGTCAACCGCCAACCGCGAAAAATGTCAAGGCCGCAAACTGCACAAAAAGCGCTTTCTTCTTTCGGCAAAGCCGCTGCTGCGGGTTGAAATTCGTCCCTCCCGCGCTGATTGACAACCGCCGGTGCAGAACGTATACTTAGGGTGTATCGTTTTGAGACGCTGCCGCCGCTTTCCGGCCGCAGTTCTTCAAGGAGGACACCGCTATGAAATTGAAATATACACGCATCCTTTCGCTGGTGCTGTGCGCGGCCATCGCCTGCAGCGCCCTCGTCGGCTGCGGCGGCTCTGCCGCCAGCTCCGGCTCAGAGCCTTCCAGTTCGGCCACTGCGTCCAGCAGCGCGGCGGCTTCCGGCGAGGCCTTGCCGGACTCCACCGTTCAGGCCAACACGTCCGGCCTGAACCCCGGCGACTTTGACGAAAACTCCATCTTCTCCATCACCGGCACATCCGCTGCCTTTGCGCCCTGCCTGGGCTGGGGGCCGGGCGTGTCCGGCTGCTCGCTGAAATCGGTCATCGCGGCTGCTTCCCTGCTGCAGTGGGCCGAGGAAGCACGGCTTTCCTCCCGCACGCCGGAAGCCATCCAGGACGCCTTCTATGAATGGTACGATGGCCTGGACGCCGACGAGCAGGAGAGCTTTGCCGAGGCCTGGACCATGATCGAGCCGGATGCGCTGGCCCTGCTGAGCGATAAGGAAAGCATGAGCGGCCGCATTGAGGACGCCGGCCTGGATGCCAGCACCCTGCCCGGCTGCACCCTGAAAAACTGGCAGGCCCTGCAGAGCGTGCTGGACGACTGCGTACCCGAAGCCAACGGCGAAGCATAATTCGTTTTGCCAAGCAAAAGGCGCTGACCGACTGGTCAGCGCCTTTTTTGTTTTACACCTTTTTCAGCACATACCGGCGGGTGCCCATGCCCACCTTTTCGGCCTGCTCCAGCGTGGCCTTCCACTCGATGTTGGGGTTGGAATCCTTGAAGTTGTCGTGGTGGCAGTTCCAGCCGGGCTTTGCAAGGTTCTGGCCCAGCTGGCTGTTCGGCAGCGGCTGTGCATTCAGGCAGGCGTCCGCGCAGGCCTGATCCAGCGCCACCGGATCAAAGGATGCAAAGATGCCGATATCCGGCAGGATGGGAGCATCGTTCTCGCAGTGGCAGTCGCAGTTGGGGCTGATGTCCTGCACCAGAGAAATATGGAAGCAGGGACGACCGGCGCACACGGCAGCCGCATACTCGGCCATCTTGCGGTCCAGCATCTCATTGGCGCTGTCGCACTGGGAATAGATAGCGTCAAAGTTGCAGGCACCGATGCAGCGGCCGCAGCCCTTGCACTTGGTCTGGTCAATGACGGCCTTGTTGTTTGCATCGTAGGTAATGGCATCGGAGCCGCACTCCTTCGCGCAGCGGTGGCAGCCACGGCACAGGCTCTGCTGCACCTCCGGGTGTCCGGCGGCGTGCTGTATCATCTTGCCTGCGCGGGAGCCGCAGCCCATGCCGATGTTCTTGAGAGTACCGCCGAAGCCGGTGGATTCGTGGCCCTTGAAATGGGTCAGGCTGATAAAGATATCCGCATCCATGATGGCGCGGCCGATCTTTGCCGTCTTGCAGTATTCGCCGTTCGGCACCGGCACCTCTGCTTCATCGGTGCCGCGCAGACCGTCCGCAATGATGACCTGACAGCCGGTGGTCATGGGCCAGAAGCCGTTCAGCTGGGCACAGGTGAGGTGCTCCAGTGCGTTCTTGCGGCTGCCCGGATACAGGGTGTTGCAGTCGGTCAGAAACGGCAGACCGCCCTGCTCCTTGCACAGGTCAGCCACCACCTTGGCGTAGTTGGGGCGCAGGAATGCCAGATTGCCCAGCTCGCCAAAATGCATCTTGATGGCAACGAACTTGCCATCCATATCAATATCCTTGATCCCGGCGGCGATGCACACGCGGCGCAGCTTGTCCAGCAGGCTGGTGCCCACGGGACAGCGGAAATCTGTATAATAGACCTTGGATGCTTCCATAGCAGTTTCCTCCATTTTGTTTGCACGGCACGCTGCCGCATACTCTCTTTTTCCAGTATAGCACAACTTTTTCCAAAGAAAAAGAGCAGCGTAAAAGCGGCGGGTATCGTTTTTTGCCGTTTGCCTTTACGGCCTTTTCCCGTGAAAAACAACTCCGAAACGACCGCAGTCGTTTCGGAGTTGCAAACTATAAAAATACTAGAGCAAAGCGGCAAGCATTTAAAATCAGACGATCGCGGTAACTGCCGCCACCGCCAGCACGATGATGCCCAGCACGATGCGGTAGGCACCGAAGAACTTGAAGTCGTGGCGCTTGACGTAATCCATCAGGAAGCGGATGACCGCAAGGCTCACGCCGAAAGCCACCACGCAGCCCACCACCAGCACGGCGATCTCGGTGCCGGTCATGACCGAACCGCCCAGTACGAACTTGACCACCTTGAGCAGCGAAGCACCCGCCATGACCGGGATGGCCAGATAGAAGGTGAACTCGGCCACGCAGGCACGGGACAGGCCCAGCAGCAGGCCGCCCACGATGGTGGCACCGGAGCGGGATGTGCCGGGGATGATGGCCAGACACTGCCATAGGCCGATGATGAAGGCATCGCGGTAGGTGATCTGGTCCAGGCGCGTCACCTTGGGCGCGGTGCGGCGGTTCTCCACCACAAAGAACAGCACACCATAGAGGATGAGCATGGCGGCCACGGTGATGTAATTATAAAAATGGTCTTCCATCCAGTTGTCCAGCGGGCTGATGATCAGCACCGGGATGGTGGCGGCCACCACCTTGAACCACAGGTTCCAGACGCTGGGCTTGGAGATGACCCGGCCCTGCTTCAGGCCAAAGGGCCACAGCTTGCCCCAGAACAGCACCACCACGGCCATGATGGCACCCAGCTGGATGACCACGCGGAACATGGACATAAACTCCTCGCTGGCGTGGAACTTGACCACCTGCTCCAGCAAAATCATATGGCCGGTGGAAGAAATGGGCAGCCATTCGGTGATGCCCTCCACGATGCCCATCAGGATCGCTTTGATGATCTCAAAAAACGTAAGTACCCCTCCCATCGCGCAGTGCGCGTGATCACATGTTTTTTCCAGTATACCATACTATGCGGCGGTTCGCACGCAGAATGCGAAAATTTTGCGGCGGAAAGCTTTCTGCCCCGCAGGCTGTAACTGGGCCGTGAAATGTGTTATACTGATGGCAAAGACCCTTCACCCCTTATTTTACGCGAAACGTAAAACAGAGTTTAAACCCGGTTTATCATTTTTTACAATGAGGTGAGCTTTCATGAACATTCTGGTTATCGGCTGCGATCAGGTCGGCGCATCCCTCATCCGCGATCTGGAGCACATCGGCCACGACATTTCCCTGATCGAAAAGGACCCCGAACAGCTCAAGCGGCTGGATGCCTTTGACGATTACCGCTTTGGCGGCACGGCGCTGGTGGGCGACCCCACCGACCCGGACATGCTGCGCCGGGCCGGCGTGGAGAACTGCGACGCCGTGGCCGCCGTGAGCGAGGACGACTCGGTGAACCTGATGGCGGCGCAGATCGCAAAGAGTATCTTCCGCCGGGAGAAGGTCATCTGCCGCGTGTCCGACCCGCACCTGCAGGTGCTGTACCACAAAGCCTATGAGATCGAGACCATCTGCCCCACCGTGCTCACCGAGCAGTCGGTGTTCCGTGCGCTGGCAAAGTGAAAACAGGGCGGTTTTTCCATTCCACTCTGTAGAATGAGGTAATGATATGAAAGTTTGTATTGCAGGCGGCGGCAAAGTGGGCATGTATCTGGCCCAGAGCCTGCTGGCCCACCGCCACAAAGTGACCATCATTGAGCCGCAGGAGATGCTCTGCCGCACGCTGGCGGACTCGCTGGACATCCCGGTGATCTGCGGGGACGCCGTCAGCTTTGACACCATGCGCACCGCCGACGTGGCCAGCTGCGACGCCTTTGTGGCGGTGACCGGAGCGGACGAGGACAACCTCGTGGCCTGTCAGATCGCCAAGCGGGAATTCGGCGTGGACCGCACCGTGGCCCGGGCCTCCAACCCCAAGAACCGCGAGCTGCTGCACACGCTGGGGGTGGACACCGTGGTGTGCGGCACCGACAACCTGAGCCATATTCTGGAGCGGGAGATCGAGACCGACACCATCCGCCAGCTGCTGTCTCTGGGCGGCGGCACCGCCAGCCTGAACGAGATCCTGCTGCCGGAGAACTTCCAGTTTGCAGGGCAGGCCGTCAAGGATATCCCCATGCCGGGCAATGCCATTCTGGTGTGCATCACCCGCGATGCGGAGTTCATCATCCCCCACGGCAATACTACCTTACTGCCGTGGGACCGCATCCTCTGCCTGACGCAGGATGACACCCTGCATCTGCTGATGGATGCCTGGGGCCTTTCCGGCAAATGACCGAGCGGGAACTGCTGCGCACCGCGCTGGTCATCCCGCCCCGGGGCCGGGCCGTGCTCTGCGTCTGGGCCGGGGTGCCAGGCCTTGTCTGCGCGCCCTTCGTGTTCTGGCAGAGCATCGCCGCCGGGTGCGTGTTCTGCGCGGTGTGGACGGCGCTGGTGTTTGAAGTGTGGGTGCGCAGCTGCAGCTTTGCGGCATGGCTCACCCCCAAGGACCTCGTGATGCAGGCCGGTGTTGCCGTCCCCGCGGCGCGTCAGCTGCCCCGGCAGGCCGTCACCGGCCTGTTTGCGCTGCGCACCCCGCTGCTGTGGCTGGCGGGCTGCAGCGTGCTGGTGGTGCGCTGCCCGGGCGCACAGCTCATCCTGCCCGGCGTCCCGGCCCGGCAGGCACAGGCGCTGGCCGCCGCCCTGACGGAGGATGCACCATGACCACCGCCGAACGGGGCTTTCACCCCTTTGCCGTGCTGCATGTTCTGCGCAAGACCATCCTGCTGTACCTCATCCCGCTGGTGCAGGTGCTGTTCGAACGCAACTGGCAGGCCCTGTGGACCGCCCTTGTGCAGGACGCAGTGCTGTTCACCGTACTGGCACTGGTGAGCGCCGCCGCGCTCCACGCCAGCCGCTGGCAGGTGGATGCACAGGGAACGTTGACCATCCGCTGGCGGCTAGGTGTGCGGCTGGACCGCAGCCTGCGGGCCGGCCAGCTGGCAGCGCTGACCATTGAGCGGCCGCTGCTCTACCGGCTGGCCGATGCCAGCAAGGTGGTGCTGTATCCCGCCGGGCAAAAGCGCACCCTGACCTTGATGCTGACCCGGAAGGATGCCCAGTGGCTGGCCGACCGGATGATGCCGGTGGAGGACGCGGTGGCCCACACGCCCCACGGCGGCGAAAAGCTGGCCTTTGCGGTGCTGGGTGCCAACAGCCTTTCCACGCTGGCGCTGCTGGTGCTGGCCCTGCGCCAGAGTGAACCTTATGCGCCGGACGCCCAGACTGCCGCCTTCGCCCACCTGAACCGGCTGGCAGCATGGGCTGCGCGCTGGCTGCCCATGGGCACGGCCTGGCTGCTGGTGCTGGGCGGAGCGCTGTTCTGCGCCAGTCTGGCCCGCAGCGCCGCGCAGGCGGCCCACTACACCGTGTGGCGCACCGACACCCAGCTGGGCAGCCGGGGCGGCCTTGTGCGCCGGTACGAGCTGCGCATCCGGCTCCGGCATCTGAGCTTTGCCGATGTGCGCCGCTCCCCGGCCACCTGGGCGCTGCACTACAGCCCCGTATACGTCACGGCCAGCCGCTGCCAGCCGGAAGTGCCGCTGCTGGTCTGGCGGGAGGACGGGCCGTTTTTGCAGGAGCTTTTGTCCGGCTTTGCCCTGCCGCCGGATGAGCCGGTGAATACTCATAACCGCAGCAAGCTGTTCTTTCTGCCGGCGGGCATCCCCTGCGGGCTGTTTTTACTGCTGACGGCAGTGTCCCGCTACACCCTGCCCGGGCTCACCGTGCCGCTGCTGGTGCTGACCGGGGCGGCAGGCGTGTTCCTGCTGGGCGCATGGGCGGGCTACCGCCGCGAGGGCGTGTGGCAGAAGGACGGGCGCATCCTTCTGCGCATCCAGCACGGCTTCCATCTGCACAACATCTGTGTCTTCTGCCCGACGCCCGCCCTGACGGCCCTGCAGTCGCCCTGGGCGGTGGCGGTGCGCCGCACGAACCTGACCCTCACCTTCCCGGGCGGCATCCGCCGGAAGGTGCGCAGCGTACGGTGCGAGGACATCTCATTTATGGATCTTTAAGGAGTCTTTTTCTGTGATAAAAACTGTATTATTCGATCTGGACGGCACCCTTCTGAACACCATCGACGACCTTGCCGATGCGGGAAACTGGGTGTGTGAACAGCACGGCTGGCCCACCTTTACGGTGGAGCAGTTCAAGCACATGGTGGGCAACGGCATCCCGAAGCTGGTGGAACGCTTTTCCCCGGAAAATGCCCGCACACCGGAACAGCTGGCGGCCACGCTGGCTGAATTCACCGCCCGGTACGACGCCCACAAAGAGGACAAAACCGCCCCCTACCCGGGCATCCCGGAGCTGCTGGACCAGCTGCAAGCGGCGGGCGTCCAGTGTGCGGTGTTCTCCAACAAGGCGGACCCGCTGTGCGGGAAGATCATCGCGCATTACTTTGGCACCGGACGCTTTGCCGCCGTGCGCGGCAGCCGCCCGGGTGTACCCACCAAGCCGGACCCGGCCGGGCTGTATGCGCTGATGGACGAGATCGGTGCCGACCGCGCCGCGACCCTGTTCGTGGGCGACAGCGACGTGGATATTCTCACCGGTCACAACGCCCGCCTGCCCGCCATGGGGGCCCTGTGGGGCTTCCGGGGCCGCGCAGAGCTGACCGCCGCCGGGGCCGACGCCCTGGCCGCTGTGCCGGAGGATATTTTCACCTACATCCGGAAGGGTTGACGATTTAGAATTGTCTCCGCTTCGCTCTGACAATATCAGCGGAAAAATCATTTTTGATATTGCAAATCCGGAATGACTGAGGTCATTCCGGATTTGCTTTTTCACGGAAGGGGTCGTGGCGGGAAACAATGCGCAAAAAGGCGAGCCGCCCATCGGACGGCTCGCCTGCTGTGTTCTTTGGGGTACCTTTATCAGCCCAGAGTGACTTCCTGGATCTTGGAGGATGCGAACTCGAAAGGCCACACGGTCTTCCACTCCTGATCCTGCACCTGTGCGATAGCAACAGAAGCGTAGGTGTTGTCGCGGTAGTGCTTCACGCCGCCGATCTCGTACTCGGGGGTGAACTCGATCTTGGAGTACGGCAGGACGATCTTGCGGCCGCCCTCGAATGCGCCGTCGATGGACAGGCCTGCCAGAGCATCGCGGATCGCTGCGCCGTCGGTGGAGCCAGCCTTCTCGATGGCAGCCTTGAACAGCCACACAACGGTGTAGGACTCAGCAGAGTGGCCGTTCATGTTGACGTTGTAGACCTTCTTGAAGTCCTCGTTGATCTCGACACCGTTGGTCAGATCGGGGTTGAACTCGACAACAGAAGCCACGCCGTTTGCGGATGCGCCCAGGTTCGGGATGAAGGAAGGATCGGTGAAGCCGTTTGCCTTTGCAACGATCATCTTGGGCTTGTAGTTCTGCTCCTTCAGGGTCTGGACGAACAGGGTTGCGTCGCCGATGTAGGAGTCGCACAGGATGGCGTCGGGGTCAGCCTGCTTCAGAGCCAGAACCTGAGAGGACAGGTCGGTAGCGTTGGAGCTGTAGTCCACTTCGGCCACAACGTCCAGACCGTAGTCGGGTGCAAACAGGTTGACGCAGCGGATCAGCTCCTGGCCGATAGCGGCCTTATCGGTGAAGATGGCAACCTTCTTGATCTCGTTGCCGGTCTGCTCCTTGGAGTCCTGCAGATACTTCAGCATATCTTCGACGTAGACGGAGTTCAGCGGGCACAGACGGAAGAAGTAGTCGTAGTCCTTGTGGTCCTCGTCGGTCAGACGGTCCAGGGTGGAGATAGCGGTGATAGGTTTTGACTGCTTTTCTGGTATCCATCTTATCGCCTCCTCAGAATCATGACCTGACGCACGACCAGAATGATGATGATGGTGACGAACACGATCATATCACTGTAGGACGGGCTGATGAACAGCGCGCTCATCTGCTCCAGCAGGCCAAGGAAAATGCCGGCGAAGAATGCGCCGGGGATCGAACCCAAACCGAACATGAGCACCGCAACGATGGGAAGGGCCACATAGGGGTCCACACCAAAGTAGGTATACAGAACATGGGTGATGTACATGCCCACCATCAGCATTTCACCATGGCAGAAGTTGACAATGTTCATAACGCCAAAGATGATGTTCTGTCCCATACCCATCAGGGAGTAGAAACCGCCCAGCAGGATCCCGTTGACCAGTGCTTGCAAAAATACTTCCATTGACATCCTCCCGTTCTAAGCAGCAGCTGTATCGGGAGAAAGCCTGTTGCCGCTTCTTCCGCAGAAAAGACCGGCGTTACCGTCCCCAAGGAATAAAAAAAAAAAAAAACACCTGTCTGGAAGGTTTCAGACAGGTGAAAAAATAAATATAAGAAGATTCCCGTACGGGTCAAATTAAAAAACGCCTTTGTGCAAAAGCACAAAGGCATTTTTATGACCCGTACGGGAATCGAACCCATGTTACAGCCGTGAAAGGGCCGTGTCTTAACCGCTTGACCAACGGGCCTTAGAAATACAGAGCTTCGCTAAAACCTCCGACTTTCATCGTCCACTACTGCGGACGACCGTCCCCCTTATCTTAGCGAAACTCTGTAACGTGGTAGCGGTAACTGGATTTGAACCGGTGACACTTCGGGTATGAACCGAATGCTCTAGCCAACTGAGCTATACCGCCACATATTATTGCCGCACTTGAACGGTGCTTTATTATTATACCCACAGATACCCCTTTTGTCAACACATATTTTTAAAAAATTCGCATTTTTTCAGCTCGGCCAAAATACAAACGCATCTACGAAAAAATCCCGCTCTCTGCGCACACAGAAAGCGGGATTTTCAACCAGTTATTCAGCCTTTGTGGAAAAGTCGGGCGTCTCTCAGCCCTTCTTGTGGGTGGGCACCATGACCTTCAGGCCGCCCATGTACGGCTGCAGCACTTCGGGGATGGTCACGCTGCCGTCGGCCTGCAGGTGGTTCTCCAGGAAGGCGATCAGCATACGCGGGGGTGCCACGCAGGTGTTGTTCAGGGTGTGTGCCAGATAGGTCTTGCCGTCCTTGCCCTTGATGCGGATGTGCAGGCGGCGTGCCTGTGCGTCACCCAGATTGGAGCAGGAGCAGACCTCGAAGTACTTCTGCTGGCGGGGGCTCCAGGCCTCGATATCGCAGCTCTTGACCTTCAGGTCAGCCAGATCGCCGGAGCAGCAGTTCAGCTGGCGCACGGGGATCTCCATGCTGCGGAACAGCTCCACGGACATCTGCCACAGTTTCTCGTACCAGTCGGCGCTCTCCTCGGGGCGGCAGACCACGATCATCTCCTGCTTCTCGAACTGGTGGATGCGGTAGATGCCACGCTCCTCGATGCCGTGTGCGCCCTTCTCCTTGCGGAAGCAGGGGCTGTAAGAGGTCAGGGTCAGGGGCATCTTGCTCTCGTCCAGCGTCTGGTCGATGAAGCGGCCGATCATGGTGTGCTCGCTGGTGCCGATCAGGTACAGATCCTCACCCTCGATCTTGTACATCATGGCGTCCATCTCGGGGAAGGACATGACGCCCTGCACCACGTTGCCGTGCATCATGAAGGGCGGGATGACGTAGGTGAAGCCCTTGTTGATCATAAAGTCGCGGGCGTAGGCCAGCACAGCCTCGTGCAGGCGTGCAATGTTGCCCAGCAGGTAGTAGAAGCCGTTACCGGCCACGCGGCCTGCGGCGTCCATATCGATGCCGTCAAAGCTCTCCATGATCTCGGTGTGGTACGGGATGGGGAAATCGGGCACCACAGGCTCGCCAAAGCGCTGAGCCTCCACGTTGTAGGTGTCATCGGGGCCGATGGGCACGCTGGGGTCGATCATCTGGGGGATGGTGTACATGATCTCCTGAATTCGGGCAGCCAGAGCTTCTTCTTCCTTCTCCAGCTCGGCCATCTTGTCGGCGTCGGCCTTGACGGCGGCGTTGTTGGCGTCGATCTGGGCCTGCAGCTCTGCCTTCTTGGCCTCGTCGTCGCACTTCTTCAGCTGGCCGAACAGCGGGCCGTTGGCCTTGCTCAGCTTGTTGCGTGCAGCCTTGAGGGACTCCACTTCTTTCAGGCATGCGCGGTACTTGGCATCCTTCTCGATGACCTCGTCCACCAGCGGGAGCTTCGCATCCTGAAATTTCTTCTTGATGTTTTCCTTGACAGCGTCCGGGTTCTCGCGGACAAATTTGATATCAAGCATGATTGACTCTCCTTGCTCTATTTCGGTTCGCACAGAGAAGCGGTCTCCCCTGTGCCGTTCAAAGGCGGTCGCCCGCCTTGGATCGCTTTATTCTTCGGTCTGGTACTGTCCCAGCAGGTTGGCAAAGGCCCGCAGCTGTTCATCCGAGTAGAAGTGGACGGTCAGCTTGCCTTTGCCGTCGTGGTAGGCCACGTTCACTTCGCTGCCCAGCGCCTGCTTGAGGCTTTCTTCCACCTCCACCGGCAGGGTGCCGCGGGGCTCGGGCTCTTTGGGCTCCTTTGCGGGCTTTGCCAGCTTCTTGCACAGGGCTTCGGCCTGCCGGACGTTCAGCTGGTTGTCCGCAATGATCTGCGCGGCCTGCTCCTGCAGCTCCGGCGTGGGCAGACCCAGGATCACCTTGGCATGGCCGATGTTGATAAAACCGCTTTTTAGCAGTTCCAGCACGTTTTCCGGCAGATTGAGCAGGCGCAGGCTGTTGGCCAGTGCGCTGCGGCTCTTGCCCAGCTTCTGGGCTGCCTGCTCCTGGGTCAGGCCGCAGCGGGTCATCAGCTCCCGGATGCCGGCGGCTTCTTCCACCGGGTCCAGATCTTCGCGCTGCAGGTTCTCTACCAGCGCCAGCTCCATGGCCTGCTCATCCGAGACATCCTTCACCACCACGGGCACTTCGTTCAGGCCCGCCATGCGGCAGGCACGCCACCGGCGCTCGCCGGCCACGATGCTGTAGCCGCCCCGGGGCTGGGGCCGCACCGCGATGGGCTGCAGCAGGCCGTGCTCTGCGATGCTGGCCGCCAGCTCGCCCAGCGCCTGCTGGTCGAAGGTCTTGCGCGGCTGGTCCGGGTCCGGTTCGATCTCGCGCAGGGGCAGGGTCTCCACCTTTGCGTCGGACTCGAAGATGGGCGATGCGTCTTCAAACAGACTTTCCAGCCCCCGCCCGAGTCCTCCTTTTCCTCTTGCCATTTCTGTTCCCCCTGTGCTTTAGTCTTCCAGAGCATTTTTCGCCGGCTCTGCGGCGGGCGCACTGCGGCCACGGGTCTTTTTCGGCTCGTGGGGACGATTGCGCTTGACGAACTCGATCGCCAGATCCATGTACGCTTCGCTGCCCTTGCCCTTCGGCTCATAGAAGTTGATGGGCTGGCCGTAGCTGGGCGCTTCCGAGATGCGGATGGAGCGCGGGATGGTGGTCTGGTACACCTTGTTCCCGAAGTATTTCTGCACCTGTTCCACCACCTGAATGGTCAGGTTGTAGCGCAGCGAGAACATGGTGAACACCACGCCCTCGATGTCGAGATAGGGGTTATACTTCTTGCGGATGGTCTTCAGGGTGCTGATGAGCTCCGAAAGACCTTCCAGCGCGTAATACTCGCACTGCACCGGGATGAGCACACTGTCGCAGGCGGTCAGGCCGTTCAGGGTGAGCAGGTCCAGGCTGGGCGGGCAGTCGATGAAGATGAAGTCATAATCCTTCTGCACCTCGGCCAGTGCCTTGCGCAGACGGCCTTCGCGGCTGGGCAGGTCGATCATTTCCAGGCTGGCACCGGCCAGACGGGTGTTGGAGCCGATGACATCGGTGCGGTACTCGGTGTGCCGGATGGCCTGCGCCGCCGACGCCCGGCCGATGAGCACCTCGTAGGTGCCGTACTCCACACTGCGCTTCGGGATGCCGTAACCGGTGGTGGTGTTGCCCTGCGGGTCCAGATCGACGATCAGCACTTTTTTGCCCAGTGCCGCCACGCAGGACGAAAGGTTGACGGCGGTGGTGGTCTTACCAACGCCGCCTTTCTGGTTTGCAACTGCTATGATTTTTGCCACGCACGTTTCTTCCTTCCGGGAAAAAGAGTTGTTCCACATGGAACATTCGCAGTCATGCCCGCCGTTTTCCCTGCCGGACGGGCACCTCATTTGTTAGTATAGCACATCCAGAATCTTTTTTGAACCGCTTTCAAGCGTTTTTGTGCGGGTTTTTCGGGGTTTTGTGATTTTAAAACCACAAAAACCGGATTTAAAATGCCCTCCGCTTCGCTCTGGGCAATATTTAGCGGAAAAATTATTTTTATTTTGCGTCTGTCGCGGCCTGCGGGAGAACGAGCCCTCTCAGGCGCTTCGCGCCAGCTCTCCCGAAGGGAGAGCCAAGACCGTGAAGGGAACGCTTCTTGCCTCTCCCTTTGAAAGACTTCCCCCGGTCGGGGGAAGATGTCGCGCAGCGACAAAAAGGGGACAAGGTGTCACCGAAGGTGACGGAGAGGGCGCTCCCGCTCCCCTGCGGGGAGCTGCCGCCGCAGCGGCTGAGGGGCCTATCAATCGGAGAAGCGAGAAAAAAGTGCAACGGCGACGACCGCCGCCAGCGGCGGATACAGGGAGGAGCTGTTGGGGCAGCGGTCAGCAGGACACGAGTGCCGCTCAAGGCACGAAGTGGACGCTGGGCACCGCAACCCGTCTGAGCGAAGCGGCTAGCATTTTTCCGCTTCGACTTCTGCTTTGGGATTATTAAGGGCGAGCAGCCCTTAATTCGTTGTGGGGTGGGTGGAGTCCAGAGGAAGGGAGGGGGGAGTCGAAACACCCCTCCCTACCTCTGGCCCAGCGGAGCGTCCTGGAGGCGCTGCCTTTTGTAAAAGCCATAAAACTTGAAACGCTCGCCCGCGCTCTGCCCGGGAAGCATTCTATCGTCCCCTGTTCCACATGGAACAATTACCGCTCGGCCGCAGCGGTGGGGATGCGCACCGTATATTCAATGTACCCGTCCTTCTCCTCCCGGTGGGCGGTGGCAGGCACGCCGTTGTCGGTCATCAGGCGGATGGCGTGGTCGATGGTGTTCACAAAGATGCGCACATCCTTCACCATGGAGATGCGGTGTCCGCCCTTGCCGGTGCTGTTCAGCAGCTGCTCGATGTACAGGTCGGTCTGGCGGGCGTTCATGCGGCGCTTGGCAATGTTGATGAGGGCCTCGCTGCGGCGGTTCTCCGGCAGACGCAGCACCGCCCGGGCGTGGCGCTCGGTGAGGTTGTTGTCCAGCACGAACTGCCGCTGGTCGGCGTTCAGCTGCAAAAGCCGCAGCTTGTTGGCAAAGGTGGGCTGTGCCATGCCCAGCCGCTTGGCCGCTTCGGCCTGGGTGCAGTCCCACAGCACCATCACGTCCTTCAGCCCCTGCGCCTGCTCGAAGGGGTTCAGGTCGGCACGCTGGAGGTTCTCCAAAAGCCCCAGCGCGGCGGTCTGCTCGTCGGCGTAGGTGCAGAGGATGGCCGGGATGGTGGTCATCTTGGCCAAACGGCAGGCCCGCAGCCGCCGCTCCCCTGCCACCAACTCGTAGCCGCCGTCCGACATCTTTCGCACCGAGATGGGCTGTAACAGACCGTTCTCCCGGATGCTCACGGCCAGCGCGGCCAGCTCCTGCTCGTCGAACTCTTTCCGGGCCTGAAACGGCGAGGGCCGGATCTGGTCGATGGGCAGGGAATAAATTTTGCCTGCCTGTTTTCTGCGTTCAAACATGGATACACTCCCCTTTCACACAATGCATGGGTTTTGTTTTCCACATTTTCCCGGGAAAGTGTGGAAGATCTCGCGTTCTGGGCCCAGTGTACCACACAACAAAAGACCCTGCCAGACAATTCGTTCGGCAGGGTCTTGCAAATTCTTCGCGTTGCGTCGTTATTTCAGCGGGCTTTTTGCGATTTTTCCGCCGTTTCTGGGGTAGGCTGTCGGAGTCTGCGAAATCTTTTTGCACAGGATCAGGGTGCGGGTGTCGCCGCCCGGCAGGTGCAGGGTGCGGGTCTCTTTGTACTCGCCGCCCAGCTTTTTGATGGCACCGCGGGCTGCGGCCAGCTCGTCCTCGCCGGAAGCGCCCTTCATGGCGAGGAAATTGCCGCCCACCTTCACCAGCGGCAGGCAGTATTCGGCCAGCATGGGCAGGGCCGCTACGGCGCGGGCCGACGCCAGATCGAACTGCTCACGCCACCCTTTGCGGGCAGCTTCTTCGGCGCGCTCCTTGGCGAACTCTACGCCGGTCAGGCCCAGCTGGGCGCAGGCGTACTTCAAAAACTCCACCCGTTTGCCGGTGGGCTCCATGAGGGTGAGCTGCAGCTCAGGCTTGAAAATTTTGGTCACAATGCCCGGGAAGCCTGCGCCCGCGCCCACGTCCACCATACGGCCCGCCACTTCGGGCTGGCTGGCAAAGAGCAGGCTGTCGAGGAAGTGCTTGTCCTCAATGCCCTCGGGGTCGGTGATGGCAGTCAGGTTGACCTTCTGGTTGTAGTCCACCAGAATTTCCGCAAAGGCGTCCAGCTGATCCAGCTGGGTGCCGGTGAGGGCGATGTTCCATGTGGAACATTTTTCCGCAAGGCGCTGTTTATCGATCATACGCAGTTTTTCCTTTCTGTTATTCGCCGGTCAGATGCACGAAGATGGGTGCGTGGTGCACGGCAGGCAGAAATTTTTCCAGCACATCGGCCGTGCGCAGCTTGAGCGACGAAGTGTTGATGCAGGGGTGGCAGCCGAGGTACTCCCCTGCTTTCACGTCCTCATCCATCAGCAGCTGCACCTTGTTTTCGGTGTCGTTGGCAAGTCCCATGATGGAGGAGGAGCCGGGCGTGCAGTCCAGATACTGCTCCATGTCCTCGGGCGATGCGAAGCTCAGGCGGGCAATGCCCAGCTGATGGGAAAGCTCTTTGGTCTTGAAGGGCTTGTCGCCGGGCATCATGAGCAGATAGAAGCTCGTCTTCTGCCGGTTGCACAGGAACAGATTTTTGCAGACTGTGGCGTTCAGGCAGGCGTCGATGATGTGGCAGTCCTCCATGGTATCGGCCTTCATCCAGCCGTGGTCGGTGCGCCAGAATTGGATGCCCAGCTTGTCCAGCAGGTCGTAGGTGCGGACCTCTTTTTCCAGCCGCCCGGTGCAGTCGGCGGGACGGCCCTCGTATAATTGAAGTTCTTCCATAGGTTGCAGCTTCTTTCTAAGTTTGACGATTTAGAATGCCCTCCGTTTCACTCTGGGCATATTCAGCGGAAATATTATTTTTATTTTGAGAATTTGAAAAATCTGCGGACTTTTCAAATTCTCTTTTTCACGGGAAGGGTCGTGACGGGAAACGGCATCTGCTGGCGCTGGCTCCCTGCGGGAGCATTCGCGTCGGCCATTAAAACACGCTGTTGGCCTTACGTTTCGTCGCGCAGCGACTTCAAATCGGAGAAACGAGAAAAAATCGTTTAGCGAAGCGGCTAGATTTTTTCCGTTTCGACAACTGCTTTGGGGTTACTAGGGGCGAGCAGCCCCTTGTTTGCAACGGCGACGACCGCCGCCAGCGGCGGATACAGGGAGGAGCTGTTGGGGCAGCGGCCTGCAGGATGCGAGTGCCGCCCAAGGCACGAAGCAGACGCAGGGTGCCGCAACCCGTCGGGTCCAGCGCGTCGAAATCGCCGTGCCCTTGCCGCGCTAAACACGCGGCATTTGCTTCGCAAACCGGTCTGCGGCTTAAAAGCCCCACTGGGGCTTTCATGCCCTCCGGGCACCGCCGTCCTTTCTGGTTCTCTTTTGGTGCCAAAAGAGAACATATCCGGCGGCGAAGAATTTTATAAAAGCAATATCACGTTCCACACACGAATACGCTCTGCCAGGGAAGCCATCATTTCCTTGCTGCCAAAGCAATGCTCAGCTGTGCCACATCGGACGGCGAAACGCCGGGGATGCGCCCGGCCTGCCCGAGGTTCTTCGGGCGGATGCGGGCCAGTTTCTCGCGGGCTTCCAGCGTCAGGCCGGTAAGGTCGGCGTATTCGAAATCCTCCGGGATGAGCGTTTTCTCGTGGCGGGCCACGTCTTTGATCATGCGGTCCTGCCGGGCAATGTAGCCCGCATACTTGATCTCGGTCTCCAGCCGCTCGGCCAGCATGGGGGTGATCTCCTCTCCCCAGCCGATGACGCCCGCCAGCAGCGGGTAGCTGATCTCCGGGCGGCGCAGCAGTTCTTCGGCAATGCCGCCCTCGGCTGCAGGCGCAAGGCCCGCCGCTTCCATGGCGGCGCGCAGGTCGGCGGTGCGCAGGTGCGTCTCGTGCAGGCGGCGGCGCTCCGCTTCCAGAATGCTCTGGGTGTGCTGGTACTTTGCCCAGCGGTCATCCTGCACAAGGCCATACTCCCTGCCGATGGGGGTCAGCCGCTGGTCGGCGTTGTCCTGCCGCAGGGTCAGGCGGTACTCGCTGCGGCTGGTCATCATGCGGTAGGGGTCCATGACGCCCTTGGTGACCAGATCATCCACCAGCGTGCCGAGGTAGCTGGTGTGCCGCGGCAGGATGAGCTGTTCTTCGCCCAGCGCATTGCGGGCGGCGTTCAGACCCGCCAGCAGACCCTGCGCAGCGGCTTCCTCGTAGCCGGAAGTGCCGTTGAACTGCCCTGCCCCGTACAAGCCCCGCACCATCTTGCTTTCCAGTGTGGCTTCCAGACTGGTGGGGTCTACGCAGTCGTACTCGATGGCGTAGGCGGGGCGCATGATTTCCAGATGCTCAAAGCCCTTGATGCTGTGGTAGAAGGCGTTCTGCACGTCCTCCGGCAGGCTGCTGGACGCGCCCTGCAGGTACATCTCCTCAGTGTTCTCGCCGCAGGGCTCCACAAAGATGGGGTGGCGGTCTTTGCCTGCAAAGCGCACCACCTTGTCCTCGATGGAGGGGCAGTAGCGCGGGCCCACGCCCTCGATCATGCCGCCGTAGAGCGGGCTGCGCTGGATGTTGTCCAGAATGATCTTGTGGGTTTCCGGATTCGTGTAGGCGATCCAGCACTCCACCTTGTTGTGCATGGGTGCATCCGTCATGAAGCTGAAGGGCTGCAGCTCGCTGTCCGGGTCGCCGGGCTGGCATTCCAGATGACTGAAGTCGATGCTGCGGCGGTGCACGCGGGCCGGGGTGCCGGTCTTGAATCGGCGCAGCGGCAGACCGGCGGCTTTCAGGCTGTCGGTCAGGGCGTTGGCGGCGTGCATGCCGTCCGGGCCGGACGCATACCACGCATCACCGACGAAAATCTTGCCGCCGAGGTTCGTTCCAGTAGCGATGACCACGCACTTTGCGCTGTACTCACCGTTCAGCTGGGTGACGACGCCCTTCACATGGCCGTTCTCCACCTCAATGCCCACCACCTCGGCCTGATGGATGGCAAGGCCGGGCGTCAGCTCAAGGGCGTGCTTCATATATTCGTGGTAGCGCTTGCGGTCGGTCTGCACCCGCAGGGCGTGGACGGCCGGGCCTTTGCCCTTGTTGAGCATCCGGCTCTGCAGATAGGTGGCGTCGGCGGCAAGGCCCATCACGCCGCCGAGAGCATCCAATTCACGTACCAGCGTACCTTTTGCCGTTCCGCCGATGCTGGGGTTGCAGGGCATATTGCCGATAGCATCCAGGCTCATGGTAAAGACGGCGGTCTTTGCGCCCAGCGTCGCGGCGGCGTGGGCCGCTTCGATGCCGGCATGACCGGCACCAATGACGATGACATCATAATCTCCTAAGTGGTTCATATACTTTCGGGTTTCCTCTAATCAAAGATTTAAAATGCCCTCCACTGCTTACGGGTTGCGGCACCCAGCATCCGCTTCGTGCCTTGGGCGGCACTCGCGTCTTGCTGGCCGCTGCCCCAACAACTCCTCCCTGTTTCCGCCACTGGCGGCGGTCATCGTCGTTGCTGGGCATTTTCAGCGGAAGAATTATTTTTAATTTCGCAAATCTGGAAAATCTGCGGATTTTCCAGATTTGCCTTTTCACGGGAGGGGTCGTAACGGGAAAAGGCAGCTGCTGCGCTTGCTCCCCCGGGGGGAGCTGTCGCGCAGCGACTGAGGGGCTTTAAATCGGCGGAGCCGGAAAAAAACAGTTAAAAGATCTTCACGCCGAACAGGCGTGAATCTTCAGTTTTTCCGGTGTAGCCCTCCTCTTTGGGGTTAAAAGGGGCGAGCAGCCCCTTTTTCGTGGCTCCAGCGCGTCGAAATCGCTGGCACTTTTCTGGTTCTCTTTTGGTGTCAAAAGAGAACATCCCCGCCCTTATTTCCCCACGCAGAACCGCTCGAACACCTGTTCGATGACGGCTTCCGAAGCGTTTTCGCCGGTCAGCTCGCACAGGGCGTCCAGCGCGTCGTCCACGCAGACCGACACCGCATCCAGCCCAAAGCCGCCTGCGGCGGCGTCCAGCGCCCCGGCCACGGCATCTCGTGCCCGCATTGCGGCGGCAAGCTGCCGCTGGCCGGACAGGCTGGCGGCATGGGGGTCGATCTGGCTGGTGCCCAACAGACGGGCCACCGCCGCCGCAATGACCTTGCGGCTCCCCTCCTCCCGGCAGCACACCGGCAGCACCATGGCAAAATACGGCGCGATAAGCTCCGCGTCGAACCGAGTAGGCTTATCCTCTTTGTTCACCAGCGCGATGGCCGGGCGTCCGGCGCAGCGCCGGGCCAGTTCCAAGTCCTCGCGAGTGGGCGGCTCGGAGCCGTCGAACACCGCCAGGATCAGGCCCGCTTCCTCCAGCTTCTTCCAGCTGCGGCGGATGCCCTCGGCTTCGATGGCGTCCTCGGTCTCGCGCAGACCGGCGGTGTCGAACAGGTTCAGCCGGATATCCCCCAGCTGCACGGCCTGTTCCACCACATCGCGGGTGGTGCCCGCCACCGGGGTCACGATGGCCCGGTCGAACCCGGCCAGCCGGTTCAGCAGGGTGGATTTGCCCGCGTTGGGGCGGCCCAGGATGGCGCAGTCCACACCTTCGCGCAGGACCGTGTCGGCCTGATAGTTCCGAATGAGGGCGTCCAGCTCGGCGTTCACGCCGCCCAGAACGCTTTGCAGATGGGCGGCATCCAGCTCCGGGACATCTTCCTCGGGGAAGTCCACCCACGCGGCCAGGTGGGCCTGCAGCCCGGTCAGGGCATCTTTCTGGGCGTTGATCTTCTTCGCCAGTGCACCGTTCAGGGCCGCATTGGCCAGCGCCGCTCCCTGACGGCCATCGGCCGAGATCAGGTCCATCACGGCTTCGGCCTGGGTCAGGCCCAGCTTGCCGTTGAGAAAAGCGCGGCGGGTGTACTCACCGGGGGCCGCAGGCTGCGCGCCCGCCGCAAAGCAGGCTTCCACCAGACGGCGCGCCACCGCATTGCCGCCGTGGCAGGAAAGCTCCACCACGTCCTCGCCGGTGTAGCTGTGGGGTGCGCGGAAAAACAGGGCCACGCCCTCATCAAAGACGTCGTCCCCTTCCACGAAATGGCCGAACAGGGCGGTGTAGCCCTTGGCCGCTTCCACGCTCTTTTTCGGGTTGGCCGGGCGGAACACCCGTGCCGCCACCCGGTAGCTCTCGGCACCGGAAAGCCGCACCACGGCAATGCCGCCTGCGCCCGGTGCCGTTGCGATGGCTGCAATGGTCGTTTCCTGCATGATCTTCCTCCCGTTCCCTTCCCATGTCCGGCCTTGTTCATTTCATTCATTTCAGCCGATACAGTTCCATTTTACCACGAATCGCGGCCGAATGATACTGTTTTTCAACGTTTTCCCGGAAAACGGTTGAAAATCCGGCCGTATTTTTTCTCTGTCGCATTAAAAAGAGCCCTCCGCAAAAAGCGGAAGGCTCTCAGGATCAGTTCAACGCATTACAGCTCGATCTTGCCAAAGCTGAAATCGGCAAAATCATCCACACGCTCGGTGCGCTTGGGTGCCACCGGTGCGGCGCTCTCAGCGTCACGGGGGGCATAGGTGCGCTCGGGCACGCTGGAAGGACGCGGGCCGCGGGGTGCACCGCTGCGGTTTCCACGGTAGCCGCCGTTGCTGCGGCCGCCATGCTCACCGCCACGGCTGCCGCCGCGATAACCGTCCTTGCGGTTTCCACCGGGACGACGGCCGTTGCCGCGGCCGCCGCGGGGACGGCGCTCGCCGTAGGTGTTCTCGGTCTGGGCATCGGGTGCGGTGGAGTAGATGACCACACGGCGGTCACGGCCTTCGCCCTTGCTCTCGCTGCGCACACCCTCCATCTTGCTGATGGCAGAGTGGATGATGCGGCGCTCGTAGGGGTTCATGGGCTCCATGGCAAAGCTGCGGCCGGTCTTGCGCACCTTGGTGCCGATGCGCTGTGCCAGGGCGGTCAGGTCGCTCTCGCGCTTGTCGCGGTAGCCGGCCACGTCCAGACCCAGCTTGATGTAATCGCCCTCCAGGCGGTTGGCCACGAGGCTTGCCAGATAGGACAGGCTCTCCATGGTCTCGCCGCGGCGGCCGATGAGGGCACCCAGCTTTTCACCGTCCAGACGGATGATGGTGGCTTCGCCCTTCTGCACGGCGCTGAAGGTGACGTTCTCCACGCCCATCTTGGTGATGACTTCCTGCAGGTACTCCACAGCGGCCTTCACCTTGGCGTTTTCTGCAATGTTGATGGGGACTTCGGTCTCCTCCTCTGCGGCGGGCTGCTCGGCAGCTTCTGCGGCAGGGGCAGCAGGCTGTTCTGCCGCTGCTTCCGGCTGTGCGGCCGGGGCGGGCACCTCCTCCACAGCCGGTGCGGCGGGAGCGGCCTGCTCCTCCTTCACGGGCTGCACGGGGGCCTTTTCTTCGGCGGCAGGCGCAGGAGCAGCAGCCGGGGCATCCGGCTCCTCCACGCTCACGCACACCTTGGCGGGGGTGAGCTTCAGGCCCAGAAAGCCCGTCTTCTGGGGCATCTCCAGCACTTCATAGCTCACATTCAGATCATCGGCCTGCACGCCCAGCAGAGCGCAGGCTTTTGCGCGGGCTTCATCGACCGTTTTGCCGGTCGCTTCCTGCTTACGGATCATAACCGTTCATCCTCCTCTTATTCTTTGTCCTGCTTGTTCAGCTCGCTCAGCGGCACGGTGCGCTCATCCTTGTAGCGCTCGGCGTCCAGCTGGCGGGCATACTCCAGACGGCGCTTGTTCATCTCGCTGGCGGAAAGGTTCTTTTCCACGCTCTTGCCGGTCTTGGGGTCGGTCACCGTGATGGTGGTGTTCTTCACGCCGCGCTTTTCCTGCTTGCGCTTGGCGGCGATCTCCGCTTCCACTTCCTTGCGCATCTTCTCGGGGTCGTAGAACTTGCGCATGACCTGAGTCTGTGCGGTCATGACGATGTTGGAAATGACGTAGTACAGAGAGAATGCCAGCGGGTAGGTAAAGCAGAAGAACAGGTACATCAGCGGCATCATATACATGGTCAGCTTCATGCTGCCCTGCATCTGCTGGCCGGAGGCCTTCATGCTGATATGGGTGGACAGGAACATGGTGATGACCGACAGCAGCGGCAGCACGATGTCCAGAGAAAGACCCAGCTTCGGGATGCGGGTCAGGTCGATGCCAAAGAAGTTCATGTGCTGGCTGAACTCGGTGATGGTAGCGATCTGCTGTGCGGTAAAGCAGCCCAGCACGCCGCTGTTGCCGGCAACCACCTCGGCGATGATGTTGGTATCGCGGGTGATGGCGGTAAAGGAGATGCCGGCGGCGGTCATAGCCTCGCCTGCGCTGGCAAGTGCAGCGGCGCTGATGTGGAAAATGCGCTCCAGCGGGTTATACACCACGCCGATAACGCCGAACACGACAAGGAAATTCAGCAGCATGGGCATGCAGCCGGCCGTGGGCTTATAGCCAAAGTCCTGCTGCAGCTTCATCAGTTCTTCCTGCTGCTTTTCGGGCTTATCCTTGTACTTGGTCTGGATCTCCTGCATCATCGGCTGGAACGCAGACATTTTGGCCATGCTTTTCTGCTGGCTCAGCTGCAGGGGGATCTTGACGATGTTGATGAGCAGGGTGAAGAGGATGATGTCCCAGCCGTAGTTCGGCAGCAGCTTGTAGATCCACTCCATGACATAGCCGAGAGGACCGCTCAGGATGTAAAAGAAGTTCATACCTTTGTCCATTCTGCCCCGGCTGTGGCCCGGGACGCATTATTTTTTATCGTAGGACACGCCGCCCACAGTGCAGCGCGTCACAAGAAGCATAATATCTAAAATGGCCGCCGTTTCACTCTGGCCATAAATAGCGGAAAAATTATTTTTATATTCGCGTTTGTCGCGCTCTGCGGAGCGCTCCAAACGCATTTTCACGGGAAAGGTCGTAACGGTAAACGGCATATGCTGCCGCTGGCTCCCTGCGGGAGCATTCGCGTCAGCATGAAAACATGCTGTTGCCCTTACGTTTCGTCGCGCAGCGACTCAAAATCGGCGGAACACAAAAAGCGTGGAGCGAAGCGCTAGCTTTTTTGTATGTAGCCTTTCTGCTTTGGGATTATCAAGGGCGAGCAGCCCTTGATTCGTGGGTCCAGCGCATCGAAATCGCTGCGACCTTGCCGCGCTGAACACGCGGCATTTGCTTCGCAAACCGGTCTGCGGCTTAAAAGCCCCACTGGGGCTTTCATGCCCTCCGGGCACCGCCGTCCTTTCTGGTTCTCTTTTGTGCGGCAAAAGAGAACATATCCAGCACCACGTTTTATTTTTCCACATTCCGTCTGTGCCGGGTGGAAAACAGCCTTGCAGGCTGCAGCCTGCGCTTATCGCTGCGCCACCTTCCCTTTTCCGGCACCGGATCATAGCCCCATTTGCCGAAGGGGTTGCACCGCGCGATGCGCCAGGCCCCCAACAGGACGCCTTTGATGCACCCATGGGTCAGGATGGCCTGCATGGTGTAGTTGCTGCAGCTGGGCGTAAACCGGCAGCTGCGGCCGATCCACGGGCTGAGGGTGTACTGATACACCCGGATCAGCGCGCACAGGGCCTTGCGGCAGGCAAGCTGAACGCGGTTCACGCCTTCGGCTCCGGCTTTGCTCTGCGGGCCGGGGGCACCGTGGCGGGCGGCGGCGCGTCGGGCTGCTTTGCCTTATCCGGCAGCCCGGCCTGGGCGAACAGCTTTGCCACGATGGCGCTCAGCTGCCAGCTTTTCAGCCGGGGGGTCATGCCCCGGGCCACGAAGACCAGATCGTAGCCGCCGATGTTGTAATCCAGATGCTCGTCGATGGCCGCCTTCATCACGCGGCGGGCACGGTTGCGCTGCACGGCATGGCCGATCTTCTTGGTGGCGGTCAGGCCCACGCGGGTGCGCTTGGATCGGGTCTTGAGCACATACAGCACCAGTGCCTGGTTCACATAGGACTTGCCGCGGGCATACACTCTGCCAAACTCGCTGTTGCGGCGGATGGGACGATAGCGCATTTCCGCGCCTCCTTTCTGTGACCGGTACGCCCTTTGAAAAGAGGGTACTCTTAGGTCAGTATATCAAAAATTTTTCGACTTTGAAAGCCCATGGGGGCATTTTTACGAAAAATCTTTCAATTTTCAAAAAAATAAGACCGCCAATCCAATATCAGCGGTCTTTTGTGCGCATATTCATTTCTGCGCCGGATCCCTCGTTCAAGCGAAAGATCAGACAGTCAGGCTCTTGCGGCCCTTTGCACGGCGAGCATTGATGACCTTGCGGCCGTTCTTGGTGCTCATGCGGGTCAGAAAGCCATGAACTTCCTTGCGCTGACGCTTCTTGGGCTGAAAAGTTCTCTTCATGGTTGTATCCTCCGTAAAAACTTATCCCCGGTATGGGGTCTGATGTGGTCCCAGATTGGGGACAGGCTTGCAATTCAACAGTATATCGCATAGTATGGCGTTCTGTCAAGCATTTTTTTCGCTTTCGCGCAAACTTTTTGCAAACTTTTTTGTGAAAAGATTTTCAACTTTTTCACCATTTTGCCGTGGAAAACTTGTTTGCCACAAGATATTGTGGCCTAGGTTTCACCCCGCCACAACGCCCGCAGGCAGTCTTTTCTTATGTATTATAAATTACATTATAGAAATATGGACTCACAGCGGTTTTTGTGGTATACTAACCTAGTATCAGCAGCATTGTTGAAAACTTTAACGGAGTGGATGTTTTATGGATTCTTTCAAGGACGTTTTAGAGGCCGCCCAGGCGTACTGCAAAACGCAGATGGCCGAGCCGACCTATAATCTCTATATCGACGGGTTGGAGCCCATCAGCTTTGAGGACTCCAGCCACATCACCCTCTCGGTGCGCAACGACTTCATCTGCAAGATCGTGACGGACCGCTACCTCGGCCTGCTCAAGGAGGCCTTCAAGACCGTGCTGGGCTTTGATGTGGACATCACGCTGGTGGTGCCCAGCACCCCGCCCCACGAGGTGGTGCTGGCCCAGCAGTACGAGGCGAACCCCGCCTCGCCCCAGGGCAACTACGAGTTCACCTTTGAGAACTTCATCAAGGGCCCGTCCAACCAGTTTGCGTTTGCTGCTGCGCAGGCGGTGGCGGCCAACCCTTCCGGCGCTTACAACCCGCTGTTCATCTACGGCGGCTCGGGCCTGGGCAAGACCCATCTGCTCACCGCCATCCAGACTGAGATCAAACGCACCCACCCCGATTTCGTCATCATGTACGTCACCTGCGAGCAGTTCACCAATGAGCTGATCGCCGCCATCCGTGCTGGCAGCACCGAGGACTTCCGCATGAAGTACCGCGTGGCGGACCTGCTGCTGGTGGACGATATCCAGTTCATCGCCGGCAAGGAATCCACCCAGGAAGAATTCTTCCACACCTTCAATTCGCTGCACGACGCCCACAAGCAGATCGTCATCGCTTCCGATCGCCCCGCCAAGGAGATCAAGAGCCTGGAAGAGCGTCTGCGCACCCGCTTTGAGTGGGGTCTAACCGCCGATGTGCAGCCGCCGGATTTTGAGACCCGGGTTGCCATCGTGAAGCGCAAGGCAGAGCTTTTGCATCTGGACCTGCCCGAGGACGTGGCAGAGTTCATTGCCAACCACCTGAAAAACAACATCCGCCAGCTGGAGGGCGCAGTGAAAAAGCTGAACGCCTATTATATGCTGGAGGGCATCCAGCCGGTGATCAGCGTGGCGCAGAATGCCATCAAGGATATCCTCAACGAGACCCAGCCGGTGCCGGTGACCATCGAAAAGATCATTGGCGAAGTGTCCCGCACCTTCAACGTGTCCCCTGCCGACATTCGGGGCACCAAGCGCAACGCCAATGTGGCCTCGGCCCGCCGTGTAGCCATCTACATCCTGCGCGAAGTCACCGGCATGAGCATGGAGGAGATCGGCCGCGAGTTCTCGGGCCGCGACCACTCCACCATCGTCTACTCGCTGAAGACTATGGAGCGGGACATGAAGAACGACCAGCACCTGCGCGAGACCGTGAGTGACATCATCAAAAACGTGAAGGCCTGAGCGCAGCCCTCGACAAAAAGTCATACCTATTCGAGGGCCAAACCCCAAAATATGGGGAAAAACCGGAACAAAATGCGGAAAAAAGGCCCACATCTTGTGGTAAAAACGCAAACCTTTCCACACTTTCCACAGACTTTTCAACATTCAACCCCTGTTTTTCACAAGGGGCGTTGAAAGCCGGGCCGCTTTCCCCTTTTCCACAATTCCTTCACAGTGCATTCACAACCCCGTGGAAACCAAAACCCCCGCATCCCGACAAGGCTTTTCCGGGTTTTCCACAAGTTCCCCACCCCCTACTACGGTTACTACAACAAGTTCAATATAGAAACACCGGTCAGCAGGCAGTTTTCCATTGCAAAGCCGTCTGCTGTTCCGGGGAAAACAAAGGAGAGAATTCAGCTTGAACATCGTATGCGATAAAGTTCTTCTGAGCGCCGCCATCGACGGCGTATCCAAAGCCGTCACCATGCGTTCCGCCATCCCCGTGCTGGAAGGCATCCTGCTGAAAGCCGAGGGCTTCCAGCTCACGCTCACCGGCTACGACCTGGAAATGGGCATCGTGACCACCATCGAGGCCAATGTCAAGGAGGCCGGTGAGATCGTGCTGAACGCAAAGCTGCTCAGCAGCATGATCAGCCGGATGCCTGCCGGTCAGGTCACCATCACCTCCGCCGAGAACGGAAAAACAACGATCCAGGGTGGTGTTGCCCAGTTTGAAATCCAGTCCATGCCGGCCACCGATTTCCCAGAGCTGCCCAACACCGGTGCCGAGGAGACCCTGACCATCAAGACCGGCGTGCTGAAGGACATGATCGACCGCACCCTGTACGCCGTCAGCCAGGACGAGAAAAAACCGGCGCACACCGGTGAATTGTTCGAGATCCTGCCCGACAAGCTCACCGTCGTGGCGCTGGACGGCTACCGCCTGGCCATCGTGGAACGGCCGGTGACTGCTGTGAAGGATATCCGCATCATCGTGCCCAGCAAGACCATGACCGAAGTGGCCCACCTGCTGCCCAACGACGACGAGGAGCCGGTGCACATCAGCGCGAACCGTCGCTATGTGGTGTTCATGACCGCGGGCTACACCATCATGAGCCGCCTGATCGAGGGCGAGTTCCTCAACTACCGCAACGTCATCCCGGACGGCAGCCGCACCCGGGTGACCATCGACACCAAGGACTTCATTGAGACCATTGAGCGCGCTTCCCTGATTATTACAGAGCGTTTAAAGAACCCCCTCCGCATCTCCTTCACAGAGGGTAGAGTCGTGGTGCGCTGCCAGACCAACCTCGGCCGCGTGGTGGACGAGTTCAACGCCGACTGCGAGGGCGACGAGGTGGAGATCGGCTTCAACAACCGCTATCTGCTGGATGCCCTGCGCAACGCCCGCACTGAGAAGGTCCGTCTGGAGATCAGCGGCCCCCTGAGCCCGGTCAAGGTGCTGCCGGCCGAGGGCAATGACTTTTTGTATCTGGTGCTGCCGGTGCGCTTCAAGAACGACTAAGGGGACGATTTTATGCAGAAAATTCTCATCCATACGGAATTTATCAAGCTGGATGCCCTGCTGAAATATGCAGGCCTGTGCGAGACCGGCGGCGAAGCCAAAGAGCTGGTGCAGGGCGGTGCCGTGAAGCTGAACGGCGAAGTGTGCACCATGCGGGGCAAAAAGTGCGTGCCCGGCGACGTGATCGAGCTGGACGGCCAGAGCGTGGAAGTCGGGCAGGGCAAATAATGCGTCTGCTCTCACTGGAAGTCACGAATTACCGCAATATTTCAAAGGCACAGCTGGAGCCCGGCCGGGAGCTGACCGTCATCTGCGGCAACAACGGCCAGGGCAAGACGAACCTGTTGGAAGCCATCTGGCTGCTGACCGGCGGCAAGAGCTTCCGGGGCGGCAAGGACGCTGAGCTTGTACGCCGCGGGGAAACATTTGCGGTGTTGGACGCCGTCACCCTGCGGGCCTGGCAGGAAGACCAGGAGCGGGACGACCCCAGCCATGTGCGCATCACGGTGGGCACGCCGGATTCCCAGCGGCCTGGGCGCTACGCCTCGGTGAACGGCACCCCGCCCAAGCGCGCGGCGGGCCTGGCGGGCAGCTTCCCCGCTGTGGTGTTCGACCCCGGGCACCTGAGCCTTGTGAAGGGGGCGCCGGAGGGCCGCCGCAAATTTCTGGACGCGGCCCTGTGCCAGCTGTACCCCGGCTACCTTGCCACTTACCGGCGGTATGTGCGGGTGCTGCAGCAGAAAAATGCGCTGCTGCGCCATTCTGCAAACGGGGTCGAGCGCCCCTATGCCGAAAAATGCGCCATGCTGGAAGTGCTGAACGCGGAGCTTGCCGCCCAGGGCGAGACCATCCAGAAGCGGCGGCGGGAATATCTGGCCCTGCTGGGGCCCCTCGCCTGCGCCAATTATCAGGAGCTTTCTCACGGGGCGGAGCGCATGGGCATCCGCTACGCCGCCCAGTTTGAGCCGGGCGGCCTGGCCGAATGCCTGAAGCAGCACCAGAGCGAAGAACTGCGGGCCGGGCAGAGCCTGTGCGGCATCCACCGGGAGGACATCGAACTGCTGCTGGATGACCACCCTGCCAAGGTGTTTGCCAGCCAGGGACAGCAGCGCAGCGTGGTGCTGTCCTTGAAAATGGCTGAAGCCGCTGCCGCTGCCCGCATCACCGGCGAACACCCGGTGCTTTTGCTGGACGACGTGCTCAGCGAGCTGGACGAGAGCCGCAAGCAGTATCTGCTCACCCGCATGAAGGAAAAACAGACTTTCGTCACCAGCTGCGATGACACCGCCTTCCTCAAGACGGACGGCGAGGTCTACCGCATGGACGGCGGCGTACTGAGCAAAGCATGAAAAAATGATGCAAAAGTACATGTGCTCCATGCGCATATACCACATTTTATGCATGAGCTGCCGGAATGAGGAAAATACTGTATGTATATTCATCTGGGCCGGGATTACGTCATCAATGACCGCGACATCATCGGCATCTTCAACCTCGAGACCACCACCATCACCCCCCGCGGGCGGGAGTTCCTCAACTACGCCCAGAAGAACGGGGCCGTGGTGAGCCTTTCAGACGAGCTGCCCCAGAGCTATGTTCTGGCGGATGGGGCCGTGGTGGATACGGTATATCTCTCCGAGCTGTCCCCTGCCGCCATGCGCCGCAGGGCAGAAAAGATGATCGAATAAATAAACACAGCCAACAGGCAAGGCGAAAACGCCCTGCTTTTACGATAGATCGAGCAAACATACGAATAACGAACAAAAGGGAGAAAGGAAATGGCAGAAGAAATCATTACCAGCACAAATGCCGAAACCGCTACCGACCACGAGTATAACGCCAGCGAAATTCAGGTCCTGAAGGGTCTGGAAGCTGTCCGCAAGCGCCCCGGCATGTATATCGGCTCCACCGGCGAGCGCGGCCTGCACCATCTGGTGTACGAGATCGTGGACAACGCCATCGACGAAGCACTGGCCGGCTACTGCGACCACATCGAGGTCAAAATTCTCAAGGACAACATCATCCAGGTCACCGATAACGGCCGCGGTATCCCCGTGGACATTCAGGCCGATACCGGCCTGCCCGCCGTCACCGTCGTCTACACCATCCTGCACGCCGGCGGCAAGTTCGGCGGCGAGAACTCCGGCTACAAGGTGGCCGGCGGCCTGCACGGCGTGGGCGCATCCGTCGTCAACGCCTGTTCCGAGTGGCTGACTGTCAACGTGCGACGCGACGGCCACGAGTACGAGCAGACCTTCCGCCGCGGCGACCCGGACGGCCCGCTCAAGTGCATCGGCACCGTGGCCGAGGGCGTTACCGGCACCCGCGTCACCTTCAAGCCAGACCCGGAGATGTTCCGCGACACCACCGTCTACGACTTCGACACGCTGGAAAAGCGCCTGCGGGAAGAAAGCTTCCTGAACGCCGGCGTCAAGATCACCCTCACCGACGAGCGCGAGATGTACACCCCCGTGCTGGAGGACGGCAAGGAGGGCGACCCCTGCTACCGCAGCGAGGTCATGTGCTATGAGGGCGGCATCAAGAGCTTCGTCACCTATCTGGGCGAGAAGCGCAAGCTGGACGTGCTGCACCCCAACGTCATCTACCTCAAGGGCCAGACCGACCGCGGCATGGCCGAGATCGCCCTGCAGTACAATTCCAGCTACAACGAGCTGCTGCTGAGCTTCGCCAACAACGTCAACACCCCGGACGGCGGCACCCATGAGGAAGGCTTTAAAGCCAGCCTGACCCGCGTGTTCAACGATTACGGCCGCAGCCACGGCCTGCTGAAGGACAAGGACGAGAACCTTTCCGGTGCCGATGTGCGCGAGGGTCTCATCTGCGTCATCTCGGTCAAGCTGCAGGAGGCCGAGTTCGAGGGCCAGACTAAGGCAAAGCTGGGCAACACCGAGATCCGCACCCTTGTTTCCAACATGGTCTACTCCAAGCTGATGGAGTTCTTTGAGGAGAACCCCGGTGTGGCAAAGGCCATCTTTGAAAAGGCCACCCAGGCCGCCCGTGCCCGCGCCGCCGCCAAAAAGGCCCGCGAGCTGGTGCGCCGCAAGAGCGCGCTGGAAACCAGCCGTATGCCCGGCAAACTGGCCGACTGCCGCGAGAAAGACCCCACCAAGACCGAAATTTTCATCGTCGAGGGCGATTCTGCAGGCGGTTCCGCCAAGATGGGCCGTGATTCGGCTATCCAGGCCATCCTGCCGCTGTGGGGCAAGATGCTGAACGTGGAGAAGGCCCGCGCCGATAAAATTTACGGCAACGACAAGCTGATGCCCGTGGTGCTGGCTCTGGGCTGCGGCATTGGTGATGAATTCGATATCTCCAAGCTGCGCTACGACAAAGTGTTCATCATGGCCGATGCCGATGTTGATGGTTCGCACATCTGCACCCTGATGCTCACCTTCTTCTTCCGCTATATGCGCCCGCTCATCGAGCAGGGCCATGTGTATGTGGCACAGCCGCCGCTGTTCAAGGTGCAGAAGGGCAACACCATCAAGTACGCCTACAACGACGCCGAAATGGCCGTGCTCTCGCAGGAGATGCCGGGCGCGAAGGTGAACCGCTATAAGGGCCTCGGTGAGATGAACCCCGAACAGCTGTGGGAGACCACCATGAACCCGGACAACCGGGTCATCGTGCAGATCACCATCGACGATGCCGAGAAGGCCGACGAAGCCTTTACCATCCTGATGGGCGATCAGGTGGAGCCCCGCCGCCGCTTTATCGAGACCAACGCCCAGTACGCAAAGCTGGACGTGTAATTGGAGGAAACAATGGAAGAAGATTATGTGATGATACCGGGCAGCGGAACCAAAAAGATCATCCGCGATGTCAAAAAGGAGATCGAGACCGCATTTCTGGACTACTCCATGTCGGTCATCGTGTCCCGCGCCCTGCCCGATGTGCGCGACGGCCTGAAGCCCGTCCACCGCCGCATTCTGTACACCATGCACGAGCGCGGCAACGACCCCAGCCATCCCTACCGCAAGTCCGCCGACACCGTCGGTGCGGTGCTGGGCTCTTATCACCCCCACGGCGACGCATCCGTTTACGATGCCATGGTCCGTCTGGCACAGGATTTCTCCCTGCGCTACCCGCTGGTGGATGGTCAGGGTAACTTTGGTTCTGTGGACGGCGACCCCCCGGCTGCTTACCGTTACACCGAGGCCCGCATGAGCCGCATGGCGGTGGAAATGCTGACCGATATCGAGAAGGACACCATCGACTGGGACCCCAACTTTGACGAGACCAAAAAGGAACCCAGCGTGCTGCCCTGCCGCTTCCCGAACCTGCTGGTCAACGGCAGTCAGGGCATCGCGGTCGGCATGGCTACCAACATCCCACCCCACAACCTGAGCGAAGTCATTGACGGCTGCGTGGCCTATATCGACAACCCGGATATCGACCTGCCCGGCCTGATGGAATACATCAAAGGCCCGGACTTCCCCACTGCCGGCATCATCATGGGCCGCAGCGGCATCCGCGCCGCCTACGCCACCGGCCGCGGCAAAATTACCCTGCGGGGCCGTGCCACCATCGAGGAGACCAAGAACGGCCGCACCCAGATCGTCATTACGGAAATCCCGTATATGGTCAACAAGGCCCGCCTGATCGAGAATATGGCGGAGCTCGTCAAGGAAAAGCGCATCGAGGGTATCACCGGCCTGAACGATGAGACCAACCGCAAGGGCATGCGCATCGTGGTGGATGTGCGCAAGGACGCCAACGCCCAGGTCATCCTGAACCAGCTGTACCAGTACACCCAGCTGCAGGACACCGTGGGCGTTATCATGCTGGCCATCGACCATAAGGTGCCCAAGGTGCTCACCCTGAAGCAGATGCTGCAGAAGTATGTGGAGTTTCAGGACGAGGTGGTGCGCCGCCGCACCCAGTACGACCTGAAAAAGGCCAAGGAGCGCGCCCACATTCTGGAAGGTCTGAAGAAGGCTACCGACATCGTGGACGAACTCATTGCCACCATCCGCGCCTGCAAGGGCGGCATGGCCGAGGCCAAGGCTGCCATCATGGAGCAGTTCGGCTTCGACGACCCGCAGGCAGACGCCATCGTGAAATTGCAGCTGGGCCGTCTGGCCGGTCTGGAAATTCTCAAGATCGAGGAAGAACAGAACGGCCTGCACGCCAAGATCGAGAACTGGGAAGCCATTCTGGCCGACGACGCCCGGGTGCTGGCCATCGTCAAGGACGAACTGCTGGAGATGAAGAAGCGCTTCGGCGACGAGCGCCGCACCGAGATCCAGTCCGTCACCGGCGAGGTGGATATCGAGGACCTCATTGCTGAGGAGCAGTGTGTCTACACCCTGACCGAGGCCGGTTATATCAAGCGCCAGCTCAAGGCCACCTATCAGGCACAGCGCCGCGGCGGACGCGGCATTTCCGGCATGACCCGCAAGGAAGAAGACATCGTGCAGGAGATGTTCGTCGGTTCCACCCATGATTATGTGCTCTTTGTCACCGACCGGGGCCGCCTGTTCCGCATCAAGGGCTACACCATCGCCGAGGGCAGCCGCACCAGCAAGGGCAGCAACATCGTCAACCTGCTGCAGCTGGCCGAGGGCGAAAAGGTCACCAACATGCTCTGCCAGAGCAAGGATACGGCCAATGAGGGCGGTTTCGTGACCATGGTCACAAAGCAGGGCCTCATCAAGCGCACCCCGCTGGAGCAGTACGCCAACATCCGCAAGTCCGGCCTGATCGGCATTGCCCTGAACGAGGGGGATGCGCTGGCCTGGACAAGACTGACCTCCGGCCACGATATGCTCATCGTTGCCACCCGCAACGGTCAGGCCATCCGCTTCAACGAAGAAGATGCCCGCCCCATGGGCCGCAGCGGCCACGGCGTGCGCGCCATCAAGCTGGCCGAAGGCGATGAAGTGGTGGGCGTGTGCATCTGCCGCGAGGGCGGCACGGTGCTGACCGTGACCGAGAACGGCAAGGGCCGCCGCTCCGACATCGACACCTACCGCGTCACCGCCCGCGGCGGCAAGGGCATCCGCAACTACGACGCCGCCAAGGACAAGGTGGCCGCCGTGAAGATCGTGGACGATGTGGACGATGTGCTGCTGAGCAGTCAGGAAGGCATCATCATCCGCCTGCACGCGAACGAGATCCCGCTGCAGAGCCGTTACGGCTCCGGCGTGCGCGTGATGCGTCTGGGCGAGAACGACAAGGTGATGGTGCTGGCCCGCACCGACCACG
>ENA-UONX01000890-UONX01000890.1-human-gut-metagenome-genome-assembly--contig:-P74old-NODE-890-length-35760-cov-6.975606_pt1 | contig 35760 bp, 29 predicted proteins | sample MGYA00242466_ERZ724013 | MGnify/ENA metagenome assembly ERZ724013 | reverse complement strand
CAGCCAAAAATTATATGTGTCGATTAAATAAATGGGACATAAAGTACGCATTGCGCAAAAAAATGACTTATTTTGAAATAACATATTTCATTTTACTCCGGAAGTGTGTATAATATAAGCTGATTTATTATGTGAAGAGTGAAGCTCTCGATGGAACGGAGATATATTGATGAATTATAAGGTCAACCCGGACTCTCTTTCGGCGGTGTTTATGGTGCCGTCGCAGATAGTCGATCAGCATATCAAGCTTGCCGGCGGTCAGCAGCTGAAGGTCCTGCTCTGGACGCTCCGCCATGCGGGCGAGGGCTTTGATATGGAAAAAATGTGCAGGGACTTGAATTTTTCAGTCCCCGATGCGCAGGATTATCTTCAATATTGGGTCGAGACCGGGATACTTGTATCGGACGGAAATACCAAAGCGGTATCTGCTTTTGCGCCCACCAAACCGGAGAAAAAAGAAGAGCCTGCAACGCAAAAAAAAGAGCTGCCGGATATCGTCCCGTCAAGACCGACCGCCGCCGAGATAGCTCAGCGTGCAGAGGAATCGGCGGATATAAAATTCCTGCTTCTCGAAACACAGAACAGGCTCGGCAGAACCATAGGCTATGACGGACAGTGTACTCTCCTGATGATGCACGATACATACGGAATACCGGTCGAAGTCATACTCATGATAATTGAATACGCCGTTTCGATCGGCAAATCAAGCTTTCATTATATAGCCTCGATCGGAAAAGACTGGGGCGAGCGCGAAATAGATACTATCGAAAAAGCTGACGAGCAGATAAGCAGGCTCAATTCAGTCAACCGCGTCTGGGCATCGTTTGCCGCGATGGCAGGGCTTTCAAACTCACGCCCGACTCAGGCGCAGACAAAATATATTATCACATGGAACCGCGAATGGGGTTTCTCTCCAGAGATGATTTTTTTGGCATATGAGCAGATGGCGGAGCACTGCCAGAAAATGAGCTTCCCGTATATGAATAAGGTGCTTGAGTCGTGGCACACGAACGGAATAAAAACATCGTCTGATGTTGAAAAAGCAAACAAACCCGTATCTTCACCGAATTTGCCGCAGAATAAGAGTAAAGCCAATGCGGGACACGCTTCTTCATACGACCTCAACGAATTCAACCGCAATGCAATGCAGAAACCGATAGTTTATAAGAAGAAAAACAAGAATTGAGAGGGGAAAGACAAATGAGCTACAGCCGCAAGGTATATGTGAAAGCCGCATCGGCGCTTGAACGCCGCCGCAGCAAAGCCGAGCGCACTCAGAGCATGCACCGCGAAGAGGCGTATGCAAAGATACCCGAGCTTATATCAATAGACCGCGAAATATCCTCGGCAGGTGCGGAAGTAATCCGCGCCATCGGCATGGGCGAGAATGCTCAGCGCTTTATCGAAGAGCTCTCGAAGAAAAATCTTGCCGCCCAGCAGCGCCGCAAGGATATCCTCAAAGAAAACAGTTATCCCGAGAATTATCTTGACGCGGACTATACCTGCAAGAAATGCCGCGATACGGGGTTTGTCAGCGGCGTGATGTGCGACTGCTACAAAGAACTTCTGCGCGACACCGCTCTCGCGGAGCTCAATGAGCTTTCGCCGAGCACATGCTCGACTTTTGAGAGCTTCAATGTCAATTATTATCCTGATACCTCAGATCCTGTTACGGGAGTCAACCCGCGGAGCAGAATGAAAGAAATACTCGACTTCTGCAAGGATTACGCCGCCGATTTCGGAACGGATTCGCCGAGCCTTCTGCTCTACGGCGCAACCGGACTCGGAAAGACCCATCTCTCGCTCGCGATAGCATCCGAGGCTATCAGAAAGGGTTACGGAGTTATATACGGCTCGGCGCAGAATCTTATGTCGCGTCTTGAAAAGGAACATTTTTCAAGCGGACGGGATAACGAATACGAGGGCAGCGAGCAGGCTATACTCGAATGCGATCTTCTCGTTATTGATGACCTCGGCGCGGAATTTTCAACCCAGTTCACCGTTGCGGAGCTCTATAATATAATCAATACCCGCATTATGAGCCGCCTGCCTGTCATAATCAGCACGAATCTCACACCCGACGGGCTCGAGCAGAAATATACGCAGAGGATAACTTCAAGAATAATAGGCAATTATATCTCGCTATATTTCTGCGGAAAAGATATAAGACAGATAAAAACTATGGAACAGGAGTAATATGCCCTTATGGACATTATAAACAGTTTGACAAAAATGTTCGGTCTCCAGCGCTGGCAGGTCGAAAACACAGTGAAACTTATCGACGAGGGCAACACGATACCTTTTATTGCCCGATACAGAAAAGAAGCGCACGGCACACTTGACGATCAGGTACTGCGTGAACTCTCCGAGAAGCTCGAATATCTGCGCAACCTCGACAAGCGCAGGGAAGAGATCAGTGCATCAATAACCGCGCAGGAGAAGATGACTCCCGAAATCGAAGCCGCTCTCGAAAAGGCTTCGACTCTCGCGGAAATCGAGGATATTTACCGCCCGTTCAGACCCAAGCGCAGGACACGTGCTTCGATAGCCAAAGAAAAGGGGCTTGAGCCGCTCGCCGACGCGATTTTTGCTCAGGTCGCCGATTCCGCTTCGCCGACAGAGCTTGCGGCGGACTATATAGATGCCGAAAAGGGCGTTGAAACAGCTGAAGACGCGATAAACGGAGCGATGGATATTATCGCGGAAAACATATCGGATGACGCAGATATCCGCCGCCGTGTGCGCTCGCTGTTCACCGTTGCCGGTGTGCTCCAGTCGCGCGCCGCAGACAGCGAAAAAGAGAGCGTCTATACGATGTATTATGAATATGACGAGCCGGTCAATAAAATTGCCGGTCACCGCGTGCTTGCCGTCAACAGGGGCGAGAACGAAGGCTTCCTCAAAGTTGGCATAGATGTTGACCACATAAAGGCTCTGAATATAATCAACGCAAATGTCCTGAGTGACAACGGCTCAGCCTGCACCGATACTGTGCGTGACGCTGCCGCCGACGCATATGACCGACTTATATTCCCGTCGGTTGAGCGCGAAATACGCAATATGATAACCGACAGCGCGGTTGAATCCGCACTCAAGGTGTTCTATGTGAACCTGCGCGAACTTCTGCTCCAGCCGCCCGTCAAAGGCAAGCGTGCCCTCGGACTCGACCCCGGTTACAGAACGGGATGCAAAGTCGCCGTTGTTGACGAAACCGGAAAAGTGCTCGATACGGGTGTTATATATGTCACCCATTCCGAAGAGCAGAAGCTTAAAGCGAAGCAGACCGTGAAACGCCTCATAGAAAAATACGGCGTTGAAGTAATAGCCATAGGCAACGGCACGGCTTCAAAGGAGACGGAGATATTTGCCGCCGATCTTATAAAAGAACTCGACCGCAAGGTGTCATATATGATGGTCAGCGAGGCGGGCGCTTCGGTTTATTCCGCTTCAAAGCTTGCGGCGGAAGAGTTCCCGCAGTTCGATGTTTCGCTCAGAAGCGCGGTCTCGATAGCCCGCAGACTTCAGGACCCGCTCGCCGAGCTTGTCAAAATCGACCCGAAAGCACTCGGTGTCGGTCAGTATCAGCACGATATGCCTAAAAAAGAGCTCGGCGAAACGCTTGACGGTGCGGTCGAATACTGCGTCAACTCCGTCGGCGCGGATGTCAACACCGCCTCTCCGTCGCTGCTCTCGCATATAGCCGGAATCAACTCCGGCGTTGCAAAAAATATAGTAACTTACAGAGAAGAAAACGGCGCGTTTACTTCCCGCGCTCAGCTCAAGAAAGTGCCGAAGCTCGGCGCAAAAGCCTATGAGCAGTGCGCCGGATTCATCAGAGTCCCGGAGAGCAAGAATGTTCTCGACAACACCGGCGTTCACCCCGAGAGCTACGATGCCGCAAAAGCGCTGCTTGAGCTCTGCGGACTTACGGTAAAAGATGCCGCAAAGGGGAATACCGGTGCTCTTAAAGCGACCGTCGAGTTGCTCGGAGGCGAGAAAAAGGTTGCGGAAAAATTAGAGATAGGTCTGCCCACTCTTCAGGATATAATCAAAGAGCTCCAGAAGCCCGGACGCGATCCGCGTGACGAGCTTCCGCCTCCGCTTCTGCGCACCGATGTCATGGATATCAACGACCTCAAGCCTGGCATGGAGCTGAAGGGAACGGTTCGCAATGTTATTGATTTCGGCGCATTCGTCGATATCGGAGTGCATCAGGACGGACTCGTTCACATTTCGCAGATAACCAACAAATATATCAAGCACCCATCTGAGGTGCTGAAAGTCGGCGATATCGTCACGGTGTGGGTGCTGGCGGTCGATGTCAAAAAGAACCGCATATCGCTGACCATGAAAAAAGATAACGTTCAGAAACCTAAGGAGTAAATAGTTTTGTCAGAAAAATTCAGAAAAGATCTCACGCAGGGGAGCGTCACAAAACAGTTGCTCAAATTTTCCGTGCCTTTCCTGCTTTCAAACCTTTTGCAGGCACTTTATTCGGTCGCCGATATGGTGATTGTCGGCCAGTTTTGCGGAAAATCCGGAATAACCGGAGTTTCGATAGGCGGTCAGATAAATATTCTCGTTACCGGTGCAGCTCTCGGTCTCGCCATCGGCGGAACGGTGCTCATAGCTCAATACGGCGGAGCTAAAAAATACGATGATCAAAAGAGCACGATAGGCACAATGACTACGCTCTATATTATTCTCAGCGCAGTGCTTACCGTCGTTATGGTTCTGCTCACAAAGCCGATACTGCGCCTGCTCAAAACGCCGGACAACGCATTTGAAGAAGCGGTCAGATATCTGACTATCTGCATGCTCGGCACGGTGTTCATGTTCTTGTACAACGCCATAAGCGCGATACTGCGCGGCATGGGCGATTCGAAGCGTCCGCTCTATTTCGTGGCGATAGCCGCCGCGGTAAATGTTGTCGGAGATATAGTTCTTGTCGGTCCGCTGAAAATGGGCGCGGCCGGAGCGGCAATAGCCACTATCAGCTCTCAGGGGATAAGCGTTATTCTCTCGCTCATCTATCTCTTCAACAGCGGATTCTTCTCCGGCTACAAAATAAAAGATTTCAGAATAGACAGGCAGAAAGCTTTGAGCATAATAAAAATAGGTCTGCCATCGTCTGTTCAGCAGGTTATAGTCTCGTTTTCGTTTTTGACGCTGACGGCGCTCGTCAATTCTCTGCCGAATGCGGCTGCTGCGTCTGCCTGTCAGGGAATCGTCGGTAAGATAAATTCGTTTGCCATTCTGCCCGGACTCGCGATGAGCAGCGCCATATCTTCAATGGCGGGTCAGAATATCGGTGCAGGCGAATTCAAGCGCGCCAAGAAGACAATGACGACAGGACTCGCGATAGCGATGGGCATTTCGGTGCTCGTGTTCGTTATAGTCGAGATATTCCCGCGAGAGCTGCTGTCGCTGTTTACAAGCGAAACGGATGTTATCGAAACGGGCATAACATTCCTGAGACTCGCCGCAGTCGATTATTTAATAGTCACTCCCGTGTTCTGCATGAACGGTCTCGCGATTGGCGCGGGATATACAAATATCGCTCTGCTCAACGCGGTTTTCAGTTCGATAGTTATAAGAGTCCCGCTCGCTTATCTGCTTGTGCGCGTGCTTGATCTCGGCTTCAACGGTATCGGAATCGCCATGGGCTTTGCTTCTGTCGCGTCGATAGTTGTAGGATTTATATTCATACAAAGCGGCAAGTGGAAGAAAGCGAAGATAAAACTTTAAACAGGATTTTGTAAGGCGAAGAAAGGCACGCCTTATGCAATACATATCCGTTTTAATCGGATAATCATTTGATATGGAGGACAAAAACATGAAGATTCTCGTTACGGGAGGCGCCGGTTTTATCGGCAGCAACTTTATCTATCATATGCTCCGCGAGCATCCGGATTATGATATCGTCTGCCTCGACCTTCTGACTTATGCCGGCAATCTCAAGACCCTCGACAAGGCAATGAAAAACGAGCATTTCAAGTTCGTAAAGGGCGACATCGCAGACCGTGAATTTGTTGACAAGCTGTTCGAGGATGAGAAGTTCGATATAGTCGTCAACTTCGCGGCGGAAAGCCATGTTGACCGCTCGATAGAGAACCCCGAAGTGTTCCTCAGAACGAACATTATGGGCACTGCGGCTCTCATGGATGCCGCGAGAAAAACGGGCGTAAAGCGCTATCATCAGGTGTCGACCGACGAGGTTTACGGAGACCTTCCGCTCGATAGAACCGATCTGTTCTTCACGGAGGAGACGCCTATACACACTTCGAGCCCGTATTCCGCGTCAAAGGCTTCCGCAGATTTGCTTGTGCTTGCTTATTACAGAACCTACGGACTGCCTGTAACTATTTCGAGGTGCTCAAACAACTATGGCCCTTATCATTTCCCGGAGAAGCTTATACCTCTGATGATATCAAGAGCCTATAACAACGAGAGTCTGCCTGTCTACGGCGAGGGACTCAATGTCCGCGACTGGCTCTATGTTGAGGATCACTGCCGCGCTATTGATCTCATTATTCATAACGGCAGGGTAGGCGAGGTCTACAATGTCGGCGGTCACAATGAGAAGCGCAATATAGATGTTGTCAAAACGATTCTGCGAATCATGGGCAAACCAGAAACCCTTATCACCCATGTCAAGGACAGAGCCGGTCATGACCTGCGCTATGCCATTGACCCGACAAAGATACACAACGAGCTCGGCTGGAGCCCGGAGACCACATTTGACGAGGGCATAAAGAAGACCGTTGACTGGTATATGAACAATAAACAGTGGTGGGAAGACATCATCAACGGCGAATACCAAAATTATTACGAAAAAATGTATTCCAACAGATAAATATTTTTGTCTTTTTCTACTTTTTCTATTTGAGTGTCCTATAATTTATTTTTGAACTCAAGTACAAAAAAGTATTTACAACGCATTTTTTTCGTGCTATAATACAGAAAAAGGCGTATAGCCTTTGGTTAGGAGTTTCCAATGTCGGAAAAGAAAGAGAAGAAAGAAAAAGAACAGAAGAACACCGCGGAGGCAGAGCCCTCCAGGCGTTCGAGAAAAAAGCAGAACACTCACAAAGCTATTCTGCATCAGGCAAAGGTACTCTTTGAAAAAGAGGGTATCGGCAATGTCACAATTGAGCAGATAAGCGAGAGTGCCGATGTTTCGCGTTCCACATTCTTTTCGCACTTTGCTTCCGTTGACGATCTTCTCAAGGAGATTTCGGACGAGGAGATAAACGACGTCTTTGAAGCGGCAAGAAAGGGCGACGGCGAGCTTACCGTCAGTGCACTTTTGAAGCAGCTCAACGATGACACTTATCCGTATCCGTATCTTTCCGCAGAGGTTCTCATGCGCGGCATCCTCTCAAAAGGCGAGTCGAATTTCGCGCAGGTCGACCGTTTTCTCCGCAAGGAGATAGTGACCGACAAGAGTTATGCGAACACCCTCGAGGAGTTTTCGTCAAAAGAGCTTTCAGCTCTTATTCTCGGAGCCTTCTTCGGTCTTATCTTCCAGAAGATGATAAACGACGAGAGCTTCACAAACCCCGATGAAACAAGCGTGACTATCCAGAAATTCATAAAATATCTGAAAAATCAGGAGGAATTATCATGAGCAACGGATATGGAATCAGCAAATGGGAAGACGCAAAGACCATTTACAATGAGCTTCATGAGCTCACTTCTAAGCCGATCTATTGTGTTTCCGAAGAGGCACTTAAAGACGTTCTCGATTATTTCGAGACCAAGTGCGCAAAGTCGAAGGCGATCACCACCGAGGCAAAGCAGTATATCCCCGGCGGCGTTCAGCACAACCTCGCTTTCAACTATCCCTTCCCGATTTGCGTGACCAAGGCTGAAGGCGCGTTCCTTTATGACCTTGACGGCAACAAGTACTACGACTTCCTGCAGGCAGGCGGCCCGACAATCCTCGGCAGCAACTATGCTCCCGTGAGAGAGAAGGTCATTGAGCTTCTTAATGACTGCGGCCCTGTAACCGGTCTGTTCCACGAGGGTGAGCTCCTGCTCGCTAAGGAGATCAACAAACATATGCCCAACGTCGAGATGTTCCGTATGCTCGGTTCGGGCACTGAGTCCGTTATGGCTGCTATCCGTGTTGCACGCTGTGCCACAAAGGCAAAGCGCATCATCAAGGTCGGCGGCGCATACCACGGCTGGTCCGATCAGATGGTTTACGGTCTGAAGATTCCGGGCTCCAGATTCTTCCTTGAGTCCCACGGTATTCCGCACAGCTGCTACGGCACTACCGACGAGGTCAGACCCAACGATCTTGACATGCTTGAGAAGATGCTCAAGCTCAACAAGATGCGCGGCGGCACAGCTGCTGTTATCGTTGAGCCTGTCGGCCCCGAGAGCGGCACAAGACCTGTTGATTTCAACTACAACAAGGAAGTCAGAAAGCTCTGCGACAAGTACGGCTGCCTGTTCATCTTCGATGAGGTTGTTACCGGCTTCCGTGTCGGCCTCGGCGGTGCTCAGGGTTACTTCGATGTCGTACCCGATCTGACCATCTTCGGCAAGATCGTTGCCGGCGGTTATCCGTCAGCAGGCGGCGTCGGCGGTAAGAAGGAGTTCGTCAGCGGCATGGCCGCAGGTGTCGGTACCATGATGAAGCGCGCTTATGTCGGCGGTACTCTCGCTGCTAACCCGCTTTCGTCCTATGCAGGCTACTGCGCTATCCAGGAGATCGCAAGAACCAACGCTTGCGAAGTCGCAGGCAGAGCCGGTGACAGACTTGCTGCAGGTCTTAAAGATCTTGTTAACAAGTACGGTCTTCCTTATGTTGTTTACAACCAGGGCTCTATCGTCCACCTCGAGTGCACCGGTGCAATGAGCTACGACTTCAGCTCGATGAATATCCTCAAGTCGGCTCTCCCGATGCTCAAGACAAAGCCCGAGATGCTCCGCAGAAAGTCCGCTATGGAAGAGATGGGCGCAGCTTACATGGCAAACGGTATCGTTACCCTTGCCGGCAGCCGTCTTTACACTTCGATGGCAGATACCGACGAGATCATCGACGGTGCTCTTGAGAGATTTGACGATGTCTTCAAGAACGTCAAGGTTTGCCCCGCAGACCGCGTTTTCGCAAAGAAATAATCAAAAACTGATAAATGAGATGCTCTCCTTCGGGAGGGCATCTTTTTTCGGCATAACAGCCACGAGTTTTCAAAAAGTAATTGAATAACTTTTATAAATGTGCTAATATTAATAAGATAAACATTTGTTCATGGCTCGAAAAGAGGCGGTAATCATGCATGAGGATCACAGAAAAAGAGTAAAGGAACGCTTCCTGAAAGACGGGATAGAAAATATGCCCGATCATGAGGTGCTTGAACTGCTTCTGTTCTTTTCAATACCGCGCAAAGACACCAACGCTCTGGCGCACGAATTGATAGAACACTTCGGCTCTCTCAACTGTGTGCTCGAAGCTTCCGCCGATGATCTTATGCAGGTAAACGGAATAGGGGAAACCTCTGCGACACTTATAACACTCGCTTTTCAGCTGACAAAAAAGTATCTGAAAAACGCATCGGACAAAAAGCTTAAAAAATACGACGGACCTGAGTCGGTCAAAGAGCTTCTGATGTCAAAATATCTCGGAGCGCGGGAAGAGATGGTCTATATGCTGTCTCTTGACTTTGACGACAATATTCTCGCAATAAACAAGATATCGCACGGCACATTTTCTGCCGCAAATATAGACAAGCGTTTTGTGCTTGAAACTGCATTCCGCAACAAGGCGCGTTCGGTCGTGCTCGTTCACAATCATGTCAACGGAATACCTGTCCCGTCGCGCGACGATTTAAACACCACAAAGGCGGTCGGCGATTTCTTTCGGGGCGTAAATGTTCATCTGCTCGACCATCTCATATATACCGACGAAGACATCTTTTCAATGGCGCAGGTTAAGAAATTTGCACCGCTGTTCATATAAAGGATATCAATATGGATAAGTTCATTCTTCATTCTCAATACAAACCCATGGGCGATCAGCCGCAGGCGATAGCCGAACTGACCGACGGAGTCAACAGAGGATTCACCGAACAGACTCTGCTCGGCGTTACGGGTTCCGGCAAAACATTCACAATGGCGAATGTCATTGCCAATCTAAATCGCCCGACGCTCATTCTCGCCCATAATAAAACGCTCGCGGCTCAGCTCTGTTCCGAGTTCCGCGAGTTTTTCCCTGAAAACGCAGTCGAGTATTTTGTTTCGTACTACGACTACTATCAGCCGGAGGCTTATATCCCGTCAACGGACACTTATATCGAAAAGGATTCCGCTATAAATGATGAAATAGACAAGCTCCGCCATTCCGCAACCTCTGCGCTCTCCGAACGGCGCGATGTTATAATCGTCGCCAGCGTGTCGTGCATATACAGCTTGGGCGACCCTATCGACTACCGCAGCATGGTCATCTCGCTCCGTCCCGGAATGGAAAAGAGCCGCGATGAAGTTATAAACAAGCTCGTTGAAATACAGTATGAGCGCAATGATATAAATTTCATCAGAAACAAGTTCCGTGTCCGCGGAGACGTGCTTGAAATATTCCCGGCGCAGTCTAGCGAAAACGCAATCAGAGTTGAATTTTTCGGCGACGAAGTTGACCGCATATCCGAGATAAACGCCCTGACAGGCGAGGTCAAGGGCGTGCTGTCCCACGTCGCAATATATCCCGCCTCCCACTATGTCGTTTCGCAGGAAAAGATGGAGCGCTCGATCAAAGAGATATATGATGAGATGACCGAGCGCGTCGCTCAGTTTGAGAGGCAGGGCAAACTGCTCGAAGCGCAGCGCATAAAGCAGTGCACGGAATATGATATCGAAATGCTTCGCGAAACCGGCTTCTGCAAGGGAATCGAGAACTATTCGAGAGTCATGTCCGGGCGCGAACCCGGTTCTCCGCCGTTTACACTGCTCGACTATTTCCCGAAGGATTTTCTGCTGTTTGTCGATGAATCCCATGTAACGCTTCCGCAGGTGCGCGGAATGTACGGCGGCGACCGCTCAAGAAAAGATACGCTCGTTGAATTCGGCTTCCGTTTGCCGTCCGCATATGACAACAGACCGCTGACTTTCGATGAGTTCTACGAGAGAGTCGGTCAAAAAATATTCGTCAGTGCAACGCCCGGCGAGTTCGAACGCGAGACAAGTTCGCAGATTGCCGAACAGCTTATCCGTCCCACGGGTCTCGTCGATCCCTCGATTTCAGTCAGACCTACCGAGGGTCAGATAGACGATATTATATCCGAGATAAACATAAGAGTCGAGCGCAAAGAGCGCGTTCTTCTGACTACGCTCACAAAAAAGATGGCGGAAGATCTGACGGATTATCTCGAAGACCTCGGCATAAAAGTGCGCTATATGCACCACGATGTTGATACGATAGAACGAATGGAAATTATCCGCGATCTGCGCCTCGGTGAGTTTGATGTGCTCGTAGGCATAAACCTGCTGCGCGAGGGATTGGATATTCCTGAGGTTTCGCTCGTCATAATTCTTGATGCCGACAAGGAGGGCTTCCTGCGCTCCGAAACATCGTTGATACAGACGATAGGACGCGCGGCGCGAAACGCGAACGGCGAGGTTATCATGTATGCCGACTCCGTTACCCCGTCGATGGAGCGCGCAATAGTTGAGACCGAACGCAGACGCCAGAAGCAGATGGCATATAACGAAGAGCACGGAATTGTGCCCAAGACAATAATCAAGGGCGTTCGCGATGTTATCGAGATAACCAGCAAAAAGGACAAGGGCGAAAAGCCGATAAAGAAGATGAGCCGCAAGGAGCGCGAAGAGATGATAGTTCGCCTGACTGCGGAAATGAAAGCGGCGGCGAAAATACTTGAATTTGAGCACGCGGCATATCTTCGCGATAAGATAAACAAACTAAGAGAAGGAAAGTAATCGGAGGCGATATTCTTGCCGCAGAAAAATATAATTGTAAAAGGCGCAAGGGAGCACAACTTGAAAAATGTCGATGTTGAAATACCGCGCGACAAGCTCGTGGTGTTCACGGGACTTTCGGGTTCGGGAAAATCATCGCTGGCATTTGATACTATATATGCAGAGGGACAGAGAAGATATGTTGAGTCCCTATCGTCATACGCAAGACAGTTCCTCGGTCAGATGGAGAAGCCTCAGGTGGACTACATCGAGGGGCTTTCTCCCGCTATATCAATAGATCAGAAAACGACGTCAAAGAACCCGCGTTCGACCGTCGGAACGGTGACGGAAATATATGATTATCTGCGCCTGCTCTATGCACGCATAGGCATTCCGCACTGTCCCGTCTGCGGCAGAGAGATATCGAGGCAGACTGTCGACGATATAGTTGACAGCGTGCTCGAGTTGCCCGAGGGCACAAAAATTCAGGTCATGGCACCTATTGCACGCGGTAAAAAGGGTCAATTCGTCAAGGAACTCGAAAGCGCGAAAAAGGACGGATATGTCCGCGTGCGCGTTGACGGAATAATATATGATCTCAGTGAAAAAATCGAGCTGGACAAGAACAAAAAGCACAATATAGAAATTGTGGTCGACAGACTCGTTGTAAAAGAGAGCATTCGAAGCAGGCTTGCCGATTCCATTGAAACAGCAACAGGTCTTTCAAACGGCATTCTGCTCGTTGATGTAATAGACGGCGAAGAGAAGCTTTATTCTCTCGACTATGCCTGTCCGGAGCACGGAGTCAGCATTGAAGAGCTCGAACCGCGTATGTTCTCGTTCAACAACCCATTCGGCGCCTGCCCGACCTGCTCCGGACTCAGCGTATTCATGAAGCCCGATCCCGATCTTATCGTGCCGGATAAAAATCTTTCGCTCAGGCAGGGTGCGATAAAGGCGAGCGGATGGAACAATGCCGACGGCGGCACGATAGCGCAGATGTACATGGAGGGTATTGCGAATAAATACAGCTTTACTCTCGACACTCCGTTTAAAGATATCCCTGCGGACGGCGTTGACGCTATAATGTACGGCACAAAAGGCGAGAAGCTCAAGCTTACGCGCAGAAATGAATACGGTACAGGCTCGTATATGACCGCATTCGAGGGCATCTGCAACAATATTGAGCGCAGATATAAAGAAACCGCAAGCGACTGGTCACGTGCCGAGCTTGAACAGTGCATGTCAACGGTAAAATGTCCCGACTGCCACGGTGCAAGGCTCAGAAAAGAGTCGCTGTGCGTCACCGTCGGCGGAATAAATATCGATGAATTTGCGAATAAGTCCATTATCAAAGCTATAGAATTTCTTGATTCGCTCACCCTGACCGACCGCGAGCAGATGATAGCGAAGCTCATAGTCAAGGAGATAAAGGATAGACTGACATTTTTGCGCAGCGTCGGGCTCGGTTATCTGACGCTTGCCCGCTCGTCTGCGAGCCTCTCCGGCGGCGAAAGCCAGAGAATACGCCTTGCAACTCAGATCGGCTCGTCGCTGGTCGGAGTTCTGTATATTCTCGACGAGCCGAGTATAGGTCTGCATCAGCGCGACAACGAGAAGCTTCTGAATACTCTCCGCAATCTCAGAGACATAGGCAACACGCTTATAGTTGTCGAGCACGACGAGGACACGATGCGCGCGGCGGACTACATCGTCGATGTCGGCCCGGGTGCGGGTATCCACGGCGGAAATATAGTCTGTACAGGCACGGCGGAAGATATAATGAACTGCAAGGAGTCGATAACCGGGCAGTATCTCAGCGGTCGCAAGAAGATTCCAGTTCCCGCAAAGCGCAGAAAAGGCAACGGAAAAAGCCTGAAAATAATCGGCGCACGCGAAAACAATCTCAAAAATATAGATGCCGAAATCCCGCTCGGCGAGTTTGTGTGTATAACCGGCGTATCCGGTTCGGGCAAATCGTCGCTTATAAACGAGATACTGTATAAACGCCTTGTGACCGAACTCAACGGAGCGAAAAAAGTTGCGGGCGCGCATACGGATATCCTCGGAATTGACAATCTCGACAAGGTTATCGCAATAGACCAGTCCCCAATAGGGCGTACTCCGCGCTCTAATCCGGCGACATATACAGGCGTGTTCAATGATATCCGCGACCTGTTCGCATCAACTGCCGAGGCAAAAGCGAGGGGATACAAAGCAAACAGATTCTCGTTCAATGTCAAAGGCGGACGCTGCGAGGCGTGCCAGGGCGACGGAATAGTAAAGATAGAGATGCACTTCCTCGCCGATATCTATGTACCGTGCGATGTCTGCAAAGGCGCGAGATACAACCGCGAAACGCTCGAAGTCAAATACAAGGGCAAAAATATCTACGATGTGCTCGAAATGACCGTTGAAGAGGGACTTGAGTTCTTCTCGAGCATACCGAAGATAAAGCGCAAATTGCAAACCCTCTACGATGTCGGTCTCGGCTATGTCAAAATCGGTCAGCCCGCAACGACGCTTTCCGGCGGCGAGGCACAGCGCGTCAAGCTTTCAACCGAGCTTTCACGCCGCTCTACAGGAAAGACTGTTTATATTCTTGACGAACCTACTACAGGGTTGCACACAGCCGATGTACACAAGCTCATTGAAGTGCTCCACAGGCTTGTTGACAACGGAAATTCAGTCATTGTTATCGAACACAACCTCGATGTCATAAAGACCGCCGACTGGATACTCGACCTCGGTCCCGAAGGCGGCGACGAGGGCGGCGAGATAATCGCACAGGGCACTCCCGAGCAGGTTGCTGCAACCGAAGGCTCATACACCGGGCAATATCTCAAAAAGATTCTGAACGATACGGAGGAATAACAGAATGATAACTTCACGAACCGTCAGTTCTCTTGAAAAGATTTTTCACGATTCCGAGCCGACCTGCGCGTCGCTCTCGGAGATGTCTATGCTCGGCAATGAGAGAGCATCATTCCAGCTCGCGTATTTCTCTGACGAGGACACACAGTGCGGGATATCCGTATCCGGCTGGAAGCCCGAGAATATAAAAATATACAAAGTCGTTGAGATAAATTCAGATCTTCCGGCTTTTGAGGACTCGGATTTCTATTTTCTCCGGAAAACTCCCGGGCTCTATCCTGATATGCTTGAGCCTGTTGAAGACAATTCATTTTTCGCGGAGAGCGGACATCACGGCAGCTTGTGGATCGAACTCGACGCGTCCGGCGAATCGGCGGGCAGACATGATATTTTTATCACGGTTTCAAAAGGCAAAGAGACCGTCACAAATGTTATCACAGTCGATGTAATCAACGCAAAGCTTCCTGAACAGGCGCTTATGTGTACCATGTGGTTCCACTGTGACTGCCTTGCAACATATTATAAAGTCGATGTTTTCAGCGAAGAGCATTGGAATATAATCGAAAACTATGTCAGAAATGCCGCGAATCACGGTGTTAATTTTATTTTAACTCCGCTTTTCACTCCGCCGCTTGATACCGAAGTCGGGGGAGAGAGACCGACCGTTCAGCTTGTCGATGTCAAAAAGACAAAGGACGGCTACGAGTTCGGCTTCGACAAGCTCGACCGATGGATAGATATGTGCAGACGCTGCGGAATTAAATATTTCGAAATGTCGCATCTGTTCACCCAGTGGGGTGCGGAGCACGCGCCGAAGATAGTCGCCGAAGTTGACGGAGAAAAGAAGCGCATCTTCGGTTGGGAGACCGATGCTGACAGCGAAGAATACCGCGACTTTCTGCACCGTTTTGCCGCGGCTCTGACTGCATTTATCGACAGAAAGGGTATAAGAAACTTCTGCCGCTTCCATGTGTCGGATGAGCCGTCATTGGAGCAGTATGAAGTATATAAAAAGCGCGCCGATCTGATAGCGGAGATATTCCCGGGCTTCAAAGTCATAGATGCGCTTTCGGATATTGAATTTTTTGACAAAGGCGCTGTGAAATATCCTATTCCGTCCGAAGATCATGTCGAAGACTTTGTCGGCAAAGTCGATGAATTCTGGACATATTACTGCTGTGGTCAGCACAACAAGAATGTTCCGAACAGATTCTTCGCAATGCCGTCGGCGCGAAACCGCATTCTCGGTACGCTGCTTTATAAATATAATGCAACCGGATTCCTCCAGTGGGGCTATAACTACTGGTATTCGCAGTTTTCAAAGCATGAGATAGACCCGTTCACCGTGACCGATGCCGGCAAGGCGTTCCCGTCCGGCGATGCGTTTGTTGTTTATCCCGGCGAAGACGGGCAGCCGATTAACTCGCTCAGGTTCAAAGTATTCTATGACGGACTCCAGGATCTTGCCGCGATGCGTCTGCTCGAAAGCCTTGTCGGGCGCGAAAAGGCGCTTGAAATCGCGATTCAGGATGATGAACTCACATTCCAGAAATATCCGCACGGCAGCAGCTATCTTCTGGCTCTCAGAGAGCGCGTGAACAAAGTTATAAAAGAGAATATATAAAAAATCACCGCGACCCGTAACAAGGGCGCGGTGATATATTTTTGTCTCTTATTCTTCTTCGGATTTTGCTTTTCTGTTCATAATGAACTCGTTTACTTTGTCGGACAGCTCACCGTGCAGCTTATACTTCTTTGTGAAGATGATGAGTGAAAGTACAACAAAAATCGGCGGGATAATAAACATCATTGTGGAAATGGTGTTCTTTGTGAGCTCTGTCTGAACGGGGAGAGTCGCATCATAGTGGGAGAACTGAAGTCCGAGGGCTATGACTATCGACTGTATGGTATATGCGAGCTTCTGAAGGAATCCTTTCATCGAGAAAACGATGGACTCCGAGCGGTAGCCGAGGCTGTATTCGCCGTAATCAACGATATCGGCGAGCATAACGGTCTGCGAAACGAAGATGCATCCGATGCCCATGCAGCCTATAAGCGCAAAAACAGCAAACGGGATGAACATCTTGGCGTTAGATGCGAGAAGCACGGGACCGAACAGGAACATTCCGAGATAGCCTATAACGGTCATGCACATCGCGCCCTGAATGACCTTGCGGCGTGTGAACTTCTTCGAAAGCACCGGGAGCAGGAACAGTCCAAGAGCCTGACCTACGCCGCCGATTGCCGCGAAATAAGAGAGCAGCGATTTGTTGCCCATGACATTATCAAAGAAGTAGATGCCCATTGCGTTTGTTATGTACCAGCCGGTGTTGAAGAGCAGGGCAGTGAGCATGAAAACGAGCAGCTGATCGTTCGATTTGACGGTTTTGAAAGCCTTTGCGAGCGTGAACTTCTCTTTCGGCGGCACTGAACCGCGCTCTCTTGTGGTGGTGACAGTGATAAACGCGCCGATAATAAGCACGATACCTGCTATCATAGCCCAGCGGCTGTAGCCGACGGAATCGTTGCCCTTGCCGAGCATCGCGACCATCTGAACGGTGAACACGCTGACTATTATCTGACCGAAGCCCGAGAAAAATCTCGGAATAGCGGAGACGACATTTCTCTTCTGCGGGTCGCTCGTCAACGCGGGAACCATCGACCAGTAGGGGATATCTATCATTGTGTTTGTCATGCCCCAGAGGACATACATAACAGCGGCATAGATATAGAGCTTTATATTTATGAAATCACTGCTGACCTCAAATCCGGGATTGGTGAAGAGAAATGTCAGCGCAACCGCATTGAGCACGGCGCCGCACATTATCCACGGGCGGAACTTGCCGAACTTAGACTTCGTGTTATCAACGATCGTGCCCATCATCGGGTCATTGATGCCGTCCCATATACGCGCGAGAGTAGGCACGATAAGCAGGAAAGTTGCATTGAGCAGAAGAACATCGGTTAAATACTTTGTAAGGAACGAGTTGAACAGACCGTAGCTCAGATCCATTCCGATAGCGCCCACGCCGAAACCGAGATATCCGAATATCCATGATATCCCGCCGGAGCTGCGCTTGGCTTTTTTCTCTTTCATTGATTCACATCCTCATAAAAGTTATAAGATAATATTAATTCAAACTAAAGCTTCCGTCAAGCCGAAAAAGACAAAATGAATTGAAAAATCGCGGTTTTGATGGTAATATATAGTCAGAACCTAAAAGGAGACGCTGTATGCAAGCTATAAACGAAAGACTTCGAGAATATATAGCCGACAGAATAATTCTGAAAGCGCTTTAAATGAGCTTTTCAACAAATACTATAAAAGTGAAAGGGGAACAGAATAATGCTCAGATTCAACTCCGACCATAAGTTCAAGATAATGCAGATAGCCGATACTCAGGAGATTCCCGCCGTGTCGCCAGATACGCTGAGTCTCATAAACAATGCGCTTGATCGCGAAAAGCCCGACCTTGTTATTTTCACGGGCGATCAGATAAAGGGCTATTCAAAGAAGTTCAAAAAAGATCCTGTAATAATTGAGAGCACCATAGATATTCTCGTTGAGCCGATTGCAAAGAGAAACATTCCGTTTATGGTGACCTACGGCAATCACGACGCGCAGTGCGGCGTTGATAATCGCGGTCAGTACAAGTTCTACGCGAAGTACGACAATTTTATAAGCGGCGATCTCAGAAATTCCGACGATGTCGGAACGGCGGATATTCAGATTTATTCAAGCACCGAAGACAAGCCTGTGTTTGAGTTATATATAATCGACTCCCACGGCAAAGCAAAAGACGGCGCAGGATACGCGCCCGTCGACAAAAAGCAAATAGAATGGTATGTCTCGCGCCGCGAACAGCTCAAAGCCGAAAACGGAGACTATCTGCCGTCGCTCGTGTTTCAGCATATCCCCGTGCCGGAGTTTTTCGATGTTATAAAGAAAGTGCCCAAGGGCACTAAGGGCGCAGTCCCGGCATACGGAGAGCATGAAAATGAGTATTTTGTGCTCAATGATGAAACTATCGCCGAAGGCGGATTCATGCTCGAATCGCCCGCTTCTCCCGATGTAAACACCGGCGAATTTGAGGCGATGAGCGAAAAGGGCGATGTCCTCGGCATATATGTCGGTCACGATCACAACAACAGCTTTGTCGTAAAATACAAAGGCGTTGATCTCGGATATACTCAGGGCGCGGGATTCAATGTGTACGGTCCAGGCGAAAACAGGGGAGTGCGAATCTTTGAGCTCGACGAGACTGCACCTCGCGAATACAAAACCCATACCGCGACATTCAAAGAACTTTGCGGAACAAAGATAAAGACCCCGGTCAAAGAGTTTATCTATAAGCACGCGCCGACCAGCCCGCGCGCAGTCAAACCAATACTCATAAAAGTCGGCATCGGCATTGCCGCAATTGCAGCTGTTTACGCCGCATATAAGTTCTTTACAGGGTTCAATATATAAACAAAAAACACAGCACCGCATTGAAAAATCATGCGGTGCTGATTATTTATTTTATAAACGAGAACATATGAATTATGTTCATGTCTTCCTGCATATCAAGTCCGTGGCTTCCCACGCCTCCGTCTATCTCATGGCAGCCGTGATCGGGACAGAAGCCCAGCAGAGTTTTATGCCCGCTCCACTTCGCTTTTATAGCGTCGTGTATCTCTGAAAATACGGCTATATTAGCTTTGAGTGCATCTATAGACTCTTTACCCTCCGGCGCCCAGCGGTGCATCGTGCCGTCATAGTTGCCGTTATAAAGCGTGATGAAATCGTATTCATCTGAATCTATCAGCTCAAGCGCTTTTGCGTTGCATTCTTCAACGGACGGATATATGTAGTAATCAATGTTACGCTCAAGGAAGATTTTTGAAATACTGTCGCCCTCGGTCGAAACTATTGCGCAGCGTTTGCCTGCTGCGGCGAGAGCATCAAAAGCCGTCGCTATTTTTAAAACCGGCTTTTCGTATTTCATTATGCCGTGAATCTCCGGCATAACGCCCGAATACATCGAAGCGAAGCAGACCGGCGTCACGCTCGGCATAACGGAGAGCATTGGGAGCTGAATCTGTGTTCTGAGTATCGCATCTTTGAACAATTCGGTATATTTCTGAAACAGCCACAGTGCGATAGCGTCGGGGTTATATATAAACACTCTGTCTGCTCCGCCTTCGCCGAGCTCGGCAAAGAGTTTGTCGAGCACTATGTCGCACGGGGCATCTGCACCGTCGGGAGCATCGATGCCCAAAGCGCGCGTAAATGTGGCGGCGGAACGGGTCAGCCTTATTGAATCATAGAGTTCACTCATTGTTTTCGTTCTCCTTGATTAGATTATTTATATCCGATATCTCCGGCATTGAGAGCAGTGCTCCCTTTTTGCAGGTCACAAGAGATGCGGCAGCGTTTGCGAAAACAAGCATATTCCTGAGTTCAGCTTCTTTAACCTCTTTGCCGCCGTTATTCAAAAACCAGTCTATACAGCAAGCGCAGAAAGTATCGCCCGCTCCGGTTGTGTCTATCGTCTTTACATTGAGAAAAGTCGGCGCTTCGGCATAAATATTTTTATAATATGCGCGGCTTCCGCTGCGCCCCGCAGTCACAGTCAGTAATGCAACATTCGGGTAGCACGTTCTGAATATCTCAACAGCTTTATTTATTTCATTACAGCCGGTCAGAAAACGCAATTCGTCAATCTCGATTTTTACAATATCGCTCACCGAACAACCGTAATCTATTTTTTGCTTTGCCCTGTCCATGCTGTCCCAGAGCGGAGGACGGAGATTGGGGTCGAACGACAACAGCAAGCCCGAATCTTTCGCTGTCTCAATAGCTTTTACCGTTGCCTTTTCAACGACATCGTGTGTCATCGAAAGCGTTCCGAAGTGAAGAACGCGGCTCTGTTTTATAATATCGGTATTGACTTCATCTTCGCACAGCATCATATCCGCACCGGGAGCGCGGTAAAAAGAAAAGTTTCTGTCGCCGTATTCGTCCGTCTCAACAAAAGCGAGCGTTGTGCGGACACTCTCGTCGAACACGAGCCCGCCGACATCCGTGCCGCTGCTCTCGACAATATTTTTGAGCTTCTTGCCGAAGATATCGTCTCCGACCTTGCCGATAAACGCAGTGCTCCTGCCGAGCTTGTTGAGCATTGCCAGAACATTGCACGGCGCGCCGCCGGGATTTGCCTCAAAAATCGACGAGCCGATATCCGACACCCCCGACTGCGCCATATCGATGAGCAGTTCGCCTATTGCGGTGACATCAAACATTTTATGCTGCCTTCTTTCGTGTTTTGCGTTTCTTTGCGGCGGTTCTGATGCCGTTTATCGCCATACCGAGAAGCGGCGAAATAACAAGCGTGACAATTAAAATCACAAACTGGTTTTCAATCTCAAAATATTTCGGAACTATCGATTGCAGACGCTGATGAAGCAAATAAAGCTCAAGACTGTATTTGCCTAAAAAATCAAACGGGAAAGTAATAACTTTTTCAAGCTTCGGCAGTTTTTTATTGAGTGCCGAAAGTCCGAGAGAGACAAGCAGGCAGAATGACGGCATCATCAGCAGAGCTGGATAGCAGTTGAGCCCGTTTTTTATATATTCCGGCTCTTTAACGCAGCCGTTGAGATAATAGGCGAGAAAAGTTCCGACTATAAATGCCGCAATATTGAGTATCAGCGAAGTTTTAGTAACTTTTTTATCTTTCTCAGCAAGCCTTCCCGTATGTATTCCGAGCAGGAAAACGGAAAGCCTGACTGCCGTTCCCCAAAGATAGATCAAATCGTTATAGTACATTATAACGCAAAGCGGAACAGAAAGAGACATACACGCTGAGGTATATATTATCTGCTTTTTGCCGCCGAGCTTTTTATAGAAGAACAGGAACAGGGGAGTTATCAGATAAAAAGCCAGCTGAGTTGGGATATACCAGTCAAATCGTGCGTGCCGCGTCCAATATCCGATGCCGGATATATAATAGAAGAAGTCAAGAGCACTCGCTCTGTCGAGCCTCAGCAGACAATATGAAGCGCAGGCAACTATAATATACGCAGGCAGAATGCGAACAAGGCGTGCCTTATAAAACCCGAGCACATTCGGTCTTTTAGTCAGCGAATAATATACTCCGAGCCCGGAGAGGAAAAGAAAAATATCGACTCCGTAAAAGCCGATTCTGTGAATAAACCATCCGACTTCGGTGGCGAATTTCAGCGGTATGTGAAAATACATTACCCACAGTATGGCAAAGCCCATCAAAAAACCGCGATATTTGCTTAGTGTGCCGTAAGTCAAGCCAATCACTTCCTGTCCATTTTTCACAATAGTAACATGAATTAACACCCATTTCAATATAAAATGAATTAGTTCTGCTTTTTCTCTTTTATTTTTTTGTTTAATGTGATAAAATTTTGTTGTTTAAAAAGACAAGAAGGAGTGCTGTATGAAAACTGAAAAAATAAGAGAGTCGATACTCGGCGGCAAGACATCGCTCGGTATTGAACTCGGTTCAACAAGAATCAAGGGTATACTTGTTGACGAAAACAACGAAGTCATCGCGGCGGGCGGTTATTCATGGGAAAATAAGCTCGAAAACGGCATCTGGACATATCATCTCAACGATGTTTGGACGGGTATGCGCGAATGCTACAGAACCCTTGCCGATGATGTAAAAGAAAAATATGATATCGAACTGACTTCTGTCGGCGCAATGGGTATTTCCGGCATGATGCACGGATATCTTGTGTTCGACAAAGAGGGCAGACAGTTAGCTGATTTCAGAACATGGCGAAACACCGTCACCGAGCGCTCGGCGGCTGAGCTTTCCGAGCTTTTCGGGTTCAATATTCCTCAGCGCTGGAGCATAGCTCACCTTGACCGCGCCATACTCAATGGCGAGGATCATATCAAAAGCATCGACTTTATGACAACGCTCGCGGGCTATGTACACTGGATGCTGACGGGAGAGAAGGCAATCGGTATCGGCGAAGCATCCGGTATGTTCCCGATAAACAGCAAAACTCACGATTTCGATGAAACGATGATAAAGAAGTTCGATTCGAGAGTCGCAGACAAAAATCTTCCTTGGAAGCTGCGCGACATATTGCCGACAGTACACAGCGCAGGAGATTTTGCCGGCAAGCTTACGGAAGAGGGCGCAAAGCTCCTTGATCCGACAGGAAAGCTCAAACCCGGTATTCCGTTCTGCCCGCCAGAGGGCGATGCAGGCACCGGCATGGTGGCAACGAACAGCGTTGCACAGAGAACCGGCAATGTTTCGGCAGGAACGTCGATATTTGCAATGATAGTCCTAGAAAAGCCGCTCTCAAAGGTGTATCCCGAGATAGACATGGTAACAACGCCGGACGGCAGTCCCGTTGCGATGGTACACTGCAACAACTGCACGACCGATCTCGATTCGTGGATAGGTCTGCTCAAAGAGACTGTGGAGCTGATGAGCGGGAGCGTTGACGTGCCGAAGCTCTATGACACATTCTACAACAAAGCTCTCGAGGGCGCTCCGGACTGCGGAGGACTGCTCTCCTATAACTATTATTCCGGCGAGCACACAACGGGATTTGAAGCTGGCAGGCCGCTTTTCACAAAGCTTCCGGACAGCAAGATGAATCTTGCAAACTTTGCCCGCGCGATACTCTTCTCGACGATGGCAACTTTAAAATTCGGCATGAACATACTGACTGAAAAAGAGTTTGTCCGCGTTGACAGACTTCTCGGCCACGGCGGATTGTTTAAAACTCCCGGAGTAGGTCAGAAGCTCATGGCGGCCGTGCTCGAAACCCCTGTTGCCGTTATGTCAACGGCAGGCGAGGGAGGCGCATGGGGAATCGCTCTGCTTGCATCATACATGAAGAACCGTGCGGACGGCGAATCGCTTGACAGTTTCCTCGATTCAAAAGTATTCGGCGATATGCTCGGAGACAGCGTAGCTCCCGACGCTGAAGACGCCGAGGGATTCAAAAAATATATGAATCGCTACAGAGCGGGTCTCGCTATAGAACGCGCGGCAGTAGACAACCTGAACTGAATATATTTTTCAGCCCTGTGCTTTCAAAAGTGCAGGGCTTTTTTATTTTTTCACCCTTTGATTTGACAAAAAAGACCTCGGCGGCGGCTTATAATTGAGTCATACCGTTTCGGGAGGTGCGCGATGAGCAATGTTATATATGTCGATATACTGCTGATGATAAATCTGCTCGTCAACTTTCTGATGCTGTCGGCGGCGGGTCTTTTGGTGAAAACCCCGACTCGCAGTTGGCGCATTTTGCTCTCTGCCGCAATAGGAGCGGCTTATTCGCTGATAATATTTCTGCCCGATATGAATCTGTTCTTTTCGATAGCTCTTCGCGTTATCTGTTTTGCAGCGATGCTTTTTACTGCGTTCTCTATACGCTCGGTTAAAGAATTTCTCAGAGCGGGCGGCGGCTTTCTTATGGCAAACTTCGCCTTTGCGGGAATCACGCTCGCCATATGGCTGATGTTCAAACCTGACGGACTTACATATAAAAACGGCGCGGTGTATTTTGATATCAGCGCTGTTACGCTCCTGTTGACCTCCGCCGCCTGCTATGCCGTTATACGACTCATCTCCTATTTTATGCGCCGAAACGCGCCCGATAGCCACACGGCAACAGTAAGAATAAATTATCACGGAAAAGAGGCTGAATGCGCCGCTCTCATAGATACTGGCAGCTCACTGAAAGAGCCGTTTTCCTCATATCCTGCGATAGTGTTTGAGTACAGCGCGATAGCTTCTGTTCTGCCGGATGAAATAAAAGAGCTCGTGCGCAGGGAGATAAAAGAAGACGAGTCATATGCCTGCCGCGGAGTAAGATTTATAAGCTTCAGGTCGGTCGGCGGGAGCGGGCTTCTTCAGGCAATAAAAATTGACAAAGCAACAGTGAAAACCGCCAAGGGTATTTTTGTATGCAGCGAGACTTATGCCGCGATATACAACGGCTCGCTGTCCGACGGCGAATATTCGGCACTTATAGGAAACAATTTCTTTGACAGAGCGGAAAGGGGAGGCTCAAAAAATGAAAAAGCTGAAAGCGGTAATACAAAAACTGATAAACCGTTTTCTCAACCGCAGAGACCGGGGCGAGGTACACTACATAAACGGTTACGATATACTGCCCGCCCCGCTGAAAAAAGATGAGGAGCGTGAGATATTTGAGCGCATCGAAGCGGGCGACGAATCCGCGCGCGAGCCGCTCATAGTGCATAATCTCAGGCTTGTGGTCTATATAGCGAGGAAGTTTGAAAACTCCGGAGTAGGAATAGAAGATCTTATATCAATAGGCACTATCGGGCTGATAAAAGCCGTCAACACATTCAGACCATCAAAGAACATAAAGCTCGCGACATATGCTTCACGGTGCATTGAAAACGAGATACTCATGTTCCTGCGCAAGACAAATAATATAAGAAACGAGATTTCGCTCGACGAACCGCTGAATGTGGATTGGGACGGGAACGAACTGCTTTTGTCCGATATTCTCGGCAGCGAGCCGGATACGGTAAATCGCGGCATAGAGGCGGAGGACGAAAAGAGTCTACTTTTGCGTACCGTTGATGCCCTTGCCGACCGCGACAAGCTTATAATGCGAATGCGGTTTGGACTCGGCGGCGGAAAAGAATATACGCAAAAGGAAGTCGCGGATATGCTCGGCATATCGCAGAGCTACATATCAAGGCTCGAAAAAAGGATTATAGAACGCCTGAAAAAAGAAATGAACGTCGTGTGATTCGACGCACCTCCAGCGGCATATAATGCCGTTGGGGGTGATTTTTTTGAACTGCTGCGTGACGGATCTGAGAAACAAGCAGGTTATAAATCAAAGGGACGGAAATATACTCGGTCCCGTGTCGGATATTGAAGTTGACACCTGCTCGGGAAAAGTAGTTGCAATTATCGTATTCGGCAGGGCGAAATGTATGGGGCTGCTCGGACGGTGCGACGATATAAGAATATGTTGGGAAGACATAAAGGTTATTGGCGAGGATGCCGTGCTCGTGTGCTACAATCAGCAGGCGTGCTGCGCGCCGCCGAGAAAGGGCGGAAGATTTTGCGACATATTCAATTCTTTTTGAAATAACTTGACAAATACTGCTTTTTATTGTATTATATTGCTACACTTTATCAGATAAAAGCTTTAAAGCGCAAAAACAAAGAAAAAGCAGAGGAAGAAAAAATGGAGAACACCACCGTCTGGATAACTATCGCGGTATATGTTGCGGTTATGATAATAATCGGCATTGTATCGGGACGAGAATCAAAGAGCATAGCCGATTTGACGGTCGGCGGACGAAACGCCGGAGCGTGGCTTTCGGCGCTTTCTTACGGTACGGCATATTTTTCGGCAGTTATGTTTGTCGGCTACGCCGGCGGCACGGGACTCAACTACGGTCTTTGGGGTATCGCCGCAGGAATAGGCAACGCCGTGTTCGGCTCGTGGCTTGCCTGGCGTGTGCTCGCCAGAAGGACGCGCGATGTTTCAGACAGGCTCAAAATAAAAACTATGCCTCAGTTCTTTGAACTGAGATACAACAGCCGCGCCATGAAAATATTTGCCTGCATGGTTATATTTATTTTCATGATCCCGTATTCGGCGTCGGTCTATAAAGGTCTCGCGTCGGTTGCCGATGTTCTGCTCGGAATAGACGACAAAATATGCATGATAATTATTGCAGTTCTCGCCGCAGTGCTTCTTCTGCTCGGCGGATATCTTGTTCAGGCTCGCGCGGACTTTGTTCAGGGAATTGTCATGATGTTCGGCATAACTCTTCTTATAATTTTTGTCATCCGCTGCGACAGAGTCGGCGGTATAGAGGGTCTCAGAGAATACGCCAACTCGGCAGAGGGACTTCCGAAACTCGGACTCAAATCCGCAACTTCGCTCATCGCAACCGTGCTCATGACCAGCTTCGGCACATGGGGACTGCCGCAGATGATACAGAAATATTTCGGCATAAAGGACGACAAGCAGGCGAAGCGCGGCATAGTTATATCCACATTTTTCGCCCTGCTCGTTGCGGGCGGAGGATATTTTATAGGCTCGCTCTGCCACAGATTCTTCACTGCCGACGAGATAGCATCATTTAAAAAGCCGGTTCAGGACTATGTCGTTCCGAATATGCTCAAGGTCGCGAATCTTCCGAATATACTGCTCGGAATCGTCCTTGTCCTGCTCATAGCAGCGTCGGTTTCGACTCTTTGCTCCATAACGCTCACTGCGAGCTCGACATTCTCCATGGACTTTGTAAAGAGCGTGCTCAAGCCCGGAATGAAAGAAAAGAAAGTAACTGTTCTCACAAAAGTTCTCTGCGTTGTGTTTATTCTCTGCTCATATGTTGTCGCAAATACAGATACGCCCATTCTTGATATGATGAGCTACTCCTGGGGTATAATTTCCGGCTCGTTCCTTGCGCCTTATGTCGTTGCGCTGTTCTGGAAGCGTATGAACAAACACGGTGCTTGGGCTGCGATGATAGGCGGTTTCTCTGTCGCGATAGTTCCTGCGATATGCAAACTGCTTGTTGAGTTCGGGGTCAACAACAGCACGGCATCAACGCTTGCGGGATTCGGACCGCTTTTCGCCTGCATAGCGATGCTCCTTTCGCTCGCGCTCTGCTTCATTGTCAGCGCAATAACAGGAAAAGATGACAAGAATGTTACTGAATTATTTTATAACGGTATTGTCGAAAAAGAGTAACAGTGGTATAATTTATAGGTGATTTCCGAATACCCTGTCGAAGTATAAAAGAGGGAGACTTCAAGATGTTTTTTCAAAAGGAAATTGAAACAATGAAGCGCAGCGAGCTGGAAGCGCTGCAGCTCGAAAGACTGAAATGGACGGTTGATTACTGCTACAAAAATGTGCCGTTCTACACAAAGAAGCTTGACGAGGCGGGTATCTCCGCCGACAAGATCAAGAGCCTGAGCGATATAAAATACATACCGCCGACTACAAAAGCCGATTTGCGCGACAACTATCCGTTCGGTCTGTTCGCAAGACCGATGAAAGAGATGGTGCGTATTCACGCTTCGTCCGGCACAACAGGTAAGCCCACAGTCGTTGGATATACGAAGCACGACCTTGATCTGTGGTCGGACTGCGTTGCCCGTATTGCCGCCGCAGCAGGCGCTACCGACGAAGATATCGTTCAGATATCTTTCGGTTACGGCATGTTCACGGGTGCTCTGGGTCTTCATTACGGACTTGAAAAGCTCGGCGCAACGGTTGTTCCCAATTCGAGCGGCAACACCGAAAAGGCACTGATGTATATGCGCGATTTCGGCACTACCGCGCTCGTTGCAACTCCGTCATACGCGCTTTATATGTGCGAAACGGCAAAAGAGCTCGACTATCCGATGAGCGACTACAAGCTTCGCCTCGGCCTGTTCGGCTCGGAGGGCTGCACACCCGAGATGAGAACCCAGATTGAAAAGGGCTGGGGACTATTCGCCACAGACAACTACGGCATGAGTGAGCTTATGGGTCCCGGAGTTTCCGGCGAATGCGAGGAGCGCGACGGACTGCATTTCTGCGAAGACTATTTCTATCCCGAGATAGTCGACCCCGAAACGCTCGAACCTCTTGCCGAGGGAGAGACGGGCGAACTGCTTGTGACTACGCTGACAAAAGAGGGACTTCCTCTGCTCAGATACAGAACCCGCGACATCACAAGACTCAACTATTCTCCCTGCAAATGCGGAAGAACAGGCGTCAGGATGGACAAGGTCAAGGGCAGAAGCGACGATATGCTAAAAATACGCGGCGTGAACGTGTTCCCGTCGCAGATTGAAAGCGTGCTTATCGGCACGGAGCAGATCGGCGCAAACTATCAGCTGGTTGTCCGCCGCGAGGGATTTTCAGATACACTTGAAGTCCGCGTTGAGCTTGTTGACGCATCTCTGCTTGAGAGCTACGGCGAAATCGAGCGGCTTCAGAAGAAGATAATGCACAATCTCCAGACCACTCTTGGTATCCAGTGCAAGGTCAGCCTGCTTGAGCCCAAGACACTCGAGAGATTTGTCGGCAAGGCGCACAGAGTTGTTGATTTGAGAAACGAGAAGAAATAAATCCGGAGGCAAAAAATGAGAAAGTTACTTTTAGGAAACGAGGCCGTCGCAAGAGGCCTTTACGAAGCCGGATGCCGTGTGGCATCGAGCTATCCCGGCACCCCGAGCACCGAGGTGACGGAGAGCGCGGCTAAATATGACGAGATATACTGCGAATGGGCGCCGAACGAAAAGGTCGCTATGGAGACCGCAGGCGGCGCTGCCATAGCCGGAGCGCGTTCTTTCTGCGGCATGAAGCATGTCGGTCTGAACGTTGCCGCTGACCCGCTGTTCACGCTCTCTTATACAGGCGTAAACGCCGGTATGGTCATAGTTGTTGCGGATGACCCCGGTATGCATTCATCGCAGAATGAGCAGGATTCGCGCAACTATGCAAAGGCATCAAAGATACCGATGCTCGAGCCCGCAGATTCTCAGGAGTGCCTCGCTTTCACAAAGCTTGCATATGATATCTCCGAGCGTTACGACACCCCGGTTATAATCAGACTCACTACGAGAATCTCTCATTCCCGCAGCCTTGTTGAGATAGGGGAGAGAGTCGACAACGGACTCAAGGGGTATGTCAAGGACACGCAGAAATATGTCATGATGCCCGCCATGGCGAAAAAGAAGCATGTCATAGTTGAAGAGAGAATAAAGGCTCTCGAAGCCTGGGGCGACAGTGAAGCTGTTGACCTCGGCGTCAACAAGATTGAATATAACGACAAGAAAATCGGCATAATCGCTGGCGGAATTGCCTACCAGTATGCCAAAGAGGCTCTCGGCGATAAAGCGTCTTATCTCAAGATAGGCTGCCTTTATCCGCTGCCCGAGAAGATAATCCGCGACTTTGCGGCAGAATGCGAGAAAGTCTATGTCATCGAGGAGCTTGATCCTTACATAGAAGATCACTGCCGCAAGCTCGGAATAAATGTCATCGGCAAGGAACAGTTCACGCTTCTCGGCGAGTATTCGCAGAGCATGATAAAGAAAGTTATCCTCGGTGAAGAGAACGCTTATCTCAAGGCCGATATAAACGTTCCCGCGCGTCCACCCGTACTTTGCGCCGGATGTCCGCACAGAGGTCTGTTCTATGCTCTCAAGAAGCTCAAAGTCAATGTCAGCGGCGATATCGGCTGCTATACGCTCGGCTCGATGGCTCCTCTCGGCATGATGGACACCTGCATCTGCATGGGCGCATCCGTCTCCGCGCTCCACGGCATGAACAAGGCTGACGAAGCCGGAAGCCACAAGCGCGTAGCCGTTATAGGTGATTCTACATTCATCCATTCCGGCGTTACGGGTCTTATAAACATCGCATATAACCAAAGCAATTCAGTTGTTATCGTCCTTGATAACAGCATCACCGGCATGACCGGACATCAGCAGAATCCTACTACCGGACTTACAATAAAGGGCGATCCGACGACGGCAGTCAGCCTTGAAGCTCTCGCTCACGCAGTCGGAATAAACCGCGTCGTTGTCGTTGATCCTTATGACCTCGCAGCAACAGAAAAAGCAATAAAAGAAGAGCTTGAAGCGGACGAGCCCTCGGTAGTTATATCCCGCCGTCCCTGCGTACTTCTCAAATATGTTAAGACCAAGCCACCCGTCAAAGTCAACACCGACAAGTGCGCCTCATGCAAGATGTGCATGAAGATCGGCTGCCCCGCGATAAGTATGAAAGAGGGCAAGGCTCACATTGACTTCACCCTTTGCGTCGGCTGCGATGTCTGCAAGCAGCTGTGCAAATTCGGTGCGATAGAATAAGAGAGGAGCGGGAAAAATGGCAGTTAAATCAATTATGATAGTCGGCGTCGGCGGCCAGGGTACTCTGCTTGCGAGCAGACTCCTCGGCAGCGCGCTTATAGACAGCGGATACGAAGTCAAAGTTTCCGAAATACACGGAATGAGCCAGCGCGGCGGTTCCGTTGTTACATATGTTAAATACGGCGATGAGGTTTTTTCGCCCACAATTGAGCAGGGTGAAGCCGATATAATCCTCGCCTTTGAGAAGCTCGAAGCCGCAAGATGGCTCAGCTTCCTTAAGCCCAACGGCAAATTAGTCGTCAACGATCAGTGCATTGACCCGATGCCGGTCATAACCGGCGCGGCGGAGTATCCTCAGAACATATCCGAGGCAATAAAAGCAACAGGAGCTTCTATGATAGAGCTTGATGCGCTTTCGCTCGCCGTCAAAGCGGGTTCGGCAAAGGCGGTCAATGTTGTTCTCATAGGCGCCATGGCAAGCCATATGCAATTAAGCTACGAAACATGGATAAACGCTATAAAGAACACTGTGCCCGAAAAGTTCCTCGATATGAACCTTGAGGCGTTCCGCCTCGGCTATGAGCACGAAAAAAGCTGCTGAAACGCATTAAAGGCAGACGGTCAGCAAAAGGAGATATGATACGATGGCAAAGTATTTCAGCCCTGAAATTGAGACAGCGTCGCGCGATTATCTGCACGCAATACAGAGCGCAAGACTGATAAAAACCGTAAAAAGATGCTATGAAAATATCCCGTTTTATAAGGCAAAGTTTGACGAAATAGGACTCAAGCCTGAAGATATCCACTCGATAGACGATATCAGCAAGCTGCCCTTTACAGTAAAGCAGGATCTCAGAGATCACTATCCGTTCGGACTTTTTGCCGTGCCGAGAGATGAGCTTGTCAGAGTTCACGCCTCGTCCGGAACGACCGGAAAGCAGACTGTTGTCGGCTACACGAGAGGCGATATAGACCGCTGGTCGGAGTGCGTGGCAAGAGCTCTTACCGCTGCGGGCACAACGCCCTCGGACTACATCCACGTCTCCTACGGCTACGGACTTTTCACGGGCGGTATGGGTATTCATTACGGTGCGGAGAAGCTCGGCGCAACGGCTATTCCCGTGTCCTCCGGCAACACAAAGCGCCAGGTTCAGATACTTCAGGATTTCGGCTCAAATGTGCTCTGCTGCACTCCTTCATATGCTCTGTTTATCGCAGAGACACTCAAAGAGATGAATGTCGATCCCGCTGAGCTGCCGCTTCGCATAGGTATTTTCGGCGCAGAGCCGTGGAGTGAGAACATGCGCACCCAGCTTGAGAATATGCTCAAAATCAAGGCATATGATATATACGGTCTCTCTGAGATAGCGGGTCCCGGCGTTGCATTTGAATGCTGCGAGCAGTCCGGAATGCACATCTGTGAGGATTATTTCTATCCCGAGATAGTCGATCCCGTGACCCTCAAGCCGCTGCCCGACGGCGAATACGGCGAGCTCGTGTTCACATGTATCGGTAAAGAAGCTCTTCCGCTGCTCAGATACAGAACCCGCGACATTTCCGCAATAACGCATGAGAAATGCGCCTGCGGCAGAACGCTCGTCAAGATGCTCAGACCCAAGGGCAGAAGCGACGATATGCTTATTATCCGCGGCGTCAATGTTTTCCCGGCTCAGGTCGAGCATGTTATTCTTTCGCTCGGCATGGATCCGAACTATCAGATAATAGTTGACAGAGCGAATAATCTTGATATAATGACCGTCTGCATCGAGATGTCAGACCACATGTTCTCCGACTCGGTCAAGCAGATTGAGGCTAAAGAGAAAGAGATTTGCGGCGCCATGCAGTCCGTCCTCGGTGTTTCCGCAAAGGTGCGTCTTGTTGAACCGCACTCTCTGCCGCGCTACGAAGGCAAGGCTTCGAGAGTTATTGATAACAGAAAAATATAAAGGAGGAAAACCAAATGGCAATCAGTCAGATTTCGGTTTTTGTCGAAAACAGACCCGGCAGACTTGCCGACATAACGGCAGTCCTCGCCAAGAACAGCATCGATATCCGCGCTCTTTCCGTTGCGGATACCTCGGACTACGGCATTCTCCGCCTTATCGTCAACGACCCCAAGTCGGCGGTTGAGGCGCTCAGAAGCGAGGGAATGACTGCTTCCGCAACTCAGGTTCTCGGCATAATCATTCCCGATGAACCCGGCGGACTTGCGCGCGCTATCAAGGTGCTTTCAGATGCACAGATAAGCGTTGAGTATGCTTATGCGTTCATCACGCCTTCGGTCGGCAACGCCTATGTTATCATCAGAGTCGAAGATAACGACAAGGCTTCCGAGATACTCAAGGGCGCGGGAATCGAGCTCATTGAGCAGGACGATATCTTCAAGAAGTAAAGATTTTTTAACGCCTCTGATTAAAAAATCAGGGGCGTTTGTATTTCAAAGACAGGATTTTACTGATGAATAACAGCAAAATTATTTCTGTTGCCATGGCTCAATCCGCAACAGACCTCGGCTGTGCGCCCGAGGACTTCAAAAAGAGCCAAAATATTATTGTCGAATCTACTGTAAGCCCTGATGCGCGCAGATATTTAAATCTCCCGTTTATATGCAACCTTGTGTCCTACGGGAATAATGTTGTTGCATCCGTTGACATGAAATACAAGGATATCGTGAAGTCATATATAAACCGCTTCGCACCCGAACACTGCTTTGAAACGCCGAATTTGCACATCCTCAACGATGCCTTTCAGGCGCATGGTATGCGTGTTTGTTTCATGGCTGAGTATTTTCTGCCGCGTATGGAGTCGCTTCAGGAACTGACATGCCGATATGAACTCAAGGTTATGTATCCGAATGACTTCAAGGATTTATATCTGCCGCAGTGGAACAACGCGTTGTGCGCCGACAGAAAAGATCTAGATGTACTGTGCGTCGGTGCATACGACGGTAATACTTTGATAGGGCTTGCAGGAGCTTCTGCGGACTGCGACACGATGTGGCAGATAGGAGTCGATGTTCTGCCGGAATATCGCAGGAAGGGCGTAGCCGGTGCGTTGACAAGCAGACTGGCGCTGGAGATTATAAAACGCGGCAAGGTCCCGTTTTACTGCTGTGCATGGTCAAATATCAAATCTGCTGGGAACGCAATAAAAAGCGGATTCAGACCCGCATGGGCGGAGCTGACTGTAAAGCCCGCCGATTTCGTTGATAAACTGAACGGAATAAAAATTTAATAGATAAGCTAAAATGTCCTCGCATGGATACTGCGGGGACATTGGTATTTTTCGGGACAAAGCCTCATATTATTAGATAAAATAATGGAGGTAAAATGCTATGGACATAAACGCAACGGCAAAGGAATACGGAAACGGTGTTATAACTTCACTGAAAAAGAATCGCAGAATACTTATTATGATGCTGCTTTTTGCGGCGGGAATGATAATAGGTGCGGTTTCTCTCAAAAGGGCTGACAGTTACCTTTCCGGCGCATTTTCGGATATGTTTTCAGTTTATATAAGATCAAAGGGCAGCCAGTCTCTCGGCATGAATTTTATAAATTCGCTGGCTGTCAACGCCGCATTTATGCTCGCAGTATTTGTATTCGGGCTGTGTGCTGTCGGGCTGCCGCTGATATGCATTCTACCCATAATACGTGGAGTGGGGATAGGTATGCTGTCGGGCTATCTATACTCAAATTTTGCTCTGCGCGGGCTTGGGTACTGCGTTTTGGTGATATATCCCGGGCTTATACCGTCTATTTTTGCGCTCCTGCTTGCTTGCAGTGCCGGAATAAATTCATCATATGAAATGCTCCTCTCACTTTCTTCAGCTAAAGCGCAAAGAGGGGAGGGGAGCATAAAAATTTACTGTATGCGTTTTTTGATAATATGCATTCTTATAGTTCTTGCCGCTGTAACCGACGCCGCCGCAAGCAGACTTTTTTGCAGGCTGTTCAGCTTTTAATTTTCATCAGAATCAGATTCAGACTTTTTGCGCTTAATTTTGACTTTATTAAGCGGGTTGGAGTCAACGGCACTGCGCAATTGTTCGTCGACAACATGAGTATAAATTTCAGTCGTTGCCAGATTCTCATGACCGAGAATCTCTTTTAGTTGCAACACATCGACATGGCCGTATTGATACATAAGCGTAGCGGCCGTATGTCTTAGTTTGTGAGTTGAAAATCCCTGACCGCTGAGCCCGGATTTTTCAAGATATTCGTCAACTATATGCTGAACCGTTTTGGGGCTGATTCTGGTCTTTCGGTTGCTCAGGAACAGTGCTTCTTTGTCTTTCACGCCGTCAACCGGACGCACTTTCATATAGTCTTTTATCGCGCTTACACACGCATCATTGAGATAAACCGTGCGTTGTTTATTTCCTTTTCCGGTTATTATAATTGTATTATCCGGTTTTATATCAGAATAATTGATTGAAACAAGCTCCGAAAGACGCATTCCGCAGTTCATAAAAAGAACTAAAATGCAATAATCGCGCTCCTTATTTTTACCGTCTACGGATTCGAGCAAACTCACAGCCTGTTCAAGAGACAGATATTTCGGCAGCGATTTCTTTATTTTCGGCGATTCCAGATCCTGCATAGGGTTTTCATCAATGTAGCCCTGAACCTTTAAATAACGATAAAAGCGTTTGATAGAAACGACTTTGCGAGCTCTGGCTGCCGTATCATTGCCGCGCTCGGCGCGACAGTATTCCAAAAAGCCGTACGCAGTCGGTATACGGGCAAGCGAGATAAAATCGATATCAAGCTTTGAAATATCAATTTCATCTATAGGAGTGTTTTTATACTGCGAAAGGTTTTCTTGCTTGAGCATGTACGCAAAGAAAAGCCGAAGATCCGAGGCGTATTCGCAGACAGTAAGCTGTGATTTGCCTTTGACACTCGACAGATAATTCAGATAATCCCGCACCAGTCGCGGCAGGCATACAAAATCCTCAGGTTTCATACACAGAACCTGTATAGTCATATAATAAAGTCCCCTAAATTATACAAAACATTTATTTTGTATAATTTTAGCAGGAGCTTTAGTCAATATGACTATACGCCCTCTTCAGGCTTCTTCACCACCTTTTATTAAA
>ENA-UONX01000870-UONX01000870.1-human-gut-metagenome-genome-assembly--contig:-P74old-NODE-870-length-36522-cov-7.189514_pt1 | contig 36522 bp, 27 predicted proteins | sample MGYA00242466_ERZ724013 | MGnify/ENA metagenome assembly ERZ724013 | reverse complement strand
CTTCCACAACGTAACGATGGGTGGGCTGTCTGCGGCGACTCGCCGCCTGAGTCAGCTTGACCGCAGTCGCCTGCGGCGTGCAACGCTGTATGTTACTCCATCACTTGCAGTCGATTCCCGCCCTTGAGGGCAGCAAAAAGTTCCATCCCTTCCACAACGTAACGATGGGTGGGCTGTCTGCGGCGACTCGCCGCTCAAAAATTCGACTGAAACCGCTTGTCTAACTTCTGCCGCAAAAAATGCCGCATGGCAAAAATCTGCTCGTCATACAACGCCTTCTTTGGCAAAACATAAAACCGTTCCTTGCCTTCACAAATCAAAAAAAACTGCTCTTGCTCGATCACCCGCATATTTTTATCATACTCCAAAACCGTCGGCGGAATTTCTTCTGATGGATCTTCCGTCCATGTCTGAATCACAATTTCCTGCTCCGACAGGGCTGCCACATATGGAATTTCTCCCATCTCCTTGACCGCATCCATCATCCGCCGACGAATCCGCATCGGATGAAAAATCAACATGACCAGCAAAACCACGCACAGAATCAGCAGAAAATAGACCAGCATATTACTGGGGTCTTTGAATGCTGTAACAATGAAATCCACGCTCAGCAACACCAGTACAGCCTCTAAAATCCAACTCTTCCACATCAGAAACCGCCGCTGATACAGCCGATATGCCGCATCATACAACTCCGTCGGTATGATGTATGGCGGTGTCTGCGGGACAAAAAAGGCCTTTTGTGCCATCGTCAACCGTCCTCCTTGCTTTAAATATCCAGATTCTGCACATATCGTGCATTCGTTTCAATAAACTGCTTTCTCGGTGTGACCTGATCGCCCATCAGAATCGTAAAGATTTCATCTGCCTGCTCCGCATCCTCCAGCGAAACCTGCAACATGCTTCTTGTCTCTGGGTTCATGGTGGTCTCCCAGAGCTGCTCTGAACTCATTTCACCCAGACCTTTATACCGCTGCACATTGATTTTTGCATTGCTGTCACCCTGTGAAAACTCTGCAATATACCGATCTCGTTCGGCTTCATCAAACGCATATTTGAACTTCTTTCCCTTGGAAACCTTAAACAACGGCGGTTGGGCAATGTAAATATTTCCATTTGTAATGAGAGGCCGCATAAACCGGAAGAAGAAGGTGAGCAGCAGGGTGCGGATGTGCGAACCGTCGACATCGGCATCCGCCATGATAATGACTTTGCCATACCGCAGCTTGGAGAGATCGAAATCCTCCCCGATGGAAGTCCCCAAAGCCGTTACCACCGGCATCAGCTTTTCATTGCCATAAACCTTATCAATCCTTGCCTTTTCCACGTTGAGCATTTTTCCCCAAAGCGGCAGGATCGCCTGATACCGTCGGTCTCTTCCCTCTTTGGCGGAACCGCCCGCAGAATCTCCCTCGACAATATAGATTTCGGTGCCTTCTACGCCCCGTTCGGAACAGTCTGCCAGTTTTCCCGGCAGGGAAACGCTGTTCATCGCCGTTTTTCTTCGGGTCAAGTCTCTTGCCTTTTTGGCAGCTTCTCTTGCCTTCTGTGCGGAAAGGCTCTTGTCAAAAATGGCTCTTGCCACAGCTGGATTTTCCTCTAAGAAATTCATCAGCTTTTCGTTCACCAGTTTTTCAATAAACGGCTTCACAGACGGGTTGCCCAGTCTGCCCTTGGTCTGCCCCTCAAATTCGCACTCTGTCAGCTTGACAGAAATAATTGCTGTCAGACCTTCTCTGACATCGTCCCCCAGCAGCCGAACATTTTCCTTTAGCAAGTTAAACTTCTTGCCGTACTCGTTGATGACCTTTGTCAGGGCATTTTTGAAACCAATCTCATGGGTACCACCGTCTGTCGTGTGGATGTTGTTGGCAAAGGAGAGCACCAGTTCATTATAGCTTTCATTGTACTGCATCGCAATTTCTGCCATGGAATCGCCCTCTGTACCGCTGATATAAATCACGTCACCGGACAGCGAGGTAAATCCACGGCTCTTATGGATGTGTTCCACAAACTGCCGGATACCACCCGCATAGTGCAGGATTTCCTCCCGTGGCTCTTCTGCATTCCGCAGGTCACGGAACACAATCCGAATCCCGGCATTCAGAAACGCCTGTTCTCTCAGCCGCTTGAGCAACACATCATAGTCATAAACCGTGCTTTCAAAAATCTCATCATCTGCCTTAAAACGGACTTCTGTACCGGTTTCTGTGGTATGACCAATTTGCTCCAGTGGTTTGCTGTAGTTGCCCCGCTCGAAACGCTGGAAGTAAACATGTTCGCCATTCCGAACGGTCAGTTCCAGCCATGCGGAAAGGGCATTGACAACCGAAGCCCCCACACCGTGCAGACCGCCGGAGACTTTATAACCGCCGCCACCGAATTTCCCGCCTGCGTGCAGGATGGTATATACAACGGTTGCCGCAGAAATGCCCTCCTTCGGATGAATGCCGACTGGAATACCCCGTCCATTATCGGCAACCCGTACCACCTCACCCGGCAGCAGTTCCACCACAATCTCGGTACAAAATCCGGCAAGTGCCTCATCAATGGCGTTATCTACAATCTCATAGACCAGATGATGCAGACCTTTCGGGCCGGTGGAACCGATATACATACCCGGTCGTTTCCGTACCGCTTCCAGTCCCTCCAGTACTTGAATCTGATTGGCATCATACTGGAGATCGTTTGCTTTCTGTTCTTCTGTCATTGTTTTTTTCCTCCTGTTGCAGGGCAGATGCATTTGTTTGTCCTGCTCGTTTTCACAAGATTTACACAATACTAAACAGCTTTTCCACATCGTTTTCAACAGTCTGTGGAAAACCAAATTGGTTGTTTTACAGCAATTGTAGCTGCCCGTTCTAGCAGCGTACTGCTGTATATTATTAAAAGTGTAATTTTTTCACCAAAAAATTGGTCGGAATTTCGCAGATTTCTGCTGTACTCCGACACAGAAAACAGCCTGATGGCAATTTCTTTTTACACGTGAAAATCCATTTCATGATTCTTTTAGGGAAGCCTTGTCGGAACAGTTCGGCGAATCCGCTTCGCTGTCCGCCCTGTTCCGTATCTTAATTTACAATCTAACTACACGCAATTTCTGTATTCCGTACTGTTTTATTTTTTAGATGGCGAACAGCTTGACCGCAGTTCGCCATGCGGCGGGTCACACTGGTACCGAATAACATATTAAGAACCTTGTTGATCCGACACTCGTCTTCCGTTTTCCAGATACAGCCGCTCTCCCTGCACGGCATCAATCAAAGACTCCGCATGACACGTCGTCAAAAAGACCTGCATATCCTGTATCACCGTATAGACAACCTGCTGCCGTCCGGCATCCAGTTCCCCCATCACATCGTCCAGCAGCAAAATCGGCGAAGCCTGATAGCGTTTCCCGTACAGTGCCGCCTGTGAGAGCCGCAGGGCGAGCGACAGGCTTTTTTTCTGCCCCTGTGACCCAAAAGTACGGGCTGGTTGTTCGTTGAGTTTTAACACCAATTCATCCCGATGTACGCCAACACTCGTAAAACCAAGCTGTAAGTCATTTTCCCGTGCTGCCAGCAGCCGTTTCTGATACTGTTCCTGCATGGCATGGTCGGCATGTTCTGGCAAGTCCGGCGATTCGCCGTACACATTCGCATGGTATCGGATTTGCAGTGCCTCTTTCTGGGCGGCAATTTCCTGATACAGCGGCACACAAACTTCCGCCAACATCCGTACATAGTTTGCCCGCTGGGCAGACAATTCTGCACCGGCAGCTGCAAGCTGCACATCCCAAATATCCAATGCCATTTCCCGCTGTGCCAGTGAAATCGGCTGCCGTAAAACGGCATTGCGATGCGATAAAATCAACTGATACCGCCGTACCAGATCCAGACAATGCGGCTGAAGCTGTGATACCGAAAGATCCAGAAACTGCCGCCGCACATCCGGTGTTCCGCTGACCAATGCAATATCCTCCGGTGTAAAAGCAATACAGTGAAACGCCTGAAACAACTCTCCCATTTTCTGAATCGGGATGCCGTTGCAAGTAAATTTCCGCTCTTTCGAAGAGGGCATATCGCAGGTAAAAACCTGTTCTCTCCTGCCGTCATCAAAGGTGATTTCCACATGCAGCGGCGTACCGTCTGTACTGAGATAATCCCGTTCCCGTGTGCCTCGAAAGCTGCGGCAGCCAGTCATCATCCAGACAGCCTCTAGAAAATTGGTCTTGCCCTGTGCATTTTCGCCGATAATCAAATTATAGTGCGGACAGGGCTGAAACTGCACCTGTTTTAAATTTTTAAATCCGTCTGCGGTGATGGAAGTCAGTCTCATGTGCCGCTGGTCACCTGGACTTCAAAACGGTCTACGGTTACCGTATCGCCGGGATAAATCTTTTTTCCCCGCATGGTACAGACACTGCCGTTGACAGATACCACACCCTGCTGTACGAGTTCTTTTGCAAAGCCGCCGGTATCGCAAAGCCCGGCGAATTTCAGCAGAGCATCCAGTTTAATAAATGGCGTATGGATGGTGACGGTCAGATGTTCTTTTGCCATAGGAAGACCTCCTTCTGATAGTTTGAGATACAAGAATACAAGACAAATCGCCGCAGGCAACTCTTTTTTCTTTTTGCTTCTTTTTCTTTTTTCAGCAAAATGAAAAAGAAGCGAGGGGTCGTAGGGGGCGAGCAGCCCCCTACAAGGAAACGAATTTAGACACGCAGCCAAACGAGAAATCCGATCCCGTCCATCGCCCCTCTAAAAATATTCCTGTCAAATTTATAGAAAGGCTGCAACGGGGCGATGGACAGTTCCCTAGGCAAAAGCAGGGGCTTGCCCCCTTTTGCCGGCGGAGGTCAGATCGTTTCATTTATTTGGTAGTGTTCAAAAGATGCTTCTTAGGGAAACCTTGTCTGAATCGTCCGGCGAATCCGCTTCGCTGTTCGCCTGTGTCCGCTGTCCGCCATAGTACGTTGTACAAACTTGCAACCTTTTTCCGCTAAATTTTGCTTGTTGATGTCGGTTTGTTTTTAAAATGGCGGACAGCGGTATCTTGTTCCTCGTCCAGCAGCCTCTCCAAACTCGTTTGCTTTGCAAGGGTGGCAGCTTGCCCCCCTTGCATCCCCCTCGCCAAGCGGAATCCGCTTGACCATAGTCGCCTGCGGCGTTGCAGTTCGATCTCCACCTTTATCGCAGCTGAATTGGCATCAGCAGGAAAATAAAGCTCTCTCCCTGCATGGGCACCATCTTCGCCACATGATTGCCGCCTGTCAACTGCAATTTTACTTGATCGCTGTCTGACGCTTTGGTAGCCTCCAACAAATACCGATTGTTGAATCCAATGGTCACATCTGGTCCCTTAATCTGTGCCGGAATCGTATCATTGATTTTTCCAATTCCCGTTTCACAGCGAACATTCAGTTGATGATCAGAAAACGTACAGCGGATCGGTGCATTAAATTTGCTGTTAATCAGCAGAGAACAGCGTTCTAGGCAGGAGATCAAATCTGTGGTTTTCAGCGTGACTTCTGTTTCATAACTGCTCGGAATGCTGCTCTGATAATTATGAAATTCTCCCTCCAACAGACGGGAAAACACCAGATAACCCTGAAAGGAAAAAGCAATGTGATTTCTAGTCGCTGCGATTTCACACGGCTCCTCTGCATCATCCTTCAGCATGGAGGCAACTTCCAGCAGAGTCCGCTTCGGCACTACAAAATGATATGGCTCTAAAGTCGCAATTTTTTCCACCCGAATTGCCAAGCGATAGCCGTCAATGGCAACCACACGCAGCTCTTCTCCCACCGTTTCAAAGAGTTCGCCAGTAAAGACGGGTTTGTTTTCGTTGAGAGAAGCCGCATAATAGGTCTGATTGATCATAGAACGCAGCGTCCCCTGTTCCAATGTCAATCCATTTTCCATCTCCAGTTCCGGCAGTGCTGGATAATCCTCTGCCGACATGGCAGAAATATGGAATTCTGTTGCATCACAGTGCATGGTCACTGCCAGTTGTGCGTCCACTTCTATGGTTACCATAGAACCGGAAAACCGCCGCAGGGATTCACTGAGCAGGCGGGCATGAATGACAAATTCGCCGGTATCAGCGGTATCGACCTCTAAGTTTGTTTGAATGCCAAATTCCAGGTCATAACCGGTGAGTTGGAGCTGTCCGGGACGCAGCTGCATCCGAATGCCTTCCAGAGCCGGAATGGTAGATTTTTGTGCGACACCTTTTGAGACATAGGTAACTGCCTGGTGGAGTGTCTGTCTTTCACAGATGAATTTCATATGATAAAAATCCTTTCTCAACCGTTGTCTGTGGAAACAACGATTGCATAGAATAATCGGTAACATTGTGGATTCCACAGGGAGATGGTTCTTTGGCAGCATGCTTTCCACATCTTTTTTATTGGCATTGCACCGAAGGTGCAAAAAACCAGAAGAGAAAGAAATAAAAAAATAGTAGTAGTAGTAGAGACTGTGGAAACCGTGGAAAACGGTACACTTGTCCGAAATTGCTTGTCTTTTTCTTCACATTGCTCATTTTGAGAAAATGTGAAAAAGTGGAATTTGTTTGTTTCATTTTGAAAAGTGGAAAGTGTGTGGAGGGGAAAAGAAAAGTTTGTGGAAGCATTTGTGGAAAACTACGCCTGCTGCTGGAGCAGAAAAAATGGAATGTGGAAACTGTGGAACTGGGTTTGCCCGGCATTGTGTAAAACCGATGGAGAATGCCGCCAGAAAAAGAGGAAATCACACGCTATTTGGCTTTCCACAGCACTTTCAACACATTGTGGAAAACGTTGTGGAAAGCCCGTTTAACGCTGTCAATCAGTGCACAAGTCATCCGTCGCAGGTGCGGCTTTTCTTCAGAGTGATGCTGCCGCATCCTTGTCTAACGACGATGGCAGAATAAAATGCCGCAGGGGATGACAGTGTCCACATCGTGGGGGAAATCCCTTCGCCGAGCTGTGCCAGCCTGCCCGCAGTCGCCTGTGGCGTGATTATCGTGACTTATTTTTGATATTTTTAATAATGTCTTCTACCAACTGTTTTAAGTTTGCATCCCGTTTCATCCCGGCTTCAATATTGTTGATTGCATATACAATGGTAGAATGATCTCTGCCGCCGAACTCTGTTCCGATGGACTGTAGCGGCATCTGTGTAATTTCCCGTACCACATAGGTTGCCACTTTGCGGGCGGTGGAAATCTGGCTGGAACGCTTGCTGCTGCGGATTTCCTCTGGTGTGACGCCATAGACATCTGCTACTTCGGCAATAATTTTTTCCACGGTAATCGGAACTGGCTGATCATTGTTCAGAATATCCTTGATCACACTTTGTGCCATGGAAATAGAGGGGGCAGAACCCGCAAAGTGCTTCAGTGCCTTCAGTTTTTTCACAGCCCCTTCCAGCTGTCGGATGTTGGTCTTCAGACGATTGGCAATAAATTCTGCCACATCATCTGGAATGTGTAGATCCAGTAATTCTGCCTTTCGGCGGATAATTGCGATTCTTGTCTCAAAATCCGGAATCGTAATATCGGTAATCAAGCCCCATTCAAATCTCGTCCGAATTCGTTCTTCCAGTGTTTTCAGTTCTTTCGGCGGCTTGTCGGATGTAATTACAATTTGTTTTCCCTCTGCATGAAGCTTATTAAAAGTATGGAAAAACTCTTCTTGCATGCGGTCTTTGTTGCTGAAAAACTGAATATCGTCGATCAGCAGCACATCCGCAGAACGATATTTGTCGTGAAAACTCTCCATGTTGTTTCGGTTGATCCCATTAATGAGGTCGTTGCCGAACTCCTCACTGGTGACATAAATAATATTGTAGTCCGGATGATATAGCTCTACTTGATGGGCAATCGCATGCATCAGGTGTGTCTTTCCCAGTCCGGAAGGACCGTAAATAAACAGCGGATTGTAATTCTTGCCTGGTTCTTTTGAGACAGCGGTACAGGCTGCATAGGCAAATTCATTGGAACGGCCGACAATGAAGGTTTCAAAGGTGTATTCATAATTGGCACCTTCAAAACTTTTTTCCAACTGTTCATTGCGGCGGTCCAGTTCGGCATCATCCGGAATCATTTTTTGCTTCTCAGATGTTTCTTCTTCGATCCGAATGCATAGGTTGACATCAAATCCAAGAATGTTGTGAAAGGCTTCTTTGAGCAGGCTTTCATAATTGCTGAGAATGACGGAACGTTGGAAGTCAGATTGTACGGTAAAGACCGCATCTGTGCCACTCAGATGATCCGGCTTTAGTGCATCAATCCAGAGCTTGACTGCCACTTCCGGAATTTGTCCCTCATCCAGACAATATCGTTTTACATGTTCAAATACCTCGTCAAATGAATTCATAACATTGTAGTCTCCTTTACGATTCAATATCGTTTTCTATTATATTTTTCTGCTTCTCTGTACGATTCCCCGAAAAACATCAAAATTCGACAGGATTTCTGTTGAAAATATCCGCAGTAAAAAGGACAGATTCCACAGGGGGAATGTTTCTGTACCGATAGCGATACAATTTTATTTTAACACGAATTGTTGAAAAAATCAAGAGGATTGTGGAAAAAATCCGGGAAAAGCAGAATTTTTCCACAGAGGTCGGTGGAAAATCCGCTGAGGTTGTGCGAGATGCACAAAAAATATGTGGAAAATGATTTTGTTCCTGTTGGATTTGAAAAAATCTGCGTTTTTTGGAAAAAAAACTTGACACCTCTGCGGGAATCCGTTATAATAGAACAGGTCAGACTTGTTTGTTTCTTTTGAAATGGTGTGACCGTATGGTTTTTGGAATTCCACGCCGCTGCTGCCAGTCGGAATTGCGGCGGGTATCATTTTAGATTGCAGAAATTGCAGATTGGAAAGGAGGCAGTTGTTGTGAAAAGAACATATCAGCCGAAGAAGCTGCATCGGAAGAAGGAGCATGGTTTCAGAAAGAGAATGGCAACTTCTAACGGAAGAAAGGTTTTAGCTCGTAGAAGAGCCAAGGGCAGAGCAAGACTTAGCCACTAACGAGACGGACCACAAAAGCTTTTTTGTGGTCTTTTTTGTTTTTCCGTGTTTCAGAAAGGAGCGGTAACCGGTGAAGCATACCATTATTCTGAATCAAAACCGGGATTTTCAAACCCTGTATCGCCGTGGAATTTCTTTTGTCACGCCGTTTGTTGTGATTTATATCCGGCCGAACCGGTTTGGCAAGCACCGACTGGGCATCACCGCCGGCAAGCGTGTCGGCAATGCGGTGCACCGGAATCGTGCCAAACGGCTGATCCGCCAGGCGTATCGGGAGCTGGAAGCCGAGCTGCCGCCATATCTGGATCTGGTCATTGTTGCCCGTGCCCGTATCTGCAATGTGAACTCCACCAGATTGGTCAACTATCTGCGGAACAATACCATCCCGCAGATTCAGCAGCATTGGGAACGGCCGATTCAAATGCATCCGGGCGGCAAAGCGAAAAAAGGAGAAGATCCGTCATGAAGACGCTGCTTTTGTGGTTGATTCGTTTTTACAGGAAAGTCATTTCGCCTTTGAAAAAGCCATGCTGCCGCTATTATCCCACTTGCAGCTGTTATGCACTGCAAGCCATTGAGCGGTTCGGGGCATGGTACGGCACGGGTTTGGCGGTTCGGCGGATTCTGCGGTGCAATCCGTGGAGTCCCGGCGGTTTTGATGCGGTGCCGCTGACATTGCCGCATGGTCGGCGTGGCAGAATGAAAATAACATATAAACAGAAAGGATGACGCACTACGTTTTTATACGACTTATTCGGCACACCGTTCGGATGGATTATGCGGCTGATTTATCAACTGGTCAATAACTACGGTGTCGCAATCGTGCTGTTCACGATTATTACTAAGCTACTGCTGTTTCCGATCTCTTATAAGCAGCAGAAAAACACGCTTCGGATGCAGCTCTTGCAGCCAAAGTTGAAAAAGCTACAGGCAAAGTATAAGGATAAGCCGCAGGAGTTGCAGCAGGCACAGATGCAGCTGTATCAGGAGGAACATGTGAATCCGATGTCGTCCTGTCTGCCGATGTTTTTGCAGTTCTTTCTGCTTTTCGGCGTGCTGGATGTTGTGTACAAGCCGCTGTCGCATATTCTGGGCTATGACAACAGCCTTGTGGAAAAAGTTGTGGGTATTGCCAGTGGCATATTGGGAGAAAGTGTTGCCAAGCAATATACTGGCTTGCGGGAGGAACTGGGCGTTTTACAGGCGTTTCAGGACAACCCCTCCGCCTTTTCCGGTGTAGATGGCTTTGATGTTTCCAAAGTATCGGACTTTTTGGATCACTTTACGGTCTTTGGCGTCAATTTAGGTGCCACTCCAACCTGGAAGCCGGAAGTATGGGATGCCTCTGCGGTGATTCTGTTCTGTATTCCGCTGCTCTCTGGTGTCTTGCAGCTGATTATGACCATCTACATGCAGATGGTGCAGAAAAAGCGTGGCACTGCACAGCAGCAGAACATGGGATGTATGAACGTCATGCTGTATGTGATGCCGCTGTTCTCTGTGTGGTTTGCCTTTCAGGTATCTGCCGGTGTTGGTTTCTACTGGGCTTGTTCGTCCTTCTTCTCATTGCTGCAAACGATCGGTCTGAATTTGTATTTCACACCGGAACGAGGGGCAAAGATCATTGAGAAGGAAAATAAGAAGATGGAAGCCAAATATGCTGCCGGAAAGCAGTCCTTTACTGAACGGGTGATGAGCCAGAATGCCGGTGCCGCCAGAGTACAGGAAACAGAAAAGACAAAGAACATGTCCAATCGGGAACTGTCCGCTTATAATAAGCAGAAAATACAGGATGCCAGAAAGCGGATGGCAGAGAAATATGGCGAATCCTATGACGAAAATCCGCCGGAGGATTGATTTGATTTTACGGAAGCGGTTGCAGACGGCTGTGGTCTGCCCGTGAGAGAAAGGGATGCGTGAACGCATGAAACAGATTTTTACTGCGAAAAAGCTGGAAGATGCAAAGCGGCAGGCTGAGCAGGCTTTCGGTGTTTCCGAGTCGCAGATTGTTTTCCGGATTCTCGAACAGAAAAAAGGTATGCTGGGAATTGGTGCAAGTGTGAAGATTGAAGCCATTTATGAACCGGCAGAGGAAGTATCTGCACCAGCTGCAGAGCCGACCCCTGTGGTGGAACCGGTGACAAAAGAAGTACCGGAGGCAGCAAAACCAGTTGTAGAGGAAGTTGTAACGGTGACAGAACCCGTGCCAGAAGAGCCGGCAACGGCTGCACCTGTGGCGGAAGAAACAGTTTCGGTAACAACAGAATCCATTCCGGAAGAAGTACCAGCCGCAGAAGCTGCACCAGTACCGTCGTTGGACAGCCTGACGGAAGAACAGCAGGCAGCAGTGGAACGGGTCAAAAACTATGTCACAGCTGTTTATGAGAAGCTAGGAGTTGCGGTAACGGTAACACCTGTTCCGCAGGAAAATGGTGTCCTGCTGGAGCTGGAAAGTCCAAGTCGGGGCGGTACCATTATTGGCAGACGGGGCGAAACACTGGACGCAATGCAGTATCTATCCTCTATCATTGCCAATAAAGGCGAAGAGGAATACTGCCGGATCATTCTGGACAGCAATGGTTATCGGGAAAAGCGGCGGCAGACGCTGGAACGGCTTGCAGAACGATTGTCAAAGAATGTCATCCGCAACAAGCGTGCCACCACATTAGAGCCGATGAATCCCTATGAACGCCGGATTATTCATGCCAAGGTTGCAGAAATAGAAGGTGTGAGTTCCAAGAGCGTGGGAGAAGATCCTTACAGAAAGGTCATTATCCTGCCGCTGGATGAAAATGGCGAACCGCTGCAAACACGTCGTCCGAGAAACAAGAACCGTGGTGACAGTCGCAATGACCGCAAGGGCGGATACCGGAACGGCAATGGCAATCGGAAAAGGAACGGCGGACAGCGTCGCAGTGCGGAAGAGATTCCGCTCAAGCAGACCAATTTCGATGATATCATGAGCACGAGTTTTGAAAAAGATTACCGGAAGCCGAAGCCTGAGGATGATCTACAGATTGGGCTTTATGGAAAAATTGAATAAACGGAATCAAATGATGAGGAAGAGCAGGACGGTTTTCGTTCTGCTCTTTTTGTGTTATGTATGACTGTAAATCAGACAGTTTTTCTGTCGCTGCATTCGGATGGAAATAGAGGGATATTTTATGAAATATATTTTTGTTTTATTGGTACTGATAGTCATAGGGATTTCTGCCATTCTGTTAGAACAAAAACGGCTTGTCATTCGTCGGCAGACGCTGCTGCTCTCTTCCCTGCCAGATGCCTTTGACGGTTTTCGGGTGGTACAGCTTTCGGATTTGCATAAACGGGTTTATCCACATGGAGAACAGCGTCTTTTACAGGCGGTGGAGCAGTGCAACCCGGACATCATTGTGATTACGGGAGATTTGGTTTCCCGTCATGTGACAGATTTTACAGAGCGAAAAGCACTTCTAACTGCTCTGCGGCAAATGGCACCCGTTTACCTCTCTCTTGGAAACCATGAATGGGATATGCAGCCACAGCAAATGGCGGATTATCGGGATATGATTGCAGAAGCTGGCTGTCTGCTTCTGGAAAATGAGATGATTGCTTTGCAACGGAATGGGGCGGTTTGCAATCTGGCAGGGGCATCCCTGAGGATTGGGATTTACCACAACGAGGCGTTTCAGTATCGGGATTTAGAGCACTATACAGCAGCAGACTTGACGGAAGACATTGGGACAAGGAAGGGTTGTACGATTTTGCTGGCACACAGCCCGTTTCCAGCAGAGAGTTATTTTGCGTGGGGGGCAGATCTGACGCTGAGCGGTCATGTGCACGGTGGGATTGTACGGTTGCCGATTGTGGGGGGGTTGCTGTCGCCGGAACGGCGGTTTTTTCCAAGGTATAGTAAGGGATTATATGAAAAAGACGGGCGATATTTGTATGTGAATTGCGGAATTGGGAAACTGCGGATTGGCAATCCGTCGGAGGTGGCGGTGATGACATTGCGGAGCGGAAGCGAGAGACAAGTGTAAATTGTAAAATATGGTATACAAATTTACACGCCACAGGCGGCTGCGGTCAAGCTGGCTCAGCTTGGCGAGGGGGATGCAAGGGGGGCAAGCTGCCACCCTTGCGAAGTAAACGAATCTAAACAAGCAGCCGGATAAGAAACAGCGTGCCGTCCATCGCCCTTCTAAAAATATCCTTATCAAATTTGCAGTCAGGTTGCAACGGGGGCGATGGACGCTACACAGGCAAGCTGGGGGTGTCCCCCAGCCTTGCCGGCGGAGGTTAGGTTGGTTTTTCTAAGAATGATTCCCTACCATAAATAAATTACTTGAAAATAGCGATGAATCAATATAATTAGGAAGGAACAGCTTCTTAGGGAAATCTTGTCCGAACCGTCCGGCAGATTCGCTTTGCTTTCTGCCTGTGTCCGCTGTCCGCCCTGTTTCTGTGTCCAAACTTGCAGTCTGATCACGCTAAATTTCTGTTGTCTGTGTCGTTTTGTTTTTTTAGATGGCGGACAGCAGTGTGCTGTTGTTCTTTCGGTTTTCTTGTCTGGCTTTGTTCGCTTTTTCTTTTTGCTTTGCAAAAAATAAGGGGCTGCTCGCCCATAAAATTTGCCCTTCCCTTTTGTCCCTTCGGGACATTTCCCCGCACTGCGGGGAATCACCCGGCAGCATTTTTGAAAAACTGCTGCACCGAAAAACTTTTTATTTTGTGTATCGGTGTAAGACGATTGCTGTTACAATGCCTGCAATACTGCCAACAGCAGCAGAAAGGCACCGCTGAGCCAGCTATAATCCCGTTTCTGTTTCCGGTGCAGCCGCATTCCAATTTTTGTACCGCACAGAATGCCAACAATACCAAACAGCAGTGTAAATATGCCAATGAAGACCGGCTGGCTGTCCTGCCATCCAATTCCCACGCCGACTGCCAGCGAGTCAACAGAAAGTGCCACCGCCAGCAGCAGGGCTTCTTTGGCAGAGAGACTGCGGGAACGGTCTGCATCTGCGGTTTCTGTATCAAAGTAGACAGTCCGCAGATTCGGCGGAGCAGTCTCCTTTCGAGCGGGTTCTACCAGGCTTTTCAGCAGCATTGCACCGCCCATTGCTGCCAGCAGAATGATGCCGGCAATTTTGCAGAACGATGCAGGCAGAATCATTCCTGACCATTTTGCCAGTTCCATGGCAGCAAAGAAAAATATCGCTCCTGTGCCGCTGAGAATACACGCTGCACGCAGCGGAATCCGAATGCCGCTGACCCCATAGGCAACGGCTGTGAAAAATAAGTCCAGACAAACGGTCCATGCCGGAAGAATGATTTGCAGCATTTTGCACGCCCCCTCTGCCGTTATGGTATGCATTGCAGCAGAAAAGGGTGATAGAAAACGTACCGACAGGGCGTTGCATTGTTAAATTTATGATACAAATGGAGGGATCTTATGAAACGAAAAGAGGCACTTTATGCGATTTTATCGGAGCATGCCGGTACGTATTGTTCCGGAGAAGCTCTTGCACAGCAGCTCGGTATCAGCCGTGCCGCTGTCTGGAAAGCCGTGCAGACGCTCCGCACGGAGTCCAATGTCCCCATCCAGTCCCATGCCAAGCTGGGGTACTGTATTCCCAAAGATGCTGACTTGCTTGATGAAATAGCTGTCCGGCAGCGGCTACAGACCAGACAGCTGGGCAGCGTGTTATATCATCATACCACAGTCGACTCTACCAATACGGTCTGTAAGCAGCTGGCAGCGGAGGGAGCCGTGCATGGAACGGTGGTAATGGCAGACGGACAGTCCGCCGGACGAGGACGCATGGGAAGGACGTTCTACTCTCCTGTCAATACCGGGTTGTATTTTTCTGTGATTTTGCGGGAGAATCTGACAATGCCGATGGCACAGCAAGTGACCTGTTGTGCAGCCGTTGCGGTTGCAGAAGCCATAGAGTTTCTTTATCAGTTGCCGGCACAAATTAAGTGGGTCAATGATGTACTGTATCAGAAAAAGAAACTCTGTGGGATTTTGACGGAGGCTGCCTGGAACTGTGAGGACGGACAGATGGATTATATGGTGGTAGGGATTGGCATCAACATCCGGCAGACAGCCGTCACAATGCCGCCCGAATTGCATGATATTGTCTCTTCTTTGGAAGAGAGCGGCTGTGAACAGGTTCACCGTTCGGTGCTGCTGGCGGAGATTTTGAACCGCTTTGAAATGCAGTTGGAAACCTTGCCGGAACATGGATTTTTAGAGGCATATCGAAAGCGTTCTTGCCTAACGGGAGAACGGGTCACAGCTTGGCAGGGGATGAAAAAGCGGGAAGGTGTTGTAACCGGAATCGCAGAGGATGGAGCCTTGCTGTTGCAGTTGGACAATGGTGAACAGATTGCCTTGCAATCGGGAGAAGTGACGCTGCATTCGCAGACGGAAGAAACGTGACATGTATTGCAGGAAATTCTTTTATTTTTTTACATGAGATCGATAGACAGGTTTTATTCCCTGAATAACAACTGCGGTCAAGCTGAGCCAGCTTGACCGCAGTTTCGTTTCCCACCCTTGCGGACAGGAATCCCGCATCTTTTTTTATTATATAATGGTAAATGGAATGTCTGTAGCGACTCGCCGCCTGAGTCAGATGAATTGCAGTCACCTGCGGCGGATGATATTACAATGCAAAGAAATGCTGTGTAGCGGTAAAGGTTTCGTTCGGTGCCAATTCCTGATAACCCGTCTGCTCCTTCGGCAATTCCAGATTCGGGGCATCAATCATGGCGGTCATGGGCTCTGGACAGAAATAGCCGTTGTGTCCCTTGTCGTTCCAGAGAATCCAGAACTTATAATTTTCTGATACCTCATAGCCAATGCCCTTTCCGGTTGCCGTATCGATTGCCGTCATACCATAGAACGGCTTGCCATTCCATGTTTGTGCAGTGGCTGTGTACATATCATTGTCAATATTCTTTAGAACCGGACACATAGTGCCGTTCTGATACTGCCTATCATAGTCATCCAGCGGCAGAATTTCCTTTGTCGGCAGGCAGCGTTCGTTCAGTACCCATTTTTCTGTAATCGGAACGGTAATCCGGCTGTTTTCCTCCGCGGCTCCTACCACAAACGGACTGTTAATTGTGGTATGGGTGGCAAGCGATATCGGCATCTGCTTGTCAGAGAGATTGGTAAAGGTCACGCTGTAAAACAGCCCTTCTTCCGTCAGGCGGAAGGTAAAGTCTGCCCGAAACGGAATCGGCAGGCTTGCAAAAAACGGGTCATTTTCATCATAGGTATAGCTGGTCTTTGCCCATGCAGCCGTTTCATCGGCACAGAGTTCCATCACACGGTGTGTCCGCTTGTGCAGAAAACCGTGAATGTGGTTGTGATACGGAGCGGCTTCATTCACTGGCAACTGATACATAGCATCCGAGGTTTTCAGCACACCATCTGCAAAGCGGTTTGGCAGGTAGAGCGTCGGCAGTCCCCAGACTTCCGCAGATTGGCGGATGGCTTCTGGTGTGTTGTCCTCCCGAAAACGGAAAAATTCGATCCCTTTTTCTGTATGCTGTAGGCGGATGACATTGGAACCGATTTCGTGGGCAATCCATGCGGTATAGCCGCCGCTGGAGAGTTGCAGACATGGCATGCCTTTCCAGTTGATCATCTGAACGGTTGGTTTCATGGTAAAAATCGTCCTTTCTGCTTTTGAATTTGGTGATTTTGTGCAGAGCACCTGCCTTTATTGTAGCATAAAACAAACGATTTGTCCATCTGATTTTGTAGTTTTTTGAAAAATGCCAATGATAACATTTCTGAAATGTATATTTATATTTTAATCCCCTTCCGCATTCCCCTTCAAAGCGGCATTTACCTCATCCATATTGATTTTGATTTCTTTCGTAGGGAGGATAGTTCCATTCTCATCAGTATTATTTTTATGGAAAAAGGTTGCTGTGACATAGCCAGTATCAACAGGAACCATACATCCGATGCTATAGCCGTCCCCATAATCCGGAAGTGCAGTCATTCCCACCTGTTCTATCGGCTGGCCGTTTTCATCATTTAGCCACGAGGAAACATTCGGGTCGGATGAGTGAAATCCTACGATCATCATAGCTGGAGAGATCTCATAGAATCGAATCGAATCACCATCTTCCGTAATGGTGTATGCTTCCTGCTCCCGCAGGGAGGTCTCCGGCGAGACATCCACAGAAAATTTAAGATTTCCCAATTCCACATAATTGCTGTCCATATAGTGTTCCTGTGCAGTAATACGACCAGCACTGACGTTTATGGTTGTCGGTTCTGTTATCTCCGCATCCTGTAATAAGAGTAAAGTAATATCCCCACTGAACTGATTCTCTGTTCCTTCATCCAGTACAAGGCTGCCATCCAGTGAAGCAAATCCCTCTGGGTTCGGCAAGCAGCCGTACAATGTGTCATTTATGCGGATGGTAAGCATATCCAAATCGATCAGCTGCTTATGGGTGGGATTGCCGTCTTTCATGCTGCCGGAAATCCCAATCATCAGCGTCATGCCGTCACAATACACACTATCCACTTGCAGTGTGAATCCCTCCGCTTCTGCGGTAATGGTATCCGTTTCTGGTTTGGCAGCATCTGCGATTTTTTCATAGTCATACTGTACGGCGAATTTATCAATGGGAAGTTCCTCTTCCACATCAGGAAGGGAAAAGGTCATATCCTTCTTATGGACCAGCTTGTCGAATACGCCCAGATGGTCAGCCGCCACAGCTACCGTGCCACAGCATACCACCATTGCCGCAGCGATGATCACTGCCAGCGTCCGCCGTTTCAGTTTTCTTTTCTTGTTTGCATTGCCTGTACTGGTTTCCTTTTTGAATTTTGCCATAATTGTAGTTACCTCCTCATCCGTAAGCGGCTCTGCCGCAAAGCGGTCTGCATCCTGTACCGTCTGATTCAAAAGTCTGTAGATACGCTCCTTCATGCTCATTCCTCCTTCCGAAAGAAGCCGGGGTTGTTTGCAATGATTTTCTTTTTTCCCCTGGAAATGCGGTTGTACAATACGCTTTTCTTCTTGCCGAGTACCGCTGCGGTTTCGCTGACAGACGCACCGTCCCAGAAAATACGGATAAAAATCGATTTCTCCTCTTCATTCAAACAGGAGATGAGTTCCATAAAAAATTCATTGAACAATGCATTCTCCGTCATCTGCATCGTATCTTCCATCTGCATTTGGTCAATATCTACCGCAGGTTCCAGCTTCGTCAGTTTTCTGAGCCTGTCCAGTGCAGTATACTTTGCAATTGCCGCAGCCCAGTTTGCAAATGTGCTCTTGGTTTCGTCATAGCATGCAATGTGCTCCCATATTTTCAAGATACTTTCATATAGGCATTCCTCAGCATCTTCCGGGTACGAGTACAATATACGGTGAATCACCGTTTTCATTCGTCCGCCGTAGTGCCTGACGACGAATTCCAGTGCAGGTTCTTCCTTTCGTCTCAAATGCTTGATAAAATTTTTTTCTGTAATTTTCAATTTGCTCCCTCCTCACTGCAGTGATTTCAGAAACCTCCTTTCACTGATTACTACGAAATAAAAACAAGAAATCTATCCATCCCATGAAAAAAATTTTGGATGAGACCATAAAATGCTAGGCTCCGCACGGAATGTGTATGCTGTCTCCATTTTACCATGTATTCGATCGAAATGCACGCTGTCCCTGCTCAGGATAAGAAGTGCTGACAAAATTGCTGGATTTATTGCATATTTCCTATACATTTTCTTATTTGTTGATGATTTTTTATTGAAATTTACAGAAGCGACATAAAAAAGTGCCAAAAAAATAAAGCATTTTTTTAGGAAAAACAGTATGATAATGATGGGATAATCGGTATTCTTTGCCGGTTAAAAAGTGCTAAAACACAAGGCTTTCAAAAATTTCGAAAAAGGAGTTATTTGTATGAAGTTTTCATTCCGAACCATGTTGTCTGCTGTCACGGCAGCCGTGCTCTCTTTCAGTGCACTGCCGTTATCTGGCATCAGCAGTCCAACCATCACCGCAGAGGCTGCCTCTGCACCTGTTGTGGAAAAACTGGATCGTGGTATCACCGCAATCAAATCCGGAGACGGTATGCTGGTTAGCTGGCGGTTTCTTGCCGATGATCCGACCGGTACCGTCTTCCAGCTCTACCGCAACAATACCCTCATCTATACCAGTCAGGGCGAAGAGGCCACCTGTTTTTATGATGAGAGCGGCTCTGCGTCTTCCAGCTATCGGGTGGATGCAGTCGTAAACGGTGCGGTGCAGTCTACCAGCACCTGCAATTTCATTTCCGGTACAGACTACTTTGAGATTCCGATGGATACACCAACCGCTTCTGACTGTACCTACAGCCCGAACGATTGCAGCGTGGGCGATGTGGACGGCGACGGCGTCTATGAATTATTTGTCAAGTGGGATCCCTCCAACTCCAAGGACAATTCTCAGAAGGGCAAAACCGGCAATGTCTATATTGACTGTTACAAATTAACCGGAGAAAAGCTCTGGCGGATTGACCTGGGAAAAAATATTCGTGCCGGAGCCCACTACACACAATTTTTTGTTGCAGATTTTGACTGTGACGGCTATGCAGAAATGACTTGCAAAACGGCAGACGGTACAGTGGACGGACAAGGAACGGTGATTGGAGACGCTTCTAAAGATTACCGCAATTCCAGCGGATTCATTATTACCGGTCCTGAATATTATACGCTTTTCGATGGACGAACCGGTGCGGCATTGGATACCATAAATTATGAGCCTGGAAGAGGCGACACGACGAAATGGGGCAAAACCAGTGACAAGACAAACCGTGTGGATCGATTCTGGGGAACGGTTGCCTATCTTGACGGCGTGCATCCAAGCGTGGTAACCGGACGTGGATATTACGGTCGTATGACGGCGACTGCTTATCAGGTAGAAAACAAGAAGCTTGTAAAAATGTGGATGTTTGATACTGGAACAAGCAGTTCTACATTGGGCTACGGAGACGGAAATCATAATAGTATGCCTGCTGATGTGGATGGAGATGGTAAGCAGGAAATTATTACAGGTTCCTCTTGTATTGATGATGATGGAACCCTGCTTTGGGGGCTGAACAAGGGACATGGAGATGCCATGCATGTAGGAGATTTGGATCCCTCCAACCCCGGACTCGAAGCATGGATCTGTCATGAAGATAAACCCTATGGTGTTTCCTTAGTGGATTGTGATACAGGAAAGATCATTTTTCATAAGGATGGAACCGGTGACACCGGTCGTTGCTGTGCAGACAATATCTGGGCTGGCAATGATGGTGCGGAATTTTGGGGTCTGAACAATGATGTCTTTGACAAAAGCGGCAATCTCCTTTCCTGCCGCAGACCGGCAATGAATTTCCTGAGCTACTGGGACGGCGACTTTGAACGGGAAATTCTGGACGGCTATACGGATTCTCCGGCAACCATTTCTAAAATGGGAGAGGACGGCAAGCTAACGACCCTTCTGACAACAACCGGTTATTATACCTGCAATACCACAAAAGGTACGCCTTGCTTGTCTGCTGATATTTTCGGTGACTGGCGGGAGGAATTGATTGTACGGGCAGCAGACAGCAAATCCGTTCGGATTTACTGCACACCGTATACCACCGGCAGCCGCATCACAACGTTAATGCACGATCCACAGTATCGTAATCAGGTGGCAGCACAGAATGTTGCCTACAACCAGCCGCCGCACCCCAGTTTCTATCTTGGCTCTGACCAGCCAATGCCAGCAAGACCGGTTGTGACCGTCAACGGCAATGGTACGCCGATTGAACCGCCGACACCCGTCCGTCCGACTGGTGCTGTGATGGATACCAGCGTCAAATATATGTTCAAGAATGTGGGCAGCGAAAAATATTTAGAGGTTGCCAGTGGGACAGCGGAGAACGGTGCCAACGTCCAGCAGTGGGGAGCAGATGGCTTTGCAACGCACAACAGCTGGAAACTAATCGATGCGGGAGATGGCTACTATTATATTCGTTCTTATGTGGGCGACGGAAAGACATACTTCCTTGACCTGGAAAATGGAAAGCAGGACAACGGTACGAATATCGGTATCTGGCAGGATACGCAGAGCGATGCCCAGCTGTTCAAATTCGTAGACAACGGCGACGGCAGCTATACGATTACCACAAAAGTAACCGAAGACAAGAGCTGTCTGGCGGTTGCTTCTGACTCTACAGAATCGGGAGCCAACATTGTACAATGGACTTGTAACGGCAAGGATTCGCAGAAGTGGATTGCAGAGATTGACACCATCAAAGACGGTGCTGAACTGGATGAGAATGCCTGCTACATGCTGAAAAACGTGAACAGTGGTTTGTACATGGAAGTGAAAGACGGTGCAGCTCAAGCGGGTGCAACCGTACAGCAATGGGGTGCAAATGGTGCATCTGCCCACAATGTATGGCACGTGAAAGCCGTCAACTGGGGCTACTACTATGTGTACTCCGCTTTGGGTGATGGCGAAAGCTTCGTGCTGCATGTCAACAATGGCAACAATGCTGCACCGCTGACGATTGAAGCAAATAACAAGCAGAGCATACAATATTTTAAGTTTGTAGACAACGAAGATGGGACATATACCATTGTGACCAGAGCCTCTAAGGATCTTTCCTGTGTGGAAGTTGCCGGTGCTGCAACCAACGGCGGTGCAGTTGTTCAACAATGGGAGTGGAATGACCACGATTGTCAGAAGTGGGTGCTGGAAAAGGTGGATTATACGCTGCCTTCTCAGATGACAACCACAGCGGTCACCACAACCACGACAAAGCCGACTACTACAACAGTTGCCACCACAACGACTGCAAAGCCGATTACCACAACAGTTGTCACTACAACGACTGCAAAACCGATTACCACAACAGTTGCCACTACAACCACTGCAAAACCGACTACCACAACGGTTGTCACCACAACCATGGAACTTGTACAATACGGCGACGTCAATCTGGATGGCAACGTGGATCTGCGGGATGCAATTGTATTAAACAAATACTTTGCAAAAAGTATGATTTTGTCAGAATTTGCACAGAAAAATGCAGACTGTAATGCAGATGGCAGTGTAAATGAAGAAGATGGCAATGTTCTGATACAATTCGTCATCATGCTCATTACAAAACTGCCCTATCAGGAATAATAGGAAGGGAGTATCCTTATGAGACAAATTGGAAAACAATCTTTGGCACTTGTAACAGCTGCTGTCTGTGGTGTGCTGCCGTTTCTTTCATCCACTCCGGTTGCCGCAGCTGCAGTCAGTTATCCAGTGCAGGAAATTCGTATTGGGATTGCCGATACCGACCGCAATCTTTATGCAAGTGACGGCAAGTTGTCTTCACAGACAGAAACTGGCACCCGCAATGAAAAGTGGTCGATTACCTACGTTAGCGAGGGTGTATATGAAATTGTACAGTCTGCCAGCGGGACATTGCTGACGGTGCAAAACGGCACTTGTACTCTTGCAGCCGATACCGACAGCTCTGCACAGCGTTGGAATATTGTGGGCGTACAGAATGATTTTGACGGCTATGCTTTGTACTATAAAATTGTAAACAATGCAGACAGCAGCCAGGCACTCACCTTTTCGCCGGAAACAAACACCTTTTCAACGACTGCCTATACGGGTGCAACCTATCAGAAGTTCAAGCTGAATTGTGATGGTCTGGAGGGATTTGCTGCGAATTGTCAGGTCACAGAGGGCGAAAAAGCTGGCACCATCGGCGGTTTGCTGGGGAAAACAGTCATCGTCAGCACCGTGTCTGACTTCAAATCTGCTCTGGACAGCACGGAGCCAATGACCATTGTTGTGAACGGTAAACTGGATATGCAGAAAGAATATCATACCCGTATCCGGGATAACAAGACCATTGTGGGAGCATATGGTACCAATCAGATTGCAGACTGTATGCTTCGTACGAACAATGAATACGGTAATGTGGGTGACAATCCCAGTGATAATATTATCATTCGGAATATTGATTTCCGTGCAAAAAATGTAGAGGATCGGATTTTGATCAATATTTGGTCCTCCCGGAACATCTGGGTGGATCACTGTACCTTTGTAAGTGAACTGGATCGTAATAGAGATGAGGTTGGCAAATTTATTTGGCTGAATACACCGTATGACAGTTATCTGGATGCCAAAGATCGCCTGCGGAGTCCAGACTACATCACACTGTCCTATAACATTTTCCGGAATCGTTACTGGACCGTTGCCTACGGCACACAAAATGAGGAAACCACTCGCTGCCGAACTTCTGTCATGTACAACTGGTGGGATCAGTGCGTAAGAAGATGCCCACAGATTGGTAACGGCATTGGTCACATCTACAATAATTTCTACAGTGGCACAGACAGCGGCATTCCAGATGGCACTTCCCAGCTGATTCCAGGCGAAGGTTCTACCTATCTCAGTGAAAACTGCCGGTTTGAATGCTTTAAAGGGGTAGAAGTTGCCATTGATGCAAAGGCAAAATATCGGGACAGCGGTTCGTACACCGCCGACAGCAGCACTTCTACACCGTATTTGCTGGCGGATACACTGAAAAATGATAAAACGCATGACTGGACACCGTCCCAGGAAAACTATGGTTATGAATTGGTTGCCGGTTACAACACCAGCAATACGGATACCAAACAATTCTGCAAAACCTATGCTGGTTGTTTTTCTTCTTATGAGAAGATCCAGTATATCACAGACAGTGATATGCAAAAGTATGTTGCACAATCTTATGCAGAACCATTCCTAAAATCCATTTCTGTTGGTACAGAGCCAATAGAAAAAACCGGAGCGGTCATGGATACCAGTGTGAAGTACATGTTCCAGAACGTCGGCAGCGGTCTATATCTCGAAGTAGACGGGGCAAAGGCGGAGAATGGTGCCAACGTGCAGCAGTGGGGAGCAGATGGCTTTGCAACGCACAACAGCTGGAAACTAATCGATGCGGGAGATGGCTACTATTATATTCGTTCTTATGTGGGCGACGGAAAGACATACTTCCTTGACCTGGAAAATGGAAAGCAGGACAACGGTACGAATATCGGTATCTGGCAGGATACGCAGAGCGATGCCCAGCTGTTCAAATTCGTAGACAACGGCGACGGCAGCTATACGATTACCACAAAAGTAACCGAAGACAAGAGCTGTCTGGCGGTTGCTTCTGACTCTACAGAATCGGGAGCCAACATTGTACAATGGACTTGTAACGGCAAGGATTCGCAGAAGTGGATTGCAGAGATTGACACCATCAAAGACGGTGCTGAACTGGATGAGAATGCCTGCTACATGCTGAAAAACGTGAACAGTGGTTTGTACATGGAAGTGAAAGACGGTGCAGCTCAAGCGGGTGCAACCGTACAGCAATGGGGTGCAAATGGTGCATCTGCCCACAATGTATGGCACGTGAAAGCCGTCAACTGGGGCTACTACTATGTGTACTCCGCTTTGGGTGATGGCGAAAGCTTCGTGCTGCATGTCAACAATGGCAACAATGCTGCACCGCTGACGATTGAAGCAAATAACAAGCAGAGCATACAATATTTTAAGTTTGTAGACAACGAAGATGGGACATATACCATTGTGACCAGAGCCTCTAAGGATCTTTCCTGTGTGGAAGTTGCCGGTGCTGCAACCAACGGCGGTGCAGTTGTTCAACAATGGGAGTGGAATGACCACGATTGTCAGAAGTGGGTGCTGGAAAAGGTGGATTATACGCTGCCTTCTCAGATGACAACCACAGCGGTCACCACAACGACAACAAAGCCGACTACTACAACAGTTGTCACTACAACGACTGCAAAGCCGACTACTACAGTTGCCACCACAACGACTGCAAAGCCGACTACTACAGTTGTCACCACAACCACTGCAAAGCCGATTACCACAACAGTTGCCACAAAATCAACTACCACAACCATGGAACTTGTACAATACGGCGACGTCAATCTGGATGGTAACGTGGATCTGCGGGACGCAATTGTATTAAACAAATACTTTGCAAAAAGCATGATTTTGTCAGAATTTGCACAGAAAAATGCAGACTGTAATGCGGATGGCAGTGTAAACGAAGAAGATGGCAATGTTCTGATACAATTCGTGATCATGCTCATTAAAAAACTGCCCTATCAGGGATAAAACAAAATCGCAAACTGCTTTCCCCCTGCCGCTGACGTGCAGGGGGATTTGCATGTTTTCTGTTATTTATCTCCTAAGAAAACATGCATTCAATGGATAAGTTTTATCCGCCGAATGGCGAACTGCGGTCAAGCTGGCTCAGCTTGGCGAGGAGTGCAGAGGGCAAGCTGCCCTCTGCGAAACACTGCAATTAGAGATTTGGTAATGGAAATGAGAAACAAGTTACCGCTGTCCGCCCGCTGAAAAGACAAAACGATATGCAGCAGAGAAATTTAGGAGAAACAGGCTGCAATTTTGGACACGAAAATAGGGCGGACAGCGTACCCAGGCGAACAGCGAAGCGTATTTGCCGGCATGGCTTGTGATTGACAGCAGTAGAAATGCATTCTCGTCGAACTCACGTTAAGAAAAAGGCAATCCCTTTGCAAACATAGAATCGGATCAAGCCGATTCCGCCTGTTGTGCAATGTGACGGAAAATCAGGGGTATTTTTTTATATTCCAATTTTCAAAAAGCGGTTGCCATTTTTTTAAATTTATGATATAATAAAACCGAACGGGATATGTGGATTCATCATTGCACCAGTTCCCGTCTGAATACGAATCATAGAAAGGAATCTGTTATGAAATTTGGACATTTCGACGACGTAAACAAGGAATACGTCATCCAGAATCCGAAGACTCCGTATCCGTGGATTAATTACCTCGGTACACAGGCGTTCTTCTCTCTTATCTCCAACACCGCCGGCGGCTATCACTTCTATAAAGATGCCCGCCTCCGCAGAATTACCAGATACCGTTATAACAATGTGCCAGTTGACATGGGCGGTCGTTACTTCTACATCAAGGATAATGATACCATCTGGTCACCGGGCTGGTCACCGGTTAAGACCGATCTGGACAGCTATGAATGTCGCCATGGTATGGGTTATACCATCATCACCGGTAAGAAAAATGGTCTGTCCGCAGAAGTCACCTTCTTTGTTCCGCAGGACTACAACGGCGAAATTCAGAGCGTTGTCCTCAAGAACGAAAGCAGCGAAACCAAGACCTTCCAGTTCTTCTCCTTTGTAGAATGGTGTCTCTGGAATGCACAGGATGACTCCACCAACTTCCAGCGGAACTTTAACACCGGTGAAGTGGAAATTGTAGACTCTACCATCTTCCACAAGACCGAATACAAGGAAAGAAGAAACCACTTTGCGTTCTATACTGTAAATGATACCATTGACGGCTATGACACCGACAGAGAATCGTTCCTTGGTCTGTACAATGGTTTTGAAAATCCGCAGGTTGTCGCAGCTGGTAAGGCTTCCAATTCTGTAGCAGACGGCTGGTCGCCGATTGCTTCCCATTACAAGGAAATCACCCTTGCTCCGGGCGAATCCAAGCAGCTGGTCTTCATTCTGGGCTATGTAGAAAACCCAGTAGAAGAAAAGTTCAATGCGGATGGTTCTATGAACAAGTCCAGAGCGTATGCGATGATGGAGCAGTACAACACACCAGAAAAGGTAGCTGCTGGTCTGGCTGCCCTCAAGGAAATGTGGGATAACCTGCTGTCCAAGTATACCGTTAAGACACCGGATGACAAGATGAACCGTATGGTCAACATCTGGAACCAGTATCAGTGTATGGTTACCTTTAACATGTCTCGTTCTGCTTCCTACTTTGAAAGCGGGATCGGTCGTGGTATGGGCTTCCGTGACTCCAATCAGGACTTGCTGGGCTTTGTACATCAGATTCCAGACCGTGCAAGAGAGCGTCTGATTGACCTTGCTTCCACCCAGTTTGAAGATGGCGGATGCTATCACCAGTATCAGCCGCTCACGAAGAAGGGCAACAACGAAATCGGTGGTGACTTCTCCGATGACCCGCTGTGGATGATTCTGTCTGTTGCTGCTTACATTAAGGAATCCGGCGACTATAGCATTCTGGATGAAATGGTGCCGTATGACAACGATGCCAATAAGGCAAAGACCATGATGGATCACCTCGAAAAGAGCTTCTATCATGTATTTGAAAATGTTGGTCCGCACGGACTGCCGCTGGCAATGCGGGCTGACTGGAACGACTGCATTAACCTCTCCTGCTTCTCCTCGGAACCGGGTGAGTCCTTCCAGACTTCCACCTCTCCGAAGTACGGCGAAGAAAAGTACAGCCGGATTGCAGAATCTGTGATGGTTGCTGCGTTGTTCACCTATGCGGGTCCGTCCTATGTGGATATGTGCCGCATCAAGGGTGACACAGCTGGTGCAGAAAAGGCACAGGCTGCGGTAGAACAGATGAAGAAGAACATCATGGATTACGGCTGGGACGGCGAGTGGTTCCTGCGTGCGTATGATGACTTTGGCAAGAAGATGGGCTCTCACGAGTGTGAAGAGGGCAAGATCTTCATTGAACCGCAGGGCTTTGCTGTTATGGGCGGCTGCGGCAAGGAAACCGGTGCGGATCTGAAGGCACTGGAATCTGTTGATAAGTGGCTGAATTCCGAACATGGTCTGAGCCTGAATCAGCCGGCATTTACCAAGTATTTCATCGAATATGGTGAAATTTCCACCTATCCAGCTGGCTATAAGGAAAATGCAGGTATCTTCTGCCACAACAATGCATGGATTATCTGTGCAGAGGCATTTGTCGGTCATGGCGACAAGGCATTTGAATACTACAGCAAGATTGCACCGGCTTACAGAGAAGAAAAGTACTCTGACCTGCACAGAACGGAACCGTATGTATACGCTCAGATGATCGCTGGTAAGGATGCAAAGCGGCACGGCGAAGCAAAGAACAGCTGGCTGACCGGTACAGCAGCATGGAACTTTGTCGCTGTTTCTCAGTACATTCTGGGGATCATTCCGGATTGGAACGGTCTGAAGGTGGATCCGTCTATTCCGCACGAATGGGATGGCTTTACAGTTTCCAGACAGTTCCGTGGCTGTACTTACGAAATTACCGTCAAGAACCCGAACCATGTTTGCAAGGGGATTGCATCGGTAACAGTAGATGGTAAGGCAATCGAAGGCAATGTACTGCCGGTATTCGACGGCGGCGTACATACCGTTGAAGTGGTAATGGGTTGATTTGCCTTTGAGCATTTGAAAAGAACATAAAAAGAGCGTTGCTGCACCAGGGGGTTCTGTTGCGGCAACGCTTTTTGTTTGGGATAGATGAGAAGAAACAAATAAAATTCGCCGCCGTTTGGCATTCAGCGAGTAAAATTTGTTTGTTGAACTCATATTAACATGGCAAGATTTATTACAATGCAGCATGGTGTTTAATTACATGCATTTCGACCTTGTACATGATTTTTTATGATGATAAACGGAAATAGCCGCCCGAGCGTCCAAACCTGAGCAGCTATTTCTTAGTCAAACTTAATTGGGAGCGACCGCCTATCGGTATGCTCTCCTTATCTTTATTATACCCGATTCCATCCGGATTGTCAAGCAGCAATGCGTTTTTCAGCGAAAGAGAAGCTTCCTCTCATTCTCAAAGATATACTGTTTTTGTATAAATTTGTTGACTTTGCCCGAAAAATCTGATACAATAACAAACAAGAGCATACCAGAAAGCGGTAGGCGGTCAATCCACGCTCCCAGAAATGGGGGTGACATTATGAACTATGTTACATGGTCTGATCTCATCCAGTACAGCATTTTGCTTGTAGCTGTTGCATCATTACTGTATGATATTTTTCATAACAAACGGAAATAACCGCCCACGTCTCGCAAACTGAACGGTTATTTCTATAACAATTCATTTTGGGAGCGACCGCCTATCGGTATGCTCTCCTTATCTTTATTATACCCGATTTCATCCAGATTGTCAAGCAGCAATGCGTTTTCCAGCGAAAGAGAAGCTTTCTCTCATTCTCAAAGATATACTGTTTTTGTATAAATTTATTGACTTTGCCCAAAAAATCTGGTATGATAACAAACAAGAGCATACCATAAAGCGGTAGGCGGTCAATCCACGCTCCCAGAAATGGGGGTGACATTATGAACTATGTTACATGGTCTGATCTCATCCAGTACAGCATTTTGCTTGTAGCTGTTGCATCATTACTGTATGATATTTTTCATAACAAACGGAAATAACCGCCCCTAAGCGACCAAACTGGAGACGGTTATTTTCGTAATCTTTCAACTTGGGAGCGACCGCCTATCGGTATGCTCTCTTTATTTTTATTATACCCGATTCCATCCCAATTGTCAAGCAGTCATCCAGATTTTTTCACAGATACAATGTGCCTCTGCAATCGGTAAGTCTGACTACAGTTTACCATTTGGAAGGCTGTATTTTTACTTATGCGAATCAAATTTTTATGTTTCTATTTCTTTAAAATCCACCCGAATATCCCCTGTATCGGTGCGAATGGTCAAAGTATTCATGGCATTGGGAATCCGATAGCCGCTTTTCTCTCCATTTACCAAAATATCTCCGACATCTGTTTCTGCATCTACGGAGCAGCTATCCTTTTCTGCATACAGGACACAAGTCACATCTCCAATGGCATTTTCAATTTTACAATGATCGTACAGTGTACAGTCACGCAGGTTCACATTGCCTGTATCAGAATCAATTTCTGTCCGAACCAGTGTGCTGTCTGTAATTTGCAGTGAGCCAATGTCGCTTTGAATCGTTCCGCTGCCGTTGCCAATGCAATCTCGCAGTGCAATATCCCCTGTGTTTTGCTGGATCTCCAGCTTTTCCCGTACCTGTATCTGTTCCAGCGAAGTGCCTCCAATATCATTGAAAACCGATAAATTTTTGCAGGTGATGCTTTGCAGGGAGCAATCGCCGGTGTTGTTTTCCATGGAAATAGTATCTGCTTTCAGGTCATGCACCTGGATTTCTCCAATATCATTTTGCAACGTTACATTTTCATAAACTGCTTCCGGTAGAGAGATCGTTACCTCTGGTGTCGGCAGAGCAATGCCGAATTGGAAATGGTTATACCACCAGTTCTTTTTCTGCGACTTTGTATCAATGCAGAGTGTGCCGTCTTTTACCGTGACATAGATGCGGTCGTCGGGCATATTCGTTGCAGAAATGGTGCAGATGTCCCCTTTCGCTGGCTGCACTACGATATCCATGATGTCTGTCTGGCAGTCAATACTTGCAAATGATTCTGTTACTTCAAAATAGCGGTCTTTTAGATTCATTGCCTCCGCATATTTATCTGCATTCCATGAACCCGCTGCCACACTGATACCAGTGAGTACGATTCCGCCGACCAACAAGGCACAGGCAGTAATATAATAAGGTTTACGCAGTTTCATAGGATTCCTCCTTCTTCATCCAATGGCAGAATTTTCGTCCCAGGAGAACATGTGTCTTCCAAAGTCCTACAATCCCGAGCAGGCATGGCTTCCAACAGAGCAAGGTCAGTCCGGCAGCAACCAGTGCCCAGCCAATCCCCTGCAAACCGATGGGATAATACACGGAAAAATATAGAATGCCAGCGAACAAGCTTATGACAGCACCAGCAGCCAATGCAATTGGTACCACGATCAGTACGACCCATGCCGTTACGAGTAGGGCAAACCATGCTGCCAGAAAGCCGATCCAGAAGGGAAAGGTCAGAATCAAAACGGTCAGCTTCCAGCCGAAGTTGGATTTTTTCACGGTTGTTTGCGGCTGTATTGGTTTGCCATCATGGAGCAGGCGTTCCGCTGCTTCTTCTGGCGTATCGACGGGAGTGCCGCCTTCTTGGAAGTAGGAGCGGTAAAAGGCCAATGCCTCGTTGCGATCCTCTTCCGGTGCATCTTTCAGGGCCCGTTCCAGACGGGAGAGATATTCTTGTTCGGTCATAATGCATCCTCCTCATTCAAAAAATAATCCACTTGTTTTTTGTACTGCTGCCACTCGCTGCGATACGTTTGCAGAGCAGCCTGTCCGGTGTCGGTGATGTGGTAATATCGCCGGTTGCGTCCCATATAGGGTTGGTCATAGGTTTTCAGATACTGATTTTTTTGTAGCCGCCGCAGAACCGGATATAATGTCGATTCTGAAATGGAAAAGACGGTTTGAATTGTGTGAGTCAGCTCATAACCGTAGGTATCGCCTTTGGCAATCAGAGAGAGCACCACAGCATCCAGCAGGGCAGTACTGACGGAAAAGACAGCCATCGTTCCGCCTCCTTTCTGAAATTCTCTGAACAATTTTACAATATCGTTTCACATTTCATATTATACGCCGTATGATATCGTTTGTCAACCAAAAAGAGTGAAAAACTTTCACAAAATTTGATCTTGAGATTTGTGCAAAGGATACAATTTTACGGTTGAACGGGATGGGATTATATTTATCTTACTGTATCTACCTGGTTGTGAAATCATCCCATTGTCATTCCAATATAATTCATAGATTGTTCTTAAAAACAGCTTTTATTTTATCCGAAATCGTACTATAATAGCGTTGTTATCCAATTTCGGATAAAATAAAGGAGGTATCTGTTATGAAATGCGATCCGTCAAAGCAACTGCTTACATGGAACTGTCTATATAAGGAGATGAACGAGCTCTATCATCATTATGCCGCAGCAAAGGGCATTTCCGATTCTGTTCTTTGGATTCTCTATTTTATCTGTTTACATGGTGGTATTTGTACCCAGCGAAAATTATGTCAGGATTCCTGTGACCCACCGCAAACCATCCATTCTTCTCTCAAGCGGCTGGAACAACAGGGCTTGGTGACCATCCAGCTTTCCCCCGGCAGTCGAAAAAATAAAGAAATTTATTTGACGCCTGCCGGAGAAGCGTTTGCAGAAGAAACCGTCTTGCCATTGATCCAAGCAGAACAGCACTCGTTCACAGATTTGTCAGAGCAGGAACAGAATCAAATGCTTACTTTGATGAAAAAACATTTAGGAATGCTGCGGCAGGAACTGGAACAGGAAATCCAGACACAACAGAAGGGAGCAAAACCATGAGGAAATCACACACCATGATCCAGCTTTCCGATCACTTTACCTACGGAAAACTGCTGCGATTTGTTATGCCATCTATTTTGATGATTCTTTGTATGTCTGTATACAGTATTGTAGATGGCTTTTTCGTATCCAATTTTGTCAGCAAAACTGCGTTTGCAGCCGTCAATCTTATGATGCCGGTTCTAATGGGCGTAGCAACCATTGGTTTTATGATTGGCACTGGCGGTAGTGCGGTTGTCTCAAAGACTTTGGGAGAGGGAGACAAGGTACGGGCGAATCAATATTTCACCATGTTGATTCTGTTTGCATTTGTGATTTCTGCTGTTCTGGCAGTGATTGGATTTCTCTTTGCACCGCAGATTGCAGCAGGATTTGGTGCAAAGGAAGGAGAAATGTTAAAGGACTGCGTACTTTACAGTCGCATCCTCTTCATAGCAACGCCGTTGTATGTTTTACAGCAGGCATTTCAAAGTTTCTATGTAGCAGCACAAAAGCCGGAACTGAGTCTGAAAGTCAGCATATTCGCCGGTCTGACCAATATGATTTTAGACTATCTGTTGATTGTACCATTTCAAATGGGACTTGCTGGTGCAGCCATTGCCACTGCTGTTTCTCAGGCAATCGGCGGTATTTTTCCAATTTTGTATTTTTCCAGAAAGAACAATTCGAGCCTGCTACGGCTGCAATTTCCTTTTTCCCTACATTGGAGAGCCTTGCGAACCGCTTGTGCGAACGGCTCTTCTGAAATGGTTTCCAATCTGTCGGTTAGCTTGGTGAGTATACTATATAACTATCAGCTGATGAAGTTTGCAGGAGAAGATGGCATTGCTGCCTATGGCGTAATCATGTACGTTGCCATCATTTTTAATGCTGTCTTTATGGGGTATTCGATTGGCAGTGCACCAATTGTCAGTTTTCACTATGGTGCAAAGAATCATGCGGAACTAAAAAATATGTTTCGGAAGGGAATTTTGCTCATCGGCGGAAGCAGTATTGTGATTACAGCGGCAGCCATTGGATTTGCCAAACCGCTTGCCATGATTTTTACCAGTTATGATGCAGCATTACTGGCATTGACCACAAGAGCCTGTCAGATTTACAGCATTTCCTATTTGTTTATGGGGATGAATATCTGGGCTTCCTCCTTTTTTACAGCATTAAACAATGGTTTAATTTCAGCGTGTATTTCGTTTTTGCGAACTTTCTTATTTCAGATTGCAGCCATTTTGCTGTTGCCGCAGTTATTGGGGATTGACGGTATCTGGTCATCTGTTGTTCTGGCAGAGTTTACAGCCATTCTGATTTCTGTGGCGTTCCTGCTTGGAAAACGAAAAAAATATCAGTATTGAGGTTGTGTCTTTCAATATTTAAAATTCTTTTCTGACAAGGTGCCGTTTGTATATTAAATATGTACATCCATTTTCGCTTAGGGAAAACGGTCTGACTTCCGCCGGCGAAAACGCTACGCTGTTCGCCTGTGTCCGCTGTCCGCCTATCGTATGTTGTACCAACTTGCACCCTCTTCCCTCTAAATTTCTGTATTATATATTATTTTGTTTTTTTAGAGGGCGGACAACGGGATCTGATTTCTTGTTTGTTTACCAATTCCAACTCGTTCGCTTTGCAAGGGTGGCAGCTTGCCCCCCTTGCATTCCCCTCGCCAAGCTGAGCCAGCTTGACCGCAGTCGCCTGTGGCGTAGAATGACTCCATCATTTAAAAATGAATTTGCGTGTTTCAAAAAATGCAGTGGTTGCATTTCTGCTGTTCCTGTGGTATAATCAAATCAAATCAAATTCACCAATTGAAAGGAATTACCATGGAACGTTTGATTTTTGACACCCATAGTCACTATACCGATGCTGCCTTTGATGAAGACCGGGATGCGGTGTTACAGGCTTTGCCAGCGGGCGGTGTGGCACAGGTCATGCTGGCAAGCGTAGATGCTGCGGATACGGAAAAAAACCTTGCTTTGACAGAACGATATGATTATATGCTCGCAGCAGCCGGTACCCATCCGGAAAATCTGCCGAAACATCCCGTGCAGGAGCTGGAACGCATTGCCGCTCTTGCAATGCATCCAAATTGTTATGCGATCGGAGAAATTGGCTTGGATTACCATTATGAGGGATATGATAAGGCGGCACAGATTGCTCTGTTTCAGGAACAGCTGACTCTGGCAAAAGAACGAGATTTGCCCGTGATTGTACACATTCGGGATGCGACCGCAGATGCTCTACAAATTCTGAAAGACCGTAAACCAAAAGGTGTGGTGCATTGTTTCAGTGGCAGTGCGGAAACCGCAGAAGCGGTGCTGAAACTGGGGATGTATATTGGATTTACTGGTATTCTGACATTTAAAAATGCAAAGAAAGCACTGCGGGCGTTGGCAGTGATTCCAAATGACCGGTTTGTACTGGAAACAGACTGTCCGTATATGGCACCTGTTCCCTATCGTGGAAAACGCTGCGACAGCCGGATGATCATAGAAACGGCAAAGGCAGCCGCTGCCGTAAAAAACCTGACCGTAGAGCAGGTACTACGGCAAACCTTGGAGAATGGCAGACGATTGTACGCATGTTCTGGATATAAGACTGCTGATATGGAAAAATAAGATAACACACGGAAATTCATTTTTAAATGATGGTTTAAATTCTACGCCATAGGCGACTGCGGTCAAGCTGGCTCAGGCGGCGAGTCGCCGCAGACAGCCCACCCATCGTTACGTTGTGGAAGAGATGGAACTTTTTGCTGCCCTCAAGGGCGGGAACCGACTGCAAGTGATGGAGTAACATACAGCGTTGCACGCCGCAGGCGACTATGGTCAAGCTGATTCAGCTTGGCGAGGGGGATGCAAGGGGGGCAAGCTGCCAACCTTGCAAAGCAAACGCGTTTGGAGAGGCTGCTGGACGAGGAACAAGATACCGCTGTCCGCCATCTGAAAAAACAAAACGGTACGAAATGCAGAAATTTCGTGTAGTTAGACTGCAAATTGAGGGATAGAACAAGGCGGGCAGCGGTCACAGGCAGACAGCGTAGCGAATCTGCCGGACGATTCGGACAAGTTTTCTAAAAAAATCCGAAAATGGATTTTCATGGAATGCACGCAATCATAACAAAATAGAAATAAAATAATGGCATAAAATCAGTAGATTAGACTTAAAATTTATGGTATACTGTTTCTATGTGATTTTTTTAGAACGAAATCCAGAAATAATAGGGGGTATTTTCTCATGTTTTGTAAAAATTGCGGGGCACCGTTGACACCGGAAAAACGATTTTGCAGCCGGTGCGGAACAGCGGTAGAAGCAGAAGCATCCGTTACACTGGAAGCGAGGGTGGATCTGACACCGGAGGCTGCTGCACCAAACGGACAGGCTGCATCGAATCCCGTACAGGATTCATCGTATGCACAACCAGCAGCACAGGCAGCACCAAACGGACAGCCGACAGCAGGTGCACAACCTGTAACCAATCCAGCACAGGCAGCACCAAACGGACAGCCGACAGCAGGTGCACAACCTGCAACCAATCCGGCACAGGCAGAACCGAACGGACAGCCGACAGCAGGTGCACAGTATACGCAAAATGCACAATTTGCACAGAATTCACAAACGCCGCCGCAGATGACGTGGCAGGAGTGGCAGAGCTGGCAGAATTGGCAAAATGCACAGAATACAAAAGATACAAGGGGTGCTTCAGCCAGTATTTCCGACGGCCTTCAGCGGATGCAGGAGAGCGATAGTTTTGTATTCCGTTCCCTGGGGCTGACGCTGAAGACGTTGTTCTCCAAGCCGATTCAACTTTGGGGCTTATCGCTGTTGAGTGTGATTTTGAATATTTGTGCTAAGCTGCTCTGCTCGATTCCTCCTATTCTGGGCATGTCCGTTTCCAGGACACTTTCTGCTGGTATGAACTGTGTTTTTTTGGATGCCTACAATGGCAAAGAAGTGAACTCGAAACAGATTTTCTCCGGCTTTTCTTCCGGCAAGTCGTTTTTCCGTGTGGCAGGCGGTATGCTCTGGAAGTCGCTTTGGCTGCTCATCTGGGGGTTGCTTCTGGTGATTCCACCGGTTGGAATTGCTGCCCTGATTTATAAAGGCATTTCCTATTCCTTTACATCATATATCTTGCTGAAGAAGCAGGATATTTCCCCATTGGATGCCCTCAAACGTTCCATGCAGCTGACGAAGGGATATAAGGGGAAAATCTTTGTCACCTACTTACTCGTTGCAGCAGCGTATCTGCTGATTGCACTCATCTCCTTCCTATTTTACCTTATTCCCTATATTGGGATTGTGATTGCTGCTTTGATTTTCATTGTGGTTGGTATTTTGTCGCCGCTGTTTTTCGGTGTTTTGCAGGCTGCGATGTTTACAGAGGTATTGCGTCTGGAAAAGGTACAGGATATCGAGCTGTAAGGGCAA
>ENA-UONX01000862-UONX01000862.1-human-gut-metagenome-genome-assembly--contig:-P74old-NODE-862-length-36653-cov-48.934751_pt1 | contig 36653 bp, 32 predicted proteins | sample MGYA00242466_ERZ724013 | MGnify/ENA metagenome assembly ERZ724013 | reverse complement strand
CACAATCTTCATTTGCCGGAACATTATAGGTAAAATATCCGCAGCAAGGACATTGATATTTCATCATTTCGTATTTTTAGCTCCCCATTATAATTTCATATTTGAATATCAGCAAATTATCAAAAATATCATTCCTAAAATCGCAAGACTTTCGCATATAGAAACTATTTTGAAATTCCTCAAACTCATTTTTCCTTTTTTATATTCGTCATAACACAAATAAATTGTAATCGCTGCAAATACAATCGTTATAATCTCGATAACCGGCATCTATATCCTTCCTAAAATTGATTTGTCGCTCGTCATGCAATCTGAAAGTTATTATTTCAAAATAAAGGGTAGTATTATCATAACAACTCCTGATAGAGCAAATAAAATACCGCCAATTTTTGTGGTTTTCAGATATAACTCAGATGGCTCATCTGCACGATAAGATTTCCATGCTTCTGTTAATTTCCACACTAAATCTGGCTTTAAAAAAATAAACACACCTAAAACAAAAATTATAACTCCACCACTAATAGACCATAACATAGGCGTCCCTCCCGTTATTCAAGTCCAGTTTGTTATTGATTTCATTATACTTTATTACCTATCGAAAAGATAGCGTATTTTATGAAACTTGTCAGATGGGAACAGCTTGCAGCGCAAGGTGTCCCCAGATGGCAAGTCCACAAAAGGGTAGCTGGCGGTAGCCAGCGCAGGCTGCAAAGCGTTCAGCAGCTCACTCTTCAGGCGGGGAGCGATCTCGGATGCGTCATACTGGGTGGAGACGTTGCTGCACACGTTGGTGTAGAACAGCAGCGGGTCGCAGATGCGGCAGGTGAAGCTGCCGTTGCACCGCAGGTTCACCGAGAGCTTGTAGCCCCGCTCCTCGCTGACTACCACACGGAACGGAATGGGGGTGGCGGTGCCGTACAGGATCTCGCCCAGTTCCTTGGTGTTGATGTAGTACACCCGCTGGTCCTTGCCGGTGTCGCCACCGTAGGTAAAGCGCTTGGCTACGGTCTGGAAGGTCTCTGCCAGACTATCGCCGAAGTTGCCGGTGAACACGCTGGGCTCGGTGGATGCGTCAAAGGTGAATTCGCCCGGTTCGGCGCACACCTCCACCACGCGGCCCTGCTCCACGATGAGCATGCACTGTCCGTCTGCCACGGCGATGCCGCTGCCGTTGGTGATGATGTTGTCCTCGCCGTTGTTGGAGCTGCGGCGGGAGGTGCGCTTCTGGCCCTTGACCATCAGCACATCCTTGTCCAGAGAATCGCAGTAGAAAAATTCCTTCCACTGGTCTGCAAGGGTTCCGCCCAGTGCGCCCATACCTGCTTTGATAAGACCCATAGTAATTTCCTCCTGTATGTTTTATTTGTGCAAACGATAACTTTCTGTTATCGCACGGTTTCCGGTCTTGGTCACGGTTCAAGGGTAAGTTCCGGGGAGTCGTTTTTCCAGTAAGCGGGACGTGTGTCCCGGTCAAACAACTGCTCTCCGGCGCGGTATTTCAGGCTGCAACCGCTGGGACTGCCGTCATCGTTCAGCAAAATGGCCCAGAACTCGCACGCCTTGCCGTCCGTGTCGGTCAGCGTGAAGTGCAGCTCGGTGCCATCCTCGGTGCGGCCCTGTGTTCCCTCTGCGGTGCCGGTCAGAATGCCGTTCCACCCGTCCCATTCCACACTCATGCAGCAGTTGCCGTCCGGCAGGAAGGTCATCCAGCGGATGCCCTTTGCGGCCTCGTCTCCGGCGCGGTAAGTGCCCCACAGCTTGCGGGGGATGGCGGTGTAGCCGATATCGTCCCACGCCTCGGTGCGCTGAAAAACGTACCAGACCTCACTGCCCTTTTTGGGGCCGGTGGACTGCATCAGCAGTGAGCCGTCCTCCATCATGGAGATGGTCCAGCGGCTTCTGCCGTCCTCGCTGAGACTTGTCAGGTTCCAGTCCTGACTTTTTTCCCCGTCCCAGCGGGTAATTGCTCCGGCGTTCAGCTCTCCGGTGCGGGTCTCGGCAGCAGACTGGATCTGCGGGCTGACGTATGTTTCCCGGATGAAGGAGACGGTCACCGTGCCGGTGATCTCGGCCTTTTCCAGCCGCAGGGTAAAGCTTTCGTTGCGGTCGGCGGGGGCATAGCTTTCACCCTGCGTCACCGCCGTGACTGCCATCCACTCGGCCAGCACCTGCTGCTCCCAGTCTTCCGGCAGGGCTGGAGGTTCTGCCACAGTCTGTTCGGTGCGCCGCCCGTCTGCCCCGGGCTTTTTTTGCGCCGGGCGGTCTTCCGGGGTGGAAGCAGCGGCGGAGACAGAGGCCGGGGCGGCGTCGCTTGCCGGGGTGGCAGTCTCTGCTCCGCAGCCCGCCAGCAGCGCTGCGGCCAGCAAAGCGGCCGATATACACCGCAAGGGGATGTGTTTCATCTTGCACCTCCTGCTCGTTTATCAGCCGTAGCTGTGGGTCAGCACCAGCGGGACCGTTTCGTTCGTCAAGGGGTTCTGCCCGCTCAGGGGGGTAAGGATCAGGCAATCAATGCTATAATCAAGCTTCAATGCAGCGCTGAACGCAACCCATTCCGGGCCGTTTTCGGTGTCGCGGATAAGAGAGAAGCCCAGCGCGGTGCCGTCCGGGGTAGCGCCCAGATAGGTGACAGCACCCTGATAGAAATAGCGGTTGTTGTGGGTAGCCAGCTGGCAGCCGCCGCCTGAATTCAGGTCCAGCCAGCACCAGTTCTCCCCTTCCCCAAGGCTGAAGCTGCCGGTGGAATCTACCTGCTGCGGGCTGTTCCACTCAGCGGTCAGGGGGGCAAGCTCTGTTTCCGTACCGTCTGCACACAGCAGGCTGACCTCGGCGTCCCGCAGCGCCAGCGCAGTGCCGTTGTTGGCAATATAGATGGGGTCGGCACAGAGTAGGCTCTGCCCATACAGCAGGCAGCGCAGCACATCCACGTACTCCACAAAACCGTCCTCGGTAAGCAGGTAGACTACGGGATGGAAGGACGCGCCCAGCTCACCGATGCACACATCTACATAATTATTATAGGCGTTGCGGATGGGCAGGGTGACATCGCCGTCCAGACGGATATCATAATCCTCTGCCCATGCGATGGTCTCGGGGGTGCGTTTGATGGTAACGGTGCGGGTGTCGCCGTCCAGCAGCACCGAAACGCTTCCGTAGGTATCGGTAAGCACCGGCGTTTTGGCAGGGGCGGCGGGGGTCAGCGGAAGCTCCACCTCCAGCGGCCGCCAGCCGCTGCCGGCGGTAGTGTGGTATCCGGCAACAAGGGTGACGGTATTTTCGTTTTTCAGCAGCACGGTCAGGCCTTCCAGCCCGTTGTCCCGCAGGGTGTCGGCGCGCATCCCGGAAAGCATGCCGCTTTCCCGCAGGGAGTCGTAATATTCCCACTGCACCATGTTGTGGTCAAAGGTCTGTATGGCGGCGCGGTACACTGCAAGCTGCGTCTCGTCCGGGTCCAGTCCCATGCGCATGAGCAGCTCGGTGACCGAAAGCTTGTGCCCGGCGGCAAAATCGAAGCACCAGCCCTGAGAATAGATGGGGTCTGTACCGCCGTAGTAGCTGCGCACCACAAGGCTTACGCAGTCGCCGTACCAGTAGGCGTCCCAATCGATGTAGGTCTGCGGGCACCACTCGTCCTGTTGGAGCTCGGCGTCCGGGCTGTCCTCATACTGGCGGTAGTCTGCCGCATACATGGCGGCAAGCTCATCGTTGAGATAAGCAGCGTCCGGGCCGTCGCACACCAGCTGCGGCACATGGACGGTCAGCTTCTGTGCGCTGCCCCACTCGTACAGCTGGATGGTCTTTTCCAGCGTGAACTGCTCGGTGATGCGGTCTTTTTGTGCTGTCTGCACCGCCGTGTCTGCAGTGCTTTGGGAAGCTGCGCCGGAGCCTGCGGGGGCAGCGGGAGCCGCCGCGCCGCCGCAGCCGGTCAGCCAGAGAGCCGCCGCCAGCACCGCAGCGGCAAGGCGTTTGTGTTTCATGGTCTTTCTCCTGTGATCTCAGCCGTAGCTGCGGGTCATCTGAAGCTGGGTCTCGCCCTCGGCAAAGGGGTTTTGCCCGGCGATCATGGTCAGGGTCAGGTTCTCGTTGTACAGGTCGTTCTTGAACGCTGCCACAAATTCGAGCTCCTCATCGGCAGCGATGCCCAGCACCACGCCCTCGGGCACCACGCCCAGATACGCGGCGTCGCCCCGATAGATGCGGCTGTTGTCCTGCACGCCCAGCTGAACGCTGCCGTCGCTGGTCAGGTCCAGCCAGTTCCAGCCGGTTTCGGCGGTGTAGTTGTAGGAGCCGGTGACGGAATAGGGGATCTCCTGCGCGCTCCACTCTGCCGACAGGGGAGCCAGTTCCAGCACAGAGCCATCCGCCCGGCGCAGGTTCACCTCACTGCCGCAGAGTTCCAGCGCCACACCGTTGTTGGCAAAGTAGATGGGGTCCTGACAGATCATGGCATCCCCGAACATGAGGCAGCGCAGCACGTCCACATACTCCACCACGCCGTCCTTGGTCAGCAGATAGACCACCGGGCGGAAGAATCCGTCCTCCTGCTCCCCGATGCACACGTCGATATACTCATTATAAGAGCCAAGGATGGGGTAGCTGTGCTCCTGTTCCACCCGGATGCCAATGTCTCCCCATTGGTCGGTCTTTGGTGCGGGGCTCAGGGTGATGGTGGCCTGCGTTCCCTCCAGCTGCACCTGCACACCATCGTAGGTGTCGGTCAGCACCGGGGTGTCAGCGGGGGGCAGCGAAAGCTCCATATCCAGCTGCTGCCAGCCTTCTTCGCAGCTGTACTTACCCCGGAGCACCAGTTGATCCTGCTGTGGCAAAAGCAGGCACAGGTTTTCCAGCTCATTGTATTCCAGCGTATCCATCCGCATTTGCGAAAGCTCTCCGCCGCTGCGCAAGCCCTCGTAGTAGCCGCCCAGCGCCATCTCCCGGTCAAAGGCCTGCATGGCCTGCCGCTGCACCTGCTGCTGCACTTCGTCCGGGTCCAGACTCATCCGCTGCAGCATCTCGGCCACGGTGAGCTGCCTGCCGGTGGCAAAATCGAAGCACCAGCCGCTGTAACGCCACGGGGCGGTGCCGCCGTAGCGGCTGCGCACCACAAGACTGACGCAATCGCCGTACCAGTAGGCATCCCAGCCCACACCGATCTGCGGGTACTCGCCGCCCGGCTGCCCGGCCTCCTCGCTGTTCTCGAACTCCCGGAAATCTGCCGCATAGATGGCGTTCAGCTCATCGTTGATGTAGGCGGCGTCCGGGCTGTCGCATTCCAGCTTGGGCACATGGACGGAAATGTACTGCACCGCGTCCTCCCCCCACACGCCCGAAACGTTCTTTTCCAGCGTGTACTGGTCGGTGATGCGGTCTGTCTGGGCGGCCTGCGCCGCCGCGCCGGGGGTGCTTCGGCTGCTGTCGGAGCTTTGGTCGGCAGCAGCGCTGGGGCTGCTCTGGGTGCCGCCGCAGCCGGTCAGCAGCAGGGCCGCAGCCAGCACAAGGCTTACAAGGTGTTGGTATTTCATGGCGGGCTCCTTTTCTATGGTGTGGTTCAGCCGTCTCCTATGCCTTGCCACTTGTCGATGATGTAGGCGGCCCAATAGGTCTTGTCGTTGATATCTACCACAGTGATGCCTACCTTATTCACCACCGGGTCGTCCTCATGAAGCCCCGGCACACCGCCGTAGTCCTTGATCAGTTCATCCACCAATTGCTGGAACTGGGCCTCTGTGGCGGGGTAAAGGCGATCCATGCTGTAAAGGTGCTTTCCTTCGTGGTCAAAATCCACACCTACCCGGTACTGATTGAGCATACCGAAGATAGCCGTGGAGCCGGAGCTGTAACCCGCCTCGTGCAGACCATCCCACATCTTTGCGGCATAGTCGCCCTCCATCCGCAGCCTGAGCCCTTCGTCCGACGGGAACTCCGGGCTGCCGTTATCCACAAACATCTGCACATCTGCCTGAATGGCGTGCTCCAGACCCTTGCTGTACTCGAACTTGATGTTCTCCACCTTTCGCCGGGCCAGCTCTGCGTTGAAAATGGTCAGGATCTTCTGCCCGTCCCGGATCACAGGGATCGGCGGCGAGGGAGGCGTTTCTGTGGCAGAGCCGGAGCTTGTGGAGCCGGAGGCGCAGCTATCGTCACAGGCTGCCAGCGCCAGCATCACCGCCGATGCGCCGGAGAGCTTGAGGAAGGTCCGTCGGTCATATCGTTTCATGGGGGTGCTCCTTTCTATAAAGCCCCGGACACAGGGGGAGTGTGCCCGGGGCAAAAGGGGGAAGTCTGGTTATCTTATGCCTTGTTATTTCGGAACACAACAGCGGTCATGTAGGTCTTGCCCTGAACCACCGGGCAGTAGATGCTGATGAACTCTGCCTTGGCGCTATTAGAATTGTCCAGCAGTTTTGCTACAAAAGCCCGAACGGCAGCATCCTCGCAAGAATACGCATCCTCCAGAGCCACCTCTCTCTCGGTAGACGGTTCGGAGAGGCCGGCCATACCTGCCAAACTGTCCTTGCCATACTTGTTCCGTATCTTGTCCTCAAGTCCATTGAGTTCCCCAAAAATGAGCTTGTTGTCAGAGTCATTAAGCGTATGCGGTGTCTCGTTGGCCTCTTCAAAAACACGTCCGTAGCACCTTATGGCGCCCACCGCATCCTGATTAAGGATCAGCTGCTCATGGGCAACCTCATTTGCTTCGTACTTTTTCTTCCAGACCTTGTTGATGGCTGCCACCAGCTCAGCTTCCTTGCCGGTGGGCGCTACGGGCGTGGAGGGTGCGCCACAGGCAGCCAGTGCCAGCAGGGCGACCGATGCGCCGGTAAGGGTGAGGAATTCGCGTCTGTTCATCTCTTTCATGGGGGTGCTCCTTTCAATACAGTATATTATAGATTACGGTTCGGGATCTGCGGGAAGTCCGTGCATCCCTGCCCCGCTTCAGATCGGTGCAAAGTTTACCATTACCGCCACCGTATAGGTCTTGCCCTTAATGGTGGGGCAGTAGAGCCCGATCATCCACTGCTCGGGATGCGGACTCGCCAGTCCACGCCCGACCAGACTCCGCACAAACTCCCTGACCTCGCTCGGATTACGAGGATACAGTTGCTTTAATTGCAGACCGTCATGGGTGTAGTTAGAAACTCCCGCAGTTCCCCGATAGCTTCCGTTTCCATATTTTTCCCTGATTCCCTCTATCATTTCAGACTCACGGCGTTGGTACTCGTGGAATACATCATCAGGCAAGCTCCATTTGCGGTAATCCTCCTCGTCTACTTCAGGTTCATTGTTTTCAAAGGGGCTGGCTGTAAACTTTGCGAGGTCGGCAGCCTCCTGACAGTAGACCAAAGACTTGCAGATCTTAAGGTCGGGATGGGTGATTACTTCTCTGTTGACTTCATACCAGACCTCGTTGATGGCTTTGAACAGGGCCATCTCTTTGCTCTCAGAGGCCGGAGGTGAGGGAGGTGAGGGAGGTGAGGGAGGTGAGGAGGGCCCGCCGCAGCCTGCCAGCGAGAGCGCCACAACGGCTGCGCCGGAGAGGGTGAGGAATTCGCGTCGGTTCATCTCTTTCATGGGGGTGCTCCTTTCTGTTTGTCCCCCCTGCTTTTTAGGGGGGCTGGTTTGGGTATTCTCTGCACTTGCAGTCCGCTCCATCTTATGCTATTCTTATGAATAGAATCCGCAGTTGCCTGTTGACGCGTTTTGTGCACAGCGACAGGCTTTCTGCACCGGCGCGGGACCTCTTCTGTTTGTACTGTATCATACCCGGGAAAAAATTGCCCCCTCAGAAAAGCCGTTTTGGGGGGGGCAATTCCAAAAAATTTTTTGGGGTTTTGCGGCTTCCCCCTCAAAAAATCCCCCCAAAAAGCCCAAAATTGGGGGGATTTTGGGGTGGTTTCCCACCAAAACAGGCGGCTGCAGCCCTGCCTGTGCCGGTTTTCCCCCTCTGGCTGCAATGTGCGGAAAGGAGTCATGAAAAATGGAACGAAGGACATTTTTAAAGCTTGCGGCGCTTGTCCCCGGTCTGGCTCTTGCGGGCTGCGGCGGCAGCAAGACCCTGCTTTCTCCCAAGGACCCCACCATGCTCAGCATCTGGCATGTATATGGCGAACAGGCAGACTCGCCCATGAACCGCCTGCTGACCGAGTTCAACGACACGGTGGGCAGAGAGAAGGGCATCCTGCTCAACGTGACCAACATGACCAACAGCGCCGCCATCGGCGGCCAGCTGCAGGACGCCAAGGCCGGCAAGCCCGGCGCGCTGGACCTGCCGGACCTGTTCTCGGCCCATTCCGCGGACGCCAGCGCTCTGGGCATTGAGAACCTTGTGGACTGGAACGACTGGTTCACCGCCGAGGACATGGCGGCCTATGTGCCCGGCTTTGTGCAGGACGGCATCATTGACGGGCGGCAGGTGGTGTTCCCGGTGTCCAAATCCACCCAGCTCATCTTTTTGAACGGCTCCCAGTACGCCCGGTTTGCGGCGGACACCGGGGCGCAGCTTTCCACCCTTGCCACATGGGACGGCTTTTTTGAAATGGCGGGTGCCTACCGGCAGTGGTCGCAGGGCAAGCCCTTCTGCGCGCTGGACTATCCGCTGCGTCTGGTGGAGCTGAACGCGCTGGAACAGGGCAGCGGCGAGCTGTACAAGGGCAGCTGGTACGATCTGACCAACGAGACCTTCCGCGCTTCGTGGATGGAGTTTGCCCGGGCGCTGGTGCAGGGCGATATTCTGATCTCGGACCTGTACTCCAACACGCAGGTGATGACCGGCGAGACGCTGGCGGGCCTTGGCAGCTCTGCGGCCATCCTTTATTACAATGATTTCGTCACCTACCCGGACAACACCACCGAGCCCACCGACCTGCTGCTGGCTCCCCTGCCCCACGCCGCAGGCACCACCACGCCCCTGATGCCGCAGGCCGGTGTGGGCCTGTGCGCCTTCAAGACCACCGACCAGAAGGCCGAAGCCGCCGCCGTGTTCCTGCGCTGGCTCACCGAACAGCAGCGCAATCTGGAATTTGCCGCCGATACCGGCTACATGCCGGTGTCCAGCGCCGCCTTTGACGCCATTGCGGACTATCCCTTTGAGCAGCAGAGCTATCAGCGGCTGTACGACGTCTATAATGAAATGCGCATCCAGAACACCCCCCTGCCCGAACCGGGCATCGTGGGGTACCACGCCAAGGCCAAAACCTTGTACGACAGCCTGCGCCAGCGCCAGAAGGACTACCCCCAGCGCCTTGCGGACGGCGAAACGCTGGAAGCCCTTGCCGAGGAAACATGGCAGCTGCTGTGTGACAATGCCTGAGCCTGCCGCTCAGCCGGAAAGGAGGGACTTTGATGCACTTTGTTGACCGGCACCGTGAAAAGATCCGCCAAAGCCCCATGAGCAGCCGGCTGCTGTGGGCCTGCCTGCTGCTGGTGGTGCTGCTGGTGTTGACCTTTGGTGCGGCGCTGTTCCTGTTTGCCAGCCTGCACAACACCAAAAAAGACATCAGCCGCAGTCTGCAGATCCAGTTTTCGGTGTTCCAGAACGATATGGAGCGCTATTTTGACCAGCTGGCGGTCATGGGTGTGAACCTGTCCGAGGACATGAGCGCAGAGGTGGACAAGGAGCTTGCTCTGCGGCAGATGTCCTTTGCCCAGCTGAACGACTCCCCCGAGGTGCTGAATGCGCTGGAGGAGAAAATGATCGAGCCGCTGTGCCGCCGTCTGCGCCAGACCGGCTGTTCCGGCGCTTTTGTGCTGCTGGATGCCACTGTCAACACCCGCATGGAGGGAGCAGAGCATTCCCGCGCCGGGCTGTATGTGCAGAAAAGCGGTGCCGACACTCCCACCGTGCCCCTGCTGCTGTACCGGGGCAGTGCGGAGGTGGGCAAGGCCCACAGCGTGATGCCCCACCGCAAGTGGCGCATGGAGTTCCAGACCGACCAGTTCCCGGACTACGACCGCTGGATGACCCCCGGCAGCGCCCCGCTGTACCAGTCTTACACGCTGACCGAGCGGTTCGAGCTGCCCGGCACCTCAGAGGAGGTGCAGTTGTTTTTGCTGCCCCTGCGGGGGCGGGACGGCACAATGTACGGGCTGTGCGGCTTTGAGATCAGCGAGAGCTACTTCAAGCAGAACTTTGCCCAGCCCACCGGCTTTGACCGGCTGAGCTGCCTGCTGGCCCCGGCGGGGGACGGCCTTGCCGCCGATGCCGCCCTCAGCAGCGGCACCACCGGCGGCTACTACCATGCCCCCCGGAACACACTGATGCTGCGCAGCATGGGCGGCGGGCTGACCCAGTTGACCGGCCCCGACAGTGACTATGCGGGCATCTCCCAGCTGTGCCGCCTGAGCGAGAGCCAGTCCTACCGGCTGGCGGTGTGCATCCCCATGGCAGACTACCGGAGACTGGTCTTTTCCGGCAATCTGCAGATGCTGCTCATCGGCCTGTTCATCGCCTTTTTCGTGGTGTTCTGCTGCATGAACTTCCACCGTCGCATCCTCTCGCCGGCGTTCCGGCAGTTCGAGGAGGACCGGCGGGAGTCCCGGCGGCGGATGGACGAGCTGCAGCTGGAACGCCAGCAGATGCAGACTGAGCTGTCCCGGCTGGCGGACGTGTGCCGCAACGAGTCGGTGCCCGATGCCTTCCAGACCTTTGTGGCGGGCATCCCCACCCTGACCAAGACCGAACGCCGCATCTTTGACGGCTACGCCGCCGGGCTGCGCACCCGGGAGATCGTGGAGCAGCTGGACATCAAGGACAGCACCCTGCGCTTCCACAACAAGAACATCTACGAAAAACTGGGGGTCAGCTCCCTCAAGCAGCTGCAGCAGTTCGTGGCGATCCTGAACTCCGGCAGCGGCAGCGCTCCGGACTCCGCCCCGGACGAAAAGTGACCCAGCAAGCAATGTTTTCGTCTATACAAAAACAGTTTTTGCGTTGCAAAACGCTTGTTGGGGAACACCCCAAACCCCTTTGATCTGCATTTTCAATGCAGGCTGCGCCTCCCTGCGGAATGCTTTTGAGGATGTCAATCGGCACATCCTACGAAAAAGCCTGTACCTTTTTGGCGTAAGGGTCAATAGAAGAATTTGATGGTTCATGGTACAATAGCAGACGTTGCGTGTTGTGCGGTTTGCACACGAACATAGTGAAAAGGAGCTGTTGAACGTGGATACGATCTATCTGCTGCCCGGTGAGGAACGCTGCGTTGATTTTCGAGATGCCAATGGAGTCCCGAGAGTACACTACACTTACTGCTCTATCCGTGGCAAACTTTTCAACTGCACCTGCTGCACAAAGGATGAAGCCCAGCGGCTGTGTGAAGATTGGCTTATAAAACAGGACCGCTGCTATATAAACTAAAGAACGCCGAGGGTTCCTCCCATATGGGAAGGGATTCCTCGGCGTTCTTCATTTCATGCTTTTTGATTGCCCGGTCAACAGTATCACGTGCCTTACGGCAATGCACAGATCACAGCCACTGTTTCAGCACATCGTTCAGCTTATTCAAATCAAGCGGTTTGGCGATATGCTCGTTCATGCCGGTGTTCTTTGCCAGCTGCACGTCCTCGGCAAAGGCATTTGCCGTCATGGCAATGATGGGCACTTTGCCCCGGCTGCCGGCAAGCGCACGGATCGCAGCAGTGGCTTCGTAACCATTCATGATGGGCATCTGGATGTCCATAAAAATGAGATCGTACCACTTTTCTGGCGCTTCCATCACCTTTTCGACTGCAATTTTTCCGTTTTCGGCGCTGTCGATGGTCACGCCCGTCATGCCTATGATCTCGGTTGCGATCTCACGGTTCAGCGCATTGTCTTCCACAAGAAGGATCCGCTTACCCGCATAGTTTTCCTTCGCAAAGTCTTCCAGATAGTTCCGGGCGTTTTTCTCCTGCTTCCCGGATGTAAACTGCCGCAGAGTTGCCGTCAGGCGGGAACGGAACAGCGGTTTTGCCATAAACGCATTCACGCCCGCTGCTCTGGCTTCTTCTTCGATCTCGCTGAAATCAAAGGAAGTCAGGATGATGATCGTGACGTTCTCCCCGACGCATTCCCGAATCCTTCTGGCCGTTGCGATGCCGTCCATCTCCGGCATCTTCCAGTCCAGGATCACCGCAAAATAGTCGCGGCCGGTCTTGTGCCGCGCCGCGCAGCGTTCCACGGCTTCCTTGCCGGTCAGGACCCATTCGCCCGCTATGCCGATCTCCTGAAGGGTCGCAACGGTGCTTTCGCAGCAGGTCTTGTCATCGTCCACGACCAGTACCGGCAGATCGAGCAGTTCTTTTTCCTGTTCCTTCTCGTTCTCCTGAAGCTTCAGATAGACCGTGACCGTGATCTTCGTTCCCTTGTTGGGAGCGCTTTCGACCTGAATGTCACCATTCATCAGATTGACGATGTTTCTTGCAATGGCCATGCCAAGACCGGTGCCCTGCACCTTGGTCGTCCGGTGATCGTCTGCCCGGCTGAACGGCTCGAACATGATCTTCTGGAATTCCGGCGTCATACCGATGCCGTTGTCCTCGATGGAAAACTCGTAGCAGCCAAGCTCCGAGAAGCCGTTCGGTTTTTCCTTGATCGTAAGGGTGATGTTTCCTCCATCCGGGGTGTACTTGACGGCGTTGCTCATCAGGTTCACAAAGACCTGCTGGATGCGCAGGCTGTCGCCGCAGACAGCTTCGTGCTCAATGTGCTCAATATGGACTTCGAGCTGATGGTGGTGCTCGTCGATTGCCGGTTTTGTGAGGGTGAGCAGGTTATCGACCAGCTCCGGCAGGCTGAAATCCTCCTCGGCAAGGCTCATTCGCCCGCTCTCGATCCGGGCCATATCCAGCACTTCATTGATCAGTCCCAACAGATGACGACTCGACTTTGTGATCTTGCCAAGGCACTCGACCACCCTGTCCTGACTCTCGATATTCGCACCCGCAATGGCGGTCAAGCCAACGATTGCATTCATCGGTGTACGGATATCATGGGACATATTGGAGAGAAATTCTGTCTTGGCGCGGCTTGCGTTTTCCGCCGCCCGGTACGCATCCTTCAGTGCCTTATGGGATTCGATCTCGGCCTTTTTCTCCTGTGACACATCCATAGATGCCAACAGTGCTTTGACCAGCTTTGTGCCATCCCACTCCAGCGGAATGAAGGAAGCGATCTTATAGGTGTTCTCATCTATGGAGCAGTATTCAAATTTGTAGATGTCGTTCTCGCCCTGCAGATTCTTTCGGATATTTTCCGGTGAAATCAAAGCAGCCAATGCGTCCAGCGGTTCCAGTGTCTTATACTTTGCAACCACCTGCTCCACAAAATCATGGTAGGTTCCCGTCGGCGCGTATATCATTTCACCTTGCAGATTATAGAACCGATACCGGTCATTCTCCAGATCGCAGACGACAAAGCGGTCCAGCAGACGCACCATACTCTTGATCAAAAGATCCATCGATGCGTTATCTGAGGCCATCTGCATCCGCCGTGCCGTCTCTGCTTTGGACTCTGTGATGTCCCGCAGAAAAATCATCGCATATTCGGAATCTTCGATCTCACCGCGCATGACCACGTTGCTGACCCATCGTTCCTCCCCATCCAGAACGATGCGGCACTCCTGACGCAGCTCCGTCTCCAGCCCCTTTAATTTTTCCGTGATGTAGGCGCGATTATAGAAATTCGTTACAGACTTTTTGTCCTCTTCAACCACATAGTTATCCACAAAGAATCTGACCAGTCCATCCCATGTGTGGTTCTGCTCAAAGGCCGTCATCAAAGAGGGCTCCACTTTGAAAGTATCAAAGGTGTTCTTTTCCAGATTTACATAGTATTCGCAGAGGTTTGCGCTGGTAAATGCACGGTGAAATGCCGCTGCCCGCTGCGCCTGCATCCGGCTTCTTTTTTCCGCGTCAATGTTGCTGATGATTCCGGCAATTCGATTGGCCGAGCCATCCAGACGGCGTATCACCTCCGCCGATGCCCGGAACCAGTGGTATTGGCCATCCTGTATTTTCAGCCGGTACTCAACATTATATTTTGTAGTATTGGTTTTGTCCGCAATCGTTTCCAAAAGCAGCTGCATTACCCGGTCATAGTCCTCCGGGTGCAGAAGGTTCGACCACGAATCCAGTTTGTTCGGAAAATCCAGAATGTCATGATAACCAAGGATCTGCCGGAACGCATGGCTCCAGTTCACATGAACGATCTCACCGTTTTCATTACACTCAAAATACCATAGTGCAGAATGGATGGATTCATTAACCAGCGCAAGGTTCTCATACGCCCAGTTCATCTGTACTGACATGATCCAGATCGGTGTTCCATCCGTATCGACTGCATCTTTTTTGTAGAGACGCACATAGACGGGAGCCCCATCTGCCGTGAGGATCCGGCCTTCCCCTTCGCCTTGAATCTGACGAAAGCGTGCATTGTCGAGGAATGCGGCATCTTTCTTATAGAAAAGATTCTTCAGCGAACCCTTTGTCTGTTCCATCAGGGATGCATAGCTGTGGTTCAGATTATGCAGCAACAGATCACTGACCGACAGGATCGACAATTCGGCATCATAGTACCCGGTAATGGTTCCGACACCGCCATTATGATAGATCGTCTCCTGCATGGCCTGAAATGCATTTTTTCCCAGCCTTACCGTATCGGAAGTGTAGATTTCATCTGTAAGTCTTCTATCGAATTTCATTTTCATCCTCGTAGGGTTTTGACCCCGCCGCACGCTTCAATTCTGGTATGCCTTTTATGGTCAACTGGCATACTGATTTGTGATCAAGCTTGTACAGTATAACTAGTATAGTATACTTGCGCAGCGTTTCGTTTTCAAGCGCTAATTGGCATTGGTTGTGTAAAACAAAGAGAGGCCAATCTGCGTGAAAATTTACGCAGGTTGATCCCTGTACTTTTCCACGATCCGGCTATCCGTATAGACAGTCGCCCTGCGATGCGGTATACTCGAACCAGATCAACATTTTCAGGAGGAAAATCATGGTGGGAGAAAACAACAAGGTGGTCATCGTTACCGGCGGAAGCTCCGGCATCGGACGGTGCACGGCATCTGCGCTGAAAGAGAACGGCTGCATCGTCTATGAGTTCAGCCGCAGAAGTATCCCTATGGAGGGTGTCACCCATCTGTCTGTCGATGTGACCGATGAAGATGCGGTCAACGCCGCTGTGCAGCAGGTCATCCAAAAAGAGACCAAAATTGATGCAGTGATCAACTGTGCAGGCTTTGGCATTTCCGGTGCGGTGGAGTTTACGTCCTTGGAGCAAGCCAAAGCACAGTTTGATGTAAACTTTTTCGGGACGGTCACTGTAAATAAAGCGGTTCTCCCCTTCATGCGCCATCAAGGGAAGGGGCATATTGTGAACATCAGCTCCGTTGCCGCCGTAGCACACATTCCGTTCCAGACCTTCTACTCCGCAAGCAAAGCCGCCGTTTCCTCTTGCTCTTACGCTCTGGCAAACGAAGTCAAGCCCTACGGCATCCATGTTACCGTCGTAGAATTGGGTGACATCTGCACCGGATTTACAAAAGCACGTCAGAAAAGCATTCTCGGCGATGATGAATACGGCGGGCGCATCTCCCGGAGCGTCAGTCAGATGGAGCATGACGAGCAAAACGGCATGGACCCAGCACGCATTGGACGGTACATCGCCGGTATTGTGGAGAAAAAGAACCCGGCAGTCGTTTATGTTGCCGGTGCACAGTATAAATTCCTGAGCCTTTTGTGCAAGCTCCTGCCTGCCGCAGCACGCGGAAAGATCGTGGGGAAAATATACGGGTAACAGGCGCATTGCTCCGAAAAACTGCTATATAAACTAAAAAATCCGCCGAGGATGCCTCCCAACTGGGAAGCTCCTCGGCGACTTTTTTAACGTGTCTGTGTTTTCTCGGTGGTGTTCTTTTCCTCTGCAAAAAAACGTTCTACATTTTTCTGTGCCCGAACCAGTTCCTGCCTCTCGTTCCGCGCCTTGCGGTAGTCCGGGTATCGTCCTCATACTGGTCAACCTCCCTACCAAAAACAGCCCTCCCGGCCGTCATGGTCAGGAGGGCTGTTTTAGTCGATAAGCTTTACAATTCCAGCCGCATAGAGATCAGTTCCTGATATCCAGCGTTTCGAGAGCGAAAACCTTTTGGGTTTCTGCCATATTCCACAAATCCTGCCGTCTGGTACATGGAGATTGCTCTTGCGTTCTCCGCCACTACCTCCAGCTCCAACTGAGCGTATCCGGCGGTTTTAGCGCAATGGATACAGGCTTCCATCAAGGCTCGCCCGATCCCCAGACCCCAATACTCTTTTAGGATACCGATGCCAAATTCCGCGCGATGCGCCACTTTATACTGCGCTCCGATTGCATCAATTCCAGCAGTTCCTGCCACTTTACCGTCCACAAAGGCGATCAGTTCGATCTCATTCGGACTGGTTGCTTTTTTCTCCAAGTAGCGGCTTTCCTGTTCCGCATCAAAGTGATTTTCATCGGGATAACTCAGCAGATAATCTGTTTCTGCGTGTGTCAGATCAAAGTTTTCAAGCACAGCGCTTCCATCGGATGCCACGCCGTTTCGGATGTGGACGATCAGTCCTTTTGGTGTGATAACCGTTTGATCGTATTGCATTTTTCCTCCTGAATCTCTCAATCCGCTGCGCCTGCTAATTTCAAAAATTTCTTGTCCGACTGGATGCCCTGTGTCACGAATTTCCCATCCCGGAACAGTGCATAGGTGGTGACGGGTGCAGGCACATTCTGTGCCGTCTCTTTCTCTGTGACGTGGATGGCTTTGAACGGAATCCCATGTTCCTTTGCGGCCTCCTGCACCTTTGGCACCCAATAATAGGTGTAAGGGCACTGGTCGGTATAGTAGAGGACAAAGCCGTTTTCCTCCACCTTGGGATGCTTGGCGCAGGCCTTGAATTTTGGCGATTGGGCACTCTCTGCAAGGGGCAGGTACATGAGGTTGATGCCGCAATCGGAGGTGTCCGAAACCTTGAAGCCCTTATGGGTCAAAAACTTTGGGTCAGCGAGAAACTCCCGTTTGCGCCCCTCTGCACACAGGATGCAAACGCCGTTTTTGCCCTGCGCCTTGGCATCCCGAAGGCATTCTTCCAGCAGTTCGCTGGAATAGCCGTGCCCTTTCAGGGAACCGGAGACCCACAGACAGTTGATATAAAGCCAGCCTGCCGCTTCAATGGGCACCCATGCGTTTTCCGCCGGGATGTACTCGATAAAGCATTTGCCGCGCTCCGCACTGCGGTAAAAGACAAGCCCCTCCTCAAAGCGCTGCTTGAGCCATTCCTTCTTGGCAAGGCTCTGTTGACCGGACATGGCACAACAGATGTGTTCCTTGTCGATGTTTTCTTTTGTGATTCGGATATACTCCATCTTGTAGTTCCTCCTGCGGCTTACCGCATCCGTCCATCGCCGCCCATCAAGGCGGTCATTTCCTCAATATAGTCCAGCGGGAACGGCGGAGAGCACAGCGGCTTCATGGCAATGCTCATGAGCTTCATGGGGTTGTCGTCTGCCGCCACACGGTTGGAACTGAGCTTTCCGCAGCGTTTGCAGCGGTGGATGATGGCCCACTCGCCGCCCTTGCGTACCCAGACAGCTACCGGCTCCATGATGCCGCCGCAGTCGGAGGCGCGGTCACCGGGTTCTTCGTCCACATGAAGGCTGGACAGGCAGTTGGGGCAATGGTTGCGGTGGTCGCTGCCGGCATTTTGCGGGGTGCAGACCCGTCCGCAGACTTTGCAGGTAAAGGTGTCGTTGCAGGCGTGGGTCTTATAGTAACCTTTTTCAAAGGTCTTGCGTTTATTTTCACGATTCATGGTAATATCCTCCTGAAGAATTGTGTCTGTTCGTCTTCGGGAGGCGTGGCTTGTAGTATTTGCCAGACCTCCCGGTCAGCCCACAAGTCCCAGTGCAAATGTTGTATGCTTCAAAAAGTTCTCCTTTGATTTTAGCATTTATGGCGTTTTTCTACTTCAACATAAAATTCAAATTCAAAAATTCCTTTATTTTTCACCTCCCTCGATGTTAAAGGTGCGGAAGAACAGCTTTACATGGGCGTCCAGCTTTGCAGAGGTTTTGGCCTCCGGGCGCAAATGCTGCGGGTGCATTCTTTTTTATTCACCTGACCGGCGTTTCATTTACAAAATTTTGCGCAGTTCCTGCACAAGGTCGTCGATCACGATGGGCTTGGACAAAAAGCCGTTCATGCCGCTTTCCAAGGCGTTGCGGCGGTCCTCGTCAAAGGCGTTGGCGGTCATGGCAAGGATCGGCAGCTTTGCCCGCGCAGGGTCGTCCAGTGCGCGGATCTTCCGGGTGGCGGTATAGCCGTCCATGATCGGCATCTGCACATCCATCAGTACCAGATCATAGCTGCCCGGCGCGGCAGTGCTTACCTTTTCCACCGCCACAGCGCCGTTTTCAGCCGAATCGACAAGGAAGCCGTACTCCCGCAGGATCTCCTGCGCGATCTCGCGGTTCAGCTCGTTGTCCTCCACCAGCAGGATGTGCTTGCCCTTGAAGTCGGCGTTCTTATCCGGCAAAAGCCCCTGCACCGCATCCGTCTGTTTCTGGCCAAGGGCGCTCATCAGGGTCTCGCGCAGGTCGAACATGAACATGGGCTTGGAGCAGAAGGCGGTCACGCCGGCTGCTTTTGCTTCCACTTCAATATCCGACCAGTCGTAGGCGGTCAAGATGATAATAGGCGTATCATCGTGCAGGCTGCGGATCTGGCGGGTGACCTCGATGCCGTTCATATCCGGCAGACGCCAGTCGATGATATAGGCGTGGTAGACATCACTCATCTCAAGGGCCTGCCGCGCACGCAGCACCGCTTCCTTGCCGGAAAGGGTCCACTCGGCGCGCATACCCACCTTGACCAGCATCTTTGTCACGCTGTCGCAGGTGTTGAAGTCGTCGTCCACCACCAGTGCCTTCAAGCCTTCCAGCTCGGTGATTTTTTCCACCGGGCGCTGCTCGGTCTGTGCGCGCATGGGCACGCAGACGGTAAACTCGGTGCCCTTGCCCTGCGCTGTCTGCACCTCGATGGTGCCACCCATCATATCCACGATGTTTTTGGTAATTGCCATACCAAGGCCGGTGCCCTGAATTCTGCTTACCGTGGAGGTGCGCTCCTGCTCGAAGGGTTCAAAGATCTTTTGGGCAAACTCCTGGCTCATGCCGATGCCGTTATCCTTGATGCGGAACTCGTACTGTCCGCAGCCGCGCACTTTACCGGCAAGCTGCCGCACCCGCACCGAGACCGTGCCGCCCGCCGGGGTAAACTTGATGGCGTTGGACAGCAGGTTCAGCAAAATCTGGTTCAGCCGGGTCTTGTCGCAGTAGACGTCCTCATCGGTCACGTCCATGACGTCCATGTAAAGCTCCAGCTGTTTTGCATAAATCTGCCCGCTGACGATGGTTTTTAAATCGTGCAGCACATCCGAAAGGTTGACTTCCACCTCTTCCAGATGGATCTTTCCGCTTTCGATGCGGCTCATATCCAGCACATCGTTGATGAGGGAGAGCAGATGGTTGCTGGATGCAAGGGTCTTGCCAAGATAATCCTTCACCCGCTCGGTATCGTTGATATTGCTGAGCGCCAGCGTAGTAAAGCCGATGATGGCGTTCATGGGGGTGCGGATATCGTGGGACATATTGGAAAGGAAGGTGCTCTTGGCTCGGTTGGCGGTCTCTGCTTTTTCCACGGCGACCTGCAATTTTGCATTCAGTTCCTGCGTATCGCTTGCGGCTTTCCTTGCAGCAGCTTCGGCTTTACGCGCCTTCTGGAGCAGCATCAAAATCGTGAGCAGAACAACTGCAACAGCAATGCTGCTGATCAACAGAACCTTAAAGAAGTTATCCTTTATAAAATCGCTCAGGGTAACCTTCCGCGCGGAGCTCTTATACATCGCAAGCGCGCCGGCAAGCATATTAACAGGCATTGCCTTGATCGTTTTGTTCAGGATGGACAACAGGCTGCGGTTTCCGCTATTGACCGCAAAGCAGGATCTTACAGGGTTTACCAGCGGAACGCTGTAAAAGCTGTATTTCTTGCTGTATTTATTCTCACTGCTGATCCCGGTAACAAAGCAATCCGCCTGTCCGTCTTTGACCAGCTTTGCGGCATCCTCCTGTGTATCGCAGTCCACGATCTCCCACTGCGGATAATAAAACGCAAGGTACTTTTTCAGGGAGAGTTTGTTTTGGGGAACGGCAATGCGGTTTACATTGTTTTCGTTAAAGTGCTGTTTGTTCGTGACCGCCATCAGGTTGGAGGTCCACGTTGTGTTGGTACAGGCAAAGTGATACTCTTCCGCCAGATTGGGGCTCTGGTCGAAATGGAAGATCATGTCGATCTCGCCCGATTTCAGCGCATCCAGTTCTGCTTCCTTGCTGTCATAGCCGACCAGCTGGAATTCCAGTTCCTGATTGCCCAGACAATCTGCTGCAAACTGAATATAGTCCGTGATTACCCCGGTAAACTCCCCGGTGGCAGGGTCAAAGGTGCTGACGCCGCTGTCACTCGTCAGAAAGCCCATCTTGATGGCGCCGTGCTCTTTGAGCCACGCCTTTTCCTCCCCTGTAAGGATGGGCGTATAATCCATTGAGAAATACCGTTTATACAGATCCGCCGTATAAAAAGGCACAGCTTCGTCCAACGCGCGCATCGCATCGTCAAGTTCTTCCTTGATATCAGGCCGGTTTTTGTTGATCGCATAGTAGATGCCGGATTCTCCCACACGGGTTATGGTCGAGATGCCACGCTCTGCCCAGAAGGATTCTTCCAGCGAAACAAAGCAGTCGATCTCGTGGTTTGCCAGCTTTTGCTTCACATCCTCGTTGTTGGAGATGTTGACGTGTTCCGTTTTCAGGCCGTATTTTTCTTCCCACTCGGCCAGCATCACTTCCGGCTCTGTTCCCATCAGAACGCCGATCTTTTTGCCGTTCAGCGTCTTGAAGTCGGAGGCGGAGATGTCTGCGCGCGAGAGATCGGCGTAGAGGTAATATTTTTCCACTCCCATCGGCTCGTCTGAAAACAGCATCTCCTGAGTGCGGTCCTCCGTATAAGAGATACCGCCAATAATGTCGATCTCGCCGTTTTTGAGCTTTTCGAAGCAGTCTGACCAGTCGCAGGTCACATACTCGAACTGCCAGCCTGTATAGCCGGACAAGGTCTCCAGCAATTCGTAGCCGTAGCCCTTTCTTGCGCCCTTCTCGTTGACATAGTTGAAGGTGTCCTCAAACGAGCCGACACGAACAACCTTTGCAGAGGCGGTTTCCGCGGCAGCTTTCACAGGGAGCACGGCTGACAGTAGCAACAGTAGGCTCAGCATCACACAGGCGCTTTTCCGTGTCAAGGTCTGCATGGTTTCGCTCATTCCAGAGTTTTTCATTTTATCCAATCTTTCTCCACCCCAGACGGTCTCATTCCGGCTTTATTTTCACTTCACCGATTTCAGGAAGGTGCTTGCAATATCATTCTCGTTCTGCTGTCAGCAGCTTTTTTGAATATCTATCCTATTATGTAGCATAATTGTAACATTATAACAGAAGCGTTTCAAGATTTTTTCTTGTAAAGAGCACCTATTTTCTATGGAACGCTTTTATCCCTTACCGGCAAAAAGCCGTTCCCGCAAAAATACTGCGATGACGATAAAAAAGCGAGCAGCCTTTTTCAGGTCGCCCGCTTATGGAATCTATGGTATTTTACCGCAAGGCAAGAAATGCGTGAAGCATTAAAAGGCGGTATAGGTCTGTCCTGTGCTTTTAATCCAGAATTTTTCCGTCAATGGAGATGGTGACCACCTGCCACGGAATGAACTTTCCGCTGGTCTGAAGCGCCTTTTTCGCCGCCATCTCCAAGCCGCCGCAACAGGGCACCTCCATGCGGAGGATGGTCACGCTCTGGATATCGTTGCTGCGCAGGATCTCGGTCAGCTTTTCGCTGTAATCCACAGCATCCAGCTTCGGGCAGCCGATGAGGGTCACCTTGCCGCGCATAAACTCCTGATGGAAATTGGCGTAGGCATAGGCCGTGCAGTCCGCTGCAATCAGGAGCTTTGCACCCTCAAAGTAAGGCGCATGGATGGGTGCCAGCTTGATCTGCACCGGCCAGTTGCGCAGGCGGGAGACCGGCTGCACAGGGGCGGCAACTGCACTTTCGGCAGCCTCCGGCTGTTCCAGCATCCGCATCCGGGAGCCGGGGCAGCCGCCCTCGTGGAGGTGCTTCATCTTCTCCTGCAATTCCTTTTTCTTTTTGTTCTCCTGCACCGCTGCCTCGTCGTAGGCAGGGGCTTCCCGCTCCTCAAAGGTGATGGCTCCGGTGGGGCAGCCCGGCAGGCAGTCGCCAAAGCCATCGCAGAAATTTTCCCGCACCAGCTTTGCTTTGCCGTTGATAATATCAATGGCTCCCTCATGGCAGGCGGTTGCGCACAAACCGCAGCCGTTGCATTTTTCTTCGTCAATATGGATGATCTTCCGAATCATATCTATACTCTCCTGTTGTGGGTGTTTTTTGCATTTGCATCCTTATTATAGTATACTAAAGGCAGCTTGTATGTTTGAATTCCAACAAGGAGGGCTTTTATGCAAAAATATCTGCCTGTTCTACGGAACTGCCCCTTTTTTACCGGGCTTACCGACAATGAGATTTTGTCCATCCTGCACTGTGTCAGTGCAGCGAAAATCACCCGGCCCCGGGGCTCCTACATTTTCCGTGCCGGAGATTCCACAGAGGTCATGGGGCTGGTACTGTCCGGCTCCACCCTTGTGATCCAGGAGGATCTTTGGGGACACCGCAACATCCTGTCCAAGTGCAATACCGGAGACTTTTTCGGGGAGCCTTACGCCGCCACCCCCGGTGCCATCCTGAACATCAGCGTGGTGGCAGAGGAGGATTGCGAAATTCTGCTGCTGAACGTCAAGCGGCTGCTCACCTCCTGCCCCACCGCCTGCGACCATCACCAGAAACTCATCCGCAATCTGGTCAGCGTTCTGGCAAACAAAATACTGCTTTTTAACGATAAGATCACCCATGTCAGCAAGCGAACCACCCGGGAAAAGCTGCTGTCCTACCTGTCTGCCGAATCCATCCGGCAGTCCTCCCTTTCCTTTGACATTCCCTTTGACCGTCAACAGCTGGCGGATTTTCTCTGCGTGGAGCGTGCCGCCATGTCGGTGGAGCTTTCCAAGCTGCAAAAAGAAGGGCTGCTGGTCACCAAGCGGAATCATTTTGAGCTGTTGACCCGTTGACCGCTTGACACATTGCCTGCAAGCACCGGCTTCTTTGCGGAAACCGGTGCTTTTTTGCAGTTGCACTTTTCCCGGGAGATTATTATACTTATCTTATAAAAAAGACCGGGTGCTGCAAGGGCAGGAGGGAAAGCGTATGGCACGGAACAAAACCGCACAGGGCGGCATCTCCCTGCGCAGCAGGGTCACGGCATGGCTTGCCGCGATTTTGCTGGTCACAATGCTTTCTACCGGCATTGCTACCATAGCAGGTCAATGGACGGTGCACTCCTTTGATACGCTGCTGGCCGACAATGCCCTCTGCTACACGGTGCAGAACGCCCTCAAGGACGAAGCACAGGCCTTTGCACGCTATGTGCGCCAGCCTACTTCTGAAACGGAGCAGGCTTATACCGCCGCCTGCACCGCTTCCGAGCAAAGCCTTGCGGCCCTGCCCTTCGATTACGCCCGCATCGGCGAGGAGCGCTATGCCCGTACATGGAACCTTTTACAGGGGTACGCGGGCTACCGGCAGGAGCGGGATGCCTTTTTGCAGCTTTCGCCCTCGGCAGATACCTATATTGAACAGATGTACCATGTGATGGCGCTGCAAGACTACCTTGCCGCGTATGCGCTGCGGCTGACACAGGCCACGCTGGAACAGGAAAACACCCTTTACAGCAGCACGGCAACCCGCCTCCGGCATCTACCGTGGCTGTATCTGGGGCTGTTCCTGACGGCGGCCGTGCTGATGCTGCTGCTCATCCGGGTGCTGAGCCGCGCAGTGGTGCGTCCGCTGCTGCGGCTGGCGCAGGCTTCTCACAGCATTGCCGAGGGCGATTTTTCCAGCCCGGATCTTCCGGTAAAAAGCAGCGACGAAGTGGGGCGGCTGACGGCCACCTTCAACCAGATGAAGCACGCCATGGCGCAGCAGCTGACCACCCAGCAGGCCTTGCACCGGGAAGAGGTGCGGAACCTTGCGCTGGAAAAGGATCTGGAACACACCCGGCTGGAGGTGCTTAAAAGTCAGGTAAACCCGCATTTTTTATTCAACACCCTGAACATGATCTCCTGCATGGCGCGGCTGGAGGATGCTTCCACCACCGACCAGATGATCGTGCATTTGGGCAGTTTGTTCCGGCACAACCTGCGCACCAAGCGCCAGCAGATCACGCTGGAAGAGGAACTGGACGGGCTGGAGGACTACATTTATCTGCAGCAGATGCGGTTTGATGGACGCATTACCGTAGAAAAAAGCATTCAGGTGCAGCCTGCGGCGGTTTTGGTACCGTCCTTTATGCTGCAGCCGGTGGTGGAAAACGCTTACTCGCACGGGCTCAAGTCCCGCGAGGAAGGCGGACGCATCCTGCTGCGGGCATGGATGCAGGGCAAGGTGCTGGTGCTCACGGTCGCGGACAACGGCAAGGGGATGACCCCAGAGGAGCTGGACGCCGTGCAAACCAAAATTGCCCAGAGCGAGCAGACCGGCCGCAGCATCGGCCTTGGCAATATTTCCCGCCGCATCGGGATGCTGTATCCGGGCGGTAAAATGCAGGTGTACAGCCGCGCAGGTCATGGCACTGTGGTGCGGTTTGAACTGCCGCAAACGCAGCAGCCGGAAGAAAAGGAGGAGACGCTCTCGTGAAGTGCAAATTGCTGGTTGCAGAGGATGAATTGATCGAGCGCAAGGTGCTGTGCCGGACTTTGCAGAAGTATCTGGGAGATCTGATAAGCCTGTATGAAGCAAAAAACGGCAGGGAAGCGCTGGAAATTTTTGCCCGCGAAGCGCCGCAGGTGGCGGTGCTGGACATTGAAATGCCGGGTCTCACCGGGCTGGAGGTGGCGCGCAAGATCCGCGAAACGGACAAAAATTGCGCCATCCTGTTTCTGACTGGCTTTGATAAGTTCGACTACGCACGGCAGGCAATCTCTGTGCGGGCGCTGGACTATCTGCTCAAGCCTTACAACGAGCAGGAGTTGGTATTCGCGGTGGAGGATGCCATCCGGCAGGTGTCGGTGCAGCTGCCCGCCCGCCCGGCACAGCCCCCTGCGCCTGCAGAGCCCCTCCGCCGGGAAGAGGATGAGGATATGCGCACCGCCATCATCCGGGCAGAGATCAGCCGCTTCATCGACGCTCACTATGGGGAGGATATCTCCATGCAGGATGCCGCCGCTGCGCTGCGCTACTCGGACGCTTACTTCTGCAAGCTGTTCAAGCAGTGCTTTAAGGTGAACTTTTCGGCCTACCTGAACGAATATCGGGTGAACAAGGCGCGCCAGCTGATTTTGGACCCGCGCCTGAGCCTGAAAGATATCGGCGCTGCTGTGGGTTACAGCGACGCCAACTATTTTACAAGGGTGTTCAAGCGCCTGACCGGCCAGACCCCTTCGGAATACCGCATGGCCGCAGCGGAAAAAGCGGTACAAGGATAAATCCGACACAAAAGAAGCGCTCGTTCTTTTCTGCCTGTCAGCAGGAGAGGGACGGGCGCTTCTTTCGTTTTTGCCAGTTTCTTTCGTCCGCAAAATACAAAAATTGTACTTGGATACAACAAAGACAAAATCGTACTGCGTTTCACAAAATAATCCGGTTTCGCAAAAATGAACGGTTTGTTAAACTATAATCATAGAAAAACGCGAAAAGAGAGGATGCCATTCATGAAGAGAAGAACGTTTCTGTCGCTGATGGGCGCGGCGGCACTGACCAGCAGCATGATGCTTACCGGCTGCGGCGCCGGCTCCGATGACGACCGCAAGATCGTGCGCATCGGCCATGTGCAGTCCCAGACCCACCCGGATCACCTGGGCCTGGAAGCGTTTGCCGACCACATCAATGAAAAGCTGGGCGACAAGTACCGCGTGGAGGTCTACCCCAGTGAGCTGCTGGGCTCCCAGACCGAAATGGTGCAGCTGACCCAGACCGGTGCTATCGATTTTGTGGTGGCGTCCACTGCCATCATGGAGACCTTCAGCGCCAAATACCAGATCTTCAACCTGCCTTACCTGTTCTCCAGCGTGGAGGCCTACCACGAGGCCATGGACGACCCCGAGGTGACGGACCCCATCTTCAAGACCACCTCCAAGGCCGGTCTGGAGACGGTGGCCTGGCTGGACGCAGGCACCCGCAATTTCTACACCATCAAGACCCCCATCAACCAGCCCTCCGACCTGAAGGGCCTGAAGATCCGCGTGCAGCAGTCGCCCACCAACGTGGAAATGATGCGTCTGCTGGGCGGCACCGCTACCCCCATGGGCTTCGGCGATGTGTACACCGCGCTGCAGGCCGGTATTCTGGATGGTGCCGAGAACAACGAGCTGGCTCTGACCGATAACGGTCACGGTGACATCTGCAAGTATTACTCCTATGATATGCACCAGATGGTGCCGGACCTGCTGGTGGCAAACTACGCCTTCCTGAACGGACTCAGCGACGAGGAGCGCGCGATCTTTGAAGAGGGCTTCCAGATCGTGAAAAGCACCGAGCAGGACGCCTGGGAGGATGCTGTGGCTGAGGCGAAAGACAAGGCCGAGAATGAGCAGCATGTCAACTTTATTTACCCGGACACTGCACCGTTTCAGGAGGCCATGGCTCCCCTGCACGATTCCGTGCTGGCCGCAAACCCGGAATTGCAGCCCATTTACGACCTGATCCAGCAGCACAACGCTGCCCATACTGCGGACTGAGGAGGAGCATCATGGAAAAACTGAGAAATGCCCTGAACAAGGTGCTCAACCTGCTGGCAGGTCTGAGCATGACAGTTATGGTGGTGCTGACCACCTATCAGGTCATCGTGCGTTACATCTTCAACTCTCCCTCCACATGGTCGGAAGAGCTGGTGGGTTATCTGTTCGGCTGGAGCACCATGCTGGGTGCCACCATCGTTTCCGGCGAGCGCGGCCACATGAACATCCCCGTGCTGGTGGACCGGTTCAACCCCATCATGCGCAAGGCGTTCCACATCTTTGCCGAGGTCATCGCCTTCCTCTTCTCTGCGACTATTCTGGTGTTCGGCGGTTTTCAGGTGTCCCGGCTGGCTATGGGACAGCAGACCTCCTCGCTGGGCGTAGCCGTGGGCGTGTTCTACTGGGTCATGCCCATCTGCGGCGTGATCATTCTGGTGTATTCCGTGCTGAACATTATCGGCATCGCCAACGGCTCCATCTGTCTGGATACCCCGGAGGATGCAGACTTTGCAAAGGTGGAAGCCGAAATGGCTGCCGATGCCGACAAGGAAAACAAGGAGGACTAAGCTGTGGCAATTCAAGCATTACTCGTAATTCTGGCAGTGCTTCTGGTGCTGCTGTTCCTCGGCGTGCCCATCTCGTACGCCATTGCAGTCTCTTCCCTGACTGCCATTCTTTCTTCCATTGATCTGAATGTGGCCGTGCTGACCGCTGCCCAGCGCACCTTTGTGGGCATGAGCAAGTTCAGCCTGACCGCCATCCCGTTCTTTATTCTGGCCGGCAACATCATGAATCAGGGCGGCATCGCCAAGCGTCTGGTGGATTTCGTCATGGCCATCCTGGGCAAGATGCCCGGCGCACTGCTGGTGACCAACATCGGCACCAACGCCCTGTTCGGTGCCATCTCCGGCTCTGCATCCGCTGCGGCTGCTGCTGTTGGCTCCATGATCCGCGACGGTGCCGATGAGCAGGGCTACGACCCCGCCGTGACCGCTGCCACCAATGCCGCTTCCTCCTGCTCCGGTTTGCTGATCCCGCCGTCCAACGCCTTGATCACCTACTCGCTGGCATCCGGCGGCACCTCTGTGGCTGCGCTGTTCATGGCTGGTTACATCCCCGGCATCATCTGGGCGCTGTGCTGCTGCGTGGTGGGCGTGCTGCTGGCGATCAAGCTGGGCTATAAAGGCACCCCCGGCAAGTTTGACTGGAAAAACCTCGGCGTATGCACCCTGCGCGCTCTGCCTTCTCTGTCCTTGATCATCGTGGTCATCGGCGGCATCATCGGCGGCGTGTTCTCTGCCACCGAAGGCTCTGCCATCGCGGTCGTCTATGCGCTGGTGCTGGCTTTCTGCTACCGCTCCATCAACCTGAAGAGCCTGTGGAAGATCATCGTGGACTCTGCCAAGATGTCCGGCATGGTGGTGTTCCTTGTGGGTGTTTCCAACATTCTGGGCTGGGTCATGGCCTTTTTGCAGATCCCGGATGCTGTGGCGGCAGCCCTGCTGAGCCTGACCAGCAATAAGTACATCATCCTGCTCATCATGAACGTGATCCTGCTGGTGTCCGGCACCTTTATGGATGTGACCCCGGCCATCCTCATCTTCACCCCGCTGTTCCTGCCCATCTGCCAGAGCTTTGGCATGAGCACCATCCAGTTCGGTCTGATCCTCGTGTACAACCTGTGCATCGGCAACATCACGCCGCCCGTGGGCAACGCGCTGTTTGTTGGCATCAAGGTGGGGCGCACCTCGCTTTCCAAGGTCATGCCGTACATGCTTATGTACTATGTGGCCATCATCGGCGGCCTGCTGCTGGTCACCTTTATCCCGGCAGTGTCTACCGCACTGCCGCAGGCAATGGGCCTGATGTAACTGAGACATCTCCTTTTTCTTCTCCTAAAAAGGCGGTACCTGCTTTGCGGCGGGCACCGCCTTTTCTTGTCTCTTGCACAAAGGCAGTCTTGTGCGCTATACTATCTGCAAAGGGAGGGAGACACCATGCGCAGACGGACCTTTTTAGCCGGGCTGGGCTTTGCAGCCTTGCAGCTGGCAGGCTGTGGCGCAAAGCCGCAGACCACACCGGACTATGTGCTGACCTATGCCGACAACCAGCCCGCCGGGTACCCCACTACACAGGGCGCGCAGTATTTTGCAGACCTTGTGCAGCAGCAGACCGGGGGCAAGGTGGTCATTCAGGTCAAAGCGAACGGCGAGTACGGCTCGGAACAGCAGGTATGGGAGCAGCTTGCCATTGGCGGCGTAGATTTTGCGCGTGTGTCGCTTTCGGCGGCCACAGACGATCTGCCCCGGCTCAACGTACTGCTGCTGCCGTATCTCTACCGGAATGCCGACCATATGTGGCGTGTGCTGGATGGCAGCATCGGAGCAGAATTTTTGCAGGACTTTACCGCGCAGGGGCGGGTGGGGCTGAGCTGGTACGACGCGGGTGCCCGCTCGTTCTATGCCCGTCAGCCGGTGCGCAGCCTGAACGATCTGCAGGGCAAGACCATCCGCGTGCAGGATTCGCAGATCGTGATCGACATGATCCGTCTGCTGGGCGCGGTGCCGGAGACCACGGCTTACAGCGACGTGTACTCGGCGTTTGAGACCGGGCAGATTGATGCCGCCGAAAACAACTGGCCGGCCTACTATTCCATGGAGCACTACAAGGTGGCACGGTACTACATGGCCGATGAGCACAGCCGCGTACCGGAGGTGCAGCTGGCTTCCGGCCGCACATGGGATGCACTGCCGGAGGAATACCAGCAGATTCTGCAGAAATGCGCCCGGGCATCGGCGCAATACGAGCGCCAACTCTGGGCGCAGGAGGAAACAGCTGCCCGAAAAGCGGCATTGGCTGGCGGGTGCCGGGAGCTGCCGCTGCCCGAAGAGGAAATGCAGAACTTCCGCCAGCTGGTACAGCCGCTGTACCGGAAATATTGTGCCGACTATCTGCCGCTGGTGGAAGAGATACAGGCAGAATGACAACAGAGAAAGTCCTTTGAGGGTGCAGGGAACTGCTCCCCACCATCGTGCGCGATTTTCAGGCGGTCATCTCCAAGGAGATCAAGGAGTTGCTGCTGGGAAAGCGGAGAGCGGCTTTTATACCGTTCTCCGCGCTTTGTTCTTATTTTATCTTCGGTGTTTCCTTTCGCTGCCGGGTGGATCTCAGGTATTCCAGCAGCGTCCGGCTCACCACCGAGCTTGCCGTCTTGGAAAACGCCAGCCCCAATGTCCGGCAGCAGGCAGGCTCCAGCGGGCGGGACACCACACCGGGGCAGCCGAACGCCTGCATCACCAGTTCCTGCGAGATGGTCACGCCCAGCCCGCTGCGCACGAACGCCATGATGAGGGTATCGTCCCGAAAGCTGTAAAAAATATTCGGCTTCACCGGGCATTTGAGCATCAGGTGCTGGATGTCGTTATCACAGCCGGGCGTTTCGATGATGAGCGGATACTGAAACAGCTGCGGCAGGGTCACACTGGAATGTGCAGCCAGCGGATGCCCCTCCGGGAACACAGCGCACAGCGGGTCGTCCCGGAGCGGGTAGAATTTCAGGTCGTCTGCCACAATGGACGAGAGGAAACCGCAGTCCACCTGCCCACGGATGATCCATTCCCGGATTTCATCATAGTTGCCGTCCAGAATTTCTATCTTCACCTTCGGGTAGTTTTCCTTGAAATAATGCACGACTTCCGGCATCCAGAGGGTGGTGATGCTGGAAATGCTGCCCACCCGCAGCTTGCCTTCCACCTTGTGGTTGATATTGAACGCCGCCTGCCGCAGCCGAGTCTTCTGGTTGGCCAGCTCCCGGATGTAGGGCAAAAGGCGGGTGCCGTTATCTGTCAGGGTCACGCCCCGGTTGATGCGGGCGAACAACTGCACGCCCAGTTCTTCTTCCAACCCCGCCATCATCTGGCTGATGCCGGATTGGGTATAGTTCAGTGCCTCCGCTGCTTTGGAAAAGCTGCCCGTTTCGCATACTTTCAAGAATATCTCGTATCGGTCTTTCTGTTCCCGCATCGCAAACGCTCCATAAGTAAAATTTATAGGTCGTAGTAATTTTATTGGGTTTACTGATATGATACTTCATGTTATCCTATATTACAATAGGTTTTTAGGATAGGAGTTTGAGAATCATGGAAAAGAAAGCAAGCAGTTTCTCCGGACAAATCGGATTTGTCCTTGCTGCCGCCGGAAGTGCGGTGGGTGTCGGCAACCTGTGGCGGTTCCCGTACCTTGCCGCAAAGGATGGCGGCGGTTTGTTTTTGCTGGTGTATCTGGTGCTGGTGCTGACCTTCGGTTTTACCCTGCTCACCTCGGATATCGCCATCGGACGCCGCACCAAGCAGAGTGCCATCCGCGCCTACGAGACCATGCGCCCCAAGTGGAAATTTCTCGGCATCCTGACCTTTCTGGTGCCGGTTCTGATCATGACCTACTATGCCGTCATCGGCGGGTGGATCACGAAATATGCGGTGGTCTACCTCACCGGGCAGTCTGCCGCCGCTGCGGAAGACGGCTATTTTACCAGCTTCATCACCTCGCCGGTGTCGCCTGTGGTGTTCGCTCTGCTGTTCATGGGCGTGACGGCTTTCATCGTGTACAACGGCGTGGAGGGCGGTATTGAGCGGGTGTCCCGCTACATGATGCCCATCCTGCTGGTGCTGGTGGTCGTGATTGCGGGTTACGCCCTCACCCTGCGCCACGAGGACGCCTCCGGCCAGATGCGCACCGGTCTGGAGGGGCTGCGTTACTACCTGACCCCGCACATGGAAGGGCTGACCGTCAGCCGCTTTTTGCAGATCTTGTTGGACGCCATGAGCCAGCTGTTCTTCTCCCTCAGCGTGTCTATGGGCATTATGATCACCTACGGTTCCTACGTCAAACCGGAGGTCAACCTGAACAAAGCGGTGAATCAGATTGAGATCTTCGATACCGGCGTGGCTCTGCTGGCCGGTGCCATGATCATTCCTGCCGTGTATGTGTTCTCCGGTACCGAGGGCATGAGTGCAGGCCCCAGCCTGATGTTCGTCTCGCTGCCCAAGGTGTTTGCCGCTATGGGCAAGGCCGGCACATTTGTGGGCATTCTGTTCTTCGTCACCGCCATCTTTGCCACCCTGACCTCCTGCATCTCGGTGCTGGAATCCATCACCGCCAACTGCATGGAGATCTTCCACTCGGGCCGCAAAAAGACGGTGCTGGTGCTGGCGGTCATTTATCTGGCCGCTTCTGCCATCATTGCGCTGGGTTACAGTATCTTCTATTTTGAGGTACAGCTGCCCAACGGCTCTGCGGCTCAGCTGCTGGATATCATGGACTACGTCAGCAACAGCGTCATGATGCCCTTCATTGCCCTGCTGTCCACCATCCTGATCGGCTGGGTCATGACGCCGGATTACGTCATTGACGAGATGCAGCGGGGCGGCAAGACCTTCCGCCGCAAGAAGCTCTACCGGGTGATGATCCGCTATGTTGCCCCGGTGATGATGCTGGTACTGTTTTTGCAGTCCACCGGGATTCTTGCTTAAAAGGCTACTCTTCCATGTATCAGGACGTAAACTTCTGCATTCCCACGGAAGTTGACACCATTGAGGGTGCATATAAGTATCGGAAAGACTGATGATGCCAGTTTTAGCGGATGGTTCTGCGGAGCCATCCGTTTTTTTCTTGCTCTAATCGTATTTTTTCTGTTTTCTCTTGACGATGCCCCGCTAATGGAGTAGGATTGTGCTGCAAAAACGAATTGCAAAAGAGGAGTTCTAAATGCAAATCAGCCTTTTATTGATGCAGCAGATCGCGCAGCTATTTCTGGTTCTGCTGATGGGATATGCCGTTGTAAAAACCGGCCTGTTGAAGGCATCGGACAGTAAGGTGCTGTCTGTGGTCTTTGTCTATCTGGTCATGCCCTGTGTCGTTCTGAACGCCTTTCAGATCAAGGATACACCGGAGATCCGCACCGGGCTGCTTTATTCCATGGGCATCGCCGTTGGAATGCACGTTGTATTTCTGCTTCTGAATGCGCTGTTCCGCAAAGCTCTCAAGCTGGACGCCGTGGAGCAGGTCAATATCATTTACAGCAATGCCGCCGCGCTGGTCATTCCCATTGTGCAGGCCCTGCTGGGGGAGGAATATGTTGTCTACTCCTGCGCCTTTGTCATTGTACAGCTGGTACTGCTCTGGACCCATGCCAGTGCCTGCCTGCAGGGGTCTGCCCGGCTGGAATGGCGCAAGCTCCTTACCAATGTCAACCTGATCGCCATTGCAGCCGGTGCTCTGCTGTACCTGCTGCACGTCTCGCTGCCTGCCCCGATCACCAGCACACTGAGCAGTGTCGGCAATATGATCGGCCCCATGGGAATGCTGCTGGCAGGCATGGCTATTGCGGAAGTGCCCCTGAAAAAGGTTTTCTGCACCCCGCGCAACTATCTGCCGGTATTTCTGCGTCTGCTGGGTGTTCCGCTGGTCATCGTTCTGCTGCTTTGGGCAGTTCACGCATCCCTTTGGATTCCGGACGGCAAGCCCATCCTGATGACGGTCTACCTTTCTGCCATTACCCCCGCCTGTGCAACAGTCACCTCCATGGCACAGCTCTATGACCGGGATGCTTCTCATTCCAGTGCGATCTATGTCCTGAGCACGCTGCTTTCCATCCTGACCATGCCGCTGATGATCGGGTTGTTTGAGCTGTTGCTCTGAAATACGAAAAAAGGCCGTCCGGCACCGTAGCAGGGCAGCCTTTACAACTACAAGGATGTGTCTCTATGAAACTCAAACAATTCATTCAGCAGGAAACGGTCCTCACCGCAGCCGCTGTGCTGGCCGTTGTCTCCGCCTTCTTTGTTCCGCCGGATGCGCAGTATCTCGGCTACATCGACCTGCGCACGCTGGCGATCCTGTTTTCCCTGATGACGGTCATGGCCGGGCTGCGGCGGCAGGGCTTTTTTGATGGACTGGGCCGGGCATTGCTGTCCCGTACCCACAGCACCTTTCAGCTGACGCTGGTACTGGTCGGGCTGTGCTTTTTCGGAAGCATGTTCATCACCAACGATGTTTCCCTGCTGACCTTCGTTCCCTTTACGTTCGTGGTCCTGAGCCGTCTGGGAGCGGATGTCCGCCGCTCCCTTCTGATCCCGGTGGTCTGTATGCAGACCATTGCGGCAAACCTTGGCAGTATGCTGACCCCCATCGGCAACCCGCAGAACCTCTATCTTTACGGAAAAAGCGGCATGAGCATCGGGGGATTTGTGCTTCTTATGCTGCCCTACACACTGGTCTCTCTGCTCCTGCTGCTGGCTTGGGCAGCAATGGTCTGCCGGAAAGCCTCTGCCGCCCTCTCCGTGGACGAGATTGTTTCTTCCTCTGCGTCTCAGGGGGATCAGAAGATCATCCTGCTGTATCTGGTTCTGTTTGCCGTTTGCCTGCTGTCCGTGATCCGGGTGCTGCCCTATGGCATTGCCTTTGCCGCTGTGCTCGTCTGCGCCCTTTTTGCAGACCCACGCACCTTACGGACGGTGGACTATTCCCTGCTTTTGACCTTTGTGGCTTTTTTCATCTTCATTGGCAATCTGGGGCGCATTCCGGCCTTTTCCGGCTGGCTGCAGGAGTTTTTGACCGGCCGGGAAGTTCTGGTGGCGGTTCTTGCTTCGCAGGTCACCAGTAATGTTCCCGCCGCCCTGCTGCTGTCCGGGTTCACGGCAGAGACACAAGCCCTCATCATCGGCACCAATCTGGGAGGTCTTGGCACTTTGATCGCATCCATGGCCAGTCTTATTTCCTACCGGCAGATCGCACGGGAGCTGCCACAGGGGAAGAAGCAGTATTTTGGGCTGTTCACCCTGTCCAACCTGATCTTCCTTGCGCTCCTGCTGGGCGTGTGGTTCTTGCTCCGTTGACCATGGCAGATGACTTATGGTTTTTCTATAAAGCTAAAAAAGGGGAGTTCCGTCACGGACGAAGATCCGGGCAGAGCTCCCTTTGGTTTTATCGTATACAGTTATCAAGTAAAGAATAAAAGTTTTGCAAAACAACCACTACAAAGCTCAAATCGTAAGCGGTCAACTGCTTTTGAAAAGAGCCGGCAAACAGCACCCACATCCCCATGGGCATCCCGGCATATTTCATTGTCTGTCTCCAAATCCGATCTTCACGATCTGCATTTTCATCCCGTTGTCCCCGACCTTGGCGAGAAACCGGAAAAAGCCGCTGACAGAAGGATCTTTCAAATCGTTGTACCCCATCATATAGCCCCTGCTGGATACTTGCAAACGGTTGTCCCATGGGGAAAGCTCGCTTTTCGCATCCGAAACCGCGAAATATGCCCCCACATCCTTGATTTTCGCCGTCCTGAGCCACGTTTTGGCGATCATCTTCACCGCCGTACGGTTGGCAGCATCAAAGACCAGCACTCCGCCGGGAAAAGCATCTGCCATCCCCTGCACCAGCGCCTTGACCTGCTCCGTCAGGAAGTAATAGAACACCCCGGAGGCAAAGAACACCGCCCCGCCGGAGGCATCGATCTTGTCAAACCATGCGGGGTCTTTCAGGTCGCAGGGGATGTTTTGCTCCCGCTCCCCGGCAGGCAGCAGCTGCTGCCGCAAGGCAATGACATCGGGGAAGTCCAGATTGTAGATCTTGCATCTGCCGTTGTTGCAGGCTCTGCCGGTGTTATCCAGCCCGCAGCCCAGATTGACCACTGCCGCACAGGGGTGATTTTTCAGGTACGCCCGCACCTCAAAGGCAAGGTCATTCTGCCGCATGGCGACCTCCAGCGCACCGAACCGCTGCATCAGGCTGCGGGAGTTTTTCTCTGCCTCTGAAAAGTCGTAGTCGATCTGGTCGATCAGATGCACCGCTGTTTCGTCTTGGTAAAGGTTCGGATACAGCTCGGTGCACAGCTTCCGGGAATACAGCGGGAGGATCAGCGTCTCCTGCACGGTGTTTTTCTCGATTTTGTATTTCATAGGTTCCTCCCTGTTCTCCTCATTCTGCTTTCCGGCAGGCAAACCATGCCATGCTCTTCACTGTTCCAAGTGTTACGGTTGCACTACTTCACCGCTTTTGCGCCGTAACGCAAAGCCAGCCCTTTTTATTTTTGTGGCTTTGGATCTGACAAAATCCTGCTTTTTCCAGATACTTTTTCAGTGCAGTATCCGTATAGATGGTCATGCCATCGATGATCTGCGTCCATTTGTCGTCTTTTGTCGTTTCGCCGTTTGCTTCGTTACAGATGAAAAAGATTCCGCCGGGCTTCAGCACTCGATAAACCTCTCTGAAATTCTGTGCAAGCTCCGGCCAGAAGTAGACCGTTTCAAAGGCGGTCACCACATCAAACTGCTCCGCTTCAAACGGCAGTTCTGCCACACTTGCCTGTTGCACGGTACACCGTCCTGCCGCAATGGCTCTGGCATTGACCTTTCGCGCTTTTTCCACGCTGACGGCTGAGTAGTCGATGCCCTGCACCTTGCCGTTGGGGCACAGTTTCAACAGCGTTTTAATGTTCGCTCCACCGCCGCAGCCGCAGTCCAGCACCATGGCATCCGGGGCAGGCTGTAAAAAGCGCAGCCCCCATTCTGCCATTGCGCTGTGTCCAAAGTTCATCATAGCAACCATGATCTTCCCGCCAAAGCCTACGGGCTTTCGGGTGTTTTCAAAAAAGGACATAACGCCACCCTCTTTCTATTTACCGTTCACAATGCAATGCTTTTTACCAGATGCGCCCACTGCACCGGATGAC